>Ga0308393_1001407_pt1 | contig 11291 bp, 5 predicted proteins | sample Hotspr2Sampleee2_FD_202364 | JGI IMG/M metagenome (GOLD analysis project Ga0308393, IMG submission 202364) | Hot spring phototrophic mat microbial communities from Mushroom Spring, Yellowstone National Park, Wyoming, United States - 20050630_ee2 ... | reverse complement strand
CGCGCCCGCTGGCGCAGGTTCTCGCGCACGCGGTCGTACACGACGATGGTGTCGTTGATCGAGAAGCCGACCAGCGTCAGCAGCGCGGTGATAAACAGCGCGTTAATCTCCCAGCCGAGCAGGTAACCCAGAATCGCCGCGCCGCCGACCATGATCAGCACATCGTGCGCCAGCGCGATCGTCGCCGCAATCCCGAACTTGAACCCGCTCCAGCCGCCCTCGATGGAGAAGCGGATGGCGATATAGAGCAGGATGGCGATGAGCGAGAGCAACACTGCCGTGACGGCGCGTCGCACGGTCTCTTCACGCACGCGCGGGCTGATGCTGGCGAAGCTCACGACCTGCAGCTCGCCCAGCGGCTTGAGCGCGTCGACGATTTTCTGCTGGCTATCGGCGTCGGCGTCGGCGACATGCACGATCAGCTGACGGTTGCCCTCGCCGAACAGCGCGCCGACCTTCTCGAAGCCCGCCTGACGCAGCAGGCTCAGCACCTGCGCCAAGTTCGCGTTGATGGGTTCGGGGAGCGCGGCGGGCGGTTGTTGGGTCTGGTTGCCCTGCGTTGCGGCGGGCGGCTGCTGCTGCGCCTGCTCGCCTTGCGCAGGCGGTTGCTGCTGTTGGTTGCCCTGCGTTGCGGCGGGCGGCTGCTGCTGCGCCTGCTCGCCCTGCGCGGGTGGTTGCTCAGACTTCGGCTGCACTGCGCCCGCAACAGGGCGTTGCAGCACCAGCTCGCTACCGCCTGCGAAGTCGATGCCCGACTTCAGCCCGCCCAGCCCAAACCAGAACACCAGCCCAATCAGGATGGCGACGCCGCTGATGGCGTAATACAGCCCGCGCTTGTTGACAAAATCGAAGCGGTCTTTCGCCGCGCCGAGCTGCTCGCCGACCTCCTGACCGAACTGACGGCGCAAGCCGAACAGCCGCTCGCTCGGATGCACGCCCAGCCCGACCAGCGTGTAGAGCATCGCGCGCGTGCAGAAAATCGCCGTGAAAAAGCTAATCGCCACGCCCGTGCCCAGCGTCGTCGCAAACCCCTGCACGGGTCCCGTGCCAAAGTAGTAGAGGATCAGACAGATGATGATGGTACTCAGGTTCGAGTCGAAAATCGCAGGGAAGGCGCGTTTGAACGCGGCGTCCAAGCCTGCCAGCAGCGTCTTGCCCAGACGCAACTCCTCTTTGAGTCGCTCGAAGATGAGGATGTTCGCGTCGATCGCCATGCCAATCGAAAGAATCAACCCAGCGATTGCGGGCAGCGAGAAGGTCACGCCCAGCGACTTGAATATCGCTGTCGCGAACAGCATATACAGCCCCAGCGCGATTACCGAGATGACGCCTGGCAACAGGTAATAGAGCGCCATGAACACGGAGATAGCCACGAACCCAATGACGCCTGCTTGGATAATCCGATCCCACGCCTGCGCGCCCAGAATCGCCTCCACGCGGCTGATGGACTCCAGCGAGAGGCTCACAGGCAGCGCGCCCGCGTTCAGCAAGTCGCGGAGCCGTGCCGCCTCCTTCAGGGTGAAGTTGCCCTGAATCACAGGCTTGCGCAGGTTCGCCGACTGGATTACGGGCGCGGAGATAATCTTGTTGTCCAGCAGGATTGCGATATGCTCCTTCAGATACAGCGACGAGGCGCGCGCGAACTTGTCCTGACCCTCGCGGTTGAAGATGAGCAGCACCTCTGGCGAGAACGACTGGCTCACCACCTCGGCGCGTTCCAGCTCGTCGCCTGTGACAATCAGCGGCGAGGACTCGATAATCTTCTGGTATTCGGGCATGCCTGGCTCGATAATCTTGCTGTCGGGACTGGTCAGGTCGCGGAACTTGACGACCTCCTCATCGCCCTGTTTGTCGAGGACGATTTCATAGCGCGCCATCGGCTGCTTGTCCGTGCGCACATCGCGTAGGTAGCGGAACTCCAGCCGCGCGGTGGTCTGCAGCAGGTCGCGCGCTTCCTGCTCGTCCGTGAAGCCTGGCAGCTCGATAACAATCTCCGTATCGCCCTTCTGATAAATCGTGGGTTCAATCACGCCCAGCGAGTCGATGCGGCGGCTGAGGATGTCAATCACCAGACGCATCCGTTCGGGCGTCCACTGCTTGCGCTCTTCGGGCGAGAGTTTCTCGATTTCGGCGCGTAGGGTCATGCGCAGCCCGCCCTGCACATCCAGCCCGCGGCGGATAGGCTGCGTGGCGAACAGGTAGCCCGCCAGCACCGCGAGCAACACAACGATACCCAGATAAATAAACTGTTTGTTCAAGGCTATCCTCCTCCTGCTGCTTGAGCGTATTATACCCCTCCGCGAAACCCGCGTGCGACGCCCCGTATAGACCGTTGCAGAATGGAACACACCGACGCCCATAATCGTCATGACATGCGGGACGACGAGACGATGCAATCGAGCTTGACGGAGCGACTGGCGCATCTGCGGCGGCGCACAGGCTTCAGCGCACGCCCAAGCGAGATTGAGCCGCTGATTGCGCTGGGCATCGAGGGCGCAGTCGATAGGCTGCTGGAAAGCCCCTACGACCACAGTATCGACGACGAGGCGGTACTGCGAATTCTGCAGGGCGAGCAGAACAACCTGCAGCCGCAGGCGGTCAGCGCGTGGTGGCTCTACCGCATGCTCGTCTCGCAGCAGCCGATACAGGAACGCATGGCGCTGTTTTGGCACAACCATTTCGCGACTTCTGCCTCCAAAGTGCAGGCGGGCAGGCTGATGCTCATCCAGATTCAGCTCTTCCAGCGGCTGGGGCTGGACAATTTCAAGACGCTCACGCTGGAGGTCGCCAAAGACCCCGCGATGCTGGTGTGGCTGGACGGGGTGCGGAATGTGAAGGGCAAGCCGAACGAGAACTTCGCCCGCGAGCTGTTCGAGCTGTTCACGATGGGGATTGGCAACTACACGGAGCGCGACATTCAGGAGGCGGCGCGCGCGTTCACAGGCTGGTCGTTCAGCCGCGTGACCGCCAGCTTCGTGTTCAACCGCAACCAGCACGACGAGGGCGAGAAGGAGGTCTTCGGCAAGCGCGGCGCGTTCACAGGCGAAGACATCATTGAGATGGCGGTCGAGCATCCCGCCACCGCGCCCCACATCGCCCGCAAGTTCTACCAGCACTTCATCAACGACACCGAGCCGCCCGACGAGCGCACCGTGCAAGATCTCGCAAAGGCGTTCCGCGAGTCGGGCTACAGTATCCGCGCGCTAATGCGACGGCTGCTGCTGACGCCTGCGTTCTGGAGCCGTCTCAACTGGCGCAAGCGCGTGAAAAGCCCTGTGGAGTTCGTAGTGGGTGCGCTGCGGCAGGTGGGCGTTGGCGAGCGGCTGCGGGCGGTCAACCTCAGCGACGGCGCGGGGCAGCGACTGCTGGCAGCCTACCTGCGCCTGGCGACCCAGTGGACGCGCCGAATCGGGCAGGTGCTGCTCTACCCGCCCGATGTCGCGGGCTGGGAGTGGGGCAAGGCGTGGATCACCTCCACCACGATGTTGGAGCGGATGCGCTTCGCGGAGTTTCTGCTGCCGCAGCGGGGCGCGCTGGGCTTCGCGACGCTGAACGAGCTGGTCGGACTGCCCGCCCCACGCACGCTGGAAGAGTTCGCCGACCGCCTAGAGCAGACGCTCGATGTCGCGCTGCAGCCCAAGACGCGCGCCAGCCTGCTGGAGTACCTGCAAAAGCGTGGGGACATCAACGCCTTACGCCAACGCGACCGCCAGACCGTGCAAGGCGCACTCCAAATCGTCTTCAGCGCACCTGAGTATCAGATGCTGTAAAAAAATCCCGGGAAGGGCTGGTCAACCTTCCCGGGTTGGCAGGCACGGCAGGGACTTTGCCCTGTGCATGTTGTGTAAAGCGTCTTGACTCGCTCTTCGTCTCCCACAGCGCGGCAATCCCATCGAAGCACAGCGTCCCAGTGCTTGCCTGCTCTCCAACACTCGCTGTTATAATACACCGACGCCCCTGCGAGATGTTAGGGACTTAAGTCCTAATTTGCCCCGAATTCGGGTAGAATTGGGGCGTATGCGCTCCGACCTGTATGACATCACGATTATCGGCGGCGGTCCTGTGGGCTTGTTCGGCGCGTTCTATGCGGGGCTGCGCGGGATGCGCACAAAAATCATCGACAGCCTGCCCGAACTGGGCGGGCAGCTCACCGCGCTGTACCCTGAAAAGTATGTGTACGACATGCCAGGCTTCCCTGAAGTGCTGGCGAAAGACCTCGCGCACGCGATGATTCGGCAAGCGATGCGCTTCAAGCCGACGGTGTGCCTTGAGGAGCGCGCCGAGACGCTCACGCGCACCGACGACGGCTGGGCAATCACCACCCACACGGGGCAAGTCCACCACACGCGCACGCTGGTCATCTGTGCAGGGGCTGGAGCCTTCTCCCCGCGCAAACTCAACGCCGAGGGCGTCGCCGAGTTCGAAGGCAACGGCGTCTTCTACGGCGTGCGCGAGAAGTCTGTGTTTGCGGGCAAGCGGTTGCTGATTGTCGGCGGGGGCGACTCGGCAGTAGACTGGGCGCTGAACCTCTACCCAATCGCGCAGGCGGTCACCCTCATCCACCGCCGCGACGAGTTCCGCGCCCACGAACAGAGCGTGCATGAGCTGCGCCAATCGCCTGTGAACATCCTCACCCCCTACGAACTGCGCCGTGTGTGCGGGAACGGAACCGTCGAGCGCGCCGTCATCTTCCACAACAAAACCCAAGACGAACTCGAGCTGCCCGTCGACGCCATCATCCTGAACCTCGGCTTCGTGGCGACGCTGGGTCCCATCAAAAACTGGGGACTGGAACTGCAGGGCAACCAAATCGTGGTGGACGAATACATGCAGACGAACCTGCCTGGCGTCTATGCTGCAGGCGATGTGTGTACGCACGCGGGCAAGCTGAAACTCATCGCGACGGGCGTCGGCGAGGTCTGCACCGCCGTCAACCACGCCAAGAGCATCATCGACCCCACCGCCAAGATGTTTCCTGGGCATAGCAGCGACATGGAGTTGCCTGCGTTGTGAAAGTGGGGGCATGCTTCCACCTGCCTTCCCTTTCGCGCGGCTTCAGACTCGTCTTCTCACAGAATTTACGGGCAGCATTCCCATCAAAACAGGTATATTAAGGGCAGCAAGGCTATGGCAACAGGCACAGTCGCCAAGACACGCAGGCACGCCCAACGCACACACTGTGCCCCGCTCATAGGCGTGCGCTTCACGCCCGACCAGTTCGAACATCTTGGACAGGTGGGGCTACTTAACTCCCTGCGCGTGGAACGCATCGGGGAGGAGGTTGTCCAGATGCCATCTATTGAACCCGAACACGGTAGCACGGGCGACTATGGGATGGCATTCAACGCGCGGTATCGTGCGTTGCGGTATTCTGGATTAGACGCGTTGGTGTCGCCGCTATCTAAGTCGAAGCTGGCAAGTTTTTGTAGCAGGCTTGGCGGGGTCGGCTCGAAGGTGTCGCCACTATCTAAGTCGACGCTGGCAATCCCCGTGCGTGCGCTGCTTGGAGGAGAGGAGTAGGCAGTGAGGCGTAACTCGCAGGTGCTAACCAGCGTCCTTACGATTGTTGGCGTGGCAATTTTGGTTTACGCGACTCGCCTGAAGGGACATTTCGTAGCAGATGATCATTTTATTTTCTACCGTCTCCAGCAGGGGGGCGCGTTCGGATTTGCGACCTATCCGCCGATTAGTTTTTTTCGCCCGCTCATCTCGCTGCATTACTACTTGGATTATATGCTGTGGGGGATGCACTCGCTGGCGTCGCATGCAGTGAATCTGCTCTGGCATATTATATGCGGGCTGCTGGTGTGGTGGTTCGGATTGCGCCTTCTCATGCACTGGGGGTGGCGATTTACTTCTGCCCTCTCTGCTGCACGGGTCGCTGCGGCGTTTTTTGTGGCGTTGCCTGCGAATGTGGAGGCGGTGGCGTGGTTCGCGGCGCGGGCGGACATGGTCGCGACGGCAGGCGCGCTGGGCGCACTGCTGTTGCTAATGCGGTTCCACGAGCGAGGATGCTGGCGTTCGTATGCGGGCGCGCTGGCATGCTTTGCATCGGGGCTGTTTTGCAAGGAGTCGCTGCTGACCTTTCCACTAATCGCGTGGCTGTGGCTACGGCATTTGGGCATGGCGCAGGCGGGGCGTCTGACGCTGCCGTTCTGGGGCGTGCTGGTGGTCTACTGGGTGATACGCACAGTGGCAGTACAGGGACTGGGCGCATATCCCGATGCTTGGGCGACGCTCCCACGTCCGTGGCTACTTGTAGTGAACCTGCTGGCGTACTTGTTCCAGATGGGGATGCCCGCGATTCTGTATGGGCTGGGACGCGACCTGTGGGACACGCTCTTGTGGGGCGCGTGGCTGGTGGGAGTTGGACTGGCGGTTTGGTATGCGTGGCGCACACCGCCTGCGCATGCCCGACCTGTGGCATGGTCGCTATTGGTGGGTTGGGTGCTGCTTGCGTTGCTGCCCGTGCTGATGTTCAAGCCGTCGCCGTTGTACTTTCTCAACAGCCGCTACAGCTATCTGGCATCGGCATTTGCAACGCTTGGCGTCGGGGCGTGGCTGAAGCAGCGAGCGCACCCGAATCGTGGGCGATTGCGCATTCCAGAGGTGGCAGCGGTGCTTTCGCTGTTGGCGTTTATCGGCGGCGGCATCCGCCAAGCGGGTGTGTGGCGCACGGCGAGCGAAATTGCCCGCAGCAGCGTGCTTTCGCTTCGCGACGCGCCCGCCGACAAGCCGCTCATCATGCTCAGCCTGCCCGACCATTATCGGGGGGCATACATCTGGCGTGTGAGCCTGCGCGAAGGCGTGGCAGTGCTGCTGCCTGAGCGGGCGAACCAGCCCATTTATGCGCTCAGCCGCTTCACGATGCGCCTGCAGGCAGATGTGCGTGTGCAGTACGCCAACGGCGTTACGACACTCTCCAGCTCCAACGACATCTTCCTGCCGCCTGAAGACCTGCGCCCGCCTCTAGGCGACGAGCCGATGGTACTGCCCGACAAGGTGGTCATCCCGATGTCGGTGCTGCGGCATGGGGCGGTTCTGGCGTATCACGAGGGTAGGTTCCGCCCTGTGGAGCCGTAGAGCTACTTCCCCCGTCGGCGTGCGTTTTTGGTGAGGGCGCGGCTGCTGGCGGGACGGGTACGCAACTGCGCCCAAGTGCGCAGCTCTTCAATCTCCTCGCGCATCATCACGGCAAGCGGCACGGTGTGGCTTACCTCCTCCAGCATGTCGTCCGTTGTGAGTTCGCGCCCCGCATCGAACGCTGTGAACAGCCCCGCCACGACGACCTGCTCGATTTCCGCGCCCGAAAAGCCCTCGGTTGCCGCCGCCAGCCGTCGGAGGTCGTAGTGCTGCGAGTCGCGCCCACGCTTGCGCAGGTGAATCGCGAAAATCTGCTCGCGCTCTTGAGCGTTCGGCAGGTCGATAAAAAAGATTTCGTCGAAGCGTCCTTTGCGCAGCAGTTCGGGAGGCAGCTGCGAGACATCGTTGGCGGTGGCGACCACGAACACGGGCGCGCGCTTATCTTGCATCCAGGTCAGGAAGGTGGCAAACACGCGGGCGGTCGTGCCCGAATCCGAAATGCCCGCCCCCTGCACGCCCGCGAAACCCTTTTCCAACTCGTCGATCCACAGGATGCACGGCGCGACCGCCTCGGCGGTGCGGATAGCAGCGCGCATGTTGGCTTCCGACGCGCCGACGAGGCTGCCAAACACGCGCCCAACATCGAGGCGCAGCATCGGCAGGTTCCATAAGTTCGCGATGGCTTTCGCGCTTAGGCTCTTGCCTGTGCCCTGCACGCCGAGCAGCAGCACGCCTTTGGGCGCGGGCAGCCCGAACGCGCGCGCCTCCTGGCTCAGTGCAGCGCGCCGCTTGCGCAGCCACTCCTTCAGCAAGTCCAATCCGCCGACATCCTGCATCGTCTCGCGGGCATCATAATATTCCAGTACGCCCGACTTGCGCACAATTTGCTTTTTCTCGCTCAGAATTGCGTCCACGCGTAGCGACTTATGTTCCACAATTGAGCGGGCGCACACATTTTCGATTTCGTCCATCGTTAGTCCCTGCGCCGCGCTCACCAGTTCGTCGAGTTCCTGCGGGGTGAGATCTGTGCGTACTTCGGGCTGACTTGCTTTTAGCACCAGCACGATCTCCTGAATCTTGTAGGCGATTTCGTCGCGGGTGGGCAGGGGCATCTCCAGCACGGTGATCTGCTTCTCCAGCTCGGGAGGCAGTTTGAGGATAGGCGCGAGGAAGATGACCGTGCGTCGGGCGCGTTGCAGGCGCGGGTAGAGGTCGCGCAGCAGGCGGATGACCCGCGTGTCCGAGAGGTAGGGGTGGAAGTCTTTGAGTACGACCAGCGCATCCTCCTGCAGGCGCAGCAGTTGGCTAATCGCTTCCAGTTCGGGCGCGAGGGGTCGGCTGGCGGCAGCTTCGGTGGGCGCGGGAATCGGCGGTTCGTAGCCGCGCGTAAGCGTCCACACATACAGCCGCTTGCCTCGTTCCTGCGCCAGCCGCTTGATGGTCTCCTCCGCGCGCGCCTCCTCCGCCGTCTGCAGGTAAATCAGAGGATAGCACGCGCGCACTAACACGCCCAACTCCCGCTCGAATTCGGTCATCGCGTTTACTATACCCATCAAGAGCCTCAGCGCGTGCGTCAATCCGTGTGGGAGCGTTTTCGGGCGCGGATTTGGAGTGGTTGTATCATCATCACCAAAGCGCATGTGCCCTCTGGGTATGAGATGGCGGAGCGGACACCGTATGGGCGTCGGATGGTGTTAGGGTTTAGGGAGATGGAGCAGCAGGATGGATGCCTGTAGCGTTGTTGGACGAGATAGCGTTCGACAGGTCGTGTTGGGGCGTGCCTGCTGCCGACAGTGTGCTGACCGATTACACAGGCTTTGTACTCAATGGCTGTACCTACAGGCTTAGGAGTCATCTCCCTCAGCTTGTTAGGAGAGGATACACTTTCAGAAGCCTTCCACTTGCCTGCGGAATTGAATAAAACTCTCGCGCGCCATCTGTTCCCACATTTGCCGCACGGCGTACAAGCCCTGCATCGCGACCTCGAAGTTCTCGGACAGACGGCGAAACATCGGGGCTTCCTCGCGCCATTCGCCGATGTCAAACAGCGACACCAGCCGATACGACTCCTTGCCCTGCTTCACATAGTCAATCAGGTGGTCTTTGCGCAGGGAGGCGCGCAGACGCGGCAGCGCTTCGGGGTAGACGCCCGTCCAAAACAGCGTGAAGTCGCCGATGTGCCGATGCACCTCGCGCTCCTGATAAAACGACTGCGCGCCCAGCCGCACATCGGCGTAATACAGCATCTCGGCGACCTCCTGTAGCGGGCGACCTTTTAAATCGCGCAGTCGGTAGAGGCTATCGATGTGCGCGAACTCGGTCAGCAGGCGCGTGAGATAGCGCATCACCTGCCGATCGTCCCAGCGCAGCGACAGTGCGAACGCCCGCTCCACCAGTTCCCCAAACAGCTCCTGCAAAGATAGGTCTCGCCGTAGCATCGCCAAGCCACCTCTTAATTAAGATATTCCACATCGGCGCGAGAGTTCCCCAGGCGCACGCGCCATGCGGTGCAGCGCGAGCGTGCTTTGCGAGGCGCAAATCGGCAGCCCAATCAGCAAGAAAGGCGCAACCGGCGCACAGCACGCCAGCAGGCTGTAGACGCTTGCCTGCAGCGTCGCGCGTGGGGTCAGCACAGGCGCGCTGCCCCCTGAATGGGTCAACTGGTCGCGTATAGCGGCAGGCGCGGCAATCAGCCACGCGCACGACCACAGCGCCAAGTATGTGATCTGCGTCGCCAGCCCGAAGCTCGCCCCGAAGATGAGCCACTGGAGCCACCCCATCCCCCATGCGCCTGCGCCCACCCGTAGGAAGCCAAGCGTCCATCCCAGCAGCCCGCCCCCAAACGCCGCCAGCAGCACACGCAACTGGTGATACCACGCGCCGTACACCCAGCCCCAGAAAATCTGGTTCGGCGTCAGCCCCGCAAGGAACGCGCTGGTCAACTCGCCCGAGTCGAGCCAGCGGCGCACGCGCTTCGCCGTCGTGTAGTACCCCCACAGCCAGAGAAACAGACCTAACGGTATCAGAAGGATTATCATCTCAAAGTCTCTGCCGACCACACTGACAAGTGTAGCGACGAAAGTCGCAGCGCCAACAAGTAGCGCGAACGGCGGATGGCGTTCAGCAATCGTCAGGCGCGCGATGGGGTTTGTGGTGTTGCGCTGCACGAGCCAGTCCAGCAGAGGGTACAGCAGCGGCAGCGCGAGCCAGCCCCACGCGGGGTGCAGTCGCTTTGTGGGCTGGGTCGCCCGCGCCGTAAGCGTTGTCAGCGTTAGCACGCCCAACACCAGCGCGTAGCGCGCCACAGGCAGCGCAAGGCACGCCCACAGCGGCGGTTGCGCCCCAATACTGGTAGTTGCCCACGCTTCGGACGCCAGCACGAGCGCGTAGACGGGGCTAAGTGCGCCGATGACAAACGAGAACGGGTCAATCCAGAACACAACCGCAGGCGCGACGCCCAGCAGCAGCGCGAGGGACGCCCCCGTGCGCGTGCGGCTGTGCGCCCGCTGCAACTGCCGCCGCGTCAGCGCGCCCCCAAGCCACTCCACAACCGTCAACCACGCCAGCACCCACCAAAACGCCGCCGACCCCATCGGCAAGCCCCAGGTCGCGACCGCCCCGCCAATCAGCAGCAGGCTCAATAGGCGCAGCAGCCCTGTCTCCAGTAGGTGCGCCCGCAGCGGCTGCACAATCGGCTCCGCTTGGCGGCGCAGGGTCAGCAGCAGCGGGCTAAGGTAGCCGACCGCAGCGAACAGCGCGCTGACGCCCAACTGGGTGCGTTCCGCGCCCGCCGCCGAGAGGGTCTGCTCACACCACTGCCCAAACAGCGCGCCCGCCACTGCCATCAGCGCCGCGCTGGGCAGCAGGTACGCCCAACGCCCCAACCCCGACGGCGCGTTCACCCAGCGCGCCAGCCGCTCGAACCGCAGCCACTCCACCAGCAGCCACACCAGCGTAAACGGGAGCAGGTTCGGCAGCGTCGCCATCATCTGCATCGGCAAAAACACGCGCCCAATAATCGGCAGGGCAATCATCACGCCGAACAGGCTGCTGCTGGCGACCGCCGTGCGCACGCGCCCGCCATCCAACAGAAACGCATACACCAGCAGTCCGCACAGGAGCGTCCACACAACCTCTTCCACAGGAATCAGCAGCGTTAGCGAGACCAGCCCCAGCACGGCGTAGTTGGCAAAGCTGAACAGCAGCCA
>Ga0308393_1001398_pt1 | contig 11338 bp, 10 predicted proteins | sample Hotspr2Sampleee2_FD_202364 | JGI IMG/M metagenome (GOLD analysis project Ga0308393, IMG submission 202364) | Hot spring phototrophic mat microbial communities from Mushroom Spring, Yellowstone National Park, Wyoming, United States - 20050630_ee2 ... | reverse complement strand
TCGGCCTACAAACGGGATCCAGAGCTGGTGAACCTGCTGTTGGATGAGGAATTCGAGCAGGCCATCCGGGAGCGGCAGGGATCCTGGCGGCGGGTGGTGTCCACGGCGGCTGCCCTGGGGATCCCGATCCCGGCCATCAGCGCTTCTTTGGCCTACTACGACAGCTACCGTACCGCCAACCTGCCCCAGAACCTCACCCAAGCCCAGCGGGACTTCTTCGGGGCCCACACCTTCGAGCGCATCGACAGGCCGGGCGTCTTTCACCATGAGTGGAACACCTGTTCCCGTTAGCAACGGGTAGCATGAGGAGGTCTTGGGATCCCTCTCTGGCCGGGGATCCGGAGGCGGGAGAATCTGTTTGATTTGATATGGACATTAAATTGGCCGTGAATGGCACCCTGATGCGGGGGCTACCCCTCAATGAGAACCTACTGCAAATTGGGGGTCGCTTTGTGCGGGAAGCCCAAACAGCCGCTTGTTATCGGCTTTGGTCCATCGACGGTCTTTATCCAGGCATGGTACGGGTTTGCCAGGGCGGTTCTGCAATTGCTCTGGAGATTTGGGAAATCCCTGCCCATGGGTTGGGTCAACTCCTTTTGCAAGAGCCGCCAGGCTTGTCAGTGGGCCGCATTCTTTTGGCAGAAGGGGAGGAAGTGCTGGGGATCCTAGCCGAACCCTACCTGTGTGAGGGGCAATTGGACATCACCGCTTGGGGGGGGGTGGCGAGCCTACATCGCTTCCAGAAATAGACAGGAATAATCGCATTTCACCAGCTTTTCCCAGTCGCAGCTTCGACATCAGTTGACCCGCTGGGGATCCCGCCACAGTACCTGGCCCTGCCGCATCGTCAGCACCACATCTGCCGGGGTAACCCGAGTGAGAATCGACGCAATTAGATGACGACTGGCCCGCAAATGAGGACGGGTGAAGTCCAGCACCACCAAATCGGCGGGCAGCCCCACATCCAAATAGCCGTACACATCGGATCCCAGTAGAGGCCGTAAATGTCGGATGTTGCTGGTCACCATCTTCAAAATCTCGACTGGATCAGGGCGCACCGCATCTCCAAACTGGCTTTTGGCCACTTTGTAGGTGAAATCCAGCTCTGCCAAAAGGTTCGGGCTATTCAAAAGTCCGTTGTCGGTGCCTAGCAAGAGATTGGCCTCACTTTCCAGCAGGCGGGCAATCGGCGGGAGAGGCAGTCCCAAGTTGGCATTGGCCCGTGGGTTCAAAACGACATTCACCCGATGCCGGGAGAGCAATTGAATTTCCGCTGCGTTGGCCACCGTTGCGTGAATCACCAAATGGGGACGGTAAAAATCAAGAGCACGCTCCAAATCTCCCCGTCCGGCGATGGCCAGACTGACCTCTCGATACCCCTCATTTTCCAGACAGTGGATGGCCCGCAGCTTGCCTATTTTCTCGGTCAGGTCGTGGATCTGCCGCCAGGCGGGTTCCGTCAAATCGTTCAGGGTGCTCTCGGAAAATCCATCTGCTACTGCCAGAATCTCTTGCAATTCTTGATAGGCTTGGGGGTTTAAGGGATCCCGATTTTGCCGCAATTGCTCCTCACTGAAAGGGAGGCTCTCAAACTGGCCCAAGATCACTGAGTGGATCCCGGTTTGGGCTGCAGCTTCCCGCAACAGTTGGCAGCCGTAGACCCCCTGCTCGCGAAAATCGATGTGTCGGATGGTGCCCGTTGCCGCCATGTAGCGCAGGTGAGCGGCGATGTGTTCCAGGTGCTGTTGCGGCGACTGTTTGGCTAACTCTCGATATTTGTAGCCGTCAGGTCGGAAGAACCCCTCTTCCAAAGTCAGGCCTGTCGCCCCATCCGGCAGACAGCTATCCCCTATGTGGGTGTGGCTGTTGGTGAAAGCCGGCAAAATCACCCAGGATCTCTGTTCCAACCCAACAATGGGATCCCCCAGTTCCATGCAGGTAACGGTGTCTTGTTCTACCCCGAAGCGGGAGCAGCGATGGGGAACCAGATCCGGGCCAGCCAGAACAACACCCTCTTGCCATTGAAAACCCATAAAACCCACTCGCAAAACTCATCAGACTTGAGAATGTTATCAGTGCCAAAAACGGGCTAACCGAACTTTGGGTGAGCGGGAAGGACTTTTGCCAGCATAAAGTGAAGCATCAAAGAATCGAGAAAACTGTAATTTAGACTACCAAAACTTCTCGATAGAGGCTATACAAATCCAGCTATATAAATCCAGTAGTTGCTGCCAGGGGTTCAGCAGAGGTTCAGAACCTCACCGAGTCTGCTGGGTCTCGTCTTTACCAGAAAGCTTATTCACGAATAGGATTCTCAACATGAGCCGGCCATTGTTTCGTCATCTGTACACTCGTAGGCAGCTCCTTCGCTCTGGTGCTGCCGCCGCTGCCATCACCTTGACCTCACAGTTGTGGCGTGCCCAGGCCCAGAACAAGAAAGAGATCACCATCGGCTTTATTTACGTTGGCCCCAAAGATGACTTTGGCTGGAACCAGGCCCATGCAGAGGGAAAAGTTGGCTTGTCCAGCCTACCTTGGGTGAAAACCGTTGAAGAAGAAAATGTGCCGGAAACGGTGGCCGTGGAAGAAACCATGCGGGCCATGATCGAGCAAGATGGGGCAACGGTACTCTTTCCCACTTCTTTTGGCTACTACGATCCCCATATCCTGCGGGTAGCCAAGGAATATCCAGAGGTACAATTCTTTCACGCTGGTGGACTTTACATTGAGGGAGTGCATCCGAAAAACGTCGGTAGCTACTTCGGCTACTTGGATGAAGGCCACTACATCAACGGGGTGCTGGCCGGTTCCATGACCAAAAGCAACCGCCTTGGGTTTATCGCCGCCAAACCCATTCCCATTGTGTTGCGCAACATCAACAGCTTTACCTTAGGAGCCAAGAGTGTCAACCCCAACATCACCACTCAGGTGATCTTTACGGGAGACTGGGCTCTACCTGTCAAAGAGGCAGAAGCTGCCAACAGCATGGCCGACCAAGGCATCGATGTGCTCACCTGCCATGTGGACAGTCCCAAAATCGTTATCGAAACAGCAGAGCGGCGAGGTCTGATGAGCTGTGGTCACAACACCAGCCAAGCGGCGCTGGCTCCCAAGGGCTATTTGACGGGCGCTGAATACAACTGGACAAGCGTCTATACCCAGTTTGCCGAAGCCATCCAGGCGGGCAAAACCCTGATGAACGGTGGGATCCCCCACCTCATTCGGGGGGGTATCAAAGAGAAATTCATTAAAACTTCCCCCTGGGGACCGGCAGCCAGCGATGAGGCCAAAAAAGCTGGAGAAGCGGCCCTTGCCCAGTTGCAAGCTGGCTCGTTGGTCATTTACAAAGGCCCTCTCAAAGACAATACCGGCAAAGAGGTGATCCCTGCCGGAGTGGAATACGGCCAGCGGGCAATCGAGCTGGAATCCATGGACTACCTGGTGGAAGGCGTGATCGGGAGTATCTCTAGCTGATGGCTACCACCTCTTCTGCTGTTTCCCGCTCGGTTCCGCTGCGGTGGCGCTCCAGCCTTGAGCCGATCCTACTGCCCTTTGGGGCTTTGTTGGCCTCGCTGTTGATCTTCGGCTTGTTTTGTGCCATGGCCGGCGCAAATCCCTTCGCCGTCTATGGCTCCATCTACAGAGCTGCCTTCGGCAGTTGGTTCTCTTGGCAAAATACTCTGCAACGGGCGGCTCCCCTGATGCTCACCTCCCTGTGTACCATCCTGCCGGCCCGCATGGGGCTGGTGATCATCGGCAATGAAGGAGCTCTGGTGATGGGGGGGGTGGCAGCTGTGGCGATGGGGCTGTGGGCGGGATCCCTGGCTCCACCCGTGGTCGTTTTCCTGATGGCCTTGGCGGGCATGGTGGCCGGTGGCCTGTGGATCATGGTGGTGGGGGCACTGCGCCACTACCGGGGTGTGAATGAAACCATCAGCAGCCTGTTGATGAACTACATTGCCATTGCCCTGATGAACCATTGGGTGGGGGGGCCGCTGCGGGATCCCAGTTTCTTGAGCAAGCCCTCCAGCTTTGCCATTGACGAGGCCAACATGTTGGGTCGGCTATGGGGCACCCGCATCCACTTCGGCTTGGTCTATGGCATCGTTGCCTGCCTGGTTGCCTATGTGTTGATTCAACGCACCACGTTGGGTTTTTCGGTGCGCATAATAGGGGGTAACCCAAAGGTGGCCCGAATGGTGGGGATTGCTGTCGGTAAACTCACACTGTTAATCACCTTTCTGGCCGGCTCCTGTGCCGGCTTGGCGGGCATGGTAGAGGTGGCTGCCGTACACGGGCGGGCCAATGAGTCCTTGACTGTGGGCTATGGCTACAGCGGCGTTCTGGTGGCCTTTGTCGCTCGACAAAACCCAGCCGCAGCAGTGGCGATGGCTATCCTCCTGGGAGGGATCCTGGCCAGCGGCAGCATTTTGCAGCGCTCCCACAATTTGCCGGATGCTACTGTGTTGGTGTTTCAGGGCATTGTCTTTTTGCTGATTCTCTACAGCGAATCCCTCTACGGGCGCTTCGACTTTTTTCGGGATCGAGAACCCTCAGAACCAGCCTAGATAACTGGCCCCCGAAGTAGCAATGATTTGGTCAAGTAACCAATTCAGTGGTCAGGAGAAAAACTCAGATGGAAACAGAAGCCCTAGGATGGTGGGGGATCCCCTTGGCGGTGATCGCCGGAACGTTGCGGGGAAGTGCGCCTTTTTTGTTCGTCAGCTTGGGGGAGTGTCTGACGGAAAAAAGCGGCAAAATCAACCTCGGCCTAGAGGGATCCCTGTTGATGGGGGCAATGAGCGCCTACGCCATCTCCTTCCTCACCCAAAACACGGCAGGCAGTGTGGTCGCGCCTTGGTTAGGGGTATTGGTGGCCGGGTTTGCCGGTTTAGCCTTGGGAGGGATCCACGCCTTTTTGGCCCAACAACCTCGGGTTAACGATGTTGCGGTGGGCATTGCTATGATCATCTTTGGCAGTGGAATGGCCTTTTACCTGGGCAAACCCTTCATTCAGCCCGCAGCCCCCCGGCTACCTGCCTTTGAGTTGGGAAATTGGAGCAGCAGTCCTGCCATTCAAGCTGCCCTAAAACTGAGCCCACTTCTGCTGCTGGGGATCCTCCTGGCCTTTGTCATGCACTGGTTCTTTCGCTCCACTCGTTGGGGCCTATTCGTGCGGGCTGTGGGCGACAACCCCGATGCAGCACGGGCCATGGGGATCTCGGTGCCCAAGGTAAGGGCTCTGTGCATCATGGCAGGCAGCTTCTTGGCAGCCGTGGGAGGAGCTTACCTGTCCCTATACTACCCCGGCAGTTGGACAGAACGCATTTCCAGCGGACAAGGCTTGATGGCCGTGGCCCTGGTGATCTTTGCCAAGTGGAACCCGTTGCAGTGTTTATTGGCTGCTTTTTTGTTCGGCGGAGCTCAGGCGATTGGGCCAGCCTTGCAGTCGGTGGGTGTGCAGTCCAACTACTACCTGTGGAATGCCGCTCCCTACGTGCTGACCTTGGGGATCATGATCCTGACCAGTTCTCCGCGGCGAACCCTGGCAGGCATGCCTGGGGCCTTGGGCACCGGGAAGTAGCCGACTGGCTATAGTCGAAGTGAACCCGATTTAGGGATCCCTGGTTATGACCGCTGTACAAACCCGACCTGCCAATACCCTGACTCTGAGAGAGGTTCACGAGCTCTTAGGGCTGTGTCGGGGAGATTCTTTAGAGTTCGAGGAAAAACTGGACTTACCCCCTTTGACTGAACGGGAGATTGAGGAGCTGACCCAACTCCAGGAATTGTATTTTAGCTATCTGGCCGATGACACTCTGAATGAAGGGCAAGTCAAATTTCTGTTTGTTTCTCCACTTCTCAAACTGGCAGGCTTTCTATCGAGCGACATCAAAATTAATCTAGAAGAAAATATTGCCGATATTATCGTTGAGGAGGAAGAAGGCCAAGTTGCCATCAAAGGTCGTGTAGACTTACTCGCCATTAGAAGAGGAGCAAGAGAGAGCTTTTGGATCCTCGTGATAGAAACCAAGGGAGGAACAGTAGCTACAAGCCTGGCCATCGCCCAATTATTGACCTATGCTTACAAAGGAATAAAAAATCAAGAATTTGTTTGGGGATTAGCTACAAATGGAGAAGACTACCAATTTATCTTGTTACAGCAAGGTTCACCCATTACCTACCATTATCTACCTAAGCTGGGATTGCTAGATAGCAAATCGATACATCGGCTTTTACAAGTTCTTAAATCCATTCGACTAACTCTCTAACCCATTCCATCTTCATCAGCAAAGGATTTGATCATGAGTGGACTCGGTGGCCTGAATAAAACTCCCAACGGTGTTGTATTGGGACTGGTGCAACTGCAGCTACCCAATGTGGTTACTCCCGATGATCTGGCGGCGCAAACCCAAAAGATAGTCAGTATGGTGGGGAAGGCTCGCCGCAGCATGCCCAGCATGGATTTGGTGGTCTTTCCGGAGTACTCTCTGCACGGCCTGTCGATGGACACTAATCCGGAGATCATGTGCCGACTGGATGGACCAGAGGTAGCTGCCTTCAGTGCCGCCTGCCGAGAGAACGATATTTGGGGCTGCTTCTCAATCATGGAATACAACCCGCAGGGTAATCCCTATAACAGCGGCATTATTCTCGACAATCGAGGGAACCTACAACTGTACTATCGCAAGCTGCATCCTTGGGTTCCCGTCGAACCTTGGGAGCCGGGAAATTTAGGGATCCCTGTCTGTGATGGCCCGAATGGCTCAAAGATTGCCCTGATCATTTGTCATGATGGCATGTTTCCAGAAATGGCCCGCGAGTGTGCCTACAAAGGGGCCGAGATTATGTTGCGCACTGCCGGATATACTGCCCCCATTCGCCACAGTTGGCAAATTACCAATCAGGCCAATGCCTTTTGCAATTTGATGGTGACGGCCTCGGTGTGTATGTGTGGGTCGGATGGCACGTTTGATTCTATGGGGGAGGGCATGATCTGCAACTTTGATGGCACCCCCCTGGTCATGGGATCCCATCGCCCTGATGAAATCATTACTGGCGAAGTGCGCCCAGATTTGGTGCGGGAAGCTCGCATCCATTGGGGTGTGGAAAACAACATTTATCAATTCGGACACCGTGGCTATGTGGCCGTCAAAGGCGGAGCCCAAGATTGCCCCTACACCTACATGCAGGATTTGGTGAATGGGGCCTATCGCCTGCCCTGGGAAGAGAAAGTGATCCACAAAGATGGCAGCGCCTGTGGATTTCCTCCTGCCACCCGCCTTTACCAGGAATCCTCCCTCACCGAGGCAGCTTATACTGGCTCTACTTGAAGATTTCGTCGATACTAGAAACACTACACCCGCGTAGACTGGGCAGATGAGGAGTTTAAGCAGGCCCTCCAGGAACGGCAGGGATCCTGGCGGCGGGTGGTGTCCACAGCGGCTGCCTTGGGAATCCCGTTCGCGTCAGTGGTGCGGAGCACTTTCCCGGCCATCAGCGCTTCTTTGGCCTACTACGACAGCTACCGTACCGCCAACCTGCCCCAGAACCTCACCCAAGCCCAGCGGGACTTCTTCGGGGCCCACACCTTCGAGCGCATCGACAGGCCGGGCGTCTTTCACCATGAGTGGAATGCCTGTTGCCGTTAGCAATGCGTAGCATCAAGAGGTCTCCGGAAAAAAAGTTGAACCGCGCACCTCCGTATGGAAAGGCTCCCCTTCCTGAGGAAAATCCTCGCGGAAATGGGCCCCGCGGCTTTCCTCCCGCAGCAGCGCCCCCTGAGCTACCAGACGGGCCAGCAAAAGCAGACTGCCTGCCTCGGCCTCTTCCCGGGTGGCCCAAGGCTTTTCCTGCAGGGGAAGTGCCTTGACAAAGGTCAGAAAAGCCCGCAGCCGTGTTCCCTCCCGCACAACGCCCAAAGCTTCCCCAACTCGATGCCTGAGAGCCGGCAGGATGTCGGGAGACGTCGCCAGAACGGGTAGCCTCTGCAGCTGTCGGGGAAAGCTCACCTCTCCCAAATCTTGCAAGGCAGCCAAGGCGGCCCGCTTGCCCATGACCAGCCCTTCCAAAAGGCTGTTGGAAGCCAAGCGATTGGCTCCGTGCAGACCCGTGGAAGCCACCTCCCCAGCAGCATAAAGGCCCGGCAGGCCGGTGAAGCCGAAAGTGTCCGTTCGGATCCCACCCATCACGTAGTGAGCCGCGGGAACAACTGGGAGCAGATCCTTCGTGGGATCCAGCCCCAAGGCGCGGGCAGAGGCAACAACGGTGGGAAAGCGCTCCTCCAGATGTTCGACGACCCGCAGATCCAGGTAGGTTCCCCCTGTCTGCTGCCGCTCCCAGAAAACGGCCCGAGCTACCACATCCCGCGGCGCCAGCTCTCCCAGCTCCGCATAGCGAGGCATAAAACGCTCCCCCAAGGCGTTGAGGAGAACAGCCCCTTCTCCTCTTACTGCCTCGCTCACCAGCGCTCCATTGGGCAAGGCCGTGGGGTGAAATTGCACAAACTCCAGATCCCTGAGAGTGGCCCCTGCCCGCCAGGCCAGCACCATTCCGTCGCCGGTGGCCCCCGGGGGAGCTGTCGAGACGGGGAAAAGGCTGCCAAATCCTCCCGTAGCCAGGAGAACTGCCCCGGCCCTCACCTCCACCGGCCCTTCAGGGCCAAGCAGCAAGGCCCCCCCTACCCTGTCCCCCGCCAGCAAAAGGCTTAGGGCTGTGTAGCCCTGCAAAGGCAGCCTGTTGAGGCGAGCCAGCAAACCTCTCAGAAGCCACAGTCCGCTCCGATCCCCCCCCAGATGGCGTACCCGCGCTTGGGAGTGGCCCCCTTCCCGGACAGGTTGGGGATGGAAAGGAAGGCCCCAGCGCAAAAGTCTCTCCAGGTGCAAGGGTGCTTCCTCCACAATGGAGCGAGCCACCTTTTCTTCCACCAGGCCGCGGCCCGCTTGCAAGGTGTCTTGGATATGGGCTTCTACGTCCGCCTCATCCACAGGAAAAGCCACCCCACCCTGCGCCCAAGGGGTAGAGCCAGAGGGAAGGGGATCCTTGCTTACCACCAGAGTTGTCGCCCCCTGGGCTTCGGCCCACAGGGCTGCGTACACCCCCGCCACCCCTGCTCCCAGGATCAACAGGTCTGTTTCTAACAAGGGCGGCGCCCCGTTCTTCCCCTCCACCTCTAGGCTCCGGCGGGCACTGCCAGCATGGCCAGGATGGAACGGCGAGCCTTCTCAGCCACCTCCTGGGGCACCTGGATCACGTAGCGCATCTCCTGCAGGGAGCGGTAAATCTTTTCCAAGGTAATCTTCTTCATGTACTCGCAGACGGCTTCTGCCTTGACAGGGATGAACGTTTTGTCTGGAGCTTCTTTCTTGAGCCGGTGAAGAATGCCCACCTCGGTGGCCACCACAAACTCGCGGCTTTCTGAAGCTTTGGCGTAGCGCACCATGCCCTCGGTGGAGAGCAGCTTGGCATCCGGTTTGAGGAAGAGACAGCTAGAGCCGCAACTGCACTCCGGGTGAATGAGGAACTCTGCTCCAGGGTGCTCTTCCACCATCGCCTTGAGGTGCTCTTCCCGGATGCCAACATGCACGTGGCACTCTCCCGGAAAGAGATCCAGCTCCCTTCCGGTTACTTGAGCAACGTGGGCTCCCAGAAACATATCCGGCACGAAGAAGATGGGGCGATCCGGGGGCAGGCTGGCCACCACTTGAACTGCGTTGGCGCTGGTTACGCAGACATCTGCCAGAGCCTTGATCTCGGCAGCGGTGTTGACGTAGGCCACCACCAGGCCCTCAGGGCAGGCTGCCTTCCACCGCAGCACATCTTGCGGGCGAATGCTATCGGCCAAGGAACAGCCCGCCTCCAGATCCGGCAGCAGCACCGTCTTTTCCGGGTTAAGGATGGCAGCCGTCTCCGCCATAAAATGCACGCCCGCAAAGACAATCACCTGGGCGCTCGTCTTTTGAGCCTCCCGAGCCAGTCCTAAGGAGTCTCCCACAAAGTCCGCCACCTCTTGAACTTCGGGGAGCTGATACGAATGCGCGAGGATAACTGCCTGCCTTTCCTGTTTGAGCCGGGCAATCTCCTGGACGATTGTGGCAGTGTTGTGTAGCAATGGGGTTTCTCCCTTCATTTTCGACTTCTTGTCGCGACAGCGTTGCGTAGCAATAACGGTTTTGTTCCTCTGGAGGCTGGACACGATCTGAGGACTTTGTCCCGCTAATGCGTTTGCAGGAGCAGCGCGCAGCAATAACGGAAAGCCCATCTCCTGGAGTTGGTCGACTCTGCTTTGGGGGGTATCTGAGCCGGCAAGAGAAGCAACCCCCAACCCAGATGCCCGGCGAAGCCTTTCGCGGCGCCCGGTTGAGCTGGAGCTGGGCTTAGGTTGTCTTCTCAAAGTAGCATCAGTCGCAACAGCGTTGCGTAGCAATAAAGCAGTGTCCAGCGAGGACTTGGCTCAGGGTCACACCACCAGCAAAGAGAGATCCAAAGCCTTGGCCGAGTGGGTGAGCGCCCCGACGCTGACGTAATTCACGCCTGCCTCGGCCACTTGCCTGGCCCGTTCTGGGGTCATGTTGCCGCTGGCCTCCAGGGGAACTCTCCCTCCCACCCGTTGGACGGCGGCCTGGGTTTCTTCCAGGGTGAAGTTGTCCAGAAGGATGAGATCGGCTCCTGCTGCCAAAGCCTCTTCCAGTTCCTGGAGATCCCGCACCTCCACCTCCACCTTGAGGTGGTGGGGAGCACCTTCCTTGGCCCGCTTGACGGCTGCCAAAACGCCTCCCGCGCCGCGGTCGCAACAGCGTTGCGTGGCAATGATGTGGTTTTCCTTGATCAAAATGCCGTCGAACAGCCCAAAGCGGTGGTTTTTGCCGCCCCCTACCCGTACAGCATACTTCTCCAGGGCGCGCAGGCCGGGAGTGGTCTTGCGGGTGTCCAGAAGCTGGGTTGAGGTTCCCCGGAGAGCCTCTACATAGGTGCGGGTGAGGGTGGCAATGCCGGACAGCCTTTGGAGAAGATTGAGCGCCAGCCTCTCCCCCGCCAGAATGCCCTTCAGGGATCCCTTGAGGTGGGCCACCTCTTGACGGACAGCCACCCTGGCCCCTTCCTCCACTCCAGGGATGAACTCCACCTGGGGATCCGCCAGCCGAAAAACCCGCTTGGCAATCTCCAGGCCGGCCAGGATCCCTGTCTCCTTGGCCAGGATTACCGCCTCACCCTCCAGTCCTGGGGGTAGGGTCAGCTCTGTGGTGAGGTCGCCGTGCCCCAGGTCTTCCCACAGCCAAGCGCAAAGGGTCTCCTCTGGTAAGTAAACTTCTTCCATTTTCGGTTTGGTTTTAGCTAG
>Ga0308393_1001395_pt1 | contig 11346 bp, 16 predicted proteins | sample Hotspr2Sampleee2_FD_202364 | JGI IMG/M metagenome (GOLD analysis project Ga0308393, IMG submission 202364) | Hot spring phototrophic mat microbial communities from Mushroom Spring, Yellowstone National Park, Wyoming, United States - 20050630_ee2 ... | reverse complement strand
CCTCCCAGGGGCCGGGGCCTGGGTGCGCGGGCCTCCGGCCCGCGTCCGCTGAGGTATGGGGAAACCCGGTTTCCCCAGCCCCCTCCTCCGAGGGGCTATGTTCACATCAGGCGGCGGCGCGCTCACTCCTTTGTGGGCGCCGGTGGCGGACGAGCAGGGCGCCAGGCAGACTGATGATACCCAGCACGGCGCCGACCGGCACCTCGCCGATCAGGCCGAGCGAAGGCAGCAGCGCCGTGAGCCCGCGCGCCCCCAGGTCGGCTCCGAGCAGCAGCGCCGCGCCCAGCAGCGCGGCGAGGGCCAGTTGCGCACGATACTCCTCGCTGAGACGTAGAGCCAGGCGCCCGGCGAGCAGCCCGACCAGGCCGACGGCGCCGGCGGCGACCACGGCTGCCGCCGCCGCCAGGGTAGTGGCGATCCAGCTCAAGGCGGCGCGCGCAGGCCAGCGGCTTGTCGCCGCCACCACAAGGGCGGCGAGCAAGGCGAGGGGCCAGACAGATCCCCAGCTTGCCCAGTCCCGCTGCTCGAGACTGCCCAGGCTCCAGCGTACCCAGGTGGCGATGCGCACTTCCCCGATCAGCAGGATCAGGGCGAGCGCCGGCGCCAGGCAGGCTAGCAGGAGGCCGATGGCCGTGATGCGCACCGGTCGCTGTGGCCACAGGCGACATCCCCCTACCAGCAGCGCAACTCCGACTCCACACCCGGCAAGGGTAGCCAGGGCAAGACCCCAACTCGCACTCGCCGGGTTCCTGTCCAGAAGGATCACCGCGCCCAGGGCGCCCAGGGCGAGCACCCCGCTCCATCCCGGGTCGCGGGCAGGGCGCCCGGTCAGCCGACCGAGCAGTACGGCGGCCACACCGACAAACGCTCCGGCCACGCCGGCCAGCAGCACGCGGGGCAGGCGCAAGTTGCGCACGATCGCCGTAGCTGGCGGGTCGGCTGCCGGGGCGACGAGCGCGCTCAGCACCTGGGCAGGGCTGAGGGCGACTGCCCCCAGCATCAGGCTGAGCACCGCCAGCACCAGCAGCGCCCCACCCAGCAGCGCCACCAGGAGCGGGCCGGCCGGCCGCCCTGAGCGTAGGGTTGTCGCTGTCTCGGCCATTGCTCACCTCCCGTCATCGGTCTCGCCCTGGCGCCGGTGCCGCTGCCGCGCCGCGCGGCGTGCCTGGTGCAGGTGGTACAGCAGCCGGGCACAGAGCGCGAAGAGCAGTAGAGCCAGGCTAAGCTGGAGCCAGACAACCCAGGTATCCATGCTCAGTTCCACGCTTCGCTGCCCCTGGACGCCACCGTCAACGCCTGGTACTCGTCCGTCCAGCGGCATGCCGGGCGCCGGCGCTGCGGCCCAAGCAGATTGAGCTGCTGGACCGCGTACCAGAGCAGGTCACGCAGGCGGCAGAGATCGGCATCGTCGAGCAGCAGACCGGCGCAGGCGCACCAGAGCTGGAGGTGACCGCTGGTCATCCGCCGCAGCATAAAGCCATCGCTCTCGGCGAAGCAGTGCCCAGGCTGCCAGGACTGCAGTAGCGCGAGCAGGGTCAGCAGATCATCGGGAACCAGAAAGATGTTGACCCGCACCCAGAAGAGATGAATCGTTCCGTGCTCGCACTGCGCAATCCGATGCCCGGCCCCATCACAGGCCAGAATGGTGATCTGCTGGCACATCAGTGTTCTCCTTCGCGATGCGGCGCGACCGGTATTCCCTGTGGCTCCGACGCCGGTGCGGGCTGGCCGGTGTCGAGAATGATCTCGTGCAACTCCAGCCTGTTCGGCGCGGTGAAGGCTGCCTTCGGCAGCGTGCCCGAGCGGGCATGGCCCTCGCGGAAAGCATCCGAATGCACCCAGGCCTCGAAGTGCGCCTGGCTCTCCCAGACTGTCAGCACGATGTAGGGGTCGTCGGGGTTGAGCGGGCGCAGCAGTTGGTTGCGCACAAAGCCGGGCATCCGGTCGACGAGCCGCGCGCGCGTCCGGAACGTCTGCTCAAACTGCTCTGCGAAGTCCGGGTGGACAAAGATCCGGTTGGCCGTGGTGATCATTGTGACTCCTCCAGTGACAAGACGCTGACCGGGCGGCAGGTTTATCCGGCTCGGCACTACCTTGCTCATGGCTCCTCCCACCAGCACTGTCCACCAGGCCCCACGAGCCAGGTCGTCCCCACGCCGCACTCCAGGGCAGCCATCCAGGCAAGGAGCCGGAGCGGCTGGTCGGCGGACAAGGAAGTAGCCCACGCCTGCGCAGACGGAGCAGGAGGCTCGGCGGATGGGGGCAAGAGCGCAGGGTCAGGCTGCGCCGCGGCGTCTGCGTCCGGCGGCGCAGCTCCTGGCGGCATCTGCTGCAGGTCACGCTGAAGCTGACGGAGCCGGGCGCCGATGCGCCCCAGGTACAGCGCGATCGTTCCCCAGACCGCCAGGGCGGTTGCCAGGGCGATGTAGACAGCAGTTGCGCCCTCGGTCATACCCAGGCTACCCTTCTGCGCTCGACCGCGGTCTCAAGCCCGAGCACCTGCGCCCGGACCAGGAACATCCAGATGAAGAGGGCGGTAAACCCGAGGTTAGCGGCCAGGAAGACCCAGAGCGTGCGCTGGTTCGCCAGCAGCCCTGTCCCTGGCGCTTCGAGGTTCAGCCGGGCCTCGCCGCGCGCCAGGTCAACGGCTTCGAGCGCCAGCGTGAAGCGCTGGCCAGGGATGCTCGGCCGGTCGGCGTAGCTCCCCGCCGCCAGGTCGAAGCTCGGCGCCAGGAGATCCTCGCGCGCCAGGCCTGGCGCCGAAACCTGCACCCGGGCCGTCACCAGGTTGCCCTGCTGCTCCAGCGCGAGCAACTGCAGCTTCTGGTCGCCCAGCACCCCGACAGCCCCGACCGCGAGGGTGATCCCGTCGCAGTCGCTGCCCCGGATAAAGGCGCAGTTCGGATGCAGGGTGCTCTCGGCCATGCGCGGGGCGACAAACATCAGAAACGGCATAGTGACGAAGGCGAAGAGGCCGTAGACGGCAGCCAGGGTGCGCCGACGCTCAGGGTCTTCGACCGCGCTGCGCAGGACGAAAAGCGCAGCGTAGATCAAGAGGAGGATGAAGATGGTCACCTGGCGTGGGTCCCAGTTCCAGAAGATGCCCCAGGCCACCTGCGAGAAGATCATCCCGGTAATGGTGGCCAGGAAGGTGAAGAGCAGCCCACCCTCGGCGGCGGCCGTGGCCCGATCATCATCGGCGGGCCGCCGCCGCCACAGGTACCGCCCGCTGAAGATGGCCGAGACCGTGAAGGCGAGCACCGCCACCCAGGCGGTCGGTACGTGGAGAATGACGATCCGCCCGGCGTCGCCGAGCCCCTGGTAGGCGGGGATCACGACAAAGGTGGCGACGGTGACGCCGGCCATCCAGAGACCGATCAGCAGCTTGCTGAGCGTGGCAAGGCGCTGTGGCATAGCACAAAACCTTTCCTGTTTCAGTTCAGACTACCCGCCGAGGATGGGGGCGGCAGCGGCCCGGTTCCGAGCTTCGTCGCGGCCGCGCGGCAAAGACAGGTGAAGGCCAGCAGTTCGTGAGACAGAAAGCGCAGCACCATCCCGTCGAAGGCGAGCAGCAGGGTGCCCCGCTGCGGATCGAACCAGATGCTGCGCTCAACGCCCGCGTGCGCGATGCAGCCGGCTACCGTCGGCCCCTCGAGGGCTGCCTCAACCAGGCTGTGCAGCACCTGAAAGGCCTTGCACCCGAAGGCGACGGCGAACGGTCCGAAATCGAGCTGTATCCGCCCGTCACCCAACTGGAGGATGTACCAGTTGCGCTCGTTGCGGGCCAGGACCGTGTACGGGGCATGATGAAATGTCATCAGCGTTCCTTCCGCTCAGCCCCAGCCATACTGGCGGCGCGCCCGCAGGATCAGCGCCAGAAAGAAGGGACCACCGGCAAAAGCGGTAATCAGCCCCACCGGGATCTCGGCAGGCGCAGCGATGGTGCGCGCCAGCAGGTCGGCCAGGATCAGCAGGGTGGCCCCACCCAGGGCGCAGGCCGGCAGCAGCATCCGGTGATCCGGTCCGGCGACCAGGCGCACCATGTGCGGCACGATCAGCCCGATGAAACCGATCGGCCCCGTCAGGGCCACGGCGGCGCCGGTGGCCAGGGCCGATAGCACAATAGCTGCGGCCTTCACCCGCTCTGTCATTACCCCCAGGTGACGCGCCTCGACCTCGCCCAGGGCGAAGAGGTTGAGCTGCCTGGCCAGGCCCGGCGCGAGCAGCAAGGCCAGCCCGATCCCCGGCGCCGCGATGAGCAGCGTCTCCCAGAGCGCCCCCCCCAGCCCGCCCATGGTCCAGAAGACGATCGAACGCAGTCGGGCGTCGTCGGCCAGGTAGGTGAGCAGGCCGGTCGCGGCGCCGGCCAGGGCGTTGAGCGCCAGCCCTACCAGCAGCAGGGTCGCCACATCGGTGCGGCCATGCCGCCTCGCCAGCCTGTAGACGAACAGCGTCGTCGCTCCCCCCGTGAGGAAGGCCGCCAGCGGCAGAGTGAACGGTCCTAGAGGGGCAAGCCCGATCACGATCACGGCGACCGCGCCCAGGGCCGCGCCGCTGCTTACCCCGATCAAGCCCGGATCGGCCAGGGGGTTGCGGAAGATTCCCTGAAGCAGCGCGCCGCTGACAGCGAAGGCCGCGCCGGCCAGAGCGCCGAGCAGCACCCGCGGCAGGCGTATGGTCCAGAGCACCGCCGCCTGCTGCGGGCTGACCGGGGTCTCGAGCGCCAGGCCGACTTTGCCCAGCACGATGGCCAGTATGACATCGGGCGGCACCATCACCGGGCCGAGGCCGACGCCGAGCAGCAGCGCGGCTACGAGGGCCAGCGCCAGGACCGGGAGCAGCGCGAGGCGCCGGCGACGCCGCGCCAGCACGGCGTCAGGCTGCATAGTGGTTGAAACACTCATGGCTGGCCCTCCGCGGAGGCGTCGGTCTGGAAGGCCGCAACCAGTTCGACCAGAGCCTGGCCGGTGCGCGGCCCCATGCCGAGCAGATAGAGGTCGTCGAAGGCGACAATGCGCCGCTGCTGCCCGGCTGGCGTGTCAGCCAGACCGGGGATGCGCAGGAGCCCGGCAACCCCGCCCACCGACTCCAGGCCCCTGGCAAGGACCAGCATGACCTCAGGCTGGGCAGCGACGACCGTCTCCGGACTCAGGGGCTTGAAACCGACGATGCCGACCCTGGCGGCGGCGTTGACCCCGCCGGCGGCGACGATCATCGCGTCTGCCGGGGTCTCGCTCCCTGCAACCTGCTGCACATCGGTGCCGCGCAGGTAGAGGAAGAGCGCCCGGGGCGGATCGGCGATCTGGCGCGCCGCGGCCTGCGCCGCGGCGATCTCGGCCTCGACCTGAGCAGCCAGTTCCTGGCCGCGCTCCGGGATGCCCAGGGCCGTAGCGACAAAACGGATCTTTGCCGCGGGAGCGGCCAGGGTCGGCGGGTCGGCAGCCAGCACCACCGGCACACCGGCTGCGCGGAGCTGGGCCAGGGCCTCGGGCGGGCCGGCGGCCTCGTCGCCGATTACCAGGGTGGGGTTCAGCGCCAGAATGCCCTCGGCGCTCAGCCGGCGCTGGTAGCCGATGTTGGGCAGCGATCTGGTGCGTTCAGGCGGGTAGGTGGCGCTGGAGTCGACGCCAACCACTGCGTCACCCAACCCCAGAGCGAAGATAATCTCGGTGATATCGCCGTTCAGGCTGACGATGCGCTCGACCGAAGTCACCGTGACATTCCCCCCCGTAAAGTCGGTCACCGTCACCGGCAACTGCGGCGTCGGGACATCGGTTGAGGGGACCGGCGCGACGTGGCTGGCACTCACCGTCGTCGCGCCGGCTAGAGGGGCACGGGCGGGGAGGGTGGGGGCGGCGGGGGGGGCGGCCCCCCCAGGGGGCCGGGGGGGGCGGGGGGGGGGGGGGGGGGGGGGGGGGGGGGGGGGGGGGCCGCTGCCGCCTCAGGGGACCGCGCTGTCCCACAGGCGGCTAACAGCGCCGCACACACCAGGCAGAGCAGGGCGAAGTGGTAGTCAGGCATCCGTGAGCGCATAGCAACGCTCCTCGTGGTTTGCATACATCTGGTCAGGACAGGTAAGCACGAGCGGCCCGCCACTGTGTGGGTGGGGCAGCACGATGACTCTGACCCCATAGACCGCGCTAAGCAAGTCGGCCCGCAGAGTCGCCCAGGGCTCACCGCAGGCGCGCAGGCGTCCCTCGTGGAGCAAGGCGATGCGGTCGGCATACATAGCAGCGAGGTTCAGGTCGTGCAGCACGACGAGGGCCGCGCCGCCGTTGGCGGTCACGGCGCGGGCAAGCTGCAGGACGCGGTGCTGATGGCGCAGGTCGAGAGCGGCGGTGGGCTCGTCGAGCAGCAAGAGCGGCGCCTGCTGCGTGAGCGCGCGCGCCATATTGACGCGGGCCTGCTCCCCGCCTGAGAGCGTCGGCACAGCGCGCTCGGCATAGGTCAACATCTCGGTGCGCGCCAGGGCCTCGCGAGTGATAGCGTGATCGGCCGGGCCTTCGGCGCGGCCGCGCAGGTGCGGGCTGCGGCCCATCAGGGCGACCTCATAGGCGCTGAAGGGAAGGCTTACCCCGCTGCGCTGGCGAAGCACCGCCCGGCGCAGGGCCTGCGCATGCGGGGAGAGCGTTGCAAGCACAGCGCCGTCGAGCAGGATCGCGCCGCTGGTGGGGATGAGATCGCCGGCTACGAGAGCGATCAAGGTGCTCTTTCCGGCGCCGTTGGGTCCGACGAGAGCGAGGAGTTCGCCTGGATTGACGGTGAGCGACACCGCGTCGAGCAGGGTCCGTCCCTGCACGACATACGTGAGCGCGCGGGTTTCGAGCAGCGGAGCAACCACGAAGCCTCCTGAAGCTGTTGAGGACCGGACCTCCCAACCCCTCTCGTAAGCCATGGTTCAAAACCTGCGGTTTGTGCTTGATCGTCTGGCGGGGAGGTGTGGAAGGGCCAGACCTCGCCACATCACCCCCGTGGTCCCGTATCGAGGCGAACGGTCAAGTGCGTTTGAACCATGCCTGAGCAATGCGCGGTAGTTAGCATATACTAATTACATAAAATTGTCAATACGGTAAAAAAGAAAAGTGTTGACATACTTTTTTGTTTAGTATATACTAATCTCTAACCAGGTAGGTGTTCATATTGCTCCCTGGAGCGCGGGCAGCTTGCCTGCGGAGACGCCACGAGGGCGGGACACCCGCGCTTCCGGGCGCGTGGGTTCCCCCAGGTGTGAACAGGTGCCTGACCATATCTTTCTCGATCCCCACAGAGAAGCTGCGCGTCGGCTATCACCTTGCTAGCGCACCCGCGACTGCGGCAGGTGCGTCTGCGAAAGGAGGCTATGGATGGTTTCGCCCACTGAACACACCGACGCCATTCCCGGCGCTACCCTGGACATGGCCAGGATGCCCGGTCACTGGTTACTGGCCCGTATGGGCAAGCGCGTCTTGCGCCCCGGCGGCCTGGAGTTGACCCGCCGGATGCTGGATGGCCTGGCGATTACGGCCGGCGATGCCGTTGTCGAGTTCGCTCCGGGCCTGGGCGTGACCGCGCGCCTGGTTCTGGAGCGTCAGCCTCTGGCGTATACTGGGATCGAGCGCGATGAGGCTGCCGCAGCCAACGTACGGCGTTTGCTCACCAATCCGGCGTATCGCTGTCTGATCGGCACGGCTGAGGAGACCGGCCTGGAGAGCGCTTCGGCATCGGTGGTGTTCGGTGAAGCGATGCTGACAATGCACACGCCGGGGCAGAAGGCGCGAATTGTGCGCGAGGCGTACCGCATCTTGAAACCCGGTGGACGCTACGGAATCCACGAACTTAGCTTGATACCCGATACCGTGAGCGAGACGGTCAAAGAGATGGTGATGCGCGACCTTTCTGCGGCGATACACGTTGGCGCCCGTCCGCTTACCTCGTCGGAATGGCGCGCCGTGTTGGAAGCCGAAGGGTTTCAGGTACAGGCTGAATTCGCCGCGCCGATGCATCTGCTGGAGCCAAAGAGGATGGTGCAAGACGAAGGGCTGGGTCGAGCGCTACGCATTCTGTTCAATATCGCGCGGACGCCGGCGGCCCGGCAGCGCATCCTGGCGATGCGTAAGGTCTTTCGTACCCACGCAGCGCATCTGGCGGCCATCGCGCTCGTGGCGGTGAAGCCTGCGACACAGGAGACCGTATGAACGCGACGACATTCCTGAACTTGCGCGACGAAGTAGCTATTCCTGAGGACGGAACCATCAGCCGGACGCTGTATCAGGACGATGGGCTGAAAGTGGTATTGTTCGGCTTTGCAGCGGGGCAGGAGCTTTCGGAGCATACGGCGGCCGTGCCGGCGCTGCTGCACTTCCTGGAGGGCGCGGCGCGGGTGACGCTGGGGGCGGAAACGCTGGAAGCGCATCCCAACACCTGGGTGCATATGCCGGCCCATCTGCCACACAGCATCCGCGCTGACACCCCGGTGAAAATGCTGTTAGTACTGCTGAAAGCCTCCCCGGCCAATGATCGCGCGTAGGGGGCCTGCTATGCGTGTGACAGGCGGGGGATCGTGGGCTGACCTGCTGGGCTTCGCAGCCCTCCTTGCTGCCTGGCAGCTCGGTGCGCTGGCCAGCCATCCCCTGGCACTCCCAGCGCCCGGGGCAGTCCTTGCCGCTCTGGGACGACTCTGGGCGACGGGCGCCGTAGCAAGCGCCGTCGCCCATACGACGGCTCATGCCCTCGGCGGCTTTGCCATCGCTCTGCTCATCGGCATCGCCATCGGACTGTTCGCCGGGTTGCAGCCGTTCGTGCACGGGATGGTGCGGCCTCTGATAGGTCTTTTGCAAGGCGTGCCGCCCATTGCCTGGATCGTGTTGGCTTTGCTCTGGTTCGGCACTGGCGGTGCCACTGCCGCTTTCACCGTCATGGCCGCAACCCTCCCGCTGATCGTCGTCACTACCATCGCTGGCGCTCAAACCGTCGATTCAACCATGATCCAGATGGCAAGAAGCTTCCGGGCATCCACGCGCGTCTTGCTCAGCGACATCTACTTCCCTCACCTGATTGCAGTGCTCTTTCCCGCCGTCCTTACCGGGATGGGGCTCTCATGGAAGGTCGCCTTGATGGCCGAGCTGCTGGCAGGCGCCCACGGCATTGGCGAACACCTCGGCGTAGCGCGGGTCAATCTCGATACCCCTGCGGTCTTTGCCTGGATCGTCATCGCTGTCGGCCTGATGTTCCTGATCGAATATCTCGTACTCCTCCCACTCCAACGCCGACTCGAGCCCTGGCGCGATCAGATGCGATCGCATCCCGTATCGCGCGGACAGCCCGACGTACGCGTCGGGTGCGCGCGTTGAGGCAATGCTTACCCTTAGCGACATTACCCATAGCTACGGGCAGACTCAGGTGTTGGGGCGAATCAGCCTGGAATTACCGCCTGGACGGGTGATCAGCGTCGTAGGTCCGTCGGGCTGCGGCAAGACCACCCTGCTCCACATCGCCGCCGGCCTGATCGCGCCGAACGGGGGCCAGGTGAGCAACCGGTTCCGCCGGCTCGCGGTGATGTTTCAGGAGCCGCGGCTACTACCCTGGCGCACCACCCTCGACAACCTGGCGTTCGGGCTGAAGGCTCAGGGGGTTGCCCAGGCGGAGCGTCACGCGGCCGCGCGGCGCATCGGGGCACACCTGGGCCTGGCCGAGGCCCTGGGGGCCTACCCGCACCAGCTGAGCGGCGGCATGCGCCAGCGGGCGGCCCTCGGGCGCGCCCTGGCGGTGGAGCCAGAGCTACTGCTGCTCGATGAGCCTTTCAGCGCCCTTGACATTGGCCTGCGTCGCGATCTTCAGACGCTCCTGCTGGACCTGATCGCCGAGCGCCGCCTGGCAGCACTGTTCGTCACCCACGATCTGGCCGAAGCGGTACGGATCGGCGATGAACTGCTTGTCCTCTCGCCCGCGCCAGCATACGTAGTGCAACACTGGCGGCAGGCGCGCCCCGCCAGCGATCGCGACGCCGTATACATCCACGAAACCATTGCGCAGCTCCTGCGCATGCCGCCGGTTGCCGCCGCCTTCGACCGCCGCACGCAGCCGTGACGGTCAACATCTGGAAGGAACTCGTGATGCATGCGATAACACGCCGTACGTTCCTCCGCACCTTTGCCGCTAGCGGTGGGTTGGCCCTTGGCATCGGCCTGGCCGGCTGCGGCCAGGGACAGAGCGCCACCGGGCCGACGTCTGCCCCCCCCTCGCCCCCACCGCTTGCCCGGCTGATCGTCAAAGGTCCCTCGGGACTGCCCTCCATACCCCTTGCCCGGCTGGCACAGGACGAAACCCTGCGCGCCAGCGTCGGAGACATCGACTTCTCTACATGGGCCAACCCCGACCAGTTGCGCGCCGACGTGGTGGCCGGGGCGCTGCACCTCACCGCAACGCCCACCAATGTCGCCGCGACGCTCTACCGGCGCGGCATCCCCCTGCGCCTGCTCAATGTCACCGTCTGGGGAATCCTCCATCTGCTGAGCACCAACCCGACGATCGAGGGCTGGGATGACCTCCGTGGGCAAACGATCGCGGTACCATTAAAGGGCGATATGCCCGACATCGTCTTCCGCACCCTGGCGAAGGCCAACGGCCTTGACACCGAGCGCGACCTGACGCTCCGGTACGTGAGCTCAATGGTAGAGGCGCAGCAACTGCTGCTGGCGGGCCAGGTGCAGATCGCTCAACTGGGGGAGCCCGCGGCCACGGGGGCGCAACTCCAGGGCAAGCAGAACAACGTTGAAGTACGGCGGGTGCTGAATATGCAGGAGGAGTGGGGGCGAGCGACGGGACGGCCGCCGCGCATCCCGATGGCCGGGACGCTGGCCGTCAACTCGCTGGTAGAGCAGCATCCCGAGGTGGTGATCGCCGCGCAGGACGGGCTCAAGCGGGCCGTGGAGTGGGTCAGGCAGAACCCGGAGGAGGCCGGCCAACTCGGCGAGCAGTACCTGGGCGGCCTCAAGGCCCCGGTGATCGCGCGGGCGCTGCCAAACGTGCCGCTGGAGTTTGTGACCGCCGCTGACGCCCGTCCGGAGCTGGAGTTCTTCTTCACCAGGCTGAAGGCGCTCTCGCCTGATCTGATCGGCGGCGACCTGCCCGATGCCGAGTTCTACTATCCGTAGGACTCAGCGGCTCGCTGGAGCATGGGGAGGTGCGACCACTCGCGCGGCTAACTTGAAAATAAGCCCTCGGCGAGAGGTGTGGGGAAACCGGGTTTCCCCACGCCCCCGCCCCCGGGCTTTCACGTATAGAGTTTTTGCTAGGCCGCTTTCTGATGCGGTAGCGGAGCGTCAGCATGCGCGTTCGGTGTGTCAAGACTTTCTGGCCAGGGTTCGG
>Ga0308393_1001393_pt1 | contig 11365 bp, 5 predicted proteins | sample Hotspr2Sampleee2_FD_202364 | JGI IMG/M metagenome (GOLD analysis project Ga0308393, IMG submission 202364) | Hot spring phototrophic mat microbial communities from Mushroom Spring, Yellowstone National Park, Wyoming, United States - 20050630_ee2 ... | reverse complement strand
CTATCTCTTTGCTGATGCCGCGCACCTGCTCCAGCAACCGCTCTGCCTGCGCCCGGTCGTTGCGGTCGATGCAGTCCACAATCTGTCGCGCGATTTGGTGCAGTTTCTCGTGCGGCGGCTCGATGGCGCGGAACTCGGGCAGGTTGCCGAACTGTTTCTCACCCACCGAATAATACCATTGTCCCAGCGCGCAGTTGCGGTGCGATACCAGCTCCTCGCGCGGGATGCGCACACCGCGGTAGATGAGGTTCTCCAAACGTTCCACCCACTTCAGGTGCGCTCTTTTGAAAATCTCCACCTTGTCGCCGATGCGTCGGGCTTCGTCCGCATTCAAGATGAACCGCCCCATGGAGAAGCGCAACTTGTCGATACGACCGATGAGCGCCTGCATCTCGTGCGCGATGTCGGTTGCGACGCGGCGGGTGGACTCAATCGCATTGGTGCTGGAAGCCAGCATCTCTTCGGCTGCCGCACTGGACTCTTGCGCAATGGCGGCGATGTGTTCGATCTCGCTAAGCATCTGTTGCGCGTTGTGCTGTACCCGCTGCACGGAAGAGGCAGATTGCTCCACCTGCTGCACAATGGACTCGACCGACTGCAGTATTGCGCTCAGTCCCTGACCGACTTCCAGCGACTGTCTGACGCCGTCGGTCACCGCGGCGAGGTTGGCGTCCATCGCCTGCGCGGCGTTCTCTGCCTGCTGCGTGACCTCCTGAATAATCTGCCGGATTTCCTGCGTGGCTTGCGCGGATTGTTCCGCTAAACGGCGTACCTCGTCCGCCACCACCGCGAAACCGCGCCCATGCTCTCCTGCACGGGCCGCCTCTATCGCCGCATTCAGCGCCAAGAGGTTGGTCTGCCCGGCAATCTCCTCAATGGTGCCGAGGATGCCGCCGATGCGTGCGGACATCTGTACCAGCTGCTGCAGCTGTTCCGCCAGCTGGCGCGTATCTTGCTCCAGCCGCTCCATCGCCTGCTTGGAGCGCGACAGTCCCTCGCGCCCTTGCACAGCAACCTCTCCCACTTCCTGCGCGGCATGTTGGGCATCGTTCAGCTGCTCCACCATGCGCCGAATATCTTCTACGATGGCACTCACTCCCTCCACGCCGCGCGAGGCAGATTGCGCCGTGGACTCTGAGCCTTTGGCGACCTCTTGCACGGCACGTTGCAGCTGCTCAAGCATCTCTACTACGGTATCACCCGCGATGTGGCTGCCGTCCACGCGCACGAGCGCGTTCATCATCTCACCGACCACTTTCACCGAATCGGCTGCCTCCCGAGAAACGGCACGAGCCTCCTCGACGACCTGAGCTAAAGATTGCACTGCAGTATCGAATTGGTGAATGAGGCTGTGACTGCCCTCTGACCGCGAGGAGGATAACCGATACGACAGGTCACCGCGTGAAAGGGAGTCCAATGCCGCCAGCAGTGTTTCCATCTGCTGAGTAATCCATGCATTCTGCTCTGTCTTGTCTCCGCTGCCTGCCACTTCCGCAGAGGACATGTCTACACGCATCCGCTTGACCAGCTCCCACAGGTAGGCATCCGACACTGCTTGCATGTCGTAGTTGAACACTTTGAAAATCGCCTGCTGGGCACGGGCACGCAGCCATGGACGGAAGCGAAAGTCGCGCTGTAGGTATGTGCTCACGAAATGCAGATACATGGTGTAGCTGCCCAGGTACCACTTCTGGGGCAGGTCAATCTCCGTGTGCATCACACCAATCCGCAGACGGCGCTCGAAATACTCCACTCCGAACCGCCCACCTGCAGCGGCTTCCTCAAAGATGTCACGGAAGTATTGTGCCTGCGTTTGCTCCAGCCGGTGGCGGAGCTGGTCGAGCGAAATGCCTTTTTTAGCGGCATACCGCTCGAAGAAGGCACGCGTCGGCTCGAAGCTGAACTGCCAGTCGTAGAACTCGCGGGCGATGTGTGGAGCTCTGCGTTGCGCCCACCCCTGCAACTGCGCGAGAAGATGGATGTCCTGCGGCGTTAATCCAATAAACTGCTTACGCAGCCCCAGATTGGCGTCGGTAATGCCGAGACTTTGTGCAATGCTTTGCATTACCCCACCTCCTTAGCATCACTACAACAATTATCGGTGGAGGGAAAAGGGGTCTTTACTTTTTGCACAGCGCTCGAGGACACCTATAGTGGCCCATCCTCCGGACTACCACAAAAAACCGGTTCTGCCTCCTCCTCTTCCCAGAGCTGCTTGCTCAGTTTCACATCGCGGGGCACGGGGATGGGATATTTGCCGTCGAAGCAGGCAAGGCAGAAATGATGCCGCTTCATCCGCACCGCACGCAGCATCCCGTCGATGCTCAGGTATCCCAGCGAGGTCGCGCCTATCATCTCGCGTATCTCTTCCACGCTGTGCGAAGCGGCAACCAGCTCCTCGCGCGTCGCCATATCGATACCGTAGAAACACGGATAACGGATGGGTGGCGAGGTGATTCGCACATGTACTTCCTTCGCCCCGGCCTCGAAAAGCATCCGCACGATTTTGCCCGTGGTGGTCCCGCGCACGATGCTGTCGTCCACCATCACCAGTTTGCGCCCGGAGATGACCTCGCGCAAGGGGTTCAGCTTGATTTTCACCCCCAGTTCGCGCATGCGCTGGTCGGGCTGGATGAAGGTGCGCTGGATGTAGCGGTTTTTGATCAGCCCTTCGGCATACGGGATACCGCTGGCTTGCGCGAAACCGAGTGCAGCCGGGATGCCTGTATCGGGAATGGGGATGACCACCTGCGCGCCCGGTGCAGGATGTTCGCGCGCGAGCTCCTGCCCCATGCGCCGGCGCACTTCGTGCAGAGTGCGATTGTAGATATGGCTGTCGGGGCGGGCAAAGTAGATGAATTCGAACATACACAGGCTGTACCGCTGTAGAGGTACCACCTCCTCCTCACGCAAGCCACTTTCGTCGATGACCAGCACCTCTCCCGGCTCAATCTCGCGCACGAAATCTGCCCCTACCACGTTCAGAGCACAGGTTTCCGAGGCAATCACGTAATGACCGTTAATCCGCCCCAGACACAGCGGTCGCACGCCATAGGGGTCACGGGCGGCAATCAGGTGATGAGGGGTGAGGATGACCAGACTGTACGCGCCCGTAATCTGCTGCATCACCCGGCGCATGGCTTCCACAGGGTCGCGAAACTCCGCCATCTCTTTGGCAAGCAGGCGGGCAATGATTTCGCTGTCGTTCGTGCTGTGGAAGTGCACTCCTGCCTCCTGCAAGCGCAGGCGAAGCGAGCAGGCGTTCACCAGGTTGCCGTTATGCGCCACCGCCAGCGTGCCGATAGGCGATTCGCACATCACCGGCTGAGCGTTGCGCAACACGCTCGAACCCGTAGTGGAATACCGCGTGTGCCCGATAGCGATGTGTCCGCGCAGGTAGCCAAGCGTCTCCTCGTCGAAAACCTGCGAGACCAGCCCCATCTCCTTATGCACCAGCACGCGCTCGCCATCCGAAACGGCAATGCCCGCGCTCTCCTGCCCGCGATGCTGTAGCGCATACAGTCCGAAGAAGGTGATACGCGCCACATCTTCCCCCGGCGCGTGGATGCCGAACACACCGCACTCCTCTTGCGGACGGTCAAACAAACCCTTATCAGCGCCCATTGGTCACCATCCCGAAACCCGGCTCCAACACCCATAATGGTATCAACAAACGGCGGTCGAAAGCAAGCTGTCTGCCCGAACAGGTATACTGATGATGGCACACTCCGCGCGTCGGCGCTGTGCCCGACGCCTTAGCAGTTCTACTTGGAGACGTGGGGTGAACCGATGATGACAAGCAAGTGGGCACTGGTTCAGTCCAACCCGCTGCAGGAGCTGGACGAGCCCCAGAAACAACAAATCCTGACCCGCATGGTTAGAAGACAGTATCAGGCGGGCGAGCGTCTCACGCTTGGAAAGCAGCCAGGAAGCTGGTGGATTGTGGAAAAAGGCCTGCTGAAGGTGTATACCGTTGCCCCCGACGGAAGCACTCTGACCTACGCTATTCTGGGGGCGGGAGACACTTTCGGCGAAACCACGATACTTGCTGGGCACTGGATTAGCGCAATCGTAGAGGCGTTGGAACCCACGCAGGTGCGCTGCCTCCCTGCCGAGCAGCTGGAGAATCTCCTCAGGCAGTGTCCAGACTTCGCTCTCGCCGTGCTGCGCAACCTTGCGCGACGCATTCAGCAGTCACAGGAGCGGCTTTTCTACATCAGCCGTCTCAAAATCAGTCAAAGACTCGCACACGCCCTGTTAGGACTGGCTCAAACTGTCGGCAAGCAGACCGATAACGGCATCGAAATACGCCTCACCCATCAGGAAATCGCAGACTATATCGGAGCCAGCCGGGAGGCGGTCAGCCGCACACTGGAACGCTGGGGTCGGCGCGGCTGGATATTCAACGCCCGCAAATGCATTCTGCTCAAGGATTTACGACCTTTACACTCGATCATCGAGCAAATGACGGTTCCCGACTAAAACTATCAGGTGGAGAGTAACTTCTCTCCACCTGATAGCTGCATTTTGGGGTAGGGAGAGTTACTTCGGCATAATCACGCGGTCAATCACGTGGATGACGCCGTTGTCCGCTTCGATATCGGTCTGGATGACGTTGGCATCGTCGACGCGCACGCCGCCTTCGGTGCTCACCGTGATGCTCTGCCCTTGCACGGTTTGCAGCTGGGTGCTGTTCGCGACATCAGCCGCCATTAGCTTGCCCGGCACCACGTGGTAGGTCAGGATGGCAGTGAGCTTCTCCTTGTCTGCCAGCACCGCCTGCAAGGTCTCCTGCGGGATCTGGGCGAATGCATCGTCGGTCGGGGCGAATACGGTGAACGGACCGGTTCCATTCAGCGTCTCGACCAGACCAGCAGCTTGCACCGCCTGTACCAGCGTCTTGAACGAACCCGCCTGCACGGCTACATCGACAATCGTCGGCATGTTGAACCTCCTGTCTGGATTCTCAGAACGGTGTAATCTGGCTTTATTCTAGCTTCTCTAACAGGTGTGCTTCCGTGATTGGAATCACGGTACGCTTCAATGAAAGGTTAATTGTCACGCTTCCGCGCTATGGGTTGGGCTTTGTAGGAGATGTATCCACTCGTAGCGAAAAGAAAGTCAGGTCCCGCGAAATGGGGTGTCGTTCTTGTGATAAAGCAGGCTTCAGGAGGTAGATGGTGAGTCGCAGGAAGATATCGGTGGCTGTTGCTGTTCTTGTTTTTTTCTCGGTGGTGTGTGTCGGCAATTCCACCTTGCCCACGTGGTCTTTCCAGGACGCTCAACGTCCTCCCGACGGTCCGCAGGTGAAACAGGTCTGTGCAGTCGCGCCAGATGTGCTTGCACTGGAGATACAGTCCGGGCAATTCACACCTAATCAGCTACTCCCCTATACCCCGAAGCAGGGAGATGAACTGGTGGAAGAGAGGGACCGCCCGCATCGGGAGATAGTCAATGGCAAGATGGTGGAAATCTTCCAGAAACGGCTCTACCGCATGGTGAACGGGCAACGGGTCAGCGTCGGGCTGCTCTCGCCCGACGGTAAGTTCCTGTTTATCGAGGGACAGACACGCGGCACCTTGCTCGATGAGACAGCCGTCGACCTGCCTGAATCCTACGAGATACACTCCACCACTGACCCATCGTATCGTGAACCCCGCTCCCCAACGACGGTCTATCGTAAAGGCAAACCCAACGGCTATAGCCAGCCTTTTCCCTACCTGTACACCGTCTCGCTCAAGTTGCCTGCACCACTGAAAGAAGGAGCAACCTACGCCATCCGTTTGTGCGGTGTAAACACGGCACAAAGCATGGTGCAATACACCCATCTGCCGCGCAAGGTGCGCAGTATTGCGGTACACGCTATACAGACAGGCTACCGCCCCGACGACCCGTTCAAGCGCGCCTACTACTCCTTCTGGATGGGGGTCAACAAGGAAGGCAAGCACGGCGACACCAATCCGCCGATCCAGACTTTCGAGGTCATCGACGAGGCGGGAAAGACGGTATTCACAGGCAAAGCGGTGCTGGTGAAACGAGCTGGCGAGCCGGAACAGGTGTGTATCCACGAAGCGGGAGACTACTCCAAGGCGACCGTCTACCATCTGGACTTCAGCCGCCTTCGCCAGCCTGGCCGATACCGCATTCTGGTGCCGGGCATTGGAACCAGCTACCCCTTCCGAATCGCGGATGACGTGTGGCACGCGCCTTTCAAGGCAGCCATGAAAGGCATTCTGAATCAGCGTCAGGGCATAAACCTCGGTCCGCCCTTTACCGAATACCGTCGCAGGCGACCGTTCCACCCGAAAGACGGCGTGCAGTTTTACCAGATGACTATTTCCGTTCAAATGGGACAGGAAGATGATGATGGGCGAGGCAGAAACCTGCAGGAGCTGGCCCGGTCCGGGCAGCTGAAACGTGTGGACGGAGTGTGGGGCGGTTATCAAGATGCAGGAGACTGGGACACATTGGGACACCATCTGAGCGCGACTTACGACCTGCTGGGGCTATACCTGTGGAATCCAGCGGCTTTTTCGCGGATGACGCTTTCGCTGCCGCCCGCCGAGCGAAACAACCGCCTGCCTGACATTCTGGACGAGGCACTGTGGCAGATGGACTGCTGGCGGCGACTGCAACAGCCCGATGGCGGCGTGCGCGGGGGGTACGGCTACGGCTGGTGGGTACCGACGGAACGAGGCATCACCAGCTGGATGCTGAAGAGCGCAGGCGTCTACGTGGCAGACCATGTAACCACTATGCACTTTGCCGCAGCTGCCGCGCGGGCAGCGAGGGTGCTGCGGGCTTTCGACAGGCGACGCGCGGACGAATACCTGGAAGCTGCCAAACGCGCTTGGCAATGGGCAGAGCAACACTCAAACGATAACAACCGCCTGTACGTTCAACTAAAGCAAATGGAAGGGTGGCCGCCCTTCTTACAGGACCTCGCCAACAAGCGAGCGATGGCAGCGGTAGAACTGCTTGCCGCCACGCGTGACCCCGTCTATGACGCTGCATTCAAACAAAGCACCACCCTTACGAAGGACGAGCTATACCTAGACCCCGAGCAGATGGATGCCGCGTTCGCCTACGCACGCCTGCCCAAGGACCTCGGCGATGCTGGTCTCAAACAGCGGGCGGTGCAGCGTATCAGCCGCTACGCCGACCACGCCATAGATTTTGCCCGTAAGAACGCCTATGATGTCATTGTGGGTTCCCGCACGGACTATCCGTTGATGGCTCCGCTCCGTTACTTCAGCACTCCAGCAGTGGGTGGGTTCGCCTTCATTTACGCTTACGAGCTCACGAAAAACCAAAAGTATCTTGTCGCCGCCGTGCAGGCGAGTAATTTCTGTCTGGGCGCGAACCCGGACAACCTGTCGTACTGCACCGGCGTCGGACACCGTTACCAGCAGTTCAACTTCATTGTGGATGCCCAGATTACCGGACAGATGCCGGGCGTTATCATCGGACATATCCCCTACGGACAGGGCAACGAGGGTAACGAAATGAGCAGGGCAACGAACCACTGGGTGCAGCAGTGGCTCCTGCGATACGGACCCCGCAAAATGCTGCCAGACTGGTACGACTGGCCCGTTTACGAGCAGTACATCGATTTCGGTCGCTACCCGATGCACAACGAAAACACGTTCAACCAGACAACGGTGAAGGCAGCTTGCTACTGGTTCTGGCTGCACACCCGTCCGAAAACGGCTCCGTAGACCCGCATGACCGATTGGAGAGAGGCTGTCGTGAAGCGCACGAGACGGCACGGGGTGCTTCCAGCGGTCAACGGCAGACCGCTGGCAACCTTCTGTGGCAGCTATGTGATGGGAGCCGCCGCAGGCGTGACTTTCTCTCCGCTTGCCGTCGTCAACGCCTGTCTGCTTGCAAGCGGCGTTCTGTGGCTGCTATGGCGACGGCGGAGCCTGCCCGCAACAACCACCCTTCTGATACTGTGCGCGATGTGGTTGGGCAGCGCGCAGGGCATCCGGCACGCAGTGCAGGACGCCATCCTGTGGAAGACTCTCCCGCAGGGTGAGGCGGTCACTGTGTTGGGCGAGGTGGTTAGCGAACCCGTCAAACGGCGAAATGTCTGGCGGTTCGTTTTTCGCGCCCGAAGCGTACAGGCAGCCCAAAGACTGTTCCACACGCCAACCTGCCTGTGGGTGGAAGTGCCGGAAGAGCGTCTGGACAATCCACACGCCGGCGAGAGATTACAGCTCGAGGGCAGGATACGCCTTCCCTCAGCCACCGGCGCGTCGGGGGCTTCGTTCGTGGACTACCTGCGTCGGCGAGGGGTCGTACGCACGCTCCGCCCATATCGCGTAGCAAAGCTGGACGACTCCGGTTGGCGTGTGTTCTTCTCACGCCTGCGTCGGCGATTAATTCAGAACCTGCGTTACCACCTGCCCTCCCGCGAAGGGCACATCGCCGCCGCCATCGCACTGAACGACCGCATGGGGCTGGATAACGCCATTCGCGAGAGCTTCCGCCGCACAGGCACTGTTCACATTCTGTCCCCCTCAGGAACACACGTTTCGATGCTGGCGGTAGCGGTCTGGGCAGTGTGCAGATTACTTCGGCTGTCCCGTCGGGTATCCGCGCTCGCCGTGATTGCAGTCATCTGGTTGTTTGTGGGTGTGGCGGCGGGGGGAGAACCCTCTTTCCGCGCCGCGGTGATGGGCACACTTGTGGCGGGGGCAGTGGCTCTGCAGCGTGAGATAGACCTGCCCACGTCGCTGGCACTGGCGGGTTTCCTCATCGTGCTCGCTGATACCGGCGCGTTGCTGGACCCTGGCTTTCAGTTCTCGTTTATCCTTGTCGCCGCGATTGTCGCTGCCTCGGGCTGGTTGAACGCCGTCGCCTTCGGAGTAACGGGTGGCAGACTAAAGCCTGCAGGTGGTCTTCTCGCCGCGCTGGGATTCAGCCTGGTATGCACAGTGGCTTCCGCGCCGCTGACCGCGTTATACTATGGTCAAATGTCTTTGGTTGCGCCCATCGCAAACCTTGTGACCGCGCTGCCGGTGCAGGTGCTGACGGCGATGGGGCTGGCTATTGCCTGCCTGCCGTGGGCACCCAACTGGCTGACTGCGCCCGTTGCGCTGAGCGCATGGATGGTGGATAAAGCGGTTCGGTGGCTGGCTCTGCCCGCGTGGGCAAGTGTCCCGGTTTGTCCCCCACCGCGCTGGGCTATCGCCGGGTTCTACGCCCTGTTTTTCACCGCACTGCTGGCATCGAGTGCGCGCGCCTCGCGACGCAGGAGGGAACTGGCACTATGATGCGGCGATGTCGAAAAGGGAAGCGTAGATGGGCTTTCGGGTGCATTGTGCTGCATCTCTTCATCGCCCTGCTGGTCGTACCCGAAAGCCGCTCTGCTCTTGCTCAAACAGAGGAACCGCCGCCTGCGCCCGCTCAAAACGCCTCCCGCAAGACCGAGCGCATTGACATCGACCGCTTCGGCAGCCTGTTTCTGGATGCGCAGAACAACCTGCAGGCTACCGACATCCTCGCCCGCTGGCGCGAATACACCATTCAGGCGCAGGGGGTAGAGGGCAATCTAGACAGAGGCGAATACCTGTTCAAAGGGAGCGTCCTGCTGGAAGGGGGCGGCGTCGACGCGAGAGGCGAGATGTTGCGCCTCAACGTCCGACGGCGGCGCTGGCAGCTGGAGGGCGCGGGCGCAGACCTGCTGCCCGAGTTCTTGAAGTATCAGCTGCAGGGGGCAGTGCGCCTCTCTGGTCAAAAGCTGGAGGGCGAGCAGGAGGAAGCACACCTGCACCAGGGAGAGATGACCACCTGCCTGCTGGAGCATCCGCACTATCACTTCTCGGCTGGTCGGGTGGACGTGGTGGTGGACAAGCGGCTGGTGGCGCGCGACGTGAGCTTGAGCGCACTCGGAAGGCGGCTGTTTACCATTCCCACCTTGGTGGTTCCCTTAGACCGCCGTCTGTCTCGCGGCACGCTGCCGCAAGTAGGGCAATCGGTGGAGGAGGGCTATTACATTAAAACCGCACTGGGCTACCTCCTGGGCGATAACGCTGGAACCGCCCGCATCGACCTGATGCAGAAAAAGGGCGTCGGACTGGGATTCGATCAGCAATATCTACTCGGTGGCGCGGCAGGACTGCTCTCACTGTATTATCTGAACGACCGCAGCCGCGGCACCCGCTCGGTCACGGCGCAGCTGCGTCATGAACAGAAGTTGCTCGGCTTTGACGCACGGCTTACCGGCGACCTGCGCTCGGGCAGTTATCTGTATTACTCCGACACACGCGCCTCCAGCTGGCAGCTAAGCCTGAGCCGGGCATGGTCGGGGGGCAACCTGTCTCTTTTATCGCGTCTCAGCCAGCAGAGCAGCGCAGGCTATTTTTCGGACTCAACGGTGAACAGCCTCCGCTGGAACCAGCGCTGGGGCACTCGCGCCTCTCTCACCCTTTCCACCGACCTGTCGCGCTTTCGTTCGCTATCGGGTGGGGAGGTGCGTTCCCAACAGGAGCAACTGGCCACCCAGGCGATGCTGAGCGGCGATGCGGGGAAGTTCGACTGGAACCTGAGTTTCAACCGCGTGGTGCCCGTCGGCGGGCAGACGGGCGGGTTCTATTTTGGAGGGCTGGAAAAGACTCCCGAACTCGTCCTCTCCACCACCGACCGCCGACTGTTCGGCAGAGATTTGGGGTTGCAGATGCAGCTGGGGCTGGGCAGCTTCCGCGAGCTGCCGCAGGGGCAACCCATCCAGCGGTTACTCTTCGAAACACGCTGGAGTCCCTCTCTGCCCGTGGGGGACAGTACCTCGCTGACCTATTCCGGGCTGTTTCGGCAGGTGTTCACCAGCGACGGAACCGCGCAGTACATCCTGCAAGGCAACGCCAGCTGGCAGGTGCGCTACGGGCAGAACAGCCGCTGGTACATGGACTATCGTTACCTGCGCCCCTACGGCTTCACCCCGTTGCGCACGGAGTACACGGGCACTACCAATTTCGCCTCTGCCGGTCTGGAATGGAACGCCGGTCGCGCCTTTTCCCTGCGGGCGTATGCGGGGTATGACCTTTTCGCCAGGCAGCGAGGGAGCCGCCCCTGGCAGCCGCTGAACCTTGGAATACAATGGCAGCCGAATCCCGTCTGGACTCTGAACGTGCAATCCACTCTCAACCTGAACGAAGGGCAGTGGAACTACCTGCGCGCCTACCTCCGCGCACGCAGTCAGGCGTTCTCGATGAATCTGAACAGCGTCTATGACCCCATCCGCCGTCAGTGGGCGAACGCCAGCCTGTGGCTGGATACGCAGGTCTTCAGAACTCCCCTGCGGGTGCAGACCTACCTTACGTACAACGGCTACGTCAAGCGGTTTGAAGGCAGGCAGCTGCTG
>Ga0308393_1001379_pt1 | contig 11456 bp, 10 predicted proteins | sample Hotspr2Sampleee2_FD_202364 | JGI IMG/M metagenome (GOLD analysis project Ga0308393, IMG submission 202364) | Hot spring phototrophic mat microbial communities from Mushroom Spring, Yellowstone National Park, Wyoming, United States - 20050630_ee2 ... | reverse complement strand
GCTGCCCGGTGCCGGACGGTGGCCTGCCCTGCCCCCTGCTGGCGCTAGGGCTGCTTCAGGGTTTTCTTTTCCCTACCGCCCGCTTCCGGACAGGGTACGCCGGCGCGTCCGGCCCTTGGTGGGGGGGGGTGCTCCTTCTCTTGATACTAATTAGGGATATCTGGCGGCGCGTTCGATACCCTGCGCACAGGGCAAAACGCCAGGAAAATCAAGGCTTTAGGGGAAGGGTATTGCGGCAGGTTTGGTTCAATGGCAAATTGCGGCCATTGGTGCCTGCCTTCAAAGGCGAACGGCCCCGGAGTAGGTAGCTCCGGAGCCGCTCTGGCACCTAACCTTATTGCGGTAGGTGTAGGGTGTTGGGTACTGATGATTTTGGCACAGCCGCTGCCCCCGTGCAAGTGGGGGCGGACCAGCCCCGCTATCTGACGGACTACAGCCCGCAGGACAAGCCCTGGGATGTTCACCGTGCGCAAACGCAGAGGGTCGAGGGGGTTTACCGGGACACAGTCTACGATGGGCTTGCAGGTCGCCTGCACGACTGCAGCGGCTTTTTGGGCTTTGCCTGGGTTGACGATTCGGTCACTGGTGAGTTGCGCCTGCGGTTGCGCACAGCGCGATTCTGCCGGGTGCGGCACTGCCCGGTGTGCCAGTGGAGGCGGTCGCTGATGTGGCAGGCGCGGTTTCTGAAGGCCCTACCCGCTATCGAGGCTGCCTACCCAACGGCCCGCTGGCTGTTTCTCACATTGACCGTGCGCAATTGCGCAATTACCGATTTGCGGCGAACCCTGCGCAGCATGAACGAGGCTTGGCACCGGCTGGTGAAGCGCCCGGAGTTCGCCGGCAATGTGCAGGGCTGGGTGCGAACGACAGAGGTCACCCGTGGGCGTGACGACAGTGCGCACCCGCATTTCCACTGCCTGTTGATGGTCAAGCCCGGATACTTCGCGGGGAAGAACTACGTCACTCAGTCACGCTGGACCGACCTGTGGCGTGAATGTGCCCGACTGGATTACCAGCCCATCGTGGACATCCGGACGGTCAAGGCGCGCCGTGGTGCGCCTGGTGAGACACCCCTCCGCCAGGCTGTGGCAGAGGCACTGAAGTACGCTGTGAAGCCGTCGGACATGGAAGGCCACTGGCTGATTGAGCTGACAAAACAGGTTCATAGGCTCCGTTTTTTAGCAACTGGTGGCGTCCTGCGAAATGTGCTGCGCGAGTTCGAGGAATCCGAGCAGGATTTGTTGCTGGCTGACGAGAATGGAGAGGGTGGTGATCCGGTGCTGATTTTCAACTGGCGGCGGGATATTCGGCGCTACGTCGAGCGGCGCTAAACCTGTGCAAAATACTCTGGTTCTGGTCTTCTTTTTTTCTCTTTTTTTTTCGGCATTCTTTCTGGGATGGGGCGGCGCCCCGTCCCAGGGGATGGCTGCTTGATTCAAAGGGTCTTTTTCAAGACCCGTGATTTCACCGAGTGGCTGCCGGGCCCATGCCCACAATTCCCTTTAATTCAAGGGGCCTTTCTCAAGACCCATAAAATCGTTTATGGGGCGTCCCAGAAAGCCTGCCTGTATGATAGCACTATCTGCGCTGGCAGGGCCGGGTGCTCGTAATGGGATCACCCCCACCCAGGGCCCTGCCACCGTCCTGGCGGCCAACCCGGCCTGGGTACGTCCGCCTTGGGCTCTTCCCGGCGCGCCGCTGGCTGCTGCCTGGCTTGTTCCGCCCCGCTCTCCTGCCTCATTCCTCCGCCGGCGGCAACAAAGCGGCGAGCTGTTCTACAAAGCCCCTCAACTGATGCGCAAAGGCTTCTAGCTGCTGCACTTGCCCGTTCAAGCGCACTTCCCAGTCGGCGAAGTGCGCGCTCCAACGCCGCCCAAAGTCCTGCCATGCCTGGCTCTGGGCTTCCTGCCGCCGGCGCAACTCCGCCTGCTCCGCCATGACGCGCTGCATCATCCCCTCGAACGCCTCCTGGCGGCGTTTTATTTCTTCGACCTCCCCCGCCAGTCGCTCCATCACCCGCCTGATATGCCCACTGAATTCGGACTCCATGTTCGCTTCCCCCTCGCGTTATTCCTCTGATTCTTGCGCTTCTTCCCGTTCTTCCCAGCCGCTGCATCTTGCGGGGTATCCTTCCTCCGGGTCCCCGGCCCAAACCCACTCGTACATCAGGCGGCAATACCACCACACCTCCTTCCCCCGGCCCAGGCTCCGCACCTGCTCTATCCCGTGCCGGCATCCCTCGCATGCGATCCCGGCCGGTGCCGGTACCACTGGTTCCCCTGCGTTCACCGGTTCTTCCATGTGTTTTTTCTCCTTGTTTTTTTTCTTCCTTTGGCCCATATCTCTTTTGGTTCTCTTCTGCCAATTTTTCGAGCGCCCTTTGCCATTTCCTTTTTTGTTCTTCGATGGTGACCGCCTCCACCTCCTTTTTTTCTTTCTTTCCTATCCGCACCCTGACCCTCTGTTTCCCCCATGCCAGAGTCACATAATCGTTTCCGCTGCGCACTATTTCCGCCCCGCTCGCCTGCGCTATCTCCGCTATTTCCCGCAACCCCAACCCCATCTCGGCCATGGCCTCAGCCCACGCTAAAACCTGCCGCTTTTCCGCCGCCACCCCCGGAAAAGCCAGATAGCCAGGCTGCACTTTCCGCGCCCTTTTTTCATCGTCCGGGCGCGCCCACCCGTACCGCAAATTCACATAATCCCTCCATAAACCGTATCTCATCTCCCACCTCGGCGGCGCCGGATTGTAATGTTTTTTTCTGCTAATATGATAGTTGGCCACCAGAAAATGCAGATGCGTCCCTTTGCCATCTTTTCGGCGGTGTTCAACCACGAGAACGCAAAAGTCATCGCTCTGCAATCCGGCCCATGCCGTTTGTTGAAATCCCTCAATTACTTCTGCAATTTGCTCCTCCGTCGGCTGGTCTTCAGGAGCAAAGGCAATCACGGCCGACGAGTAAGGGTTCGTGTAATCCAGACTGTCAACCAGGTCAGCAAAAAACACCGGATCACCCCGCCGCACGATGACATCTTCGGCCGCTCTTTCCCGCAACAAATAAGCCACCGCTCTTTGCCCCGATCGCCCTGACTTCAAAAATTTGATGTGCATGCCTTACTCCTTCATTATCATCTCCCTTATTCTTCTCATCTCATCCCTCACTCCCGCCAAAAGCACGATCACCCGTGCCGCATCTGCTGCCGGCTTATACGTATTTACCCAGCGCGCAACCTGGTTCAGGTTATTTCCCACCCGGGCTATTTGTGCCGCTACTTCCCGGTATTCTTTTTTTGTTTTTTTCCCGGTATTTTTTTTCTTGCCCCCTCCGCCAACAACGGGCATCCGGGAACGAACAAAATCCGACACCGACATCCCCAATTCGTCCGCCTGTCTGCAAAAAAAATCCCATTCCTCCGGCAGCAGCCGGACGCTCAGGCGTTTCCATTTTTTCCCTTCACGGTTTTTGCCCTTCACGGTGCCTCAATGCCACCTCCGGGTGGGGTGCAGGGGCGGGTCGCCCGCCCTGCCGGGGTAGGGCCTGGGACGGGGCAGCGCCCTGTCCCAGGGGACGGCTGCCCGCCGTCCCGTCGGGGGGGGTCAAGGGGGGCTTACACCCACCTTGCCAGCCGCGCGGTCACCTGCGGGTGACGCGCGTGTGCTGGCTCGTACGGTAGCAACCGGGCGGCCGTCCGTCAAGGGGGAAAAGTCGGAAAACGGAAAGCCCCCCGGCGTTTGAGGGCGACTGCCCCTGGGCAGTCAAAAAGCCCCCCGGCGTCTGAGGGGGGGGGAAGGGTAAAACCCGTGGGGGGAGTGGGGGCAATAGGAAGTGTAGGAAGTGTAGGATGAGGGGAAAAAAAATAATGACAGCTATTCTTCCAGTCCGAGAAGAGCTGTAAAACCATGTTTCGGCAGTTATTTTTCTTCCGCAGAGCGTTTATTCTTCCAGCGAGAACATGTATGGAGACGGAAAGCCCCCGGCGCCTGAGGGGGGGAAGGGGAAAAAGGGCGACGCCCCTGGGCCGTCGGGGGCCATGAAAAAAAGAAAACTGTTTGTTCTTTTTGGTATGTTCGGTGATGGGAAAAATTCGTCGGGAGACGGAAAAGCCCCCCGGCGTTTGCGGGCGTGTTCGCTGCGATGACCAGGCACTGAACACACACTTAACAGTTGGAAAACCCTGAAAGCCCCCGGCGTCTGAGAAAGTCTTCGTTGGGATGACCAGGTCGTTCTTGGCATTGTTTTTGATTTGGTTTTTGTTGTCTTGTTTGTCCGAATTCCTCCAACAGTGTCCCTGCGAAGGAATAGGAAGTTCTAAAGCGTCCATTCAGGATAAGCGTGCCACTTTCGAGCCAACCTGTGTCCACGGCCAAACCCGCGTAACCGGCCCAATCCCAGGCTCTGTCCGTCCGCGAAAGATGGGCAAAACTGCAAACGCTCCGAAGGAACGAAACTTCTTCGGCCACAAAAGCCACCGGGCGCCAATCGGAGTCAAACCGAAATCCCAAAACAAAAGCGCAACCCTGCTCCACGTTCCAGAGCGGCCAAGCAGTAATCTTGTCCTTCGCGGGGAACCTAATTGCAACAAGCCGTCCTGCCTTAAAACTCGCCCCGGCCGCTAAATAAACAGCTTCGGGAATTGAGTAAACCGGCACAAAATAAGCCGGCTTGGGAAGACAACTATGCATACGCAAATACTCAAGTTCTTCCCAACGTAAGCCGAATGGTCCGTCTAAATTAAAAAGTCTATCCATAGCATTACCCCCTTAACATGTGATTGCGTTTTTTTGGTTTCCTTCCATCCTACACCTCCCTCGCCCGCCGTCTCAAGGTGTAGAAGGCTGCATTTTTTTTAGTTTCCTTATTCCTTCAGCATTCCTTCAGCCCGCCCGGATCTGCCGGGTTTTTTCTTCCTACGAGTCCTGGCGTGCCGCCGTAGGCGGCGCGCCCCGCCCGGTGGGATGGCTGCCCGGTGCAGGCCGGCGCGTCCCGCCCCCGGTCAGAAGGGGGACACCTTTCCTTGATCCCCGGCAGAACTGTCCCGGCCCCTGACTTTTCCGGCAAAGTCTTGAAAATAAAGCACTCGCCGGTTTTCTGTGGAGATTGATACTACGGGAAATGGAGACTGCAGGGCTGCTCAAAGCTCCCTGCTTTAGCTGGGAGTAGTTTACGCCTGGTAGGTCACGTTATCCGCCTGCCTGCCTGCTCTAGCTTCCTGTGATGAATGTGATAAGCGCGATGAAGCCATCCTCTGGCTGGCGGCCGGCAACCCGCCGGCAACCCACCAGGACACGTACTATCGATTTCCATTTCCCGTAGTATCAATCTCCACTTAGAGCGGAGCGCTCAACCCGGCGCTGGCATCACCTGCCGGCGCTTTTTCTTTGCCCGGGCCGCCGTACCAGTGGAACAAGTGGAACAAGCTGGAACAAAACTCAGTAAAACTTTTGTTCCAGGCTAACCTATTGACTTGACAGGGTTTAACTACCATTGGAACAAAAGGAACAAGAATTTAAGATAGGATATATTCATGTGAAGCGCTTGCCCAGGGATGTCTTTCCTCTGCCTGGCATGAGTGTGCGTTATGTACCCCCTATGCGAAAATTCTTGTTCCTTTTGTTCCAGCAGCACCTAAGCCTTTTACGCACAATGAGTTACGCTGGAACAAGAAGTTGTTCCAGGCTTGTTCCATGTCCCAGCGAAAGTTGTTCCAGGGCTTGTTCCATATTCCAGCGACGGTCTGGAGCGACTGTCTGTTGGTTCCAGTTGGTTCCGGTTGGTTCCACTTGTCCTGCTGGTGCAGCAGCCTGGGCAAAACAAAAAGCGCCGGCAGGTGATGCCAGCGCCGGGTTGGGTTGGTTATTGCCGGTCAGCCCTATGCTGCTGTTCCGTAGCTACGCTCAATGACGATTTCCACTTTGCTGCCCTGGTAGTCCAGCCCGTCACTGACGCGCTCCATGCGTTGCAGGTTCAGGGCTGTCTCCCTGGAAGTCTTTGCCGCTCTGAGGGTCTCGAAGGCAAGCCGCTTTTCATCCAGCGTTTCCGCCCCCCGGTTGACTTCCAGCCCGCGCCAGAACAGCTCCCGCAGCCATCACTCACATCCTCCCAGCAGCTCCAACGCGCGATTCAGGGCATTGAATGAAATCACGTAAACGCGCACTCTGGGTTGCCCGGGCCCGGGCCGAACGAGTTGACTATCGTGGCCTTTGCCCTGAATAAGCACGCCCTGGTGCTTCAGTTCCTGCCGCGCGCGCCGGGGGTCAAAGCCGTGTACAGCCTCGTCGAACCCGTCAGCGGTGAACAGGTACTGCCGGTCTCCATTCCTCAGGTCACGGTAGTAACCGGCGCGATGATGCACGACAGGTCTCACGACAGGGTTATTGACATATACTGTGCCGGACACTGTGCCGGACTCGCCGCCAGGTATGTCATCACCTGCCTGCTCATCGTCAGGTATGTCATTGCCTGCCGGTATGCCACCACCTATCGGGCTGAACCGTGAATCGCCATGCCGGGTGATGAAGTCATACACCAAGCGGATTACGGATACTGTCTCGAAGTCGGTTCCGGCAGCCCGTCTCTGTGCCCACAACCGGTAGCAGTGCAGCGCCGCCCTGAATGCTTCTCCCTCACTCCAGCCGGTGATTCCGTAGGCCGTTGCCAGTTCACCAGCCACCGCCACCAACGCCATGGAAGTCAGGACGCGGCTGGCTTGCGCACCTGGTGCCGCACCGCTGTTTTTCACAGCCTCGAGCAGGCATCCCGTACACTTGTCCAGCGCCTGATTCAGCGTATCCCTATTCAGCGCATCCCTGTCATCGTTGCACAGTTTCTCAAGGAATGCCCGGATAGGCGTGCCGTAGTACCGGCTCGTTGCCCGGCGCAAAGTATCGGCAAAAACTGCTCCAGACCCGTAGCCGTGCAGCTCCGTGAATGCGCCGTATCGCTCTTCTGCTGGGATTTCGACGAAGCGCACCGCCTGCCCGGCATTGACATTGCGCCTGTCCATCGCCAGCAGGGTTTCGAGTGTCTTTTCGCCGGTCGAAAGCGCCGCCACCCGCCAGCGGCGGGACGGCGCCGCCCCCACGCCATGGTCGTACACCTGAGCGCGTTGCTTGGCTGTGCCATTCCCCAGCGTGTACACCATGTGGTCGAGCGTTTTTGCGTCCACCTGCCCGATTTCGTCTAGTGCTAGAAACCCATCACAGTGCGTTAGCGCCTTCTGCTCCAGCCCGTCGGCTGTAGTCCGCCAGGTCGCTACCAGCGCCGGCGGCCCGACAACGGAGTTTGCCGCCAGCAGGCAGGTTGTCTTGCCCGTTGTGCTCCGCCCCACAAGCTGCACCAGCACGGCGTTGTGTCCAACCCACCGAAGCAACGGCCCGGCAAAGGCTAGCGAGATTGAAAACACCAGCAGGGGGTTTCCTACGGCCAGCGCTGCAACTGCCTGCTGCCAGTCCGCAAGTTCGCCGGCGGTCAACGGCTCATCCGTAGCCCGTTTGCCCGTGAACAGGATGGTCGCGCCCGTTCCTACGGTGGCGTCCGGCAGCACGTACTGTTTGTCGTGCCAGCCGGTACGCTCTGTGGTGTACTCCCACCTGGGTAAGGATTGTTGCAGGTATTCCTCCAGCCACGCCCTAGCGTCCTTGCTGTGGGTTTCCAATATGGCACCCTTGGCTAGCAGGATTTTGCGATAGTCCCGCGATGAAGCCAGCGTTTCGCGTGGCAGCACCACGTCATGCCAAACGCTCCCATCATGAACATCCAGCCTTACACCTTGGGCACCGTCGGGCCACTGGACAGTGCGCGCCTTCAGCCGGATCGGGCTCGCCAGCCAGGTTTCCGTCGGCACCGGCACAAGTTCTCCGCACTGTTTTTCGTGTTTGCTGCCACAGTGATAGACGCCTGCTTTGTAGCACCTTCCCCCAATGACCGTCTGCTCTTCAACCAGCCAAAAGCACGGGCGTTCGTCCAGCCCGGGCCGGACGGATCGCGACAGGATGCTCACGGCATCCTGTCCGGCTGGCTCCACCGCAGCCTCTGCCTTGACCTTCGCCTTGACCGGTGCCTTTGCCTTGACCAGCGCCTTGTCCTTTTCCTTGACCGGCGCTTTAGCCTTTGCCCTGTCCTTCGCCTTGCCCTCGGTCGTCTCGTCCGGCGCCGGCGCGCTGTCTGTCGCACTGTCTGTCCTGCTCTCCGGCGCTACCAGAACCGCCCCAATGAGGCGCCGGACGGTATCGAGCCCTTCCACCCGCGCCAAGTCGTTGAAGTCGGTATCCCTCTTGTCGCGCGTGTCCGTCCAAACCGGAATGGCAACCACCGCACCGACAAAGCAGGCTGCCTCTTTGGCTTTGCTGGTTCCCGGGTTGCCAGGGGTCTGCCAGTCGTCATCGGCGCAGATGACCAGCCTTTGCCCTGGGAACTTCTCCCGCAGGGCGCGCGCCACCGGCAGCAGGTTGCCGGCGTTCATCGCCGCCACCACCGGCAACCCGGTAGCCTCGTGCAGCGTTGCGCCCGTTGCCCAGCCTTCGCAGACCAGGATAGCCTTGCCGCGCTCAAAATCCTCGTGCGTGCCGAACGGATGAAACAGCCCGAAGGCACGCCCCCCTTTGTAAAACCGCTTCTCGCCCCCAGGGGTTATCGTCTGCCAGCTCCACAGTTGCCCTTCGCCGTCGTACAGCGGCACAACGAGACTGCCGGCCCGGACACGGAGTCCGTGCGGTTGGACGCCTTTGCGTACCAGGTAGGGGTGGCTTGGTGGCGCCGGCGGCAGGGCTTCCCATTGCTCCTGCACGCTACGGGCCGCCGCCGCCCGCTGGCCTTCCCGTTCCAGTTTTTCCTGTTCCAGAAGCCGGCGTATGTCCTCGTCGAGACGCCGGCGCTCGACTTCCGTCAGCCCGTGCTGGCTCCGTGAAAACCACGTGTAGCGTACCGGGTAGTCACGCCAGTCACCGTAGTGGACAAACCAGGTGCCGTTTACGTAATGGACAAAAGCCCAAGCTGACTTGTTCCGTCCGAAGCGGATGGGCCGCCCGTTGGTTTCGTATAGCCGCTCTGGCGCGAAGCCAAGCCGGGCGCGGATTTCCTGCCGGGCATCGTCCAGCGCGCTTCCCGGCGCTGGCAACGGTTGACAGAACGTGGAACTGTGTGAACTATTCACCTTGTAAGCCTCCTTCCTCGCCGGGGCGGATGCCTCTCTCAGCAGCACCGGCGCGGTAAAAGGTTTCTCTTGAGTTTCCAGCCCGGCACGGTCGCACTCCCGTCCGGGCTGAAACTTTTCAGGCACGCCGGCAAAGCCGTTAAGACGCGCCTGAACGCTGTTGTTTAGCCTTCTGCCTCTCAGCGCTCTGGAATCTCCGGAGCTTTTCGATCTCCCTCAGGGACCATAGCAGCCTGGTGTGGCCCCGGATCGGTTCGATGGGACCCACGCCGTAACACGCCCATTTCCGGAGCGTTTGCGGTCGTCTGTCTAACAACCGTGCGGCCTCTTTGGTCGTGACAGCCAGCTCGCTATCGAGTGCTTTTCCTTTCGGCCTTGGCATTGCGTTTACCCCCGTGTCGCGCTTCCTGTCGCGCTTGGCGCGCACAGCCATTGTATCCTGAAGCACCGGACCAGTCAACCCGTTCTGCGGCCAGTACCGCTTGCAGGCCGCTGAAAACAAGGGGCAAGCGCTAATTTGCCGTCAACGCTTGCCCTGTCAACGGAGCGGGAGGGCGTGTGGGGCGGGACGCGCCGGCGCATTCTACACCTGCTGCCCCCCCGGCTTCCTGCGCCAGGTTCGCTTGACGTGATAGAGAATGATGTGATAAGTTCAACAGCGTCGACCTCCTTCAGGTTGGTCCGGCATGGCGCGCCATCCAACCCGAATTGAAAGGCGGTAACAGGCTTTTCTTTTCGGTTTTCCGCTTTTTTTCAAATCTGAAAAAAAGCGGCTCCATTGAAGCTGACAAGTAAGCCTTGACCGCCTGAATGGAATTCTCGACTTTCAGCCCGGCACGGTCATCCCCGTCCGGGCTGAAACTCTTAAGGCACACCAGCCGGGCTGTTACGGCGTACCTGAAGGAGTGCAGGAGAAATCGCGATGGACAAGGACAACCTCCAAATGGTCTTTCTCGGAACTCACACCTTCACTTTCGATCTCCCCGCCACCGCTGAGATGGAAATCAAAGAGGGGTGGGCAAATGCGTGGGAAACTGTAGACGTTCCCGGCTTCGAGGCGGTTTGTACCTTCCGCAACCTGGACGAGCTGCAAAGCACAGATGAGCCTATGTTTTCCTACACCCAAGCCGTATGCGTCTCAAAAATCCAAGACTGGGACTTCCGGGGCATGGACTTCTCTTCTGTCCTTGTTTCCCATGAGGCGGTGCGCTGGGTGCTCTGCTTCCCTGTCGGCGAGCGGGACTGGGACTCCCGCGGGCTGGACGGGCACTACGTCCCGCAGACGCAGTCCGTCCCGCCGGACGGCGATGACATTTTTTACACCTTCGCCAGCGCTGCCTCGTCCGCCTCGTCCAAGACGCCTATTCAGGCCGTCCCACATCTGGACGACCTCAAATTCCTGTCCCCACACCCTGGGGACAAACTGGCGGTCGTTCGCGCCAGCAACTGGCAGTGGGATGATCGGCGGGATACCGCCTATATCCTGCCCCAAGACGTTATCGAGGTGGAGATCGTCTCCGAGTCAGAGGTGCGCGTCCTCTGACGTGCACTCCCAACGGCCGTCCCTGACGTGGCGGAGAATCTGCCGGGAGGCGCCGGAAAGCGGGCTGGTAGGAAAGAGAAAGCCGCTTGCCGTTACCGGTAGGAAGCTGCTGTTACCGGGCTGCCGTTACCGGTAGGAAGCTGCTATTACCGGGCTGCCGTTACCGGTAGGAAGCTGCTATTACCGGGCTGCCGTTACCGGCTGCCCCGAAGCCTGGCGTGCCGCCGCCGGCGGCGCGCTCCACCCGGTAGGAAGGACGGTGTCCTGCCCGGTGGCGACTTGCCCCGTGGCGACTTGCCCCTCGTGGCTGGCAGTCCCTATACCGGGCTGCCGTTGCATCGCGCCATGCGTGGTTCGCAGGCGCCCCTTCTGACATAACAGCACAGCAATTAAGCGTTGATTTTTCTGCTGAACTTTGGCTTGACCTTTGGAATAAGCCCCCTGCCAACGGATTTCTAATCCGTTGGCAGGGAGCAGCGACAAGGGGCCTTTTTTCAAGACCCATGACGCAAATTGACGATTGCGCAATTGCGCACGGTGAGCGTCAGCCTTTGATTCAAAGGGCCTTTTTCAAGACCCATGACGTACACCCTGGCACGCTGCTTGACCGCGCCATTCGCCCTTTGATTCAAGGGGCCTTTTTCAAGACCCATGACTATCCTTCTTCCGGGTCCCCTGCCCACATCCACCCATGCCTTTGATTCAAGGGGCCTTTTTCAAGACCCATGACCTGCTTGGCATGCGCGACGTTCTGGCGCCA
>Ga0308393_1001371_pt1 | contig 11479 bp, 10 predicted proteins | sample Hotspr2Sampleee2_FD_202364 | JGI IMG/M metagenome (GOLD analysis project Ga0308393, IMG submission 202364) | Hot spring phototrophic mat microbial communities from Mushroom Spring, Yellowstone National Park, Wyoming, United States - 20050630_ee2 ... | reverse complement strand
GGCTTCGGGGCGAAAGAGTGTGCAACCGGGTAGCCCAAGGAAGGCCTCAGGAAACTCCCCTCGGGTTTGGGCTTCTGCCCTGGGTTCTGGTGCCGCTGCTCCTTGAGGGCCTCGAGCCCCTCCTGGTCGTAGCGCCGCACCGTTTCCTAGACCCAGCGGGGGTATTGGGGATAATCCTGGCGATCTGCTTGGCGGTCTACTGGGCACACGAGCCTAACTGGCCTTGGGAGAGACGCTCGTATACTCCCGAGGCGCTAAGGCATGTACCCTCTAGCGTCATATTGGAAATGCTACGCACCAAAGCCTCCAGGTACTCCTTCAAGGTCTTTCCCGAAAGCTCCAAAACCTGGCAGAGGTGCGCAGGAGGTTGGCTGACAAGCCTTTCGATGCGAGCAAACAACCTAGTGCCCTCTTCGAAATAAAGGCCAGGACTGACTGCGGCATAAAGACCCAAAAGAGGTTGTGGGTTTTCTATGGCGAGTTGGGGCTTTAAGGCGAGCAGGCCAAGGACGAACTCCCCTTCCAGGTAGGTGGCTAGAGCGCCCTCAGGGTCAGTAGGCAAAGAATAAAGCGAACCCCCCTCCCTGACCCTGGGAGGAAGGTTGAGCTTGGTCACCCCGGGGTTGACAAAGAGAAAGTTATACAGGTGCCAGCTTAATGCCATGCACCGTCCGGGATAGAGTCTCTCAAAAAGTTGGTCAGTGTAGGAATAGAAGCGATCCCTAAGCTTGGGAAGAAGAGCGGTAATGTTTTCGTCATCTGTTCTTGCAGGAGGAGGTTGTAGCGTGAGGAGAAGCCGAAGATAGTTTGGCCTACCGTGGAAGTGGGCCAGTATGCCAAGGTGGTACACCGTGAGGAGGAGGGGGTAGAGCCTAGAGGCCTCACAACCTCTGTCAACGAACCAACGTAAGCGGGTCTGCGAGATGCCAGAGCCAGGCGTTCAAGAGCCTCTCCCACGATAGGAGCGTACTTCTCCTCCTTGTCCGCCCATACCAGCTCCCCCAGACCCCGTAGGAGGGGCTGGGTTTTCTCCTGTAACTCATCAAGAGTCTTCTTCTCCTCGTCACTGGGCAGAGTCCAGGGCAACGAGCCGAGGTATTCCCCTACAGTTATTGGGCAAAACACACGTATTTGTAAAACGTAGGATTTCAGCATTTGCCGTCCCCAACGGTAAATTTCCATCTGAGTATTGTCAGCCTTACCCGCGTTTGGTTACCAGTAATTTTTTACACGGGTACCAGGGAATGATTCGGGGAAAAGTTCCGAACCCTATTTCCTTGAGGCTGATAACTAAGCCATTGCGCTTTTTATCACGAAACTTTTCCTCGTGAAGGTAAGATTTTTCTGCTACCCGTGTTTACTCCCCCGGAGTCTGGAGGGCCTGCGCTAACAACTCCCCGTTCCCCCGTTCTTCGGGTCTATGAAGCTCCTCAATTTTCTTGAAAAAATACTTTAGAGCGTCGGGAAAAAGAGCCGCCTGACTGTACTGGCTCGCTGCAGAAAGGTCCCCCCTACGGTTTATGTAGAAGAACTCGAAGAAGCTTTTTCTCGGTTTGAGAGGCGCTGGGAACTTCTGTACGGGCTGTTTTTTTCCTTGGGGTGGCAGGAAGTCCTCAGGTTCCAAGCACTTGTCCAACCAGAGAACTTCGAACCTGACCATGATAGGTGTCCAACACCCCGCGTGCGTCCAGCAAAGGTATTTATAGCCCCAAACTTCTTTGATCTCAGCTAGAAAGGCGACTTTGCGTCTGGGAGTTATGTTGGTTGCCCAACGGTGCGTTTTGGGCTTAATTTCGCCTAAGTCTTTGCCCCCTTCTTTTATGACGAGTTTGGCGATCTCTAAAAGTCGCTCTTCGTTGAGGTGCCATTCTTGAGCGTCGATCTTCCCATCGCCCCCGTTCGGCCAGCCTTGCTCGTCCACGCAACAGCTGTCGCGACATTGTCTCAAATCGACTCCTATTTCTCTGATGCGCTTTTCTCTGAGAACTTTCTGGAGGCTAAGCTCATGGCGTAGGTGATAAAACCTCTTAGGCCCGTTTTCGCAAATCTCATAGATGCCTGCAGGCATTCGCTCCCTCCTTCTCCCTCATGTTAATGTAATCTCCAGCCGTAAATCCGGGGCTCTGTATCGCCGATGAAGTGGCGGGCGGAAACTCGTGGTGATAAGGACCAGCGCAAGCATGGTATCGCGTCGCCCCGCTTATGTCTCCGACCTCTCTGCCTCTCTTGCCGCTCTGAATCTCGTAAACTGTGCCGCACTCTCCGCGAATAAACACGACGACCGAGCAACCGGGACACTGCGAAAAAACAAGCTCGCCAACTTCGCAGTAGGTGCATCGCTCAGCCTTCAGTGACCACGTTGGAGGCGTGATGTCCATAGTCGCCTAACGGCAACGGCATCAGCCGCCGCGAAGCGAGCGCAGCGAGCGAAGCGGTCGGCTGGATGCCGTTGTTGGGCGGCACATAGGCTCTATGAATCCCAGAGGAACAGCTCGGGTGGCATCGGGATGGTTTGAATACGCCAAGCCGCTTTGCGCTTTAGTCGTGAAAAGCTCAAACGAACCCTGAACTCTTCACCCCGAGAAGGAGCATTGCGCCCGGCAACCCAGATAGTATCATGTGGATCGGGATTGTATCTATCCTGCAACATTCCGTTGGGTACAGCAGCAACAATTATGCTCTTGAGAGTATGGACGCCGCTTTCTTCCTTGTCATAGTTGTACTTCACAAATAGAGTTGTTGTCAGGTATGTCTCACCCCTCAATGTAATCACCGTTGGCATTTTACCCTGAACGTTCACTGCTTGCCCGGAACGAATTTGCTTAACAACCATAGAGAGTTGCGATATCTGCAAAGTTGCTGTACCTTGCCCGCTGACTTTCTCTGCTTTTGAATCCACAAAAAGGGCTTGTTTGATTGCGTAGTCGGGGTGAAACAGGTAGCAAGCGCGTTTATAATCCACCTTACCGAAAAGCCGCTGGTCTATCCTGGGCATTCCCAAGCGGTCTAGGGCTTCTCTCGTTATATCTTCACCGATGTCCGAAACCAAATCGCCCTCTTCGCGAAAGATTTCAAGCGCAGTTTCTCTGTAATCATAAATCGCCTGAGTCACCAACCGCAGAGTTGTTTTCTCGATCTCTTCAAGGCGATCCAAATCTTGCTGAAGGTCTTCAGGTTTGAGGAGCATCGTCATCTCTCCATAGCAAGATTTTCTGTTGAAACTCTTTGGCGTGCCAAGTTTACATACTTTTCCAAGATTTCTATTCCAATGTATTGGCGATTTTCACGAATGGCTGCTACCGCTGTTGTTCCGCTTCCCATAAAGCAATCAAGCACGATATCGCCTGGATCGGTAAGCAACCGAATCACTCTGGCAGGCAATTCCACAGGAAATTTAGCCTCATGATCGTCGTTCGCTCTCACAGAGGGGATGTACCACACTCCCCTGGAACCCCAATTCTTCCATTCATCAGCGGAAAGCCTTTTTCTGTCAAACTTGGTAATACCTGGTTTCCAGAAAAAATACAAATACTCAAATTCGTCTACAGACCGATAGGAAAGGCTTGCCCACCGTGAGTTCTCCCAAGCAGCATCTTTTACCCAGACGCGACGATCGTACGGGTAAAATCCAGCACACAACGCCCATTCTTCTACAAGGCCTCCAACAATTTTGACTCGGGTTTGTGACTCGTATTTCCCACCTCGTATATTGTTGCCGTGAAGCCGGCGGTCTATAGTCTGTTCACTGCATCCAAGGAGCTTAGCTAACTGATAGCGATTGTAGTCAGGGTGTTCGGCCATAGCTTTCAATACATCATCCCTTGTGATGGGCGATCGTTTCCTATTCACAGCTTCGGCCTGAATACGAGGCATTGAAGGATCCTTGAAGACCAGTATATCGGCTATGTTAATAACCAGAAATCCTCCGGGCTTGATTACCGGAAAGTGAAGGCTAATAACTGTTTTTAGCAGATCTTGCCAATCTTGAAACGATAGGTGTGACTCATACTCCTTGCCAACAAAATAAGGTGGAGACCACACACTTAAAGCAATGCTGTTAGGTTCTATTTGAGGCAAAAGTTTTCTGGCATCTCCCAGGTAGATCTCGTTGGGATGCAAGTAATGGACAGCCTCATTCCCGTTGCCTTTGGAGTAGAGTTCGCGGAATTTTTCTTGCAAACCTTTGGGCAGGCGGTCTATCTTGAAATCAATCTCTTCTAGGCTGCTCATGCTCACCTCCGATCGTTATGGAGAACCTATTAGGACTTACGCAGTTGAACATTGACACAGCCATGGATAAACCTCTCACTTCGGCCCGTCGGAATCGCGTTTTGTTGACGCTGTGGACTTCTCGTTTTTGGAAATTTTATGTTTTGCAAACGCAGGCGCATTGAGATTCAGGAAATGCCGTTCTGCATGCGATTTGATCTATACTTGTTCCCCCCAGCTCCTCACTCAAGTGCGTAACTCCTAACCGTATAGAGTCGGCTCCCCGCTCATGGAGCATAGGATACTCGTGTTTAGCGAGCGGTGGCACGCGCTTAAGATCGTAAGGACAACAGAGGTGACCTTCTAAAGGCGATAGGGGCCTCCCTAGGGGGAGGCTACGCCCTTTTGCTCAAAAAGGCTCGCAAGGCCTCCTCTACCATCTCGGAGATCTCCTTCCCCTCCTCCACTGCCTTCAGCTTCAGGGCCCGGTGCAGATCCTTGGGGACGTAGACCTTGAGGGCGGTGTAGTCCTCCCGGCGGCTCTTGCCCCGCGCCTTGAACTCCTCCTCCCCCTTCACCGAGTGAATCAGCCTGGCGAACTTGCTCATCCCACCACCTCCAGGATCTCCTCCCCCACCTTGCGGTAGTCATCCCAGGCGAGGCGGGCCCGGGAGTCGCGCACCGCGTACACCGGCACTCCCAGGAGGGCCGCCTTGGGGAAGGCCGCCGCCCGTCGCACCCAGCCTGTGAAGAGGGGCACGCCCTCCGCCCCCAGGAGGGCCCGGGCCTCCTCCCCGTCCCGGCTCGGGGGCGGGGGCACCAGGGTCAGGAGGACCCGGAAGCGGGCCCCCGAGCCCCGCAGGGCATCCAGGGTGGCCAGGAGGGCCTCTAGGGCCAGGGCGTCGGGGGTGGTGGGCAGAACCATTAGATCCACCCCCTCGGCCAGGGCCCGCAGATCCTCCTCGGTCGGTCGGGCCTGGGTGTCCACGACCACGTGGACGTGATTTCGAGCGTGATGGGCGGCCACCCGCTCGTCTACCACCTTCACCGGGAGTCCCCCCCCGCCCCGGCGGTGCCACCCGCTGGCGGAGCGGTTGGGGTCGCCGTCTACCAGAAGGGTGGGCCCCCGCTCCGCCAGGAAGCAGGCCAGGTGGAGCGCCGTGGTGGTCTTGCCCACGCCGCCCTTGAAGCCGGTCACCGCCAGGATCATCTGCCGCCCCCTTGGGATCTCCGCGCGAACCCCTTCCAGGTTCCTAGGAACTCAGGTACTTTATACACCCAGGGGCTCAGGTCTTCAAGAACTTGGGGCCTCACCGCTTCTCTCCTTCTCCGCTCTCCTGCCAGCCGGGGCCGAGTTCCGCCCGGAACTCCTCCTCCAGCTGCTGCCTGCGCTGGATCAGCTTGGCTTGGCCGTATCGGCTGACCCAGACTTCCTTCTCCCCCTTGAGGTCGCAGAAGTGGAGATAGGCGCACTCCGTGCAGGGGGTCTCCAGGCAGAAGGCCAGGGGCTGCTTCAGCGACTCCCGGGGGATGCCGTTCGCCATGATCTCCTCCACCGCCCGCTGCACGAAGGAGGAGTCCAGGCGCATGACCCGGAACTGCTTGTCCCAGAGGCGGGGCCGCAGGGCCTTCTCCGGGGCCGCCCAGCCGTAGTTGCGGGCGATCTGCCCTACCCACTTGGGGTCCCGCCAGCGAGGGATGTCCACGGTCTTCTCCCGGCCCCAGTCGTCCCCCACCAGCCTGCGGGCCTCGAAGATCAGGTGGGGCAGGGCCACGTAGGCCCGGTACCCCTGCCGCACCAGCTCCTTGAGCGCGGTCTCCACCACGTCCACGTCCGAGGGGGCCTCCTCCAGACGGCCCTCCTGTCGGCGAAGGGCTTCCTCCAGACGGGCGAGCAGCGCTTCGTCCCCCAGGTGGTGGGCGATGGCGCGGAGAGGGGCGGCGATCTCGTCCAGGCGCTCCCCCTTGCCCGCGAAGCGCTCCCGGTACAGGGCGTGCAGGCTGGCCGCGTTCTCCATGGCCCAGACGTAGAGGTTGTCCCGCAGCTCCCCCAGGGCCTCCGGGGGGAGGCCCTCTGTCCTCTGTCGGCCCCGCAGGTTCTTGAGGCGGGCGGTGCGGATGACCAGCATCCGGCTCCCCAGGATGTCCCCCGTCCCCTGGGTGTTGGTGATGACCTTGACCCCGAAGAAGTTGAGGGTCAGGACCCGCATCCCCGTGGTGTCCGTCCACCCCTTGACGGCGGTCTCCTTCTTGTAAGAGACCTTGAGGAACTGCTCCAGCTGGGAGGCCTCGGCGCTCCCCGAGCGCTGCCGGACTTCCTCCAGGTCGTCGAAGGCCACCAATCCCCCCGTCTCGTCGATGATCCGGGCAGCTGTGGCAGCAGAGGTTTGGCCCGTGATCACCGCGCCGTTGGCCCCCAGCTCGGCCATGAGCCGGGCGAACTCGGTCTTCCCCGAGCCTGGGGGGCCCACCACCAGGAACAGGGGCACCGCGTCGAACACGGCCTGCACGTAGGAGGTCATGACCCCCAGGGCGGCTAGGAGGTAGCCGTCCTCCCCTGGGAGGATCACCTGACGGAGGTGGCGTTCGATGAGCCCGGGCAGGTCCCGGGGGGCCACGGTCAGGGCGCTCCTCCCCTCGCGCCTGCTCTGAAGGAAGCGGTTGATGGCCTCGGCGCTCCAGGAGGTTCCCGTGGAGGCCTTCGGGGGCCTGCGGATGATGGTGCCGTCGTCCAGGGCCAGCACCCGGTCCTCCTGCGGGGTGCCGGGCGGGGCCGGCAGGTAGCCCCAGCCCAGGACCTCGCCGTCCGAGCGGATCATAACGGTGCGGTAGCGGGTTCCCTCCTCGCCCCAGCTCTCAAGGGTTCGCACCGGGACGTAGAGGTGTCCCCCCAGGAAGGCCCGGTTGATGTCCACCGGGTCGGGGAGCCGAATCCTGATGTCGGTGGCCTTACGCTCCCAGACTTCGGCCCCCTCCAGGAGCAGGCGAAGGCCCTCGGGTGTCCCCCCGGAGAGAAAGTAGTCCGTCCAGTCCTTGCCTTTTTCCTCGGGGACGCGGACTCGGCGTACAGGCCGGCCTACGAACTCCGCCAGCTTCCGCGCCATCTCCTCCCCGGCGGGATCGGTGTCCTGCCCCAGGTAGACCTCCTCCCAGGGAATCCAGAAGAGGGGATCCTTCCAGGCCTCGGGGAAGGCGGAGCCGTGGGTGGAGGTGGCCACCGCGAGGTCCTGGGCCCACCGCTGATCCTGGAGCCGCAGCCACAGAGCCCAGCCGTCCTTGGCGCCCTCGCACACCAAGAGCCTGCGGCGGGGGGTGGGGCCCTCGAAGGGGGGAACCGCCCAGTAGGTCGTGGGTCTGCCCCTGCCCCAGCCCTTGCCCGGAGCGCCCCGGGTCAGGTCGGGAACCTCGTAATAGAGCTGACGGCGCACGGGAACCCCATCGGGGCCGATCACCGGGTAGGCCAGGGCGGCGCTGGCGCTGGCGGTGTCGTCAAGCCCCAGGTAGAATCGGCGGACCACCGAGGCGTCTAGGCCCCGCCCCTCCAGGTAGGTCATCGCTACCGGAGCTTTCAGGAGGCGGGCGACCTGTCGCTTGAGGACCTCTTCCGAAGCGGGGGCCAGGGGAGAGCCGTCCTCTCCTTTGGCCACCAGGAGGTCCCGGAAGCGGGGGTGGTCGAAGGAGCGTGGGTACTCAGGTTCTTGAGTACCGGAAGTCCTCGACTCCTGAGAACTGGAGGCCCTGAGTTCCTGAATCGCCGTGGCGGCCTTCCTGGCCCGCCCCTTACCCCTTGGACGGTACACCTCCCCGTCGGGCAGGCCCAGCCAGCGCTCCGCCCAGCGCCGGGCTTCCTCGGGGGAGAGATTTCGGGCGGCCTGTATCAGGGTGAGCAGGTTGCCCTTGCGGGGCTCAGGAGCGGAGGGGTTGTGGTCGATCCAGAGGCCCGTGGCGGGGTTCAGCGCCAGGCTCTCCCCCTTCTCCCCGTTCACGGAGCCCGCTCGGTACTCCTGGCCCACCCTGCGGGCCCCAGGAAGCAGCTCTTCCACCAGGCGGTGGAGCTGCTCCAGCAAGCGGTCGTGGAGGCTCGCGAGGCTCATTCCTCCCCTCCCAGTTCCTCGCTCAGCTGCTCCCAGGCCGTTTCGTACCGATCCTGGGGAGCGTATCGAGCATAGTGCGCTTTCACCACCTCGGTGGAATCAAGCAGAATATTAGCAGCCAAATCAAATGACCCGCGTGTTTTTACCGCGGTGGTGCCCACGATGTGGCGAATGACGTGGGGTCCGAACGGCAAAACGCGGGGGGGGATCCCTGGTAGCGCGGCCACGTATCCCGAGCGCTGCTGAAACATACCGGACAACGTGACAGAGTCGGTAAGACCGGGGAAAAGGTGAGGTTCGCCCTGCTTGTCCAAAAGGGGTCGTATTTTCGTGAGGTAGACGTGGAAAATCTCGTTGAGAGTGTGCTGCTCCCCGTCCACAACCAGAACCCGCTGGTGTTTAACCACCAGCGGGAACACGATCTGGTCGTCGTCTCGGGAGGCCGAGAAAACGCTGCTGGCGGCGTTTTTAAACTCGTCCTTGCGATAGGTGAGGTAGTAGACTCCGTTCCTCCGCCCCACGTGTCCCTGGCCTGGAAGAAGGTCGCCCGGCGCGGTCGGATCTATGTACAGCCGGGCAGCGTAGAAGTGTTTAGCTCGGAGCGGGTGGGTCGTCATCGTCCACCAAAGCACGAGATCCCGATATAGGGCCAGCGCTCTCCTGCGCGCGGTTTTCCCGGTCGGTATCACAGGGGCCTTTGGGCACTCGACTCGGTTTTTCAGATCGGTCAGCATGAGCGTCAGACCACGAACCAGCCACTCCAGTGGTTTCTCGGTCTCTAACAGGGGCTCCACCGCGTGGTATCCGGAGGTCTGATCTGTTCCCTGTTTCTTGATGGTTTTGATGAGCGTGCGAATTTCCTCTAGCCGGTTGGGCAGTTTTAAACTCGAAAGCAGGCCATTGCGGCCGTGTGCCTTCCGCAGGATACTCAGAAAAATCATGTCGGTTTCCGTCACCTGAGGAAGGTCTTCCCCGTACCGCTCCCAGCGCCAACTGAGATACTCTTTCACCAGTTCCACATCGGAGAGCAGATGGAAGCCGATTTCATCACGTTTATATTTCTCCGCCACGACACAAAAACCAAAAAATCTCTCCAGGTGGCCCAATTCATTCTTCAAGGTGACGGGGCGCACGGGGTTAGAATTTTTTTGGCCCTTCCAGCTGGCCAGAACTGAATGTTTGGAACCCCGTTTAGTCGACGAGGCCTTCTGGTACGTTTCCCATTGCGTCTGGGCTTCTTTCGGCCATTCAGAGAACCGCAGCGCGAAGGGCTTTTTACTTGCTATTCGTATGCGGGTCTGGCGGTTCGAGGCGCGTTCCCAGCGCTGGGAGTCTTCATCAAGGAGAATTTTCCGTTCATCCTTGCTCAAATCGTTCCAAGGCTTACCAAAGCGAGCGAGCGCCGCCATCCGAAAGAAGGTGCGGCGGAAATTATTAACTCTACTGTACGTGCATTGGGAGACCTGGGTTATTTGTCGCCCCCAGCGGCGCACCCTGGACACGAGCGCCCCACGAGGGAGACCTAGAACGTCCTCCAGTTTCTCTACCCGTTTCCGGGACGAAGGAGGTGTCCCCCTTTCGCACCATTCATAGATGGTCGCTACAGGTATGTCCGCCTGCTCGGCTAGATCGGAATATCCGATGGATTTCTGATTCATTGCCCAGCGGAGGGCCTCCGGGAAGGGAGCCGGCATGGCCGCTGCTTTAGCTCGATTGAGGGCGATGGTTCGAGCTTTTTTGAGCGCGGCGGAGAAGTGCGGACGCGGTTTGCCTTCAACTGTTTCAAGTTTGTTAGTCAGGTCAACAATTTGCGAATCAGTCAGCGCGGCGAGCCAATCGTACAGGTCAGCGATTTCAGGAGGCAAAACCTTTGTGATTTGCCTGAAGTGGCTGGCGTACGATGTCGAGCTTTTGGCTATCTCGCGAGCAACTTCTTCAACAACTTCGGGGGTTCGGTTAGTGTGTACCAGATGCACCTGTCCTCCTTGCAGGGTTGGTCCGCGAGGAGGATAATGGCACTGTGGGATCCTAGTGATCCTCTAGAGAGTCGAGCCGGGGAGGCCTTGGGAAGCGTCCCGGCTCGATGCTTTCAGCGCCCATCCTCGACTGCGGCATAAGCTCCTACTAACAGACGTAACGCCTTCTGCACCTCGTCGTCCTCACGCCACACCGTGTCCCCCAGGCTCAGGGCAAGGTCTACGCCTTCAGGTGTCAGGCTGTACCGAACGCCCTGCCGTGCGAGCACGCCTTCCTGAACCAGAGCCCGTAGGGCGTACCAGGTGGCGTGGGTTGAGCGCCCCAGAATCTCAGCCAGCTCCAGCCCTGTGGGGTAACGCCCCACTCGGCCCAGAAAGACCAAAAACTCCCGGAACACGGGTAGCCGCTTCCTGGTGAGCGAGGTAAGTTTGGGGCGCATCGATGTAAATTATTAACTGTACCCCAGTCAAATGTCAAGATAAATGCAACTGAAGATTTCCTGGAACTTTCCCCCCCACTGGCGGGGAAGAAAGGTTGACTCAAAGGAGGGGGGTTGACTCAATCACGTGTTTGAGCCATTCCAGCGTGAGTCAACCCCTGAGTCGAGTCTGAGTCAACAAAGTTTCGGCACAAAGGGGGGTTGACTCAAAAAAGGGGGGGGTTGACTCAAAGGTTGACTCAGACGTTTGTGCCGTGGCAAAGGCTCTTAAAGGTATCTCTTAAGTAATTTAAGTTATTTAGAAATTTGTTGACTCATAGGTTGACTCTTTCGATAAACATCGTATTTATCTCACTCCGTGAGTCAACCTAGTCCAATTTGGCTGAGGTGAGCTAGCGACAATGTTCCCAACAACAAAAAAGTTACCAAATTTCTATGTATTCCCTATGTAAAACCACACGTGCATTGTTGTTGTTTACATGACACGGTGATTTTCTCATGGATAACGGATTTTAGGTATGGTAAATACTCAATAACTTCGCCGACAGTTATTGGGTAAAACACACGTATTTGTAAAACGTAGGATTTCAGCATTTGCCGTCCCCGACGGTAAATTTCCATCTGAGTATTGTCAGCCTTACCCGTGTTTGGTTACCAGTAATTTTTACACGGGTACCAGGGAATGATTCGGGGAAAAGTTCCGAACCCTATTTCCTTGAGGCTGATAACTAAGCCATTGCGCTTTTTATCACGAAACTTT
>Ga0308393_1001354_pt1 | contig 11558 bp, 10 predicted proteins | sample Hotspr2Sampleee2_FD_202364 | JGI IMG/M metagenome (GOLD analysis project Ga0308393, IMG submission 202364) | Hot spring phototrophic mat microbial communities from Mushroom Spring, Yellowstone National Park, Wyoming, United States - 20050630_ee2 ... | reverse complement strand
GCGTCATCCCCGCCTACAGCCCGCAGGAGGTGGTGGAGCGTCTTGCGCCGCCGCGCGTGGTGTGGTTCATGTACCCCGCAGGCGAGCCGACCGAGCAGGCGATTTTCGAGTTCGCGCCCCTGCTGCAGGCTGGCGACCTCATCGTCAACGGCGCGAACAGCTACTACAAAGACTCCATCCGCTACGCCGAACGCCTGCGCGAGTACGGCATCCACTTCGCCGATGTGGGCGTGTCGGGCGGGGTGTGGGGGCTGGAAAACGGCTACGGGCTAATGGCGGGCGGCGACCCCGAAGTGATTGCCCGCATCGAGCCGATTCTGCGCGACCTCGCCCCCGCGCCCGACAAAGGCTGGGTGCATGTCGGTCCCGTAGGCGCGGGGCACTACGCCAAGATGATCCACAACGGCATCGAGTACGCGATTATGCAGGCGTATGCGGAGGGGTTCGAGCTGCTGCGCCGCAAGCAGGAGTTCGGCATCGACCTCGCGGCAGTCGCCGAAGCGTGGCGCTATGGCACGGTCATCCGCAGCTGGCTGCTGGATTTGATTGCGGGCTTCCTACAGGAAGACCAGCGCCTCAGCGACATCGCGCCCTATGTCGCCGATTCGGGCGAGGGGCGCTGGACGGCGCACGAGGCGATTGACTTGGGGTCGCCTGCCCCGCTCATCACGCTGGCGTTGCACGAGCGGTTCCGCAGCCAAGACTCAGAGGGCTTCCAGTATCGCTTTTTGGCGCAGCTGCGCAACGCCTTCGGCGGGCATGCAGTCAAGAAAGCAGTCGATGGCAAGCAATCGTGAAGAGATTGTTGTTCGCGAGCGTCAAATCGAGGACATTTTAGCGACCTACACAGACCTTCTGGGTCAGATACTGGGCGCATCTGCGCCGCTGCGAGTGTTGGCGCGTCAGCTGGAGCTGCCCGATGGCGGGCGGCTGGATTTGATTTGCCTCGGCGGCGGACAGCTTCACCTTATAGAAATCAAGGTCGAACCTGCACGCACAGAATTCGTACAGCAAACTGCGCGCTACCTCGCTCAAATCCCCATCCTGCAGCAGCAGGGCGAACTGCCAGCAGGTAGCGTACAAGGCTACTTGCTTTCCCCGCGCATCCCGCCCCGTTTGCTATCCGAATGCCAGCAATACCAGATCCACGCGATCGAGTACGCGCCATCCCGCGTGTTGCAGCATTTCTACATGAATTTTCAGCAACACCTTAGCTTCAATCGTCTAACCACACATAACCACGGTGTCTGGCACTTGGGGGTGACGAATCCGATTGTCCAGACGCTGACAACTACCCCTATGCAGGATATAGACGGCGTTGCTGTCCAAACGGAGCTCGCTCCAAGCACGGTCAAAAGCTACCTGACTTTGCTGGAGCAGTTAGGCTTGGTGATGAGCGAGGGAACTCTCTATCGCCTCACGGATTTAGGCAGGCGATACGCTTCAGCGATGACTCCACATAGCCGTTCTCTCTCAGAGGGGCAGGCAGAGGTTCTGCGAGAGTTTATCACGCGCAATCCGTTCGCCAGCGGCGTTACACTGGGTATCTTTACTGTTGTGGAATGCACGGCAAGCCTCGCGAAAAACCAGTACCCTGTGCCGCTTGAAATCCTGAGTGATTACTTCACCTTTGCGGTAGGCAACGAGACGCGCTGGAATAAGCAAAAGACACGACACGACGCAACGCGAATGTATGTGGAGTACGCTGCTCAACTGGGTCTACTGGCGCGTATCGGCGACCGTGTTTACCTGACGCCCACAGGAGCGCAGTTCATTCTTGTCTTGCAGTTGCACAAGTCAATTCACTTGGTAGCGCCACTTATGCGCGAGTAGGCTTCCTGCAGGCAGGTATCCTTAACCCCGCCATGAACGCGCGCGAGACGACGATTGTTATTTTCGGGGCGACGGGCGACCTGACCCGACGCCTGCTGCTGCCCGCCCTGCTGCAACTGTGCCGCGCACGCGCCCTGCCCGACACCGTGCGCATCCTCCTCTACGCCCGACGACCCTACACCCTGCAGACCTACCTCGCCGAAGTCGAAGACGACCTGCGCGCCGCAGGCAAACCGCTCGACGGCTGGCGCGAGTTCTGCACCCGCTTCGTCGCCTATGTGCAGGGCGGACTGGACGAACAGGGCGTGTGCCAACTGCACGACCATATTCGCGGCAACGCGCTGTTCTACCTCGCGCTGCCCCCAGGCGCGTTCGCCACTGCCAGCCAACTGCTCGCCCGCGCGGGACTGCACGACGAAACGCACGGCTTCCGACGACTCGTCATCGAAAAGCCCTTCGGCTACGACCTCGAAAGCGCACAAACGCTCGACCGCCAAGTGCGCGAACACTGGCGCGAAGAGCAAATCTTCCGCATCGACCACTACCTCGGCAAGGAGACCGTGCAGAACATCCTCGTGTTCCGCTTCGCGAACCTGCTGCTGGAGCCGTTGTGGAACCGCAACTATGTCGAGCATGTGCAAATCACGGCGGCGGAGACGGCAGGGCTGGAAGGGCGCGCGAGTTATTACGACCAAGCGGGCGCCCTGCGCGATATGATTCAAAACCACCTGATGCAACTGTTCACGCTGACGGCGATGGAGCCGCCCAGTAGCCTCGTGTACGACGACCTACGCACCGAGAAGGTCAAGGTACTCAAAAGCGTGCGCCCCATCCCGCGCAGCGCGGTGAACGCCTTCGCCGTGCGCGCCCAATACACCGCTGGCGAGGTGGACGGACGGCGCGTGCCCGGCTACCTTGAAGAGGAGGGCATCCCGCACGATTCGCGCACGGAGACCTACGCCGCCATCAAACTCTATGTGGACAACTGGCGTTGGCGGGGCGTGCCGTTTTACTTGCGCACGGGCAAACGCCTCGCCGCCGACCGCAGCGAAATCGCTGTGCAGTTCAAAACGCCCCCGCTGCACCTGTTCCGCGAAACGCCGCTGGATCGGCTGGAGCCGAACTGGTTTCTGTTCGAGATGAAGCCCGCCGAAGCCATCTACCTTGTGGCGCAAGCGAAAAAGGTCGGGCTGGAGTTAACCCCGCGCACGCTGGTGCTGCGTGCGCCCTACCGCGAGGCGGGACAGGAGGGCTTTGACGCCTACACCACCCTGCTGCTGGACGCGCTGGAGGGCAACCGCCAGCACTTTTTGCGCTTTGACGAGGTGGAGTGGGCGTGGCGCGTGTTAGACCCCATCCTCAAGGCGTGGCAAAGCGACGACAGCCCCCTGCCCACCTACCCCGCAGGCAGTGAGGGACCCGCCGAAGCCGTGCGCATCCTGGACAGCGAACACCACCACTGGCGACCGCTGCAGGGGTAAGGGCTTCAAGTGCTATTATTAGGCAATCAGGATACTTGTGTTTTCAACGCAAAAATTATAACTAAATACTTATATAATTGTAATATCAGTTTCATTTGCTCTTGCTTTTGCAGGCGTCCAGATATGTCCGCCGCAAGCAGTCGATAGGCAGCAGCGCATCGGTGTCGGCGTCGCAGTAGTACCAGTGTTCCCAGCCGTTGCAGGGCGCGCCCGTGATGCGTCGTGCGATTTGGTGAATGGAACCGACTGCGCCGTCTGTGTAGCGAATGTGCCCGTTCGCCAGCACCTGCGCCGTCGCGTCGGGTCGCTGTTGAAAGTAAAGCGTCTCGCCTGGCGCGATTAGCCCGCATTCCACCAGTGCACCGAACGGCACGCGCGGCGCGCGCCTGCGCCCGTCGCCGTAGCCCACGACGAACTCGGGCGGGTAGGGCACGACTGCTGCAATCCGTTGCTCGGCAAGCGCGGCGTACTGCGGGTCGCGCTCGATGCCAATCCAGCGTCGCCCCAGTCGCTTGGCGACCGCCGCCGTCGTACCCGTGCCCAAAAACAGATCCAGCACCACATCGCCAGGCTTGGTGGTCGCCAGCAAGACGCGTATCAGCAGCGCCTCGGGCTTCTGAGTCGCGTGCGCTTTCGCGCCGTTCACCCGCAGCCGCTCCTTGCCCGTGCATAGCGGAATATACCAGTCGCTGCGCATCTGCAGGTCGTCGTTGAGGGCTTTCAGGTCGGCGTAGTTGAAGGTGTAGGGTTTGCCCTTATGCTTCTGCGCCCAAATCAGCGTCTCGTGCGCGTTCGTGAAACGCACGCCCCTGAAGTTCGGCATCGGGTTCGTTTTGACCCAGATGATGTCGTTGAGTATCCAAAAGCCCAAGTCCTGCAAAATCTTGCCGATGCGGAAGATGTTGTGGTAGGTTCCAATCACCCACAGCGTGCCCGTGTCTTTGAGGACGCGCCGCGCTGCCGTCAGCCACGCGGTAGTGAACTGGTCGTATGCCTCAAAGCTTTCGAACCTGTCCCACTCATCGTCGACGGCGTCCACGCGCGTGAGGTTGGGGCGGTACAGCTCCTGCTGCAGTTGCAGGTTGTAGGGCGGGTCGGCGAAGATAAGATCGACACACCCTTCGGGCAGGCGGTTCATCACCTCGATGCAGTCGCCGACGATGACTTGTTCAAGGGGTAGCGCGTCCATGCGTGCGCCTCCTAATTGGTTGGGCATGCTATATTCCACGCAAGCGGCAATTCTCCTGCTGATACGACTGACTTTAGTGCGGGGACGACCCCTGTGTGCAAGTTTCTGCGCATCTACCAGGCTCTCAACAGGCTCCCCGTTTTCGCGCGAAGTTCCTCGATGTAGGCATCCAGCGCACCGATGGCGTGCGACAAATCCGCTTGATTACCCGAACCGAAGGCAACCTTGACGGCAGTGTCGCATTCGCGTGCGGGCACTATCTTGCTTACGGGCACTATCTTGCTTAGAAGTATCTCGAAGGGGTAGGAGCTTAGGCTGTGAATCACGACTTGCTCAAGGCAGATGGCCTTCCCACTCAATCGTGCAGCTATCGGTTGGCAATTTGGCGATGCGGCGAGTGCCGTCAGCGAACGCTTGTCCCCCGTGAGTAGCCAGAACTCTTGGAGCGCGTAAGTGGAGGCGTAGAGCAACGCTTCGCCAGTATCGATGTCTGGAACGCTGCTGAGCAGCTCCAGTTCAGACTTTTCGAGGTAGAAACCTACGAATTTAGCCTGCTGCGCGAGTTTCTGCGCCCGTTCTACGCCCTCCTTGCCGTAACGATAGATTAGCCGTTTGTCAGCTTTGCGTAAGTAATGGGTCGCAGAGGGCAAGAGGTAGACATCCTGCTCGCTAAGCTGCAGGAGCTGCAGGGTTTCCTGCACAAGGTCTAACGCCGACAGTTTCAAAAGTATGTCAGTGTCCCACAAACTGACCAACGCTTGGCAGACCTCCTGTCAGCCGTAGAAGCAACCGAGCCTCCTCCTCATGCAAACGACTCCAATCCAGCGAGGCACGCATTTGGTACTGAATTACCTGTGCGCCCTTCGGCTGGGGTTCAAGCAGCTTAAGTGCGCCGATCCCTGCTGCCCAGTTGCCTTCGTTCCAAGCGTAATTGAGGGCGACTACGCCTGGGTCTACCCTATCACGCGCGCCCGCTTTTTGAGCGCCCTGCGCCAGTTGGCTTGCTGTAAGGAAGCGCGGCGCCCAATATGCTTTGTCGGGTTTGCCCGTGAGTAGTTCGACGGCAAACCAGTTCGCCTCCGCCTCCTCCTGGTTTTTCCCCTCGCGCGTGATGGACTCTTCAGCCAAAATCGGCTCATCGCTCAGATGCCCACTTAGCCAGTGCCCAAGCTCGTGGGCGACGATGAATAGGAGCCGTGCGGAGTATCTATAGCCGCACGCCAGCACGATTACGGGACGCTCGCCAACGCGCACAATCAGCCCGTCTACTCTTTTGCTTCTGCGTGGCTTCGATTTCAACGGGATTACGGGTATGCCGTGCTGCCAACAATAAGCCAACAGGTTGTCTAAGCAAACCCACGGGTGCTTCTGCAAAATCGCGTTGCGGATTTGGCTGGCTGTTTCGGGAAGCGGTTCATAAGGTTTTGGCATCGCACGGGTTGCCAACTCCGCAGCACGCTTTGCAAGCGCAATCGTCCAGCGAATCGAATACGGCTCCGTGCCCCGACGAGTTTTACAACGAAGGCGCGTTTCGTCAAGCGCACTCTTGAGGAGGTCGCCTGAGTCCAGCTGGCTCAGCGACACTCCTAACGCGCGCGCAATACGCAATCGCGCCTCTGCATAGCCCGTCGGATGTTGGGCTATCGCGTCATCCCACCAGTCAGGCAAAAGCACCTTGCGAACAAACTTCCTGTCGAGCCCTGCCTGTTCCAACCGCTCATAGAGCGACCGAACCGAGTCCACCAACGGCTCTGCTGTTTTCACCCTACAAGATTATACCTTGTGAAGGTTTGCGCAGGCGCGTCGGGTATACTCGATGTCGCCATGACTCGCTTCGCGAAGTTCGCCTGGCTGACGCTGGGCTACAATGTGTTGGTGATTCTGTGGGGCGCGTTTGTGCGAGCAACAGGCTCAGGCGCGGGCTGCGGCAGCCACTGGCCAACCTGCAACGGGCAGATTATCCCGCGCGACCCGTCTATCGAAACCCTCATCGAGTTCAGCCACCGTTTGACCAGTGGGCTGGCGTTCCTGCTGGTGCTGGCGATGCTGATTTGGGCGTTTCGGGCGTACCCGCGCAGGCATATCGTGCGGCTGGGCGCGGTGCTGAGCATGGTTTTCATGATTACCGAAGCGCTGGTGGGCGCGGGGCTGGTGCTGTTTGAGCGTGTGGCGACCGATGTCTCGTATGCGCGGGCGGTGTGGATGGCGGCGCACCTGCTGAACACCTTCATTTTGCTGTTGTTTATCACGCTGACAGCATGGTGGGCGTCGGGCGGGGCGCGTTTCCCGCTGCGCGGGCAGGGCTGGACGGGCGCGGCGACGCTGGGCGCGCTGGTGCTGATGACCGTCATCGGCATGAGCGGCGCGGTCACCGCGCTGGGCGATACACTGCTGCACCTCGATGTGATTCACACGAACCCCGTCGTGGGCGAGACGCTGCTTGCCTTGCGCATCTACCATCCGACGCTGGCGGTCGGCATCGCGTTCTATATGCTCGTGGTGCTGACGCGCCTGATGCTCGATCGCCCGTCGCCGACCGCCTATCGGCTGGGGATTGGCTTCAATCTGCTCTATGTGGCGCAGTTGGGACTGGGGCTGCTGAATGTGTGGCTCAAAGCCCCTGTGTGGATGCAACTGGTGCATCTGCTGCTTACCGACATCCTGTGGATTATGCTGGTTGTTTTCTGTGCGACGATTTTGGCAACGCGCCCGCAGGAAAAACCCGTCCCCGTTCGGGTATAATCTCTGTGAAATATTTCACGGAGGCGCGTTCTTATGCATGTTCTGGAGACGATTCTGGGGCGCGAATTGATGCCCCTGTATGAGAAGGTCGTTCGCGGCAAGCGATTGTCGTTCGAGGATGGCATGACGCTCTACACCACGCCGAACCTGTCGGGGGTAGGGTATCTGGCGAACCTTGTGCGCGAGCGGCTCAACGGCGATTACGCCTACTATATTCGCAACCAACACATTAATTACACTAACATCTGCAATAAGGGCTGCAAGTTCTGCTCGTTTTATGCGCAGAAGGGCGGTCCGAAGCCCTACACGCTCACGATGGACGAGGTGCGCGAACGGCTGCGCGCCTACAAGCACATCCCGATTACCGAAGTGCATATCGTGGGCGGGGTGAACCCGCGCCTGCCGTATGCGTATTACTTGGACTTGGTGCGCACGGTCAAGGAGGAGCGCCCCGATGTCCACATCAAGGCGTTCACTGCCGTCGAGTGGGAGGAGATTGCCCGCGTTGCGAAAAAGCCGCTGCGCGAGGTGCTGGAAGAGATGAAGCAGGCGGGGCTGGGCAGCGTGCCTGGCGGCGGAATCGAGGTGCTGAGCGACCGCATCCATGCCGAGCTGTTCCCCAAAAAGATTGACGGCAAGCAGTGGAAGGAAATCGCCCGCGAAATCGCAGCGGTAGGGCTGAAACAGTACGCCACGCTGCTTTATGGCATGGGCGAGACCCTCGAGGAGCGCGTCGATCACTTTGTGCAATTGCGTGAGCTGCAGGACGAGACGGGGCACTTCCTGGCGATGACGCCGCTCTCGTTCCACCCCGAGGGCACGCAACTGGCGCACCTACCGCACCCCAGCGGCGACGACGACCTGCGCAACATCGCCGTCGCGCGCCTGATGCTGGACAACTTCCCGCACATCAAGTCGTTCTGGATTATGAACACGCCCGCCATCACGCAGATTGCGCTCTGGTACGGCGCGGACGATGTGGACGGCACAGTCCACGAGTACGAGATCGTGTACCAAGACGATGCGCCGGGCGTGCGCCAGCAGGTGCTAACGCGGTCTGCGCTGATTCAGCTGATTCGCGATGCAGGGCGCGTGCCGGTGGAGCGCGACAGCCTGTACCAGATTGTGCATCGCCCCGACGACGAACCCGAAGCGGACGCGCCCTCAAAGCGGCTGCTGCGCGTGGTGTAGGCGCGTCTGGTATCATGGGGCGTGTTGCGTCCGATGACCGTAGCGCAGGCGGTTCCCCGCTGGCTGGTGTGGAGCGCGGCGTACTTCGCGCTGCAGCTGGGCGCGCCGATGGCGACCTTGCCGAGCGGGTGGCTGCTGCTGGGCGGCGTGCTGCTGACCACCCTGCTGCTGATGGCGAGCCTGCTGCATCTGGTGTTCGCGTGGGCGCACGAGGCGGAACGGGTGCGCTGGCTTGCGCCCGCGATGCTGGTGGGCGGGCTTGCGGCATGGCTGGGCTGGAACGCGCTGCCGACGCTGCTAAGCTGGAGCCGCGCGAACCCGCCGTCGGAGCTGGCGTTGGGCGTCTACCGCGCCGTGCACGGCTACCTGCTGATGGCAGCGGCGGTCGGGCTGGGCGCAACGCTCGCGAAACTCATCCGCGAAAAGAACCTGCTCGCGCCCGTGATTCCCTTCGCGGCGATGGTGGACATGCTGACGGTGCTCACCCCAGGCGGGTTCGTGAAGCAGGTGATGGAGAAAGCGCCTGAAGTCGCAGAGAAGGCGTCGGTGGCGGTGATGGCAGCCCCTAACGCTCCTGAAGCGACCGCGCGCCTGACGCCGATTGCGATTATCGGCGTGGGCGACTTCATCTTCCTTGCGCTGTATGCGGCGTGCCTGATACGGTTCGGGCTGCGCGTGCGCGCGACGCTGATCGGGCTGTTCGTCGCGCTGTGGGTCTATCTTGCGCTGGTGCTGTGGGTGCTGCCCGCGCTGGGGATCGCGCCGCGCTTGCCCGCGCTTGTGCCGATGGCGCTCGTCACGCTCGCGCTCAACTGGCGCGCGTTCCAACTCAGCCGCCAAGAGGCAGTCGCCAGCGTCGTGGTGATTGCGCTCGCGCTGGGCTTAATCGCGTGGGTGTTCACACGAACCCCCGCGTAGCCCCTAAATCTCGCATTTTCCCCAGTTTCGCACCGCTTCAGGAAATGGAAAGACCCCTGTAGCAGGGAGAAGACATGCCCAATCGCCGCCCAAAGGGTGCAGTTTTCTCCCCTGCTGCCAAAAATCTGATACGGAGGGACAGATGATGATGCGCACTTTGCTGAACCGACGCCGTGAGCGGGGCTTCACGCTCGTGGAGATTATGATTGTGGTGCTGATTATCGGCATCCTGTTGGCGATTGCCGTGCCGAGCTTTATAAACGCGCGCGAGCGCTCTCGTGCGAACGCCTGCCGCTCGAACCTGCGCCAAATCCAAGCCGCCAAAGAGCAGTGGGCAATGGCAACCAATCAAGGGCGAGATGCAACACCTGACTGGAACAACCTTGTGCCGAACTTTTTGCAGCAGCAGCCGCGTTGCCCGTCTAACGGAACCTATACGATTGGTAACATGGCTACCAACCCGACATGCAGCATAGGTAACAACGGAACTGATAACGACACGAGCGATGACCATGCGCTATAAAATCGTTAGGACTTACGCAGGTTCCCATAGCTGTTCTGCTGGAAGTGAGACTCCCGCCCATCACTCGGCTGCGTAAGTGCTAAAAACGAGACCTTCTACTGCGAGAAGTCCCCTCTTAGCAAGCGGGGCTTCTCGCTCGGAAAGCGGTTGGGAGCAACACGGAGGTGGAATGATGCAACGATACAGACGCGCGGACGGCTATACGCTGATTGAGATTCTGATTGTCGTGATGATTATCGGCATCCTGCTGGCGATTGCGGTGCCGAGCATGTTCAACGCGAGCGAGCGTGCGCGGGCAAACGCCTGCCGCTCGAACCTGCGCCAGATTCAAGCCGCTAAGGAGCAGTGGGCGCTGGTCAACCGTCGTCCAGGCACAGCAATCCCTAGATGGGATCAACTTGTGCCTCAGTTCCTGCAGCGGCAGCCTGAGTGCCCGTCAGGCGGAACCTACACCATGAACAATGTGCGCACACGCCCCACTTGCAGCATCGGGGGCAGTCATACCTACTAAGCGTACACCCCTCACCCCGCAGTTGGGGTGAGGGGTTCGATTTTCCCCTGCCAGCCCCGCGTGAGGTATAATCGCCTCTGGGTGAACCGAGCATGCCGCGCTACAAGATTCTCACTTGGGGCTGCCAGATGAACGAGGAAGACTCCGAGCAGATGAGCCTCTACCTGCAGGAGCGGGGCTACGAGCCTGCCGAGCGGGTAGAGGACGCCGATGTCGTGCTGCTCAATACCTGCTCGGTGCGGCGCAAGCCCGAAGACAAGGTGTTCAGCACGCTGGGACACCTGCGCCAACTCAAGCAGCGCAAGCCGCAGATGGTCATCGGCGTGTGCGGGTGCATGGCGCAGCTCCGCGCGGACGAAATCCGCCAGAAAGCCCCGTTCGTGGACATGATTGTCGGCACAGCGCATGTGGCGCAAGTAGGCGCGCTGCTGGAAGAGGCGCTCCAGAAACGGCGGCTGGCGATGCGCCTCGACCTGCCCGAACGCAAAGGCGCCATCGTCACCGACATCCCCGAACGCAAGGTTGACCGCGCGCCGAAACTCAAGGCGTTCGTGCCCATCCAGTACGGCTGCGACAAGTTTTGTACCTTCTGCATCGTGCCGACCACGCGCGGGCGCGAGCGCAGCCGACCGACCGCCGACATCGTCGAGGAAGTGCGCCGACTCGCCGAGCGCGGCACTAAAGAAATCACTCTGCTGGGGCAGACCGTCAACTCCTACGGCAAGAACCTGCTGGAGGGGCGCGTGCCTTTTGCTCGACTGCTGAAACTCCTGAGCGACATCGACGGAATCGAGCGCATCCGCTTCACCTCGCCCTACCCGCGCGACTTCCGCGACGACCTGATTAGCGCAATCGCCGAATTGCCCAAAGTGATGGAACATGTGCATCTGCCGCTCCAGTCGGGCGACAACGACATCCTCAAGGCGATGCGTCGCCTCTACACCGTCGAGCAGTTCGAGGAGATTGTGGGCAAACTGCGCGAGCGCGTGCCGAACATCGCCATCACGACCGACATCATCGTCGGCTTCCCCGGCGAGACCGATGAGCAGTTCGAGAACACGCTGCGCGTGGTGGAGCGCATCCGCTTCGACGGCGCGTTCATGTTCGCCTACAGCCCGCGTCCGGGCACGCCCGCCGCGCAGATGGAGAACCAAGTGCCCCGCGCCGTCA
>Ga0308393_1001333_pt1 | contig 11638 bp, 10 predicted proteins | sample Hotspr2Sampleee2_FD_202364 | JGI IMG/M metagenome (GOLD analysis project Ga0308393, IMG submission 202364) | Hot spring phototrophic mat microbial communities from Mushroom Spring, Yellowstone National Park, Wyoming, United States - 20050630_ee2 ... | reverse complement strand
CGCCGTTGAGGCAGGTGATGTTTTCACAGCTGCCTCGCTTGCAACTCAGTACGAAAGCACCTAACGCTCCTAAAATAACAAGTAAACCAGGCCTTCTCATCTATCACCACAAAGTTACGCCTTTGAGCGATTACTCAGCCTATCTCAAAAGACACAGGGGGCACCCTTCTTAAAAGGATGCCCACCTGTGCCAGCTTAGTAAAGTCTTACAACCTTATTGCTTGTTATAGGTACCAGTACATGTAACAGCCGCTCCTTGTACCGTAACAATGTAAGTCAGTGTGAGCTGATTACCATTTAGATTACCCCTGCCATTAATTGTTGCAGCGGTGCCATCTACATTCACTGTCTGGGTAGGGATATCGAAGGTGTTGGAAGAGGTTAGTTCGCCATAAATTCCACCTCCAATGATAATGCGATTCGCCGGGGCGCTACTCTTTATAATAGAAAAAATATCCTCCTCCGGACCACCCCCACAGTTGGTGGTTCCTCGCCAGGAGCCCACGAACTTATCTCGGGCATCTACTTCACAACGAGAGCCTTCCCAGGGGAGATTGCACTTGCAGTTTCCATCTTGGCAGGTGCCACCGTTTTGGCAAGTTACGTTTTTGCAAGGGTCTTTCTTACAGCTGCTAACCGTCATGGCGCCAAAGAGCGCCATCGCTAAACTCAGCATACGCAATGCCTTCATATCGGCACAAAGGTACAAACTTTTCCTTATATACGCGCGGAGATGCACCGGCTAACCCGTTCTGGTATTTGCTTTGGAAAATGACTATCTCCCTATGTGGAAAGGAGGACGGCAGAGGGCGCTCCTATTAGATAATAGAGTTTCTGAATGCGATTCGGTGGCACTTTGTAGGGGCGGCGGCCGGCCCACAGGGCTGGCCGCCGCCCAAAACATCTCTCTTCATTCAGAAGGTTTTTGATTGCAAACGGCATAAGTCTAAGAAGGACTCTGCCGCCCTCGCCCCTCCGGGTTCTTCCTCCTATTCTTAGGCGGCATTCCACAAAAGGGAGATGGAGCTCAGGGATTGGGGGTGGGGTTTTCTGAGGTGGTGAAAGTAATCTGGGTCCATCCGGCTTCTTGGAGGAGGTGGGTAAGCAGGGCTTTGGCTTGAGCATAGGCTAAGTCTCGGGGAAAGGTAGCGCTAATACTTTTTCGGAGGCTATCTTGGGCTTGGGCAAGGGCTTCTCGCACGCGGTGGGCTTCGCCGTCCCGCCACCACTCCACAATAGAAAAGCTCGCATCATAGACTTGCGATTTCTGGGGGTCTATCTTGACCTGACAAACTTCTGGGGGAGGTAAGATGAGGGTGAGGGTGTGCGTTTGGGGGTCTTTCTGGGCGATTTGGATTTGGGAGAAGTCCATACATATCGTAGCTTCGCCATGTAGAATGAGGAGGAGGCGCGACTCGGTAAAGGGAACCGAATAGGTCCATCGGTAGGTCGCCACATCCCGCACTACATAATGGAGCAGCTCTAAGCGGCCGAGCGTATGGATTTTTTCAATGGTAAGGGTGTGGGAAGATGAGTTTTGAGGGGATGGATGGGATTTTTGGAGGAGGTAAAAAGTGACCACCCCTCCTGTTAGGAGGCCTAACAGGAGGGTGAGGAGGGTCAGTTGGAGGCGGGACATTAGCCCTGTTGGGTGCGCAGGGCGCGCGGAATTTCAATGCGGGCGATGGCAGCGTCGGGGGGCGTGAGGATGAGGAGGTTGGGGACGGAGACTTTACCTGCGATGAGGGACTTGCCCAGCTGGAGAGGAGTAATATCTATTTCAATAGCGTCGGGGAGGTCTTGGACGCGACCGCGCACTTTGAGGCGACGCAGGAGGGGTACGAGCTTGCCCCCCATCTGGACGCCTTGGGCCGTGCCTACCAGCCGAATCGGGAGAGAAACCACCACCTCGTCTTCGGGAGCGACCCCCCAGAAGTCCAAGTGTAGAATATAATCATGCACCGGATGGAGTTGATATTCTCGCAGCAGGGCGGTCTGGCGAAGGTCTTCTATGTGAAGTTCTACAAGGTAGATGTGGGGCGTGAAGACAATCTTTTCAGCGGCGGTGTGTTTGACTTTGAAGGAGCGAGGCTCTCCACGGCCATAGAGCGCGGCGGGGACCCAGCCTTCCCGACGCAAGCGACGGGAGGCGCGACTTCCATGCTCCTCTCGGGGAAAGCCTTCCAACGTAATAGTCTGCATAGCGCGCCCGAGAGGACTCGAACCCCTAACCGCCAGATCCGAAGTCTGGTGCTCTATCCAATTGAGCTACGGGCGCGGAATGCAAAGGTACAATTTTCCCCCGAGGATTTTCGGGGACATCCCTATCACCCTAAGTACCGCAACAAGAATAAGAGCGCTACCACCAAAGCTAAAACCATAATAATCACATCCAGCGGCCAAGGTAGAAGCCAAACCACCAGTGAGACAATAAGCGCCACAATGAGAATAATGATGATTAGGCGAATGAGCTCCCGCTCGGACTGTAGAAGGCGCTTAGGCAGGGCTTTGACCCAGGTGAGGGGTTTGAGGACATAGCCCTGGAGGCGCTGCCAGAAAGTTTGTTTTTGGGGGTTATGAGCGGCGGCGGTGACGTTAGATGGGTGGGACATTTCTATGGCGGGCGCATGTCCTGCCCATACCAGCATCAGGCTTAGGAAGCCAATGCATAAGTTTCTCATATGGGCCAAAGGTAGGGAGTTTTAAGCGTTGAGAGTTAGGCTGAGCCGCTCCAAGATGGTCTGGGGGGTAGCAGCGCCTGTGCATACGGAGACGATAGTTTGAAGGATAGGGAAGGAGCGGAGATTGGGGAAGTTTTTCAGGTGGTGGGCGGTGAAGTAGCCTTCGGCGATCATACCGCCTAAACGTTGGAGGGCCGCTTGGGGGGTGTAGCCTTGAGCCAGGTAGCTTCCAAAGCGCTGATTGCGGCTATAGGCGCTGAAAGCCGTAACTAAGAAGTCCCCTATCCACCCCGGCGACAAAAAGACCGATAGAGGGACTGGTGCTATGGCAGAAAGCACTTCGTAAAGCTCTCGCTGGATAGCAGCAGCCAAGGCTGCGCGAGCATTATCTCCCCAGAGCGAAAGCGCTCCTATGCCAATAGCATAGACGTTTTTGAGGACGCCGACCCATTCTAAGGACTCCAGATAGGGTACATGTACGAGCTTGAAGTATGGTCTTTCAAAGAGGGCTCGGGCTTTCTGAAAGAAGGTGGGGTCTTCGCAGGCGAAGGCGACCCAGGTGGGGCGCTTTTGGATGACTTCTTCGGCATGGCTGGGACCACTCAGGACGGTGATGGGGGTGGGCCCCAGCGTGCGCAAGTACTGACTGACTAAGAGGCGTTGGGGAGGGATGAGCCCCTTGGTGGCGGATATGTAGGGGATAGGAGGAAGGGGTGCCTTCAAGACCTCTCCTATGTAAGCGGCCGGCAAGGCCCCTACGATGATTTCGGCCTGCTTTAGGATCAAACTGAGGTCGGTACCTACATAGGCTATTTTTTCGGTAGGCAGGGTGAAGTCGGGGAAGATGGTGGGGTGGCGGCCTTCTTTTTGGAGGGTATAGGCGACTTCGGAGGTGTGGACCCACCAGTGGAGGTGGTGGTTATTTTCGGTGAGGAGGGAGGCGAGGGCAAGGCCCCAAGAGCCCCCGCCGAGTAGCGCTATATTCATGATTTTGAGAGGCGGACGGGCGTGCTATCGCGTAGGGTCTGGAGAGTCTCATACGGACCCACGATGAGGGGCGTGCCTGGGGCCGGCCCCTCCAGCAGCTCAATGTGTTTGTCGTCGGTCACGCCAGTACGAACCGGCTGCTGATAAGCTCTGCCGTCCCGGTAGAGAAAAATGACTTCTTGACTGTCTCGCAGGACGACGGCTTGCAAGGGGGCGCAAACCGTATTTTCCTTGCGATCGTAAAAGATACGAACGACAGCACTCATGTCGGGGCGGAGGGGATATTTTGAGCGGTCATAGCTTGTGGTGTCAATTCGCACGCGCACGAGGTAGGTAGCTACCTGTTCGCCGATGAGGGCGGATTGGCTTTCGGGTTTAGCGATACCGCTGCTATAGCCTACTTCTTGGACGAAGCCTCTGAGGCGGAGGTTGGGATAGGCTTGGAGTTCTATTTCGGCGGGGTTACCGGGGGAGAGGTGGACGACGTCGGCTTCGGAGACTTGGATTTCGGCTATGAAGGCGGAGAGGTCGGCAATGCGGATGCTTTCGGTGCCGGCCATTTGGCCTACCCCTACGACGCGCTGACCGGGCTTTACCAGCAGGCGAGTGATGATACCATTTATAGAAGCATACACAGAAGTGCGCTGGTAGTTGATGCGGGCTTGCTGGAGGTTGGCTTCGGCGGAGCGGAGGCGGTAAAGGGCGGCCTGGATGCCGTTTCGGGCGCTTTTGAGCTGGGCCTGAGCGATAAGGAAGCGAATACGAGCCGCATCCCATTCGGCATCGCTAATGGCTTTTTTCTCATGGAGCTGCTGGGCCCGTACGAAGTTGAGCGAGTCTTGGAGGAAAGTAGCTTCTTGGGCGGCCGCGTTGGACTGGGCCGTAAGGTACTCCGCTCGGGCGGCTTCCACAGCGGCCTGAGCTTGCATGAGGGCCACTTGGTAGTTATCTGGACGAATCGTCATGAGTACTTGGCCCACGCGGACGGTATCCCCCTCCTTGACATAAATCTGGACCACTTCCCCTGAAACATCCGGGCTAATTGGCACCTCCAGGGTAGGGCGAATGGTCGCTGTTTCAGTGATATAAGGCTGGATAGTACAGCGCTGGACGGTATCTATTTCCACGAGGGGGCCACGGCCAGTCCTACAGCTGGATAATATCCCCAAAGACAAGCTACCTAAGCTTAAAGTGAGGGTGCAGAAGTATCTCATAGGTTCTGGTAATATCCGGTGTAAGCGAGTAGGAGGAGGGTGCGGAGTTTGAGGTCTAAGTGGGCTTGGGCGAGGTCTATTTGGGCCTGCGTGTAGGAGAGGAGGGCTTCTCGGTAGGCCCAATAGGAGAGACGGCCCACTTCATACTGGGCCTGAGCTTGGAGGTAGGCCCTTTCGGCGGCGGCCAAGCTACGTTGAGCAGCCGCATAAGCCGCTTGGGCGCTCTCCCAGCTTAGGTATGCACTCTCAATGCGGCGGAGTACCGCCTGCCGCTGCTGAAGCTCATTAATCTGAGCCGAGGCGAGATTAGCCTCAGCACGCACCACCTGAGCCCGCCGACGGAAATTCTGAAAAATAGGAAAGAAAAAGCCCAGGGAAATGGACTGGTTGAAGTTTTCTCGGACTTGTCTACGGAAGGGATAAGGTTCCCGAATAAGCTGGAAGGTCTGGGGATCAAACCGGATATCGCCGGCGTTTGAGGAATAGTTGGTTTGCATGGAGGCGCTGAGGGAAAGGGTGGGGGCATACCCGCTGCGGGCGGCTTTGAGGGCATAAGTTTGGACGAGCGTGCGAAAACGGGCCTCTTCCAGCTCCGGCGCATAGCGAAGGGCCGCTTCTATGACTTCGTCATGAGTGAAGATTTTCTCGGGGACGGAGAGGCCCAAGGTGAATTCCACCGAGTCGGGAGAAAGGTTTTCCCAACGCATAAGGAAGAGCAGGTTGAGTTTGTTTTCTCGGTGGCGGTTGTAGAGGGTGATGTACTGGGCTTCTTCGCGGGCTTTTTGGGCTTCCAGGGAGAGTAGGTCCAGGGAGAGGGTCTGGCCTGTTTCTACTTGGGCGGAGAGACGTTGAATCTGGGCGGAGAGCCGCTCTATACGCTGTTTCTGGAGTTCTATAGCGATGGAGTCGCTGAGGGTCTGAAAAAACTGGATGAGGGCTTGGGCGAGGACTTCACTTTGAATGCGGCGATAGGTAGCGTGGGTGAGGAGGCGGGCGTATTTGGTCTGGCGGAGGAGGTAGTGGTTAGCAAAGCCGTTGAAGAGCGTGAGATTAGCGGAGAGGCTGGCTCCGCCGAAAGTAGTCGTTTGCTGCACCCGACTGAAGGCGAAGGGGTCAAAAGTGGTGCCGTAGTTTTGGCTGAGGTTGGCATTGGCCTGGAGGCTGGGGAGGAAGTTCGCTTGAGCCTGGTAGTAGTCCCAGTCGGCGGGACGAAAGTTTACCGAGGTGGCGAGAACCTGGAGGGAGGCCTCGGCGGTGCGCTCTAAGAAGGTTTCCAAGGTGATCCAGCGTACGCCAGGGGGAGGAAAGGGGGGGAGGCTTTGCGCCAGGCCCAGAGTAAGAAGGAGCATGTAGAGCAGCTTAGGCATAGGCAATCCAGTGGACGCGGTTAGGCAGGCGCTGAAAATAGAGCGCTTCTCCGTTGGGAAAGGGGATGGGTTCATTAGGATAGAGGATGGTGTGGAGGGTAACGGGATGCTGGACATGCACCTTGAGGTAGGCAGGTAGTGCGCTTTTCCAACGTTCTAAGGTTTTGTAAGGACCCTGAACCGCCAAGGCTAACTGCCCCACGCCCCCCTGACTAAAATAAACATCTATGCCCTCATCTTGGAGTTCGTGGAGGATAGTACCCGTAGGTACAGGGGTTAGGTCCAGACTTTCTATCTCTATTAGGAAGAGGTCTCGGCGCTCTAAACGGATAGGCGGGAGTGGTGTGTAGTCTTTTTCGGTGATGAGGGTAGCCTCTTGCTGAGGGTCAAAGTAGGGGCGAATATAGAGGGGGATTCGGGCTAAGTGGAGGGGCCGTAGGGTTCGGGGATGTAGGATTTTGGCTCCGTAGAAGGTCATTTCGGCGGCCTGGGCATAGCTGAGCTGCGTGATAGGAATCGCATCGGGATACTTTTTGGGGTCAGCGGTGTAGATGCGGCCGACATCTTTCCAGGCGATCATGCCCCGGGCTTTGAGGTAAGCGGAGAAGAGCGCAGCCGAATAGTCGGAGCCTTCTCGGCCAAGGGTAACACTATGACGCCGTAGGTCCGAAGCGATATACCCTTGCGTTATCACCAGGGAATACCGCCGAAAACGAGGCAAAAGATCGGCGTCAATACTGGCCTGCGTAGGGCCCTCTAAAATAGAAGGTATAGGATACGCCCCATCGGTAATGAGAAGGCGCCGAGCATCTATCCAGTCGGCTTCGTACCCCTGGTGAGCGAGGTAAGCATGTACGACGGCGCTACTAACTAATTCGCCATAGACGAGAACCTCATCTATGCCTCGGGGATGGGCCTCAGCCCGTTCTAAGAGGGCTTCTACGCGTTTACGGAGGGGATACCAGTAACGTTCATATAGGGTCGTCTCTAACCGAGCGGCCACTTCGGAGGGAAAAGCCTCTTCAATGAGCTGTTTGTGAAAGGCCACGATAGCCGCATAGCCTTGCTCCATGGTTTCCACATCTCTTTGGAGGGCGGCTTCGGAGAGGCGGTGGAGGCGGTCGGTGGTTTTTCCGAAGGCGGAGACTACCAGCAGACAGGGCTCCTGAATGCCCGCTTGCGCTAAAACCCGCGGCAATTCCCGAAGACCATGGGCATCCCGCAGGCAGCTCCCCCCTACTTTCATGACCCACATGGCGCAAAGGTAGAGAGTAGGTTTTGTTTTTTTTGTGCATGCGCCATCGGATAGACTTTTTAGTGATTGGAAGTGGAGTGGCGGGGTTATTTTTTGCGTTGAAGGTCGCCGCCTACGGAGAAGTCCTCCTTCTGACCAAAGACCGCCCTGAGGAAAGCAACACGACTTATGCGCAGGGGGGGATTGCGGGGGTTTTTTCTTCGGAGGATAGCATTGAGTCGCATGTGCAGGATACGCTCACAGCGGGGGATGGGCTCTGTCGGGAAGCCATGGTGCGCACGATCCTTGCGGAGGCACCTGCGGTGATTCAAAGCCTGATAGATACATACGGGGCGCAGTTTGACCGAGATGAGAGTGGGCAGCTGCTCTTAGCTCGGGAGGGCGGGCATTCCCACCCGCGCATTTTACACAGTCGGGATGCCACAGGCGCCGAAATCAGTCGGGTGCTCTTAGACGCTGTGCGTCGTCATCCTCGGATCCAAATGTGGGACCACATGTTTGCGCTGGACCTTATCACGCAGCACCACCTGGGCATTTACGTCAATCGCGGCTACCCCGGCATAGAGTGCTATGGAGTTTATGCGTTGGACCTGAGAACGCAAACTATTCACACGATTCTGGCCAAGGTAACCGTGCTGGCTACTGGCGGCGCCGGCCATGTGTATGAGGTAACCACCAATCCGCCTGTAGCCACCGGCGATGGGATTGGAATGGCTTTGCGCGCTAAGGCTCGGCTGGCCAACATGGAGTTTTATCAGTTTCACCCGACGGCCCTTTACGAGCCCGGGAAGCGCCCGGCCTTTCTCCTGACGGAGGCCTTACGAGGGGCCGGCGCTAAACTGGTAGACCCTCTTCACCATCAGCCTTTCATGCACAAGTATCATCCCCAAGGGGACTTGGCGCCTCGGGATCACGTGGCCCGAGCCATTGACACCGAAGCCAAAATCGCCGGCTTACCCTATGTCTACTTAGATGCGCGCGCCGTGGAAAATCTCCCCGAGCGGTTTCCGACCATTTACGAGTATTGCAGGCGAATAGGGTTGGACCCGCGACAGGACCTTTTGCCGGTGGCTCCAGCGGCTCATTACATGGTAGGGGGCATAGACACCGATGAATGGGGGCGGTCTTCTATCAAGCACTTGTACGCTCTGGGAGAAGTGAGTTATACGGGGCTTCACGGCGCTAATCGGCTGGCGTCTAACTCCCTTCTGGAAGCACTGGTGATGGCCCAGCGAGCCGCCCAAGACGCCTCCACTCTCCTCCCCCACCGCACCTACGAGGAGGCTGTGCCCGATTGGGATCCCAGCGGCACTAAACACCCCGAAGAGCGCGTTCTGATTAGCCACAACCTCGCCGAAGTGCGCGGCCTCATGTCCCAGTACGTGGGCATCGTCCGAACCGTCTTTCGCTTAGAGCGGGCTAAGCGCCGCCTGGAGCTGCTCTACGACGAAACGGAGGCGTTTTACCGGCATACCTATCCCTCTCGGGAGCTTTTTGAGCTGCGTAATCTCATTGCCGTAGCCTATGCCGTGGTGAAAAGTGCGCTGATCCGAAAAGAAAGTCGGGGGCTCCATTACATTTTAGACTACCCCCACAAGCGGGAGAAGGCGTACGATACGCTGATATAGCCTTCTCCTTCGGGCGGAGCGCGTCGGTAGAGCCTGTGCGTTTCATCCGCTGTACCCGTTCTCATTCGCCGAGAAGAGATGGAGAGGCAGCTGAAGTTATATTAGCCGGCTAAATGCTGCCAGATAGGTACGGGACTTCGTAGCATGCGTTTGCTATGGGGCTTAGATTTGGACTGCCATCGTCTAACCGCACCACGAGGGGCATAGGCAGTCCAGCAAGGTCTATTAGACCAGGATTGTAAGGATAGCCTACGAGCTGCTGACCGAGAAGATTTTCTACAGCACTGATGTGGTTCTCTATCAAGCAAGAGGCGGTCTGCTACTCGGCGAATATGGATAGTACGCCCCTCGGAGGCGATCTCCAGCACATCTATCCCACGGAGCGGCCAGCCGTAATCACCGGCCCTTTTTCAATGGCGGATAGTGTAGAAAACCGCAGGCTGGGAAGGAGCCAAGCCCGTAAGCCCGACTCCTCCCCAGCCCAAACTATGAAGAGCTAATAGAGGTGCGCCCAAGAGCGCCAGTCCTATCCTCCCCCCTTAGGGGCAAAATGCCCACCAGTCGCGGATGAAGGTTATGGGTTGGCCGCAGTCCTTTCCCCACCCGCCGTATAGGACTCCATTTAGCTCTACAAGCTGAAGGTTATTCCTACTATTCCCTCCCGGAAATACGGGCATAGGAGACCATGCGTTAGAGGCGATGTTATAGTAGTAGAACTGATTTGTACAAGAACAGCAACATGGGGTATGCTCTCCTGTCACATAGATTTTTCCATTGTAAGCCACGGCCCAGCCCTCCCAGTTGGTAGTAGGATGATTGGCCAATGTTGTCCAAGTGTTTGTCGCAGTATCATAGGCATAGAAGTCCTGGGCGTAGGGGTTAAAGCCGCAGACTGATGATGAGATAGCTCCCCCTCCTATGTAGAGCTTACCTTGGTAGTATGCCATAAAAGGTGACAACCTCCCTACGTTACCAGGTACCGTACTGAGGGTTGTCCAGGAGTCTGCGGAGGGGTTATACCGGTAGAGGGTATTGGTATAGTTCCCTCCCGGGGTTTGTCCGCAGGCTATATAGCCATAGGTGCCATCACTGGCTCCAGCGGCTCCATCTAAGGATGCAGGCAGGTTAGCTCTTGCTGTCCAGCTGTTGGTCGCTGGATCATATCGGTAGAAGGCATTGATGGGCCCTCCACATCCCCCCCCTCCGCCACCTACATATATGTAAGAGCCGATAGCGAAAATAAAAGACCCGGCACCGAAACTCACAGGTGGGGAAGCCAGTTGGGTCCAGGTGCCAGAGCAGGGGTCCCATCGCCACCAGTCGTTAAAACAGCTACCAGAGCCAAAATTAAAACCAAACCCCACATACATGAAGCCGTCATGGGCAATAGTTAGCTGGTTCTCTCGCCCTGGCATGGTGGCTGGCGGTGTGGGAAGGGAGACCCAGGTATTGGGGGTGGTGCATGGATTGCTGCCGCTGCGAGTGACAGGGACGCGATTAGAGACGAGGAGGGAGGCCGTACCGCCGCAGCCGGTGCTACTAACGGTGGCCCGCACCTCGTAGCAAAGGGCTTGATTACAGGGCATGCTCACCGATACAGGCCCAGAGGCACTCCCAGCTGGGAAGGTCGCCGTAGCGACCACGGTGCTGGAGCCGCAGTCCTGATAGACTCGGACCTCATAGCTGGTAGCCCCTGCGACCGGCGACCAGTGCGCAGTAAAGCCCCCACCCCATATGCCCGTAGCGGGATAAGCTGTGAGCGTCCCACTGCCACCGCCCCCAGCGGTTACATTCGTAAGGATGCTCACCCACCCCGTGCCGTCGATGTAGTACTGATACTCGTCGCAGTCGGTATTGTAGATGAGAAGGGAGTGGGCGGGGTTCGGGATGTTGTTGCGCTGGACCGTCGTGAGGCGGGGGATGAGGATGCCCCGCTGATTATCCGACACATCTAACCGAGCCGAGGGATCAGGGGCGCTGGTACCGATACCGACGCTTTGGGCGAGGATAGCGCCTATCAGGCATACAAGCCCGAAAGCGATGACTACCGTACGCATAGGCTTTGAAATTTTGGTTTACGCAAATGTAAAAATAAATCCGGAGATGCAAGGGGGGAGTGCTGGTGCGCTTTGGGCGAAGGTATGCTCTCGTCAAGCAGGCGAGCCGGGAGGGGCCTCTTGAGGTGTGGGTAAGGATTGGGACTTATACTATTTCCTGAAACAGACTTTCTTTTAGGCAGTACCAGCCCTCAGCGCACCCGCTCTGTGGGGCGGGGGCGCTCAAAATGTCCCTCTTACCATCCCCCACTCCCTACACCCTCTCCCCCCTTATCAAGGGGGGAGAGGGTCGGGGTGAAGGGGGAGGGTGTTCCTGACACAAACTTTCTTTTTAGGCGGTACCAGCCCCCAGCGCACCCGCTCTGTGGGGCGGGGGCGCTCAAAATGTCCCTCTTACCATCCCCCCACTCCCTACACCCTCTCCCCCCTTCTCAAGGGGGGAGAGGGTC
>Ga0308393_1001320_pt1 | contig 11725 bp, 9 predicted proteins | sample Hotspr2Sampleee2_FD_202364 | JGI IMG/M metagenome (GOLD analysis project Ga0308393, IMG submission 202364) | Hot spring phototrophic mat microbial communities from Mushroom Spring, Yellowstone National Park, Wyoming, United States - 20050630_ee2 ... | reverse complement strand
CTCATCTGCCGCTTTTATGACCCGACGCGCGGGCGTATCCTGCTGGACGGCAAAGACCTGCGCGAGGTGCGCATGCAAGACCTCCGTCGGCACATCGGTGTCGTGCTGCAGGACAACTTCCTGTTTCCGGGCACCATTCGCGAGAACATCGCCTACGCGCGCCCCGACGCGACGCTGGAGGAGATTATCGAGGCGGCGAAGGCGGCGAACGCGCACGACTTTATCATGCGCTTCCCCGACGGCTACGACTCGTGGGTGGGCGAGCGCGGGCATCGGCTTTCGGGCGGTGAACGACAGCGGATTGCAATCGCCCGCGCGATCCTGCGCGACCCGCAGATTCTGATTCTGGACGAGGCGACCGCGTCAGTGGATACCGAGACCGAGCGGCTGATTCAAGAGGCGCTGGAGCGGCTGGTGCAGAACCGCACGACGATTGCGATAGCGCACCGCCTGTCGACGCTGCGCAACGCCGACAGGATTATCGTGCTGGAGCGCGGGCGCGTGGTGGAGATCGGCACGCACGACGAGCTGATGGCACGCGATGGGGTCTATCACCGCCTCGTCACGATGCAGATGGAACTCAGCAAGTCGCGGCTGTTTGTGGGATAGGGTGGGCTGAGTGTGAACGCCCTGCCGTCAACTATCGTCGGACGGAGTACGATAACTGAGGCGACACTTTCGGCATAGCTATCTGCTGCGTCCCCCCAAAGTCGGGGGGACGCGTGGACAGATTACTTCGGCACGCGCTTAATGGTGCAGCCAAAGGCGCGCGTCTGTTGCACAGGCGGCTGCTTGCCTGCCAGGATGGCATCCAGCGCGTTCTTGAGATCGCGCTGGCTCACTCGCTGCGGGTTCTGGTTATCGTCGATGCGTCCGTGATAGCGCAGGATGAAGTTCGAATCCAGCACGAACACTTCGGGTGTCCGCTGCGCGTCATACAAGTCCGCCACACGGTTGCCCTCATCCTTCAGCACGGGGAAGGTGAACCCTTTCTTCTGCGCATGCTCGGTCACCTCAGAAGCGGGTTCGATGTGGTTAGAGTTGATTCCGAGAAACATCACGCCTTTGGGCATGTACTCCTTCGCAAGGTTTGCAATCCGCTCATCGTAGTCCAGCGAGATGGGACAGCGGGTGGCGATGAACAGAATCACGATGGCTTTGCTGTCTTTGAGGTCGTAGAGAGTGACCTGCTTGGGCAGTCCTTCGCGTGTATTCATGTTCGGCAGAGTGAAGTTGGGCGCGCGCTTGCCAATTTCAGGCTTTTGGGGAGCTTCGGCAGGTGTTGTGCCGTACTGCGTAGCAGAGCTCGAAAAATAAGTCAACAGCTCATCCGCGTGATTACTGGTGCCCGCCTTCTCGAAGACCTTCTCGATCGTGCCGTCAGGCGCAATCACATAGGTCGTGCGGCTTGCAAAGCCTGCCGCCGTGCGCACTTGGTAGGCTTCCGCGACCTTGCCGTCGGCGTCTGCCAGCACCACATGCCGGAGATTATGCTGCTTGGCGAAGTTCGCTTGCACTTCGGGCGAATCCACACTGATGCCAAACACCACAGCGTGCTGGCTGAGCTTCTCGTATTGGTCGCGAATTGCGCAGTTTTGCACCGTACAGCCTGGCGTATTCGACTTCGGATAGAAGATAAGCACCACGCGTTTGCCGCGATAATCGCTTAGGCGATAGGTGCTGCCGTCGCTGCCGACAAGCGCGAAGTCAGGGGCTTTTGAACCTTCTCTCAGGGGCGTAGACGAAAACACGAAACTCCACACGCCCCACAACAGAATCCCGATGCTAAACGGGACAACCCACCAGAAACGGTTGCGCTTCTGCATAGTGTGTACCTCCCTATCTATTTGACGCGCCTAAGCGCGCCATGTTCGGAGTATACCTTATCTCATCACGAATCGGGTAAAATTTCGTTATGGAAGGGTTGTATCACCCTGCACTCACGGAGTACTTAGAGAGTCTGGTAGCGCGCCCGCATCCACTACTTCTTGAGATGGAGCAGCGCGCTGCTGAGACCAATTTCCCGATTGTTGGTCCGGTGGTGGGGCACCTGTTTTACTGGTTGACACGGCTGACAGGTGCGCGGCGCGTGTTCGAGTTGGGCAGCGGCTTCGGCTACTCGACAGCATGGTTCGCGCTTGCCGTGCGCGAAAACGGGGGCGGGATTGTGCATCACACCGTGTGGGACGCTGACCTCTCGCGCCAAGCACAAGCGTATCTGGCACGACTTGAACTGAATGACCTAATGCGCTATCATGTCGGTGAGGCGGTCGAAACGCTGCAGCGCGTTGGCGGCGAGTATGACATCATCTTCTGCGATATCGATAAAATCGGCTATCCGCAATCGCTACCTGTGGTGAAGCGCCATCAGCGGACGGGTGGACTTGCTCTGCACGATAACGCGCTCTGGGGCGGGCGTGTGTGGGGCATTCATGAGACCACCGAGTCGACAGAGGCAATTCGCGCCCTCACCCAGCAGATGGGGCGCGACCCCGACCTGCAAACTGTGCTGCTGCCCGCGCGCGACGGCGTGCTGGCTGCCATCAAAGTGCGCGCATAGGGTACACTCTTATCGGGTGAACGAGTCGATCTGGACGATACCGCTGTTTCCGTTGGAGACAGTGTTGTTTCCGCACACGGTGCTGCCGTTGCACATCTTCGAGCCGCGCTATCGGGAGATGGTGATGCACTGTGTAGCGACGGACTCGCCCTTCGGCGTGGTGCTGATTCGCGAGGGGTGCGCCGTGAATGACGCGCAGGTGCAGGTGCATGAAGTCGGCACGCTGGCGCGCATCGGGCGTCTGAGTCGCCATCCCGACGGTCGGTTCCACCTGCTGGCTATCGGCGAGGAGCGGTTCCAAATCGTGCGCGTCCTCCGCCACGAAGTACCGTACCTCAAAGCGCATGTGCGGTTGTGGCGCGACCACGAGCCTTTCGACCGGGACGCGGAGCAGCAGTTCGCCGATGAGGTTGCCCAGCAGTTTCGAGCGTTCCTGCAGATGGCACTGGAGGCTGGCGGACTGCGCGCGGAGGACATCGAGTTACCTTGCAGCCCAGCGGCGCTGTCATTCGTCGTTGCGGGTGTCCTCCAGTTGGAAATGCCCCTGCGCCAGTACCTGCTGGAACTCCAAGATGCCTGCGAGCGACTGCGGCTCGTACACCAAATCTTGGAAGCGATTATGAGCGCATTCGCGTCAGAGATTCACCCCTACAACCCTGACCACTGGCGCGAGTATTTTAACAACTACAATTGAGAGGCAGGCTATGATTGAGGGTACAGTTAAGATTGTCGGAGGTCGCGAGAAGAAGCTGCAACACGGCTACCCGTGGGTGCAGCGTGGCGAGATCTTGGAAGTGTCAAGCGGAGTTACGCCTGGCGCTCTGGTACGCCTTATCAGCTATCGCCACGAAACGCTTGGAATCGGCACCTACAATCCCCAAAGTCGGTTTCCTGTGCGCGTACTCACCACCGAAGAAGAGCCGATCGACCGCGCGTTTTTCCTGCAGCGATTGGAGCGCGCCCTGCGCTATCGCCAGCGCGTCGTGCAAGACACGAACGCGATGCGGCTTTTGTTCAGCGAGTCGGATGGGCTGCCAGGACTAATCGTGGATCAATACGCCGACTACTTAGTGGTACAAGTGCGCACGCTGGGCATGGAACGGCTCAAGGAGTTGTGGCTGCCCCTCTTGATTGAGCGTCTGGAGCCGAAGGGCATCCTCGAGCGCAGCGAGATGACCAGCCGCGCCGAGGAGGGGTTAGACCCCTTTGCGGGCGTCCTGCACGGCGACGCTCCCGAGTTGATTGAGATTGAGGAGAGTGGATTGGTGTTCCTTGTACCTACCGATGCGGGGCGTAAGACAGGGTTCTACTTAGACCAGCGCGAGAATCGCCGCCGCTTAGCGCAGCTGGTGCAACCTGGCGAGCGAGTGCTCGACCTGTTTTGCTACACGGGCGCGTTCGCGCTCTATACCGCGCGCGCGGGCGCCCACGCGATTGGAGTGGACATTCTGCCCGACGCTATCGACCTTGCGGAGGTACACGCCCGACGCAATCGGCTGGAGGCGCATTGGATTGTGGAAAACGCTTTCGACTGGCTGCCGCAAGCGGCGGAGCAGGGCGCACAGTTCGACTGGATTGTAATTGACCCGCCTGCGATCGCGAAGCGCCAGGAACAGAAAGACTCGCTGCGCTGGGCGGTCTGGAAGCTGGTCTACCACGCGCTGCCACTGTTGGCAGAGGGCGGACGGCTGGTCATCTGCAGTTGCTCGTATCAGCTCAGCCTTACCGAGATGCTGGACGCGGTGCGCTTGGCAGCCACCGATCGAACCATTCCCCTCTTTGTCGAGGCAGTTAGCTTCCAGGCGCCTGACCACCCGTACCTGCTGCAGTTCCCCGAAAGCCTCTATTTGAAGTGTGTGTGGGCGCGGGTATGAGTCGCGCGGGCAGCAGGTATCCTCTTAGCGATGCGCCTGCTGGATCGCCTGATTTTGCGTGAGCTGTTGCCTCCGTTGCTGTTCGGCGTCGGTCTGTTCACCGCACTGGTGTTTGCAGGTGGTTATGTGTTTATGATTACTGAATATGCGGTGAAAGGCGCGCCGTTTCGGCTGGTGGTAGAGCTTGCGCTGCTCTATGTGCCCCAGATTGCCGTGCGCACGCTGCCGATGGGCATGCTGCTGGCGACCCTGTTGGGTTTTGGACGGCTCTCCGCGGACTGGGAGATTACTGCTGCGCGCGCAGCAGGCGTGAGCCTGCAACGCACGATGGCACCCGTGTTCTGGTTGAGCCTGCTGGTGAGCCTTGCTGCCATCGGCTTCAACGAGACACTGGTACCGTGGGCCACCAGACGCGCCGCCCAAATCCGCCAATCGATCTTGGAGCAGCTGCGCCTGACGGAGCAAGAGGCGTTCGGCTTCCCGCAGTTCCGCGACGGCAAACTCGACTCGTATGTAATCGTGGCAGGCGGACGCGACCCCCAAACACAGGAACTGTATCGGCTCACCCTGCTCAAGTACCGCGCTGATGGCTCGCATGAACCTGAGGTGGTGCTGTATGCTCAGCGGGCGCAGTGGGACGGTGAGGCGCAGTGGACACTCTACGACGGCTGGTGGCGCACCGCTGCAGGGCAGTACGGTTCGTTCGCGGTGTTCCGCGCGGAGCCGCGCCTCAATCTCACTATCCGTCGTAGCCCTGTGCAGATCGAAGCGCTCCTGACGAATGTCGACGAGCGCTCTTTCCGCCAGCTGCGTGAGCAGATTGCGTTTTTTCAACGCGAGGGCGCCGACGAAGCGCATATCCGCCAACTAACAGTAGAACTCTACAACAAACTGAATGTACCGCTGGCGAGCCTGATTTTCGCCTTGCTGGGCGCACCGCTGGGAATCCGCTCGCAGCGTGCCAGTCCCGCCAGCGGCTTCGCTCTCAGCGTGGCAATCATCTTCGCCTACTGGGTGATGGCACGCTACTTGGTGATATTAGGACGGAGCGCGATTGATCCCCTGCTTGCCAGCAGCCTGCCGAACTTGTTGGGCGCGTTGCTTGCCCTTTGGCTAATCCGAGGCAGGGAACGCGCCTCCTAAAAAAACGCGCCTGCGCTATGCGCGTCTAATAGCAGGTACCCTCGGTAGACGATGAGACGAAGCGTGCTGGTTCTGGGACTCTTGAGTGCATGCGTTGCCCTGCTTGCAGGCTGCGCAGGCGGCAGACGCGCCCTCCTCGACCCGCCTGCCTCGGATGACCCGCCTCCGAGCGGACGCGGTTCGCTCAAGTGGACAGTAATGGTCTACATGAACGCCGCCAACGACCTCGACGACTACAGCGAATTGAACATCAACCAGATGGAACAGGTTCAAGCGAATCCGAATGTGCGCGTGGTCGTGCAGTGGAAACGCGCTGCACGCTTTGCGCCACAAGGCAGCTGGACGGGCACACGCCGCTACCTTATCCAGTACGACGCGGACACGCAGCAGATTAACTCGCGTCTGCTGGAAGACTTGGGGCAAGGCGTGGATATGGGCAGCGCGGAGACTTTGCGTGAGTTTGTGCGCTGGGCGCGAGCGAACTTCCCTGCTGACCGCTACGCGCTGGTCATCTGGAATCACGGCTCGGGCTGGCGCTCGCGTGCCGCGTTTCAGGGGCGCGCCGTCTCGTTTGATGACGAACTGGGTACGAATATCAAAATCTGGGAACTGCCGACGGCTATTCGTCCCACCTCTGCTGATCCGCTGATGGATGTGCTCCTGTTTGACGCCTCGCTGATGCAGATGCTCGAGGTCGTCTACGAGTGCCGCAACATCGCCCGCTATATCGTCGGCTCCGAGGAGAGTCCGCCAGGCGAGGGCTACCCGTATCACGAAATCCTCAAGCCCCTTATGGAGGACTCCGACATCCCTCCCCCAGCGTGGGCACGCGCTCTCCCAACGATTTTTGTGAACTGGTATCATCAGAACTATCCTTATTACCGCAACATCACGCAGTCGGCGGTGGACACCGCGCGCTTGGAGCCAGTGGTGGATGCCCTAGACGCGCTTGCCAGCAGCCTGATAGACAAACGCACGCTCTATGTGAGCGCGCTGGCTCGTGCCCGTCAAAACGCCCAAAACTACTCTACTTACCCTGAATATCGCGACCTGTGGCATGCTGCGGAGTTAATCAAGCAATACACTGGGGACACCGAACTAAGCCTGCGCGTGAACGCTCTGCACAGCGCCCTGCGCCAAGCGGTGCTTGCCAACGACCGCGACACGCGCTCAGGCTCCCGCGTGTTCCACTCGTATGGGCTGTCGATTTACTACCCTGATGCAGGTGGCTATCTGGGACGCTACAACAACACCGCATTAGCGCGCGCTTGCCGCTGGGATGAGTGGCTCCAAGTAGCACCTTGAGTCCGCGCACAGGCAGTCTGCGCTTGCACGGGTCTTCCGAAGACCCGTGCAAGCGCGGAAAGTGTGTTGCGCTTAGAGGTCGGGTGCGCCGCCGCCGAAATACTGCTCGAAGAACCTGCGCCCCATCTCCAGCATCTCGCGCTGCTGCTCTGGCGGCAGGGTCTGCCAATACTCAAACGACAGGCGCATCCCCTCGAAAATCATCTGGTTGCGCAGGTCAGGGTCGGCGTTCATCCACATGCTGATAGCGGTCTGCAACGCCTGGCGTCGCTCTTCAGGGCTCATCTTTGCCAGCAGGCTCATCAACTGCTGCTGCATCTGCCTAAACTGCTCAGAGCGCGTGCCGCGAACGACATTCACAGGCTGCGGTTTCGGATCGAGAATCACATACACAGGCTTTGCACTGAAGGGCGGCTGCATCTGCTCCAGCGACTTCTCGAGGTCGGGTGGTGTGGGGTAGTTCGCCACGAAAGAGTGGAGTGTTGCCGTGCGCGGATTGACCACCATCACCCCGCCCAGCTCGATGGTCAACAGCACACGCACCGCGTTGAGAATCTGATCCGTGTTTGGCTCTGTGCCCAAAACTTTGTTGGTATATACCTTGCGCCAGACAACCTCGCGCGCTTGGGCAGTGATTTCGTCGAGGGCACGCTCGAGCGTGTCCGCCTGCGACGGCTTCACGCGCAGTGTTAGCGCAGGGTCGACAATAATTGATGCGTTGAATTTCTGTGCAAGTTCTTGCGCAACTTGCGCTATGGGTACGCGTCCGTCATCTTGCTGTGCTGCGCCGCGCTGCGTACCCCGCTGCGCTCCGCCCAGCGACAAAGTCGCTGCCAATCCCACCAGCCACAGTGTTCTCATGCTCATTTAGCCTCCTCACGGCAGGAATCGACCCCTGCCTGAAGAAGATTATACCACCCGCTCGTGCCGACATGCTATAATCCCGCGCGGAGACGCTACGGATGGGCGCCCCTGCGACGCTCTTTGGCGCGATGGAATGTGCTATAATTACACGAGCGGCAGGGACTCTATGGGTAGGAGTGATAATCGATGGCTATGACACGCAGAACAGCAGGTGAGTACCTGCTGGAGAAGGGGCTTATCACACAAGAGCAGCTGGAAGATGCTCGCCGTATCCAGCAATCGACAGGCAAGGAACTAATCCAGATTTTTCTGGATCAAGCACTGGTAAGCGAGCGTGACGCCTATGAAGCCAAAGCGTTCGAGATGGGTATGCCGTTTGTGGATTTGGATCGGGTGCAGCCTGAGCCGTCTGCCTTGAATGTGGTAAAGGAGCATATAGCGAAGCGTTACAATGTAATCCCTGTTAAAAAAGACGGTTCCATTCTCTATTTAGCGATGGCAGACCCCAGCAATGTGGTGGCGATCGACGATGTGCGTGTGAACTCACGCTGTAATACGGTGCGTCCTGTCATCGCGGCGCCAGGCGCCATCGAAGATGCCATTCGCAAAGCCTACGGCGGTTCCGCGGGTACCGACAACGCAACGCCCGCGCCTGTGGACGGCGCCGCGGCGGTGCGTCCTGCCGACCTGCGCGGGAGCGTCATGTCCGACCTGGCTGCATACGGTGCGCGCGGCGATGTCGAAGACGACGAGAAAGCCGTGCTGCGCGAAGCCGAAGAGGGACCCATCGTGCGTGTCGCCAACACCATCATCCAGCAAGCCATCAACGAACGCGCCAGCGACATCCATGTGGAACCGCAAGGACGCAACCTGCGCATTCGCTACCGCATCGACGGTGTGCTGCACGAAGCGCTTTCGCTACCTAAGTATGTGCAAGCACCGCTTATCTCCCGCTACAAAATCATGGCGGAGATGAATATTGCCGAGAAACGACTCCCGCAAGACGGGCGCATCCCCGTCCGCTACCAGAATAAGGACTACGACCTGCGCGTGTCGTCCATCCCGACCCCGCACGGCGAGAAAATCGTCATGCGTATCCTCGACAAGACCAGCGTGCTGCTGGGGCTGAACAAGCTCGGCTTCACGCCTGAAACCCAAGCGCGCCTGGAAGAGCTGGTCATCCAGCCGCAGGGCATGGTGCTGTCCACAGGTCCCACAGGATCGGGCAAAACGACCACCCAATATTCGGTACTCCACAAGCTTAACTCCGTCGAAAAGAACATCCTGACGATTGAAGACCCGATTGAGTACCAGCTGCCAGGCATTGCGCAGGTGCAGGTGAACCGCAAGGCGGGCTTGACTTTCGCGAGCGCGCTGCGCGCGTTCCTGCGTCAAGACCCCGACATCATCATGGTCGGCGAGATGCGCGACTTGGAGACCGCGGAGATTGCCATCGAAGCTGCGCTGACAGGACACTTGGTGCTGTCGACGCTGCACACGAACGACGCGCCTTCCGCCGTGATTCGTATGGTGGACATGGGCGTGGAGCCGTACCTGATTGCGGCGACCGTCACAGGCGTGCTGGCGCAGCGCCTCGCGCGCCGCGTGTGCCAGCACTGCAAGGAGCCGCGTGAAATTCCTGCTGCCGACCTGCGCGCCTTCGGGTTCCAAATCGAGAACCCCGACCAGGTGGTCACTATCTGGGAGGGCGTGGGGTGCGACCACTGTCGCGGACGCGGGTACGCGGGGCGCGTCGGCATCTACGAACTGATGGTGGTCAACGCCGAAATCGCCGAACTTATCGTGCGCCGCGCGCCGCTCTCCGACATCAAAGAAGCCGCCAAAGCCAACGGCATGAAGGAGCTGCGCGAGGACGGACTCGTCAAAGTTCTCGAAGGACTCACGACGCCCGATGAGGTACGCCGCGTAGTCTTCACCGCAGGATTCTACTAAGATAGGAGGTCTCACTGAACCATGCAAACGAACCAGATACCGAACATGCCGATGCACGGAGGCGGGGCAGCGACCGCTGCGCCTGCGCCCCAGCCCGCTGCGGTTGCGCAACCGCGCAGCCTCGAGGACATCCACATCGACGAACTGCTCAACATCGTCACCGAAAAGGGTGCATCCGACCTGCACCTGTGCCCGTTTGTGGAGCCTGTGATTCGCGTGGACGGGCAACTGCTGCGCCTCAACTACGAAAAAGCGCAGCCAACGCAGACCCAGCGGATGATGTACGAAATCCTGACCGACGAACAGATCCAGAAGTTCGAGACCACCTTCGAGCTGGACTTTTCGTACAGCCTGCACAAAATCGCGCGCTTCCGCGTGAATGTCTACAAAGATAAAGGCGCGGTGGCGGCGGCGTTCCGCTTGATCCCCGCCCGCGTGCCCACCATCCGCGAGCTGAACCTGCCGCCCGTGCTGGAGGAACTCACCCGCCGCCCGCGCGGACTCATCCTAGTCACGGGTCCCACAGGGTCAGGCAAGTCTACCTCGCTCGCGGCGATGATTAACCAAATCAATACCGAGCGCAGCGTGCATATCATCACCGTCGAAGACCCCATCGAGTACCTCCACCAGCACAAATACAGCATCATCAACCAGCGCGAGCTGGGGCAGGACACCAAGTCGTTTGCCGCCGCGCTGCGCTCCGCGCTGCGTGAAGACCCCGATGTGATTCTGGTCGGCGAGATGCGCGACTTGGAGACCATCCAGCTTGCCATCACCGCCGCCGAGACGGGACACTTGGTGTTTGCGACCCTTCACACAAACAACGCCGCCGAGTCGATTGACCGTATCGTCGATGTGTTCCCGCCGGGGCAACAGGAGCAGATTCGCATCCAGCTGGCGAACAACCTGCAGGCGATTATCAGCCAGCAGCTGCTGCCGCGCGCGGGTCAACCGGGGCGCGTACCTGCTGTTGAGGTAATGATTGCCACGCCCGCCATTCGAAACCTCATTCGCGAGAACAAGACCCACCAGATTCACACAATGATTCAGACCAGCGGGCAACTGGGCATGCAGACGATGGATCAGTCGCTGCGCGATCTGTATGTCAAGGGCTGGGTCACCTACGAGGAGGCGATGTCGCGGGCGATTAACCCCGACGAGCTGCGCAAGATGATCGCGCCCACAAGCGGTGTTCCTGGCGCGCCTGGTGGGCAGCCCCTGCGCGGACGCTAAGCACTCAGGAGGCGAACGAGAATGCCGTACTTCAACTACACGATTCGAGACGCGAATGGGCAGACCCGCTCGGGCAAGGTCGAAGCGCCCAACGCAGAGGAGCTTAGGAAGCGCCTGCAAGCGGAAGGGCTGCAGGTGCTGGAAGTGACCGAGGATCGCAAGGCGCCGCGCGTGCCCGCAGGCGGCTACGGGCGTGTCAAACTCAGCGACCTCGCCATCTTCGCCCGCCAGTTCTCCACAATGCTCGACGCGGGTGTGTCGCTGATTCGCTGTCTGGATGTGCTGCAGGCGCAGACGAACAACGCCCGCCTGCGCAAGATTCTGATGGACTTGTCCGCGCGCGTCGAATCGGGCGAGAGCCTCTCCCGCTCGATGGCGCGCCACCCGAAAGCGTTCAGCCAGCTGATTATCGGTCTGATTCGCGCGGGCGAGGTCGGCGGCGTCCTCGAGGAATCGCTGCAGCGCATCGCAGGCTTCCTGGAGAAGGATGTCGAGCTGCGCCGCAAAATCCGCTCTGCGATGACCTATCCCGTAATCGTGCTGCTGGCAGCCATCGGTATCGTGATTTTCCTCGTCTCGTGGCTGGTGCCGCAGTTCGCGCAGCTGTTCAAGGAGCTGGGGATCGAAAATTTGCCAGCGCCAACCCAGTTCCTTGTAGACCTGAGTGCGCTGTTCACGCAACGCTGGTATGTGGTGATTATCGCGGTGGTCGCGATTCTGATTGCCTACAAGCTGTTCGTGAGTACGCGCGTGGGACGGCGCGTCGCTGACAGGGTCAAACTGCGCGTGCCCG
>Ga0308393_1001314_pt1 | contig 11759 bp, 13 predicted proteins | sample Hotspr2Sampleee2_FD_202364 | JGI IMG/M metagenome (GOLD analysis project Ga0308393, IMG submission 202364) | Hot spring phototrophic mat microbial communities from Mushroom Spring, Yellowstone National Park, Wyoming, United States - 20050630_ee2 ... | reverse complement strand
GTGTCATGGCGACGCACCAGGAAGGCTCAGGAATGACGAAGCGTGATCATCGCGGTCGGAAATATGGATGGACGCAGGTGCGAGGGTCGGATTGAGGAATTTTCGGCTCGCTGAAGAGCACTGAAACTTATTTCTGAGCGTAAGTTTCTTGACGCCTTTTCCGATTGAGGAATTTTCGGCTCGCTGAAGAGCACTGAAACGGGTCAGCAGCGTCGTAGACGACGCCCCAGATGACTTGAGGAATTTTCGGCTCGCTGAAGAGCACTGAAACTCGGTCGGGATGAGGACAATCGGCATTACCAGCGTGATTGAGGAATTTTCGGCTCGCTGAAGAGCACTGAAACCACCGAGGACGGGTGCGTTGCGATGCACCAGTTGCGATTGAGGAATTTTCGGCTCGCTGAAGAGCACTGAAACTCGGCGACGTGAACACCGGCAAACGGCGGCGCTTGTTGAGGAATTTTCGGCTCGCTGAAGAGCACTGAAACCTTTTACGCCTATCCACTCCGCTGCCGCACAGATACATTGAGGAATTTTCGGCTCGCTGAAGAGCACTGAAACGTTGCGGCGGTACACGCTTGGAAATGACCCGACCAATTGAGGAATTTTCGGCTCGCTGAAGAGCACTGAAACTTTCATCGAGATTTTCTGTCCAACCACACCGGCGGCTTGAGGAATTTTCGGCTCGCTGAAGAGCACTGAAACTCGCGCGGCGCGCAGAGACGGAAGGCGTCTGACATCGTTGAGGAATTTTCGGCTCGCTGAAGAGCACTGAAACTAGTCCGCGTCGTAACTGGGCGACGCTGTACCAATTGAGGAATTTTCGGCTCGCTGAAGAGCACTGAAACGTTGAGGCATTCGCCAACCTCATCGTTGACATCTACGATTGAGGAATTTTCGGCTCGCTGAAGAGCACTGAAACCGCGCTTGTGAGGCGCGGGGTTGCGGTTGGTTGGTTCGATTGAGGAATTTTCGGCTCGCTGAAGAGCACTGAAACTCCGGCGTCTACATCGCGCAACTGGTCGGCGCGGCTTGAGGAATTTTCGGCTCGCTGAAGAGCACTGAAACTCGCCGCGGAGGAATACTTTGTCGTCGAACTTCTTGGTTGAGGAATTTTCGGCTCGCTGAAGAGCACTGAAACGAATGTCGAGGGCGACGCGGAGAAAGTTGGAAAGTTCTGTTGAGGAATTTTCGGCTCGCTGAAGAGCACTGAAACAGGGTGAGGTCGTGATCAATATTGTGGAACAGAACTATTGAGGAATTTTCGGCTCGCTGAAGAGCACTGAAACGGCGGGGCTGAGCAGCGCTGCACAGTTTCTCGCAATTGAGGAATTTTCGGCTCGCTGAAGAGCACTGAAACCCGGGTACGTTTCGACCTACGCCGGTCTGCGCCGCTTTGAGGAATTTTCGGCTCGCTGAAGAGCACTGAAACCGCAACCTCATCCGGCGCGTACTTGACCGCGCGCAGATTGAGGAATTTTCGGCTCGCTGAAGAGCACTGAAACCCGCTCCGCGCGCAGCGCCGCAAGATGCTGCGCGACGTTGAGGAATTTTCGGCTCGCTGAAGAGCACTGAAACCGCGCGAGCCACGCGAAACGCAGTCGCGCAACGTAGTATTGAGGAATTTTCGGCTCGCTGAAGAGCACTGAAACTCGCGTCGCTCGATCTCGACGCAGACGACGCGCGGCATTGAGGAATTTTCGGCTCGCTGAAGAGCACTGAAACGTTGCTCGCCCCGCGCCGGACGGGAGGCGCGGCAACGATTGAGGAATTTTCGGCTCGCTGAAGAGCACTGAAACAGCGGAGAGGCGTACGTCGGCGGTTCAAGCGACTATTGAGGAATTTTCGGCTCGCTGAAGAGCACTGAAACTGAGGCGCTGCTGGTTGAGGCGTTTCCGGGGCGTGTTTGAGGAATTTTCGGCTCGCTGAAGAGCACTGAAACACTACGCTGCGATGGAGCAGCGCATCGCGGCGGACTTGTTGAGGAATTTTCGGCTCGCTGAAGAGCACTGAAACGCGTGCGGGGTTCAGTCGAGAGCAGGCGCGTGCGCATTGAGGAATTTTCGGCTCGCTGAAGAGCACTGAAACAAGCACCGCGCTGGTCGTACTCGCAATGCAGCGCGGATTGAGGAATTTTCGGCTCGCTGAAGAGCACTGAAACTTTTCGAGCTGTACCGCGTCTGGTCGCACTGGCAGTTGAGGAATTTTCGGCTCGCTGAAGAGCACTGAAACTTGTGTGCTAGGCTAATGACCGGCGTAGTAGACGCCTTGAGGAATTTTCGGCTCGCTGAAGAGCACTGAAACTGCTGCGTCGGGGTGAACGAACGCGAGCGCGAACGTTGAGGAATTTTCGGCTCGCTGAAGAGCACTGAAACGATCATCAGCGTTGACCGCGCGAGCGACGCTTTCCAATTGAGGAATTTTCGGCTCGCTGAAGAGCACTGAAACCCGACGCGCTTCGGTGCGAGGAGCGGCTTGCGGGCAAATTGAGGAATTTTCGGCTCGCTGAAGAGCACTGAAACATGTGCCAGATCGCGATCTGGTAATGTCGGATAGCCATTGAGGAATTTTCGGCTCGCTGAAGAGCACTGAAACAAACGCGAAAATCACTGCGCGCGTCATCACACGCGAGTTGAGGAATTTTCGGCTCGCTGAAGAGCACTGAAACTTTTTTTGCTTCTGATCTATGCTGTGCCCGTCGTATCATTGAGGAATTTTCGGCTCGCTGAAGAGCACTGAAACTTCCGACAACGACTTCAAAATCATTCCACATCACCCAAATTGAGGAATTTTCGGCTCGCTGAAGAGCACTGAAACGGCACGCGCTGGGGTTCGGCGCATTACAGCGCGAGATTGAGGAATTTTCGGCTCGCTGAAGAGCACTGAAACGGCGGCGGCGGCAGTTGTGACGGTCGGTACAGCAGTTGAGGAATTTTCGGCTCGCTGAAGAGCACTGAAACCTTGTACCGCGAAGATGACTCAGTGGCGGAACCATATTGAGGAATTTTCGGCTCGCTGAAGAGCACTGAAACCTTTGCTCCTCCCTCTGCCAACGTCGAACGAGCGCCATTGAGGAATTTTCGGCTCGCTGAAGAGCACTGAAACCGCGCCCACTGTCGGATCATCAGCAGTGTCACAACATTGAGGAATTTTCGGCTCGCTGAAGAGCACTGAAACGACTGCGCGCGCTGCGCAGTATGCGCCGGAACGTCTTGAGGAATTTTCGGCTCGCTGAAGAGCACTGAAACTTCGCGTAATTGACTACGCTGCTAGTATACCACACGTTGAGGAATTTTCGGCTCGCTGAAGAGCACTGAAACCGCGTATCTGTACGACCAGCCGGAACGCTACCTGCCAAATTGAGGAATTTTCGGCTCGCTGAAGAGCACTGAAACTCACAACACTTCTGTTGTGACGGCGACGGGTTACGGATTGAGGAATTTTCGGCTCGCTGAAGAGCACTGAAACTCAGTTCACGCCCGCACCGTGGCGCGCCAGAGACGGATTGAGGAATTTTCGGCTCGCTGAAGAGCACTGAAACGCGAATGGCGTCGCCTGAATGTCGAGGGCGACGCGGATTGAGGAATTTTCGGCTCGCTGAAGAGCACTGAAACCGCACTCGTAAACCCATCACCCCGCACACCACACCAGTTGAGGAATTTTCGGCTCGCTGAAGAGCACTGAAACGTCCCAGAGCATCAGCAAGCCTTGGGACGGGCTGAAATTGAGGAATTTTCGGCTCGCTGAAGAGCACTGAAACCAACGCGAAAATCACCGCGCGCGTCATCACACGCGAGCTTGAGGAATTTTCGGCTCGCTGAAGAGCACTGAAACGATCTGCGGGGCGCTCCACGGCAAGCGCGAGGACGATTGAGGAATTTTCGGCTCGCTGAAGAGCACTGAAACCGCGCTGGGCGTATGTGATGGCGTATAGCCTGACGATTGAGGAATTTTCGGCTCGCTGAAGAGCACTGAAACGAACGCTATACGTCTATCACGTCAACAGAGCGCATATTGAGGAATTTTCGGCTCGCTGAAGAGCACTGAAACATTACGATGTTGGTATAGAACATCTCGAAAAATTGAATTGAGGAATTTTCGGCTCGCTGAAGAGCACTGAAACGCAAGTACAAAGTCTTCGAGATATCCGCTGAAGATTGAGGAATTTTCGGCTCGCTGAAGAGCACTGAAACAACTGGAGTTGATCGCGTACCACCACTACGCCAGATTGAGGAATTTTCGGCTCGCTGAAGAGCACTGAAACTCAACGTTCTGGCAGACTACGCCGCGCGCGTTCCGGCATTGAGGAATTTTCGGCTCGCTGAAGAGCACTGAAACCAAAACAACGAAGGGGCGTTCCGGTTCGCCGGATCGTTGAGGAATTTTCGGCTCGCTGAAGAGCACTGAAACCGCCGGGTGGTGATCTCCCACGGCAGCGACGCGAGCTTGAGGAATTTTCGGCTCGCTGAAGAGCACTGAAACGGCTCAACCTCGCTGCGAACCGACGGTTCCCAGAGGTTGAGGAATTTTCGGCTCGCTGAAGAGCACTGAAACGCGCATGTACCAGACGGCAGCGCCGACGGCACACATTGAGGAATTTTCGGCTCGCTGAAGAGCACTGAAACGGTTGACGCCGCCGCCGAAATCGTCGTGCTGGTTCTTTGAGGAATTTTCGGCTCGCTGAAGAGCACTGAAACCGTTGTCAACGAGAGCATCGGCGACCCAGACGCCGTTGAGGAATTTTCGGCTCGCTGAAGAGCACTGAAACGGCGGGTGGTTGACACGCGACGGGCGACTGATGTACGTTGAGGAATTTTCGGCTCGCTGAAGAGCACTGAAACCCTGAAAGTAGTACTCCCCCGCGCCCGCTGTTATTCATTGAGGAATTTTCGGCTCGCTGAAGAGCACTGAAACCGCGCGACGCCAACCGTTGGCGCTGTTGGTCTGCAAACTTGAGGAATTTTCGGCTCGCTGAAGAGCACTGAAACTCGCCCAGCGCGGGTCTTCTATCGCGCTCTGGTGGATAATTGAGGAATTTTCGGCTCGCTGAAGAGCACTGAAACTACATCGTGTGGCGCAACCGGACGGCGGGGGAAAACTTGAGGAATTTTCGGCTCGCTGAAGAGCACTGAAACTCGGCGACAACGCCGGAGTCGCCGTACACGGCCGGTTGAGGAATTTTCGGCTCGCTGAAGAGCACTGAAACATATGCTCCGTGGCGCGCGCGGGCGACGATCGAGCGTATTGAGGAATTTTCGGCTCGCTGAAGAGCACTGAAACCAGAGGGCGAGCCGCTCACGCGGCATGAGCGCGCGGTTGAGGAATTTTCGGCTCGCTGAAGAGCACTGAAACGTGATCACCTCGAGGATGAGCGGACCGCCGCGAGATTGAGGAATTTTCGGCTCGCTGAAGAGCACTGAAACCAAACTGCGCAGCGACGCGCAAGCGGTCGCAGAACTTGAGGAATTTTCGGCTCGCTGAAGAGCACTGAAACACGCCGTACCCGCGTCGTCTGCGCGACTTCACCTACGACATTGAGGAATTTTCGGCTCGCTGAAGAGCACTGAAACCTTCGGTCGCGGCGGTGATGGCGACGGTTTCGGCGATTGAGGAATTTTCGGCTCGCTGAAGAGCACTGAAACGGCGCGCAGATGCACAAACCGCGCGTTGCGGGTCTGTTATTGAGGAATTTTCGGCTCGCTGAAGAGCACTGAAACTATCAACCTCGCGCGCGAGCGGGGGTTTGAAGGGAATTGAGGAATTTTCGGCTCGCTGAAGAGCACTGAAACTCCGTCCAGCGCGCGTAAACGGCGAACGGGTGCGGCGATTGAGGAATTTTCGGCTCGCTGAAGAGCACTGAAACTTTTGATCGGCTGCGCGTGGTTCAACCAGATCGGGGTTTATTGAGGAATTTTCGGCTCGCTGAAGAGCACTGAAACATACCGTCAGCAGCGTCTCGGTCTCGACGAACGCCGATTGAGGAATTTTCGGCTCGCTGAAGAGCACTGAAACTCGCGTGGTCGCTGCTTCCACCCACATACGCCTCATCATTGAGGAATTTTCGGCTCGCTGAAGAGCACTGAAACGCTTCACTCAGAACAAGTTCGTAGTCTTCTTTTGCCTCATTGAGGAATTTTCGGCTCGCTGAAGAGCACTGAAACCGCGCGCGGGTGAGGATCGTCAGAAGAACGAAATTGAGGAATTTTCGGCTCGCTGAAGAGCACTGAAACCGACATCGAGATTGACCCCGACGACCAGTACCCCAATTGAGGAATTTTCGGCTCGCTGAAGAGCACTGAAACTTGATGAGTTCGGTCATCGCGTCCAGCGCCTGCTGTGCATTGAGGAATTTTCGGCTCGCTGAAGAGCACTGAAACCTCCAAAACGTCACGTCGCGATACGTCGCCATACGATTGAGGAATTTTCGGCTCGCTGAAGAGCACTGAAACCGCGACGGTGGTGATCTCGTTTCCGAAATTCGCCCATTGAGGAATTTTCGGCTCGCTGAAGAGCACTGAAACTTGATCACCTACACGACGAACCATCGCCACTTGATATTGAGGAATTTTCGGCTCGCTGAAGAGCACTGAAACCGTCAACCACGCGAAGCGCAGTTGTGCAACGTAGTCTATTGAGGAATTTTCGGCTCGCTGAAGAGCACTGAAACTCGATCCGGGCGACGCAGAACCGTATGTCGCGATGGTATTGAGGAATTTTCGGCTCGCTGAAGAGCACTGAAACTTCTGTATAGATCGATTACGTCTCTACTATACCGCATTGAGGAATTTTCGGCTCGCTGAAGAGCACTGAAACGCGCCGGACGCGGGTGAGGGTGCTCGGGAACAGCGCTGATTGAGGAATTTTCGGCTCGCTGAAGAGCACTGAAACCAGAGCATATCTAAGAAGTCTGCAAATGAGATGGACATAATTGAGGAATTTTCGGCTCGCTGAAGAGCACTGAAACGCGTCTCGATTGACGTTGAGGGGTTCGCGGTGTTCGGATTGAGGAATTTTCGGCTCGCTGAAGAGCACTGAAACCGCTCGATCCGCAGACGCGGTGTGTGGTGGACGTAGAATTGAGGAATTTTCGGCTCGCTGAAGAGCACTGAAACCACTGTGGAGGAGGTGCAGATGATCGACGATAACCCGATTGAGGAATTTTCGGCTCGCTGAAGAGCACTGAAACCTTGCCCATCCGCTTCTCGCGCCCACAAGGCTTCCCAATTGAGGAATTTTCGGCTCGCTGAAGAGCACTGAAACATCTGCTCACACGCGCAACTGCGGTTATCGAACAGAATTGAGGAATTTTCGGCTCGCTGAAGAGCACTGAAACGGTATCGCCGGTCGCAACACACTTCAGAAAGTCGCATTGAGGAATTTTCGGCTCGCTGAAGAGCACTGAAACCACTGTGGGGGAGGAGCAGATGATCGACGATAACCCATTGAGGAATTTTCGGCTCGCTGAAGAGCACTGAAACGCGTCGGTGAGTACGGCAGCAAGACGACTGCAGACGATTGAGGAATTTTCGGCTCGCTGAAGAGCACTGAAACGCGAGCGAACGACGTACACAGTCTCGTTCAATCCCGAATTGAGGAATTTTCGGCTCGCTGAAGAGCACTGAAACGAAACGCGGTCAACATCAGTTCCGCCGCGCGTTGAAATTGAGGAATTTTCGGCTCGCTGAAGAGCACTGAAACTTGACGGTGGAACTCGACAATTCGCGCTACGAGTTGAATTGAGGAATTTTCGGCTCGCTGAAGAGCACTGAAACTCTCTTACCTCCATTCAGCGAAATCGATTACACTCAATTGAGGAATTTTCGGCTCGCTGAAGAGCACTGAAACCGATGACGGAGTAATTGCGCTCGCGCTTGCGGTGTGGATTGAGGAATTTTCGGCTCGCTGAAGAGCACTGAAACGACGGGTACGACGGCGTTGTTGTACTGCACCGCCAGATTGAGGAATTTTCGGCTCGCTGAAGAGCACTGAAACTCCGGCTGGACGCGCGTACTGTGAGGTGACAGATGTACGATTGAGGAATTTTCGGCTCGCTGAAGAGCACTGAAACCGGTCGTCCAATACCGCCAGCAGCGTCTCGATCTCGATTGAGGAATTTTCGGCTCGCTGAAGAGCACTGAAACACTCAATTTCTTGAACGTAGATCGTCCCGTCCTCACAATTGAGGAATTTTCGGCTCGCTGAAGAGCACTGAAACGGTCGATGTGGATTTCGCAACCCAGCGCCGCGCGCTGTATTGAGGAATTTTCGGCTCGCTGAAGAGCACTGAAACACCGAGACCATCGAACGACGTGCACCACAATACGCCATTGAGGAATTTTCGGCTCGCTGAAGAGCACTGAAACGAAATCAACCGACGGTTCGGCGAGATCGATACGCGATTGAGGAATTTTCGGCTCGCTGAAGAGCACTGAAACGTCGTCGGTGCGAAGCGCGCCGAGACCGTCGCCATCATTGAGGAATTTTCGGCTCGCTGAAGAGCACTGAAACGCTGGTCAACGTCGAACGGGCGCGGCTACGCACCACATTGAGGAATTTTCGGCTCGCTGAAGAGCACTGAAACTCGTCAAGAAACTCAGCATCCAACTCTTGACGCGCCATTGAGGAATTTTCGGCTCGCTGAAGAGCACTGAAAGGCGTTGATTCCGCCGGATGCAGGGTCGTTGATCCTCATTGAGGAATTTTCGGCTCGCTGAAGAGCACTGAAAGTTGTACTGCACCGCCAACCCCGCCAGCAGTTTGATGATTGAGGAATTTTCGGCTCGCTGAAGAGCACTGAAACGAGACGGCGGCCTGGCGCCGCGCGCCGGACTGTGGTATTGAGGAATTTTCGGCTCGCTGAAGAGCACTGAAACGCGTCGGACTGGGCGCGGATCGCGGATGAGGACGTAAATTGAGGAATTTTCGGCTCGCTGAAGAGCACTGAAACTCCGGAGCATCGCCATCCGCATCGTCCGCCACAACCAGTGAGGAATTTTCGGCTCGCTGAAGAGCACTGAAAGTGTAGCCGCAGTAGGTCATAACGTGCACTGGTATGACGTATTGAGGAATTTTCGGCTCGCTGAAGAGCACTGAAAGGTAAAAATGTGTCAACTTCCTTTTGCGGCACGTCATAATTGAGGAATTTTCGGCTCGCTGAAGAGCACTGAAAGGTCGTTCGTAATTTTTCTTGCGGCGGCAACTCATACGAATTGAGGAATTTTCGGCTCGCTGAAGAGCACTGAAAGGGCGATCTACCGCCGGGATAGGCGTCTCGGCGAGAAAATTGAGGAATTTTCGGCTCGCTGAAGAGCACTGAAAGGTTCGGATTGTTGCTCGGCGCGGGCGTGCGCAGCGTATTGAGGAATTTTCGGCTCGCTGAAGAGCACTGAAAGGTAATACTCCTCTTGTCCTCTATTGGCGTATTCGATTGAGGAATTTTCGGCTCGCTGAAGAGCACTGAAAGTATGCGTATCAGAGTGGAATCGCCGTTCCCGATCGGTGATTGAGGAATTTTCGGCTCGCTGAAGAGCACTGAAAGGCGGCCTGCTGATGACGAGCAATGATGGCCAGCAGTAATTGAGGAATTTTCGGCTCGCTGAAGAGCACTGAAAGCGCCGACCAGCACGCGCCCCAGCGCGCCGAGTTCAAATTGAGGAATTTTCGGCTCGCTGAAGAGCACTGAAAGCGCGACCGCCGCCTCGTTGCGGCGCGTTTCCGCAAATTGAGGAATTTTCGGCTCGCTGAAGAGCACTGAAAGCTGCCGCGCCGATCTGCCGAAGCGCACCGACGGCAAATTGAGGAATTTTCGGCTCGCTGAAGAGCACTGAAAGGGCGGCGACCGCGCGCGCGATGTAGTCGCGCGTGTACATTGAGGAATTTTCGGCTCGCTGAAGAGCACTGAAAGTTCCATTGAAGTTGTGGCACGACAAACGCCTGAACAGAATTGAGGAATTTTCGGCTCGCTGAAGAGCACTGAAAGTTCTGTCACAGGTCTTGTGACAGGTTCTGTCACATCTAATTGAGGAATTTTCGGCTCGCTGAAGAGCACTGAAAGCGGTACAACGATAATGCTCAATCTGTCGTACACACATTGAGGAATTTTCGGCTCGCTGAAGAGCACTGAAAGAAGACCGGATTCGGCCCGTTCAATCACGGCGCTACATTGAGGAATTTTCGGCTCGCTGAAGAGCACTGAAAGCGGCGAATACCACTGGTACGCTTCTATGACGATCTACATTGAGGAATTTTCGGCTCGCTGAAGAGCACTGAAACGCTTTTCGATTTTCACGTATGTCAGGTTTGGAAGATACATTGAGGAATTTTCGGCTCGCTGAAGAGCACTGAAACCGCATCTGACGCAGTTGGTCGCGGCGGCGGCGGAAGGATTGAGGAATTTTCGGCTCGCTGAAGAGCACTGAAACACGTTGACCGTTGACGACGCTGCCGCCGGTTGGGTATTGAGGAATTTTCGGCTCGCTGAAGAGCACTGAAACCTCGCCGTCGCGCGTTGCGGCGCAAGAGGTCGGAATGATTGAGGAATTTTCGGCTCGCTGAAGAGCACTGAAACGCGTGTTCGCAATGCTGATGACCGCCGTATTTGTAGATTGAGGAATTTTCGGCTCGCTGAAGAGCACTGAAACTCCGGAGTGCGGGGATTACACTACGTTCAATCCACGATTGAGGAATTTTCGGCTCGCTGAAGAGCACTGAAACCCACATCTACGGCTTCCTTTCTAACACCTTCGCCAACATTGAGGAATTTTCGGCTCGCTGAAGAGCACTGAAACCCGCGCCAGAGCGCCGCAAGCGCGGCCGCCTCACGGATTGAGGAATTTTCGGCTCGCTGAAGAGCACTGAAACCGGAAAGCGGGATAAAACCGGAAGCGCCCGGAGATTTATTGAGGAATTTTCGGCTCGCTGAAGAGCACTGAAACTTATACGCTCACTGTTAGTGTTGCTTGACATAGTGATTGAGGAATTTTCGGCTCGCTGAAGAGCACTGAAACGCGCGGGATGCAGCAGCGAATCCATCCAGCCGTTCCATTGAGGAATTTTCGGCTCGCTGAAGAGCACTGAAACGAAGATGGCTTGCAAAGCCTTTAGTGCGGCTCTCTATTGAGGAATTTTCGGCTCGCTGAAGAGCACTGAAACCGCTGGAGGTCAAGCGCCGGTCGGTGCGCTCCACAATTGAGGAATTTTCGGCTCGCTGAAGAGCACTGAAACCTTATCGCTTCCAGTAGTACCTTCCGATATACCACTGAATTGAGGAATTTTCGGCTCGCTGAAGAGCACTGAAACGGAAACGTAAGCGTGTGCCCTTCTTCCCGGTCATATCCATTGAGGAATTTTCGGCTCGCTGAAGAGCACTGAAACATGATGATGTGCTCGCGCTGCTCAACAGTGAGCAATGGATTGAGGAATTTTCGGCTCGCTGAAGAGCACTGAAACGCCCGCCCTAAGCTTATCAAACGAAATGCTGCATGTCAAATTGAGGAATTTTCGGCTCGCTGAAGAGCACTGAAACTGCGTGGAGGTATTACGCAGGGATTGGAAGGTTTTTCGTATTGAGGAATTTTCGGCTCGCTGAAGAGCACTGAAACCTTTCCCACGCCGCAAGATCGTTTTGCCAGCACCAAAATTGAGGAATTTTCGGCTCGCTGAAGAGCACTGAAACCTTGCCTGGCGCGTGGCAAGCGTCGGCGATTACGCGGAAATTGAGGAATTTTCGGCTCGCTGAAGAGCACTGAAATAACATGCGT
>Ga0308393_1001313_pt1 | contig 11768 bp, 9 predicted proteins | sample Hotspr2Sampleee2_FD_202364 | JGI IMG/M metagenome (GOLD analysis project Ga0308393, IMG submission 202364) | Hot spring phototrophic mat microbial communities from Mushroom Spring, Yellowstone National Park, Wyoming, United States - 20050630_ee2 ... | reverse complement strand
GGCCGCAGCGACAACGACTAACTTGGTCGGCGATCATTAGCCAGAACCACAGAACATCTGTACGTGCATTTCGTTGTGCCGTGCCAACCTGTCACCAATGGTTTATGTGCCGACGGCAGGAGCATTGCTCTGAACTGTGGGTATGCCGAACAAGCGGTTGATCAACCTTCGATCAGTTCCGCTGTGCATTGCCGGGCACGATTGTCTATCACGTAACTCTATCGTCCTTGATATATCACCTTCACGCAGGTGCAGAGTGGTTGAACAGTACCACAGGGTTGGTGAGTTGTCAAGAAGGGGGAGGTCCCGATCCCGTGCTGCCCTCACCCCCGGCCCCTCTCCCGCGCTGCCCTCACCCCCGGCCCCTCTCCCGCGCTGCGGGAGAGGGGTGGGTCTTGGTTAGGGTCACAGCAGCGCCGCGCCTCATCCGCCCTTCCTCTCCCGCTTGGTGGGAGAGGAAGGGGGCGACGGGTTGAACAGCCACTCCGCCCGCTTTACTGCACGCAATAGCCGAATCTGGTACAATATCAGCAGCATACACGACCGTCATTTTGGCTATGCGTTGCGAGTAGCTTTATGTCGCTCCACCTCAAACTGACCTGCGACCGGCACATCTGCTGGGTCACTGTTGCCGATACCGGGCAGGCACTGGCTGCGACGTCCCTGCAAAAGTTGCTCGATATGCGCATGATCATTGGCAACCCGCCGGAAACGTCCAACCGTTGCATTGGTGATCCCTAAAGCGCGGGTGTTGTGTTGTTTGCCGCACTTAGTGGGACGGAACTCTGCCGATTGATAGATGACGACGCCGAGAGGACGATCATCAGTGTCGGTGGTCATACGACCGACCTAGCTAGCCGCTTGCGACAGGCGTTGCTTGATCTGAATCTAGCCAGACGATCTGGTGCTATTTGATAACTACGAGAGTGTGCTTACGCCGGAACCGCAGCGCGCCGCAGGCGCGCAGGCAGTGCATCTGCTGCCCCATCTGCTGCGCGATCGTGGCGCTAGGATGCTGTTTACCAGCCGGGTGCAACCAGTGAGCCTAGCTGGCGAGCGCCTGCCCTAATGGCACTACGTCGTGTTCTACGCTTCGCCTTGATGTTTTTTCCACCAATCCACGGTTTTGTCAGTGACGATGCGATAGTCAATGCCCAAGTATTGGAAGAGTTTTTCGGCACATTGGATTTTGCGCGCTTCGTGGGCAAATTGCAATTTGGAGGGATCGGTTTGGCCTTTGGTTTCGCGCACCATTTCGAGAATAACTTTCCCGCCTTTCTCGTCAGGGACATAGCGGGCGATTCCCCAATCGGGGTTGTAGTTTCCGATGACGCGCGGAAAGTCGAATTTGAAGGTGGAAGGGAACTTGAAATAAAAGATTACTTCGCCATCGGGGTTGAGCCGCTCTTCGACAAAGTTCTTTTCCACATCCGAATCCACCTGCACCTGGTCGTAGAGGCTGGCTGCGGAACCAGGGACAAGTTCTTTTTGTGGGAAGGTCTTTTCGGGCGGGAAGAGTTCATCCAGGTCGTAGCCCCAATCGGCGAGAGTGACCGGTTGAATCTGGAATTGAATGCGCTCTGCAATGTGATCCGCCAGGGCATTGCTGATTTCAGTAATGAACAGGCTGGCAAAACCTTCGGGGTTGAGGAAGATGGCTTCTTTGCGCTGAGCGTTCAGCCCCTTGAAAATTTTCACCAGTGTCGAGCGGGTGAGACCGGTTTGGCGGGCAGCGCGCTCGATGAGGTTGAAAAGCAGAGGCTGCTTCTGGTCAGGAGCGAGGTTGGTGCGTTCACGCGGCTTTTGCCCGCTCTGGCTCTGGAAACGTAGGGTCCGACCGAGGTACAGAATCTGCCCGTTGCCAAAGACTACCCGCGAGGTGTCGCCCGCGTCCACAATCTCGACAATCTTGTAGCCACGTAGACATTCGTCGCAGAGGACTTTCGCCAGGTCGTCGTGCAGTTTGAAGGTCTGTTTGCGAGTCTCTTCGTCGCCACGGGTATCCTGTTTGCGTATGTAGAGTTTGCAGGTCGCACCACTGACCGAGAGCAGTTCCAGGGTGTAGTCGGTGACCACGAAGTCGCCGCGTTCTACCACGAGCAGGGCAGTGGGCAGGGAACGGTTGTTGATGCGATTGATACAATCTCGAACCAGGGCGGGGGTGTCGAGCGTCAGGTCGTAGGTGATGCGCTTTTGCAGTTTTGCCCAAAAGTTGCGGAAGGCTGGCGTGTTTTTGTAAATGGCTTCGTTTCGTTTGGCGGTGGCGCGCCCGGCCCGGGTGGGCGGCGGCGGAGCGGTCAGGCCGTCTTCCACGTATTCGCTTTGCAGGGTTCTGACATAGGATTCGTAACTCTCGTTGGCGATGACGGTCAGCACGTTGACGCCCTCTTCGGTGACGCGCTCGCCCTGCTGGTTGACGGCCAGCCGCAGCCCGCGCCCGATTTCCTGGCGTTTTTTCATCTCCGAGACGGTCTGGTTGAGGGTGCAAATCTGAAAGACGTTGGGGTTGTCCCAGCCTTCTTTGAGGGCCGAGTGGGCGAAGATGAAGCAGACCGGCTCGACGAAGGAAAGCAAGCGCTCCTTGTCCTTCATGATGAGTTCGAAGGCGGCTTTTTCGGCTTCGCGCTCGGCCTGGTTGCGGCTTTGGGTGTCAATCGCTTCTTCCTGGCCGCTCTTGTCGCGCTTTTTGGCGAAGTAGGCGCTGCGCACCTGTTCGGCTTGCCGGGACTGGTAGAAGGGGTAGCGGATTTTCAGTTTCTCGAATTCCTCATCGAAGATGCGGCGGATGAGGCCATCGGGGGCAGTGTAGTTGGCAACGCGGTCAATGAAGAAGAGTGAAAGGACTTTGATGCCGCGCCCGGCCAGTTTTTGCTGCATTTCCATGTGCTGCTGGATGGTCTCGCGGATTTGGGCGCGGAAGATTTCGGGGCGGTTGGGACCGCGGGTCTCCTCTTCGTGCAGGCGGATGCCGTTCTCGAACTCGATGAAGCGCCCGGCAGCGTTGATTTCGCTGACGCGGTAGCCGCCGCGGTGTTCTTCGCGGCCGGTCTTCTCGGCCAGGTCATCGCCGTGCGCCAGGGTGACGTCGCCTTCGCGCAGGCGGCCTTTCTCCAGAATGTACGTGCGCAGGCGGGCGGTGAGCCGTTCGCCGGTCTCGATGGCGCGCAGACTGAGAAAGGGCTGGTTGAAGTTCCCGCGCTCGGTGACGCCCAAGACCTGAATTTTCTTGACCAGGTTGAGGCGGTAGGCGTCGAAGGGCGTCAGGCGGTAGACCAGGTTGGGGCTGGTGCGGTGCGTGGCGGAGTAGCGCAGGGCAAAGAGCGGGTGCAGGGTGCGCAGGGCGGCGCGGGCGGTGGCCGATTCCATGTTCTGCGGTTCGTCCAGAATCAGAATCGGGCGCGTTTCCTGAATGTAGCGGATGGGCGGCCATTCGCCGGGCAGTTTTTCGGACGGTTTGTAGAGGACGTTGGAGACTTTATTGAACGAGTCGAGGGTCATTAACAGGATTTCGACGAAGGTGGAAGCGGCAAAACCGCGCAATTGACTGAGCCGTGCGCCGTCATATGGAATCAGGTTGACGGTCGCGTTGCCGTACAGGGCGCGGAAGTGGTTGCGGGTGACCTGGAAGTTCTTGATGACACCTTCGTAGATGGCAATGCTGGGGACGACGATCACAAATTTGCCGAAGCCGTAGTTCTGGCGCAGTTCGTGGATGGTGCGCAGATAGACGTAGGTTTTGCCCGTGCCGGTTTCCATCTCGATGGTGAAACTGGGGTAGCGCCACGAATCGCTGCTGACGCCTTCCAGTTCCAGGCCTTCGTCCACTTCCAGCGCGCCGAGCGGGGGTGTTTCGATGCCGTTTTCCTGCTGAATCTGGCGCAGGTTGTCGTAGAGCAAGGTCTCGCTGAGGGTTTGGAGGGGCGGCAGGTTGGGGACGACCTGCTGCTGGAGCAGGACAGCGCCCTGCTGGCGCGTCATTCCCTTGAAGAGGCGCACGACGCTCTGGATGGCGTCCAGTTGATGGGGTTGGTTGGGGTCGAATTGGAGAGTCAGAGTCATGGGGCTTCCCTTTGGTTGACCGGTGACCGAAGACTGGCGTTTGTATCTTTGGCGGCTAGAACGGACAGGTTTCCTCCGCTTCGTATGGAGCGGCGGATTCGGCAATCTGACCTTTGCTGATCAGCGCAACGCGGAAGGCTTGCAGTTTGGCGAACAGTTTGCGGCTGGCGCGGTAGGCCGCGCGCAGAGGCGCCGGGTCTGACAGGTAGGCGCGGCGATGAATGAGATGTTGACAGGCAACCGTTTCGAGCAGGGAGCGAATGGCAAATTCCAGAAAGCGGCGCTGCTCGGCGTTGCTCTGGCTGGTGGAGCCTTCGGCGATGTTGAGCGCAATGCTGACGGCGGCGCGGGTTAGCTGGCTTTTCAAATTGAAGTCTTCACTGCGTGGCAATTGTTCAGCGATGGCGTAACACAGGTCGTTGTATTCCAGCGCCAGTCGCCAGACTTCCAGTTGCTCGAATTTGTAGGACATTGCGCTTTCCGTCATTGAAAATGGAATACGGGACAAACGACCGGCGACTGACACCGGTCGTCCGTCGCCGGTCGCTAAATCACCTTCAGCCGCAGGCGGTCATCCAGCACCACTTTGGCTTCGTCGGTCAGGGCGCTATCCAGGCAGATAAAAATGTCTTCACGGCCCAGAATTTCGCCCGCTTTCAATCGTTCGACGGTCTCCGGTCGAATCTGCTTATCCAGGCAGACGAAGAGTTTGTGTCCCACCTCTGCGTGGTGGACGCGCTGGAGGGCGTTTTCGCCAAACCCCTCCAGCGAGATGACGCGGCTGTCGAGCGGGAAGCCTTCGAGCAGCAGGATTTCGCTCAGCAGGCCGTCTTTCGTCCAGTTTTCCACCAGAGGGGAGATGTTTTGCTCGAAGAGTCTGTCGAGCGTGTAGGCGTCGGTGGGCGGGAGCGGTGCCCAGGGTTTGAAGTGCGAGCGGGTCAGTTTGAGCACTTTGAAGCCGAGGTCGAGCGGGGACGGTTGACCGTCCTCCGCTGCGGGCAGGGGGAGTTGCCCGTTTTGTTCCTCTTTCATCTTGCGAATCACGCGGCGGATGCGCTCTTTGCCGATGTCGGCGATGGTGGCGTAACCCGCTTTGCGCGCTTCGGAATCGGGAGGGGTGGGTTCGGGCAGTTGCACCATGATGAACTGCCGCCTGCCGCCGTCTTCACGGTTTTGCGCCAGCACGGCGTGGGCAGTGGTGCAGGAGCCAGCGAAGAAGTCGAGGATGAGGGCACTTTTGTCGTTTAGTAACTCCAAAAGAAAACATAAAAGCGTTGTGGGCTTAGGGTAATCGAAAACATTTTGTTCTAAAATGGTAGATATTTCTTTTGAACCAAAGGCTGTTGTTTTAACTTTTTCCGTGTCTAAAATAGAGTCTTGTGCTGTTTCAGTCTGTGTTCCGGCTGGTATTATGCGATAGGCTTCGACTCGCCCATCGGGTTGTTTTTCAAAAACAACTAACCCTTTTTGCTGTAGTTTCTCGAACTCTGATTTGCTAATACGCCATCGCCCATCTGTTCCATCTGGCTTCTTGGGATATATCCAACCAAATTCTTCTGAAAACACAGGATAATACATTGTTGGTCTATCTTCTCGCCTATCACCTTGCCCCCATTGCCTAATACGTTCCTTTTTATCCGTAGCAGTGATTCTGACGTCTCCGAGAAAATCTAGTTGCTCCTTGCTTTTTCCATAAACAACAATATATTCATGCAGTTTAGCAGTTACCTTTGAAGTTGCCCCTTTACCTAATCTCGAACGCCAAATGAACGTTTCAACAAAATTCTCCTCCCCAAATACCTCATTCATCACCTGACGCAAGTTGTGGACTTCGTTGTCGTCAATGCTGACGAAGATCACGCCGTCTTCGCGCAGCAGTTGGCGCGCCAGCAGCAGGCGGGGGTAGATCATGCTCAGCCATTTGGAGTGAAAACGTCCGCTGGCGCGGGTGTTGGTGGTCAGGCGGCGCCCGGCTTCGTCCATCTGCCCGGTGCGCTTCAGGTAGGCTTCCAGCGGCTCGCTGTAATCGTCTTCGTAGATGAAGTCGTTGCCGGTGTTGTAGGGCGGGTCAATGTAAATCATCTTGACGCGCCCGGCGTAACTCTTCTGCAGCAGTTTCAGCACTTCCAGGTTTTCGCCTTCGATGAAAAGGTTGTGGGTGGTTTCCTCGTCCACGCCCTCGCCGGGGGCAGGGACGAGCGTCCCTTGCGGGGGCAGGGCGGCCAGGCGGCGCGCCTCACGCTTGCCGGGCCAGGTCAGGCCGAAGTGCTCCTGCGTTTCGTCTTCCAGGACCTCGCCGAGCGCCTCGCGCAGCGTCTCCCAGTTGATTTTGCCGTCGGCAAAGGCTTCGGGGACGACCTGCTGCAGTTGGCGCAGGCGGTCTTCGGTGAGGGTGAAGGTGGGGCGGAGTTTTTGGATGGTCATATCGTTTCACCTTACATCGTCAGAAAGCATTTTCAACCGTTTTCGGTCAAATCTCCTCAGTTGGGGATGCTGGATGATCTAGTGCTTGGTTCAGTCTGCGGGACGCACGTTTTCTTAATTATATTAAAAGTATGCTCTCTACCGATATATGAAAATTTGGCGAAATGGAGATGTTGCAGTTGAACAGGCTGTCCACGTAGTTTCTCTATTTCGAGCAATGTTAATCTCACTCAGCGTTCCAAAACGTATGGATACCGCTTAGATTATCTTCTTTCAATGATACACTATTCGGGACAACCGCGCAACGTTTGTCTGCAAGCCCCGTTGCGCGGCGAAACCCGGCAACTGACCCGTCTGCGCGCCGGTCTTGAAGCCGGGTTAGCGGCGGCGCTGGCTGAGATTGAGCAGTTGAGTGCAGCCGATGAGGCAGATCTGCATTGTGAGGCGAGTGATCGGCAGATCGCCCAGATGCGGCATGGATAAAAGGTGATCTGGCCGCACTGCTGGCGACGCTGGCCGAGCTGCTACCGGAAGGGCAGGAACGGGCGATGCAGATGCTGGCGGTGCAGACGGAGACGCTGCTGCACCATCTGTCGCCTGTGCAATAGATGGCGCTGATCGCTGTGCAGACGGCAGTCGCTACCCGTATAGCGCTGATTGCCGGTGATGATCAGACACGGGCGGTGCTGGTCGAGCAGGTAATAGGCGGCTGCCGATCACTACGCCGAAGGTGAAGCACCCGACTCGCCGTATGCGCACTTGGCAGCGCTGTTGCGCGCCTGCGTCACCCGATTGCGTGGCGAGTCGTTGCCTACAGTACCGGCGCAATTCCGTGACCTGTTGACGATCCTTGAGGACGAGGAGCCTTCTGTGTGAACAAACCGCAACTTAAGATGTTGCGCTGCCGACGTTGCGACAAGACCTGGACGGTCGATCTGGCCCAGTTGGGCAAGCCGGATCGCATACTCTACTGTCAGTCGGAGCGCCTGCGGATCGAGGTCTTTCGTCTGCTCTGCCCGCACTGCGGGAATGTAGAGATGCTCGAAGTAACCTTTGAGGAGTGCCGCAATGCCTGAAGAGATTCATGCAGTACGACAGCGACCGCCAACCCCGCTGAAGAGGCGCTGCACCGCTGGTTTGAAGAGCAAGAGAAAGGCCCGCCGAAGTCGCTGAAATTAAGGAGCAGAACAGTATCATTTCGCTGGTAACCGCGTTGTTCGGTGTGGTATTCGGGATTCTGGCGTTGGCTGATAATCCATTACTGGCATATCTGAACCAGGTGCTGGTGCAGGTGTTGGGGGCAGTGGCAGTACTGGCCTAGCTGGTGGCACTACTGGCGGCGCTGGTAGTGGTGGTGCCGGGGGCATACAGTTATGCAGCGGCTAGTCAGACGCGGCGCCTGGCGGCATTTCGCGTCCTGATGCGGCGAAAGGCGATTGGGTTGCGGGTGGCGCTGGTCGCCTCTGCGATGGGCAGTGTGATATTTGCGGCGCTGTTTCTGGTAGTGTTGTGGGGGTAGGGGAGTGTTTGCCCTCACCCCCAGCCCCTCTCCCGCGCTGCGGGAGAGGGGTGAGCTGGGTCGTGAATGGGGTATCGTTGACAGCCGCAGGCGCAGGATCGCCCCTGCTCCGCTCATGCCCCCTTTCGCTCGCTTGGTGGGAGCGGAAGGGGGCTGGGGGGAAGGTGAGGGCCGCCCTCACCCCTAGCCCCTCTCCCGCGCTGCGGGAGAGGGGTGATCGGGTTCGTGAACGCGGCATCGTTGAAAGACGCAGAATCGCCACTGCTAGGCTCATCTCCCCCTTGCTCTCCTCGTCTGGGAGCGGAAGGGGCTGGGGGGAAAGTGAGGGCCGCCCTCACCCCTAGCCCCTCTCCCGCGCTGCGGGAGAGGGGAGATTTGGGTCGTGAATGGGGTATCGTTGACAGCCGCAGGCGTAGGATCGCCATTGCTCCGCTCATGCCTCCCCCTTCCGCTCGCTTGGTGGGAGCGGAAGGGAGTCGGGGGAAAGGTGAGGGCGGCTGGGGGGGGAAGGTGAGGGAGCTAAAGCGCAGGCACGACCGCCCGCTCGATAGCCGCAATCAACCAACGACTCACCTGTATTTCCTGTTCAAGGCGCGACTGCTGGCTTAGCGCGAGGTGTTCGATATTGAGCGTCGTTGCGCTTTGGATGGCGAGAAAAGCATGATCTGCCCCCCGTCGTTGGCGGTCGGTGCGAATAGCGGCGGTTAGACCAACACCGAGGAGCGGCCAATTGCCTTCGCTCAGTGCTTGCGCCCGCCGGTAAGCCCAGGTCGCCATTGCCTGCGCGGTAGCAGCACTGACGGCAGGAGCTGCTAGATGGTCGGTAATGTCGGCCAACGAACGTGGTGCGTAGGCGTCAACCGCTTCCAGGATTGTGCGTGAAGAACCGGCAATTGCGTGTAGCCAGGCCAGCCCTAAACTGCCGGCACCGGCAAAGACGAGCACCAACCGCGTCGGTGACGCATGAATGGCAGTGATCTGAGTAGCAATGTCGTTGGGGACAATCATGGCATCACACTACGTCGTAAGAGCACCTGCCAGCCTGCACAATCAATCGTGTCTCCTGGTTCAAGACTATTCGCTATCCGAAAGGCGCGCACTGCCGCTGCCGTCAGCGGGCCAAACATCCCATCAATCGGGCCGGGATCAAAACCGAGCGCCGCTAGGCGGGCCTGGATGTCGGTAACTGCTGGATCGAACTGCGGAGTTGGCTGTGGGGCCAGGTCGGCGAAGCTGCTGCAATCGCGCGCAGTCAGATCGGTCGGAGGTACCCACGTGAAGGCAAAGCCTTCGGCGAGGGTAGTCTGCATCGGGAGCGTTGGATCGGTCGGTAGCCAAACCAACGGGTCGGCAGTTGCAAACTGTACCAACGCGCCGTGTGCCTGTGCATCCCAGAGCACCACTACCGGTTCAGGGAGAGAATCGCCGCGCAGTGGTGTGATCGCGCCGTTGTTGGTGATGCGCACCATCCAAGGTTGAAAAGGGTATTCCCAGGTGTAGCTATCGGTTGGTACCAACTCGACGAAAGCATAGATGGCGCCATCGGCCAGACGCTGTGGTGCGCGTACCAGCGGGATGGTCGTCGCCGTCGGCGCCAAAACAGCCTTTTCTGCACCGCTGGCGGCATCAATCAAGTAAAGGCCAAACCGTACATCTGGGCCAGGGCCGCCACCGGCCACTGCGATGTCACGTCCATCTATGCTCCACAGCTCCTCTTCACAACAACTGAAGGTGCACACTGACAGTTCATCTGGACCAATGATCACCGCTTCGCCGCCGGGAATGCCCATCTCCGGCCGCATGACAGCATAGAGAAGCAACCGCTCTCCGGCTGGTGACCATGCCACCGGCAGGTATCGCCAGGCCGGATGCGAGAAATCGGCTACGTCCGGTTCTGGATCATCGGCTATGAGCAGGCTGGGCCGTCCACCGCTAATCTGGCTCAGGTAGATGCCATTGGGTGAATCGTTGCGACCGATCACAAGGCCGGGGGCCGGATTGGTCAGATGGTACGCAATCTGCTGACCATCGGGTGAAATGCGGGGGAGACTAATTGCCTGCTCGCGCAACAGGGTGCGCCGACCGTTGCCGTCGAGCGCTACCAACTCATTGCCGGTCAGGTAGACCAGCGTCCCGTTCGCAGCGACGCTTAAATCGTGTACCGGTTGGGGTTCGTAGGTAATCTGGGTCAAGCGGTTGCCGTCAGGCTCCAGGCGCATCACCTGCTCGTTGGCGATGAGGTACACTGGTGCGGGGAGGCCGGTAACGGCTGGTACTGTGGTTAGTGGGATGGTTGAAGCGGCGGTTGGAAAGACAGTCGGTACCGCAGTTGGTTGCTCTACCGATGGCGTGGCCGTGGAGCGGAGGGGAGCCGCACCAGGCGCCGATGTGCAGGCCGTGCATAGAATGATGAACAACCACCAGATGTACCGGTAACGTTTCACAAGATAACTCCTGATGCGAAGTACGGGCGTAGTGCTGCTACGCCCCTGCCTCACGATGTACGGGCGCAGCGCGGCTGCGCCCCGCTTGTGGCTCTCCATTCTTTGCTGCAACGTGGCGCTCATGATACCAAAAGCTAACACCCCCCAAAATAGACTGGCGCAGATTCGCGGATAGTGGTATAACACTGTAGACCATGCACATCCTCGCGACCATCTGCGCTAATGTAGAGGTCGTCGGCCGGTATCTCGTGTGACAGATAAGGCTCTTTGCTGTGAGATACATTCATGCGTAAACCTTCATCGTCACCCACATCGCCCTCCGCACCACTCCCTGCGCAACCATTTCCGATTGAGCAAGCGCTTGACACACTCGAACGCGAACTGACCCGCTTCACACCACCGCTGATCGATCAGATGGGTGAAGTAAGTCAAACACCGTTTCGGATTCTGATCGCAACCATCCTCAGTCTTCGCACTAAAGACACATTGACGGCAGTTGTCGCGCCGCGACTGTTCGCTGTTGCCGATACACCGGCAGCAATGCTGGCGCTTGGCGTAGAGCGGATTGCCGAATTGATCTACCCGGTCGGCTTTTACCGGGTTAAGGCGCGGCAGATTGTTGCTATCTGCCAGATATTGCTTGAACGCTACGGCGGTGAAGTGCCGTCTGATCTCGATGAACTCTTGAAGCTCCCTGGCGTCGGTCGTAAGACGGCCAATTTGGTGGTGACGGCTGGCTTTGGTTTGCCAGGAATCTGTGTTGATATTCATGTCCACCGCATTTGCAATCGGTGGGGGTATGTTCAGACGCGCACGCCCGAAGAGACTGAGATGGCCCTGCGGGCCAGATTACCGCAGCGCTATTGGATACCGATCAACCGTCTGCTGGTTACATTGGGACAGAATATCTGTCATCCCACCTCGCCACGTTGTAGTATCTGCCCGATCCGCGATCTGTGTCCACGCATCGGCGTCACGCGCAGCCGGTAATATGTTCAGCGTACCGGCGCCAGAAAACCACTCAACAGGCCACGGAAGGGACGAACTGCCTCAATGTGGGGAAAATGGCCACAGTCCGGAATCACGACGAGCTGGGCGCCAGGAATCTCACGGCAGGCGGTTTCGGCGTAAGACAGCGGGAAGACGCGGTCATGCGCGCCCCAGATCAGTAATATTGGGATGCGCAGCTCACAGAGACGTGCCCGCAAGCCGGTCAAGCTCAGATCGGTTGCCGCGTACCGCCGACTAAGGCTGGTGAGTGCGCGGCGGTTCGCGGTACCGCTAATAGCAGCGCGTCCGCGTTCGATCAGTTCGGCCGTAAG
>Ga0308393_1001312_pt1 | contig 11768 bp, 7 predicted proteins | sample Hotspr2Sampleee2_FD_202364 | JGI IMG/M metagenome (GOLD analysis project Ga0308393, IMG submission 202364) | Hot spring phototrophic mat microbial communities from Mushroom Spring, Yellowstone National Park, Wyoming, United States - 20050630_ee2 ... | reverse complement strand
CTGCGCCACCGCGCGGACCGCTGGACTTGTGCACCAACCACAGCTCGCGCCCGTCCGCGCCCAGCGTGCCCGTCAGCTCCACCGTGTACCGCGCGGGATCGCCGTTGCACAGAAAGCGCAGCTGGATGAGCGGTGCATCGCGCATGGGGTATGGCATGGGGTTTATCATGAGTCACCTCCGTTGTGCAGTGCAGTCCCACTGCAACCGCAAGCATTTCCTATTAGGAAAAAAACTCGCCCCGCGGGGATGATCCCCACGGAGCGAAACCATCCTCCGAAAAGGAGGAAAAATTTTCCTCTTTTTTGGGGCATGCGGCGACTGCTCGGCAGCTGGGCGACCTGCGGCGCGCCCAACCGACCGTCTACCGAAAACAAGGGCAAATTGTCCTTGTTTTCGGGGCGTAGTGCGACCGCGCGTCAACTGGGCGACCTGCGGCAAGCGAAAAAGAGGACAATTTGACCTCTTTTACAGCGGGAGCCGAAGCGCCCCACACGCTTCGCGCTATGCCCCGAAAACGGGGTAAATTTTTCCCCTTTTTCGCCCCTCCAATCGCTGTATATCGTGCGCTATGATAGCAGACCGAAAAAGACGCAAAATTTGCGTCTTTTTCGGAGCATAATGCGACCGCGCGGCAGCTGAGCGCTACAACGGCAGCGTGTGTTGCGCTGCTGCGTATGCGCTATCGTGTCCGTTGCGGAGTTTGCGCTTCTGCTGCTCGCGCGTTCTCACGCCACGCTCCCAGTCGAGCATAACGGATGTGTCGTGAAGGGGAGAAAGCGGCTCTGCGGTTTGTGCATGTGCATCCACATATATAGCCCCTGGGGTGAGTGCAGAAACCGAATCCGCCCCCGATTTCGTTTCTGCATCGTTTGTGCATGCCCTCATGTGAGTGCAGAAACGAATTCCGTGAGAGGAAGAAGCAGCTTCTTCTTCTTCACGCGTTTCTGCATTCATGCCAGACCCTATATTATTGGAGTGCAGAAACGAATAGCGGTACGGCGCGTTGCGTTTGCCTTCGCCTTCACGCTGGATACGGTTCGCATCGAGCAGTCGGTGGAGCGCGATGTTGACGCGTTGCCGTGGTGCTTGGAGCTGGTCGCTGATCTGTTTTTCGGTGAGTGGTTCTGTTGCGTTTTGGAGTAGCTCCAGCACGCGCTGTTGGAGCGTTGCCAGCTCGTGTTCTTCTGGTGTGCCTGCTGCGTGGAACTCGGCGGTTTCGGCGTTGTAGGTGTAGATGAGTTCGCCGAGTCCCCAGCGTCCCTCCCACGCGAGCAGTCGCGCGTTGTCGCGGTTGTCGCCTTGTTGGCGCGTGAGGTTGATCACCACATCAACGGCAGCCGTGAGCGCGGTTGAGCCGCGCGGCTCGCTGGTGGCTTTGGCGTGGTGGTGGATGAGGAGTACCGTGACGCCGCGCGCGTTCACGCCGAACAGAGGCGCGAGCGCGTCCATCACGCTGCCCACTTGGTTTTCGGCGTCGCCGCGCAGTCCGCCGAAGGCTTGGAAGGTGTCCACCACTACCAGTCCGATGTTCTCGGCGGTGCAGAGTTGGAGCAGTGCGTCTTGGTTGCGTTTGAGCGCGTGCGCGAGGTTGGCACCGAACGCTTCACGCGGCAGGATGAGCAGGTCGTCGCTATCGATGTGCAGCGCGTGGAGCTTGTTCCGCAAGCTGGCGCTGTTCTCTTCGCTGATGTAGAGGATGCGCGTGCGTTGCGTCTCGCGCCCGAGGAACGGCTCGTTGCGCAGAATGGCACGGATGAGTCCGAATGCGAGCGTGGTTTTGCCGCCGCGTCCTTTTTCGCGTCCAGCGAGCAGCGCGATTGCGCCTTGTGGCAGGATCCCGCTCCACAAGTACTGCTGCTCAGGCGCAGGTTGCTGGAGCAGCTGCTTGGCGCTGATCGGTTGCAGCGTGCGTGTCGGCGCGGCAGCGAGTGGCAGCTGGGCGCACTGCGCAAGCGCGTTGCGGAACCGTTCGGCGTTCGCGCCTTCGCGTTGCCAGAGTTCGTTCGCGTCTTTTATGCCTTCGGGCAGGAGCAGCACATGCACGCGATCATGCATGTCTGCTGGGCATGTCTCTGTGATGCGGTCTGCCATTTTGCTTCCTGTGTCGTCTCGGTCGGGCAGGATCACGATGCGTCGGAACCGCTTGAGCAGCTGCCACCACTCGCTGTTCCAGATGTTGGCGCTGGGCACGCCGAGCGCAGGCAGGTCCGCATGCCAGAGCGTCCAAGTGTCCGATTCGCCTTCGCACACATGCAGCGTATCGCGACTTGTCCATTCGCGCAGTCGCCACAGTCCATACAGCATTGCCGTGTCGCCCTTGCGCCACTTGAAGCGGTTGTCGCCCTCCAGCGCGAGGCGGTAGCGCACGGCGTGCTGCTTGTTCTCGCGCGTGAGATAGGGGATTGCAATCCCGCCGTTGGGGGCTTCGGGCGCGTGTCCCGCAGGGATCTCGCGCACATGCCATGCGCGGAGTTTCTCGGCGTCCAGTCGCTTGGCGGTGGCGAGTGCTGTTAGCGTCAGCGGGGGCGCGGGTGGCGTTGCGGGTTGCCGTTCGGCGTTGTGTCGAGGCGCAGGCGTTGGTGCAGGCGCGGGTTGCACGCCTGCCAGTCGCTCTAACGCTTCGCGCACAGCGTCCTGTGAACAGCCCGCGAAGCACTTCCATAGCAGCGTGCCGTCGGGCGATACCGACAGGTGCAGACTGGGATGGATGTCGCCGCGTTTGCGTCCGTGGTCGGGGCACGGGCAGCTGGCGAGGTAGCTGCCGTCAGGTTGCTTGCGCACGCGCTGCAGCTGGGGCAGCACGGTGTTTAGCGTGAGTCGCGTTTTCATCGTTGGTCGCCTCCTTGCTCGTCGTCCAGCAGATCTTCGGGTTGCACGCCCAGCACAGCTGCCACGCGCTGGATGCTCTCCCAGCTGCGCGGCGTGCAGCCCCAACGCTCCCAGCGCCACAGCGTGCGCGGCGATACACGCGCCTTGTACGCCAGCACTTCCAGCGGTAGCCCAGCCCGCTGACGATACTCTCGCAGTTTTCGGTTGATCATCTTCATCACCACCATTGGAAAGTATCGCTTCGGCGCGGTGGGCTTACCCATGCATAAACACAACCATGAACTGCGCGTACACTTTTGTTCGCATGGTTCCAGTGGTGCGCTGGATACCGCCACTGCGGGCGTGTGTGATTGCGCGTTTGTTCCGAACCGTCCAGTCGTGTGCATAGTCTCTCCTCCAGTCGCACTTGGGACGGGACTTGCACAGCGCGGGGCGGTGGGGTATAATGGAGCCAGCTTGCTAACGCTGTGCAATCCCGCGCTTGGGGAAGTGCGAGTTCCCCAAGCGCTATCATTATACCCGTCGTTGTGTTCTGCGCAACTTACGCCACAACATTTAGACACTCTCCAACGGGTCGCCCTCCGTGACATACAGCGCGATCCAGTTCGCCAGCGCCGCAAGCGTCTGGAGGTACTCGCCCGCCGATTGCGCGTACTGCGCCGCCACGGGACTGGCAATCTCCACAGCGCGTAGCCGTGCGTACTGCTCGGCGTCCAACGCGCGTGGTGCAGCGGACGCGCCCGCTGCGGGCGGGGCGGCTTGCCCGTGCTGCTGAGCCGCACGCTGCACAATCCGCAACGCGCGTACCCAGCCCGTGTTCGTCAGCTCCAGTTCCACCGTGTCGCCGACTTGCGCCGTGCGGTCAATCGCGCCGTCGGCATAGCGACTGTAGTTGTGCCAAGTACCGCCGATCTTGATCCCGCGTTCGTTGACGGCTTCCACCGTCGCAGTGATCGGTTGCCGTGTCTGTTGCGTCTGTCGTGCCATAGTGCTTCACCTCCGTTAGGGTTGTTGGAAGCTGCGCATCGTGAAGAGATAAGCGTCGGTGTAGAACCAACGCGCAGCGGAACCCGCGTAGCAGCCTTGCCAGCAGTACGCCATCAGCATGTGCTTGCAGATCCCGCCGAGCCGCGAACCGCCCGACTGAGCCTCGGGACAGTCGCAGCTCGCCTGTGCGCGAAGATCCGTCGGCATCACGCGCGGCGAGTACGGCGGGAGCCACACATGGTAAGTCGCCGCTGCGCCACCGCGCGGACCGCTGGACTTGTGCACCAACCACAGCTCGCGCCCGTCCGCGCCCAGCGTGCCCGTCAGCTCCACCGTGTACCGCGCGGGATCGCCGTTGCACAGAAAGCGCAGCTGGATTAGCGGTGCATCGCGCATGGGGTATGGCATGCGGCTAACCATCAGTCACCTCCGTTGCACGGTGCAGTCCCACTGCAACCGCAAGCATTTCCTATTAGGAAAAAAACTCGCCCCGCGGGGATGATCCCCACGGGGCGAAACCATGCATGCGAGCAGTATATGCGACGGGGGGAGTGCGGTAGCGCGTGTTGCGGCGTGTGCGCGCGCAGCACATGCGCAAACGCCGCTGCGCTGCACCCATCTGTCATCCCGTCATCGGCGATTTGAACTCAGCCGATGACGGAATGACAGATGTGACAGATCATGTCGAAACTCCGCTTAAGATCGCGGTCCATGGCGAATTTACGGAATCATCCGTCACATCTGTCATCTGTCATCACCCGCCCGCTCGGAGGAACGCAGGCGCAAGCCGAGTCGGTAGCGTTTGCGTGCGTCGCGCGTCTCGGTGAAGCCGTGCTGGGTGAGCGTGCGTCCGAAGCTTTTCTTGCCGACGGGTACCGCGCAGCCGTCTTCGCAGTAGGCGCGGTAGTCAGCGTAGAGTTCGGAGAAGGCGCACTTGGCGTTCGGGTCGCGCTCGATGCGTTCGTTGAGCCAATCGAGCAGCGCGTCTTCTTCGCGCCGATACTGCTCGGTTTCACGCTGTACCAGTGCGGGGGGTTGGAGTCCGTCGGTGCGGTAGCGTCGATAGCCGTTGACGAGCCATGCGAGTATGCCGGTGGCTTCGGCTTTCAGCTTGTCGGGCAGGTCGCGGTCTTGCTGTTCGGGTGGGATGGTGCGCAGGAACGGGATTAGCCGCAGGCGTCGCCAGACGGCGTGCGTATGCTCTGTGATGGTGGGTTTGATATTGGTCGAGATAACGGGCGTCAGCTGGATGGTGATGCGTTCGTAGGCTTTGTAGTGTTCGCGTGCGCCGATGGGGTTGTTGCTGGTGAGGTCTTTCAGCGCGGTTGCGCTGAGCAGTGCGCCGTCTTCCAGTTCGTCCAGCACGCCGAGCCGTAGTCCGTCCAGCGCGGGGTAGATGATCCGTTTTGCGTCTTGCGCTTGTTTGCGCTGCAGCAGCGCGTCGCGCGGGATTACGCCCGCATAGTCGCCGAGTACATACATGATGGTGTTGACCAGCGTGCTTTTGCCGTTTGCGCCGTGCCCCCAGAGCACAAGCAGTGTTTGCTCGCGGTTGCGTCCGTAGAGTGCTGCGCCGAACGCTTTCTGGATGTAGTCGATGAGTTCTGGGTCGCCGAAGATGTCGTGCAGGAACCGTTGCCAGAGCGGTGCGTCGGCGTCGGGTTGATACTCGGCGCGTGTGCGTCGGAAGCATCGCACTTCGGGCGTGTGCGGGTGCAGTGCGCCCGTGTCGAGATCAATCACGCCGTTGGGTGCGCAGAGGATGTTCGGCTCGGCGTCCCAGTCGTCTTTGTGGGATTGGAACTCTGGGTCGCCCGCCAGCAGGCGCACGCCGTCTTGGATAGTGCGCAGGTTTCCCAGCTCGCTGAGTGATTGCGTCAGCAATCGGTACAGGTCTGTGCCCGCTTGGGCGCGGCGGAGTCCGTCGGTGTAGTGGTGCTTGAGCGTTTCTGCAGCGAGCGTGTGGGGGGTTTCGGGCGGTAGCGTCTGCCAGCCCGCGTCAGTCCACTGCACCCACTGTTTGCGTTCCACGATGTAGAGGTAGCGTCCCGCCCACAGGCGTCGGAGGTTCTCGTACACGCGCTGGGAGTTTTTGAGCGTGGAGTAGTACGGTTCGTTTTCGGCGGGCGCCATCGTCACGGCGGCATACGACGGGTCGCGCGGTACGCGCAGCCAGTCCGCGAGCCGCTCGCATGTTTCGGCGGGCAGCAGCTGCTGCAGGGCGCGGTAGCCCAGCACGCTCTCCAGCGGCTTGGCGTAGGTGTCTTGCACGGCGCGGCGGCGGTCGTGGCGTTCGGGATCGTCCGTTGCGCGTGCGAGAGCGTCTATGACTCGGAGCGCGTCGGCTTCGGGGATTTGGCACTTGCGCAGCCAGCCCGCCAGCGCGAGGGCGAGGGCGTGCCGCGCCCCCTCGCGGTAGTAGGGCAGCACGGCGGCGGCTACCGCTGTGAGCGTGCAGGCGCGCTGCAGCGCGTCGCCGTCCACTTCGTCGGGTAGCAGCGAGTCGTCCACCCACTCGCGCGGGAGTCCGTCGCCATCGATACTGGGCGGTACAACGGTCTGCATGGGGTTCGCGCTTGCCGATTCGGAGCGCAGCTCCACATGCGGTTTCCACTGCTTGGTGTGCGGTATCGCGCCCTGAATGCGGTAGAAGTAGTGCGCGATTGGCTTGCCCTGCTTGCGCATGCGCATGCGCGTCGGCGGCAGGATATACGGCGCAACGGCGCACGCTTCGGGCGTGTCTAAGTCCACATCCACCAGCCCGCCCGATACCGCGCCGAGCCGTATGCCGAGATTGCAATTGCGGTACATGCGCGGTTCGCGGAATCGCGCCATCGGGTCGTTCCAGCCGTCGATGATCACGGCTTTACTACGCGGCTTGACGGGCACGGTATCCATACCGTGCGACCAGTAGCGTTCGAGCCACGCTTGGGGGATACTCTCGCTGTGCGTATTGCGCTCCCGCGCGGGTTGGGCAGTCGGGGGCGTTTCTGTTTTAGCGCTCATGCGTGATCACCTCCTTTGATGGCGTCCTGCACGCGCCGACGCGCGATTGCCACTGCGCCCGCGTCAATATCACAGCCAATAAACCGCCTGCCCAGCTGCAGGCAGGCGACCGCCGTCGTGCCACTGCCGACAAAGGGGTCAATCACGAGGTCGCCCGCGCGAGTGAAGGTCTCCAGCAGGTAGCCCAGCTCGCCCGCTGACTGCTGCCATATATGCAGCTCCTTCTCGCGCCCTGTACCCTCCACAAGGTCGGCGAATTCCGCAGGCGCACACCCGTCCTTGCGTGTGAACAGCAGCAGTGGCTTCCAGCGGTTTATGACGCGCCTGCCCCCGTGCACTACATACCCAGCGTGTTGGTGGCGCAGGGCAAGCGTCCACCAGTAGCGCAGGTGGCTCGCCAGCGCGGTTAGCCCTTCGATTAGGTGAGCCTGCCCGCTGTAGGCAATCAGCACGCCCGACGGCTTCAGCAGTTCAGCAGCGATTCGCGCGAGGTCGCCAAAGAGTGGCACATACTCGGCAGGATACGGCGGGTCAGTAATAATCGCGTCCACTTGCCCGCGCAGGTCGCTCAGCACCTCTCGGAAGTCGCCGTGCCGTATCTGCACATGCGTAGGCAGCTCCCCTGCGCTCTCGCACTGCAGAAACTCGCGCCGTGCCAGCTCGCGCGTTGCCTCGCGCACGCTGCCTGCTTCACGGCTTGCGATTAGCTCCGCAACGGCGCGTTGCTGCTGGGGCTCCAGCGACGCCAGCGATTTCAGCTCGGCTCCGTCGCTGGCAATCGGCGTGCGCCGTATCGCGTCCCGCACTGCAGGCGCAATCGATTCCGCCAGCTGCACATAGTGCTGAACCGTGCGCTGTGCCAGCCCCGTCTGCCCCGCTGCCCACTCCGAAAATGGCGCAACCGTTGCGCCATTTTTCGTTGGGCGTCCCACGCCTCGCGCGTTCGGGTACAGCTGCTCATAGACCGCCTTCAGCTGTGCGAGGTGTTCCGCTCGCTCCAGCAGCGTGAGTTCGTTCCGTATCAAGTTCTCGGAGATTTCAGCGAGTTCGGCGCGTAGGTCGTCGCCGTCCACCACAACGGCGGGGATCTCTGTCCAGCCGAGTTGCTTGCACGCCTCTAAACGGTGATAGCCGTACACCAGCGTTCCGTCGGGGCGCACGCCTATTGGCTGCAGCAGCCCCAGCTCCGCTATGCTGGCAGCGAGTTCGGCGACTTTCGCGCTGTCCAGCGGGCGCTTCCGTGCGCCGACGCGAACACTAACTATCGGGATCTTCGCCGGCGTCATCGCTCGCCTCCTTGCTCGTCGTCCAGCAGATCTTCGGGTTGCACGCCCAGCACAGCCGCTACGCGCTGGATGCTCTCCCAGCTGCGCGGCGTGCAGTTCCAACGCTCCCAGCGCCACAGCGTGCGCGGCGATACACGCGCCTTGAACGCCAGCACTTCCAGCGGCAGTCCAGCCCGCCGACGATACTCTCGCAGTTTTCGGTTGATCATCTTCATCACCACCATTGGAAAGTATCGCTTCGGCGCGGTGGGCTTACCCATGCATAAACACAACCATGAACTGCGCGTACACTTTTGTTCGCATGGTTCCAGTGGTGCGCTGGATACCGCCACTGCGGGCGTGTGTGATTGCGCGTTTGTTCCGAACCGTCCAGTCGTGTGCATAGTCTCTCCTCCAGTCGCACTTGGGACGGGACTTGCACAGCGCGGGGCGGTGGGGTATAATGGAGCCAGCTTGCTAACGCTGTGCAATCCCGCGCTTGGGGAAGTGCGAGTTCCCCAAGCGCTATCATTATACCCGTCGTTGTGTTCTGCGCAACTTACGCCACAACATTTAGACACTCTCCAACGGGTCGCCCTCCGTGACATACAGCGCGATCCAGTTCGCCAGCGCCGCAAGCGTCTGGAGGTACTCGCCCGCCGATTGCGCGTACTGCGCCGCCACGGGACTGGCAATCTCCACAGCGCGTAGCCGTGCGTACTGCTCGGCGTCCAACGCGCGTGGTGCAGCGGACGCGCCCGCTGCGGGCGGGGCGGCTTGCCCGTGCTGCTGAGCCGCACGCTGCACAATCCGCAACGCGCGTACCCAGCCCGTGTTCGTCAGCTCCAGTTCCACCGTGTCGCCGACTTGCGCCGTGCGGTCAATCGCGCCGTCGGCATAGCGACTGTAGTTGTGCCAAGTACCGCCGATCTTGATCCCGCGTTCGTTGACGGCTTCCACCGTCGCAGTGATCGGTTGCCGTGTCTGTTGCGTCTGTCGTGCCATAGTGCTTCACCTCCGTTAGGGTTGTTGGAAGCTGCGCATCGTGAAGAGATAAGCGTCGGTGTAGAACCAACGCGCAGCGGAACCCGCGTAGCAGCCTTGCCAGCAGTACGCCATCAGCATGTGCTTGCAGATCCCGCCGAGCCGCGAACCGCCCGACTGAGCCTCGGGACAGTCGCAGCTCGCCTGTGCGCGAAGATCCGTCGGCATCACGCGCGGCGAGTACGGCGGGAGCCACACATGGTAAGTCGCCGCTGCGCCACCGCGCGGACCGCTGGACTTGTGCACCAACCACAGCTCGCGCCCGTCCGCGCCCAGCGTGCCCGTCAGCTCCACCGTGTACCGCGCGGGATCGCCGTTGCACAGAAAGCGCAGCTGGATTAGCGGTGCATCGCGCATGGGGTATGGCATGCGGCTAACCATCAGTCACCTCCGTTGCACGGTGCAGTCCCACTGCAACCGCAAGCATTTCCTATTAGGAAAAAAACTCGCCCCGCGGGGATGATCCCCACGGGGCGAAACCATGCATGCGAGCAGTATATGCGACGGGGGGAGTGCGGTAGCGCGTGTTGCGGCGTGTGCGCGCGCAGCACATGCGCAAACGCCGCTGCGCTGCACCCATCTGTCATCCCGTCATCGGCGATTTGAACTCAGCCGATGACGGAATGACAGATGTGACAGATCATGTCGAAACTCCGCTTAAGATCGCGGTCCATGGCGAATTTACGGAATCATCCGTCACATCTGTCATCTGTCATCACCCGCCCGCTCGGAGGAACGCAGGCGCAAGCCGAGTCGGTAGCGTTTGCGTGCGTCGCGCGTCTCGGTGAAGCCGTGCTGGGTGAGCGTGCGTCCGAAGCTTTTCTTGCCGACGGGTACCGCGCAGCCGTCTTCGCAGTAGGCGCGGTAGTCAGCGTAGAGTTCGGAGAAGGCGCACTTGGCGTTCGGGTCGCGCTCGATGCGTTCGTTGAGCCAATCGAGCAGCGCGTCTTCTTCGCGCCGATACTGCTCGGTTTCACGCTGTACCAGTGCGGGGGGTTGGAGTCCGTCGGTGCGGTAGCGTCGATAGCCGTTGACGAGCCATGCGAGTATGCCGGTGGCTTCGGCTTTCAGCTTGTCGGGCAGGTCGCGGTCTTGCTGTTCGGGTGGGATGGTGCGCAGGAACGGGATTAGCCGCAGGCGTCGCCAGACGGCGTGCGTATGCTCTGTGATGGTGGGTTTGATATTGGTCGAGATAACGGGCGTCAGCTGGATGGTGATGCGTTCGTAGGCTTTGTAGTGTTCGCGTGCGCCGATGGGGTTGTTGCTGGTGAGGTCTTTCAGCGCGGTTGCGCTGAGCAGTGCGCCGTCTTCCAGTTCGTCCAGCACGCCGAGCCGTAGTCCGTCCAGCGCGGGGTAGATGATCCGTTTTGCGTCTTGCGCTTGTTTGCGCTGCAGCAGCGCGTCGCGCGGGATTACGCCCGCATAGTCGCCGAGTACATACATGATGGTGTTGACCAGCGTGCTTTTGCCGTTTGCGCCGTGCCCCCAGAGCACAAGCAGTGTTTGCTCGCGGTTGCGTCCGTAGAGTGCTGCGCCGAACGCTTTCTGGATGTAGTCGATGAGTTCTGGGTCGCCGAAGATGTCGTGCAGGAACCGTTGCCAGAGCGGTGCGTCGGCGTCGGGTTGATACTCGGCGCGTGTGCGTCGGAAGCATCGCACTTCGGGCGTGTGCGGGTGCAGTGCGCCCGTGTCGAGATCAATCACGCCGTTGGGTGCGCAGAGGATGTTCGGCTCGGCGTCCCAGTCGTCTTTGTGGGATTGGAACTCTGGGTCGCCCGCCAGCAGGCGCACGCCGTCTTGGATAGTGCGCAGGTTTCCCAGCTCGCTGAGTGATTGCGTCAGCAATCGGTACAGGTCTGTGCCCGCTTGGGCGCGGCGGAGTCCGTCGGTGTAGTGGTGCTTGAGCGTTTCTGCAGCGAGCGTGTGGGGGGTTTCGGGCGGTAGCGTCTGCCAGCCCGCGTCAGTCCACTGCACCCACTGTTTGCGTTCCACGATGTAGAGGTAGCGTCCCGCCCACAGGCGTCGGAGGTTCTCGTACACGCGCTGGGAGTTTTTGAGCGTGGAGTAGTACGGTTCGTTTTCGGCGGGCGCCATCGTCACGGCGGCATACGACGGGTCGCGCGGTACGCGCAGCCAGTCCGCGAGCCGCTCGCATGTTTCGGCGGGCAGCAGCTGCTGCAGGGCGCGGTAGCCCAGCACGCTCTCCAGCGGCTTGGCGTAGGTGTCTTGCACGGCGCGGCGGCGGTCGTGGCGTTCGGGATCGTCCGTTGCGCGTGCGAGAGCGTCTATGACTCGGAGCGCGTCGGCTTCGGGGATTTGGCACTTGCGCAGCCAGCCCGCCAGCGCGAGGGCGAGGGCGTGCCGCGCCCCCTCGCGGTAGTAGGGCAGCACGGCGGCGGCTACCGCTGTGAGCGTGCAGGCGCGCTGCAGCGCGTCGCCGTCCACTTCGTCGGGTAGCAGCGAGTCGTCCACCCACTCGCGCGGGAGTCCGTCGCCATCGATACTGGGCGGTACAACGGTCTGCATGGGGTTCGCGCTTGCCGATTCGGAGCGCAGCTCCACATGCGGTTTCCACTGCTTGGTGTGCGGTATCGCGCCCTGAATGCGGTAGAAGTAGTGCGCGATTGGCTTGCCCT
>Ga0308393_1001309_pt1 | contig 11782 bp, 9 predicted proteins | sample Hotspr2Sampleee2_FD_202364 | JGI IMG/M metagenome (GOLD analysis project Ga0308393, IMG submission 202364) | Hot spring phototrophic mat microbial communities from Mushroom Spring, Yellowstone National Park, Wyoming, United States - 20050630_ee2 ... | reverse complement strand
AGAATAAAACATACAACAACAAATCCGAGGCACTAAAAGGTCTTTATACACATGTTTTACTTCCTGCCTGTGACCAGTTTGTGGAGGCCATGACAAGAGCCTTTTCGGCCGCTGGCTATGCATATACATTTCATTACTCTACTGGTGCTATGGAGGGGCTTCTGGATGATAAACGAGGGACGGCCGCCATACTAATGCAAGCCTATTCAATGGGACTTGTCAAGGAGACCGAAATCAGAGCGTTCTTCAAGGATATGCTGGGTCGTTACGCTGAGCAAGAATAGGAAAGGCCGAAATTGGCCATTTTTAGCCGATTTGAGGCGGGGTACACCTTTTTCTGGTATCTTACCCCTACTTCGCCATTTACTAGGTCTCAAATCGCCTCTAAATCGGTAGTTGTCTCTGGTAACTTTGAAGGCGATGACTAACTTGGCGAACGCAGGCCACACTGTGGCCGACCCGACCATTACTTTGATAGTAGTTGTTATTGCCCTCGGTGTTATTATTGCTGCCAACACCGCCTTAGAGGTACACAGGAATAAGGAATATAGGTGGTGGTATGGGGTAATAAAGATTGCTTTTTACTTTGGCTCTTTTGCGCTTACTATGGTAACAGGTGGTGCGGCGACGGCTATTGCAAGCGTTAGCACCTTTCTCGGCATGGAGTTAAGCAAACTTGCTCAGCTACTACACATCAACGGCCTTCATGGACTAATAGGAAATGGTAACGGAACTCGTAAATCGGATAAGGCGGATAAGAATACGCCACAACATTGAGTATATAGGCGGTAATATCTACACAACATGTCCGCACTGGTGGGCATGGTGGATACCTAATACGCCTCCCGTTTGGAACTTCTATGATGATGATGGGAACGCGCACTCATGTTCTATTACTTATGGTACTGAGCCAACGATAATAACGGCGTCGGGTAGTATAGTGGGCGGAATATGGTTCGGTGCGCCAGATGTTTATCTTGTACATGGACAAGAGTTAGACACAAAAACCAAAAATGCCGAAAGGCCAACTTTATTCGTGCTATACGAACATCGGGCTGAGGCAGAGCAACTTTCATACCCAAGTGGAACAACTTCGGCCTTACTTATTATACCACAATCGACTAAATGGTCTGCCGAACTTTCATCCTCTATGCACCGAGGGATGATGTCGGCAATGCAGGATATAATGAAACGAGCACTAATAGATATTATTGATGCGACTTGGGTACCTACATACAACTCTAACTTAGCTGGCACAGGACAGGGTTTGCCTGGCGAGGCGAACTCGCTTGTTATGACGCTCAGATGGCGATCTTATGTCTAGGTAACTTTGTGTGATATGGCACTACAATGCAGATGCGGGCAACCCGTAGAAGCCTTTGGGGTTCCATCTTGTTACACCAAGATGGCTCCAATAGTGAAGCTTATCTTCACTACAAGAGTAGGTGAACTAATAGATAATCCATCGGCCGACCTTGCGCTTAGTCCTGCTAACACGAAATTCCCTGACATCTATCGCTTAGTTACGCCTCGTTTAGACGATGTTTCCTCGGATCGGCCAGAGGCCATCACTGAGGAAATCGGAGCGACAAAGTATTATGTTCGGGATGCGGCTCGAACGATAACGGCTACTGTTGGCGAGCTCCCTACCGAGTGGGCGCAGCGCATTGCTGAGCTGAGATGTCAGGCCAACCTTGGCGTGTTCCTAGTAGACGCCAATGGAACGATTTGGGGCAGGAAGGTAGATACTAATACAGGCGTTGCTGGGGCCGCAATCCCTGTTGTACCCTCGTCTGTTGATATACAATTTGCGTTCCCGACTTATTCATCGGTACAGAAGCATGTGCTAAGCTTCCAGATGCCATTTAATCTTGCTGACTATGAAATTATCCCTCTATGGAATGATTCTAATGTACTAAACTATTTTACGCCCCAGCCAGTTGGGTTTAGAGTGTTCCAACAAGGCAGTAACTGGGTTGTATTTCTCTTCTCTAAGTATCATGCGCCTAATGGTACGATAGTCGTCCCTATTACGGGTGTTACGCCGCTATCGGCTATTGAGGTTAGGGACGCTTCTGGTAGTTCGGTGGTGGCCTCTGGCACTGCCGACTTGGGTAACGGGAGGTATCGGCTGAACAACCCGCTGACATCAGGCACGCAGTATATTCTAGATTGCACAGCGGTAACTAACCCGCCAAGATCGCAGTTTGACTGGCCATCCGTTAGAGCGCCGTTCCGTGCGTGAGAATAGAAGCGTTGATAAGGCGGCTACAAGAGGCCGTCAACGCACTGCGAGGCGATGGCATACCAGAGATTGGCGTAGTCTCGTTTAAGGCACTTCCGCCTAATACACAGAGGGCTGAACAAGTAGAAATAGTTTCGTCTGCGTTTCGCCAGATAGAAACAATGAAGAAGGGGCTGATAGGTGCAAAGTCAGCCCCTATTCCATATTCTGAGCGCTATCTGAAATGGCGCATAAAGAAGGGTCTTGGAGCTACGCCCACATGGACACTTGTGAGGACGGGTTTATTATATCGTTCTATGGGTTATTATGTGAAGGGCGGGGAACTTTATGTTACGTACGATAAGAACAGAAGGGCAGCAGTCAAGTATCTTAGTCAGCGAGCTGGCTTTCATGTGCTTGATGTGTCGAGGGCAAACCTAATAGAAATGGCGGCCAGAATACAGGCTCGTAGATTACAGAGCTTTATTGATATACTAAGGAGGGGCTATGGCACAAGATAGTGATAAGCTTGGATATAAAGATTTCTTTGACGAGGCGCTCTTTACGCCTGTAATAGAGAATGTAAATGCACTAATAGCTTCATTACAGGGGCTTCGTGATACAATAAAGGCAGGCATTGTGCCATCTCTGAATGAATTGAGGGCGGCGATAAACGCATTCACTAATAATCAAAAGGCGGGTGCTGAGCAGGCACGCAAGATAGCCGAAGAGTTAACTAAGACCTCTACGGCCGCAAAGGCCTACTCTAAGATACAAGACGAGATAAATCGTCTGACTGCTAAGAAGGCGGCACTTGAAGACGAAGCCGCCAAGGTGGCCGCCAAGCTCAGAATAGAAGTAAAAGAAGCAGAGAAGGCTCTAAAAAGATACGCCCAAGCCAGCACCGCATCAGCAAGAGCGGCAGAAGCATTAGAAGTGGCTGAAAAAGCGCTGAAAGGCCAGATAGATGCCAATGTAACTTCATACTATCACCTTTCTGATGCTCTTGACGACCTAAGAGAAAGATATAAAAGCCTTGTCTTAGCTGGGCAGGCAAACACTGAGGAAGCGGCTCGGCTACGCGATGCTATCGTACAGCTCGATGCAAGGATAAAGAAAGTAGATGCCGAGGTTGGCCAATTCCAGAGGAACGTTGGGAACTATACTAAGTCGTTCAAGGATGCAATGACTGAGTTCCTCGGTGCTTCTGGTAAGGCTGGCGAAGCCGTGCTGGCACTTACCTTCGCCACTGAACGCGCCAGAGATGCGTTTGTGGCCGCTGGCGGTGGCGTAAAAGGCTTCTTCCGTGCCATTGTAGAAGGTGCTAAGGCACTACGGGGCGTTGGGGTAATGCTATTACTGGAAGGCATTGCCAAGTTACTTTCAATCGGCAAGGACATAGAGGCGTTAGAGAATACAGAGAGGAGGCTAAAACTAACAAGCGAGGAGATAAGAATAAATAACGAGCTTGCTGCTATAAAGCTTAGGCTCGCCAACTTAGACGAATCGACAATAAAAGGCCTTGCCGAGAAAAGCAGATTGCTTGCGGCTCAGGCAGATAGAGAAATAGAGTTACTTAGACTTAGGCGTGAGTATGTACAAGAAGAGCTAAAAAGGACAGAAGAAGAAATAAAGAAGAACATAGAAAGCCCTCTAAACAAGTTGCTTACATTTCTTGGCAAGGCTGTCGGCTCTATTGTGAAGGCACTATCTTATATACCACGTGGTCTTGCTGAGGCGCTGAAAGCCGTTGGGGCTGATAAAGCAGCACAAGGTCTGGAGTTTGTAGCCGCTAAGGCTGAAAAGGCAGCAGCTGGAATAGAAAAGATTTTTGCTTCCTTTGGAGCATCAGAAATTGCTCAGTCAAAAGAAAGGTTAGTAGAATTACAGAAGGAACTGAGCGATCTGGATAACAAAGAGAAGGAACTTCTATCCCAAAGACAAAAGACACAGCAAGAGATAGCCGAGCAACAGCAGAAGATTATAGATGACGCTATAAGGGCGCTTGATATAGAGATAGAGACTGTTGGAACAGCACGGCAGAAACTAAAAGAAGAATACGAAAAGAAGTTTGCTGCATTACAAGCTACACTTGAAGAATATGAAAGGCGCTTAGAGGGCAACGTGGAGGCAATAGAGCTAATAAGAAACAAGTATGCGGCCAAAGTAGAAGAGCTAAAAGCCGAGTTAGCGAGAAAGGACGAGGAGATAGTGAGGGAGGCCGTGAAGAGGATAGACAATATACGGCGCACACTAGTACAAAACGCTCTTGACCTCAGGATAGCAGAAATAAACGAGCAGTTTGATACACTAAAAGAGCAACTTAGAGATTCGCTTGCCGAACTTGGAGAAGAAGGGGAAGAGCTGTTTATTGAGCTGGAAAATAGGAGACAGCAAGCCATAAGAAGAGCAATCTTAGAGGCCGCTGACAGGGAAATAAGGCTTCGTGAAGAGATAGCAGTTGCTAGACTCGATAGAGAGCGCGAAAACTATGAGAAAGAGGGGGAGTTTGTCCGATATAGAGAAAAGAGGCTTGCCGAGTTACAGATAGAGTTTGCCACTAAGCGGTTGGAAACACTGCGTAAGCTATTACAGGAGACGGGCGATGAAACAATAGAGTTAGAGATAGCTAAGACAGAGGCACTCATAGCGCAGGCTACGGCCAAACTAAAAGAAATAGCCGCTCGTGAAGCTAAAGAGGCGCTAAAAGCGCAGCAGGAAATTGTGCGTGAATACATAAAAGCTATTGAGGCCGTCAGCGATGCGTTGAATAGTTACATATCTAAGATTGAAGAGCGTCAGACAAATAGCCTTCAAAGACAACAAAATACGCTTAGGTCAAGAATAGCTGTTTATGAGGGGCTTGCTAGACAGGGCGCTCTTGCTGCCGACCAAAGTATAGCTGATTTGGAGGCTCGTGAAAGCGAGCTAATAAGAAAACAAGAGGAGCTGAAAAAGAAAGCCCAGCGTCGCGAGATGGCATTGGCCGCAGTAAAGACTTATGTTCAGCTACTTGATAGGAATGCGCCTTCGCCTCTGGCGCAGACAATCCGTGATATAACGGCTATTAGCCAGTTTGTATCCCGCCTTCCGACCTTCTTTTATGGTACTGAGTTTGTTCGAGATGGAATTCGTATCCCAGGGGCTATTAGAGACGCACTAATAGTAAGGGTACACGAAGGGGAACGAATAGTCCCAGCGGATATCAACAGAAAGCTCGGGGATATAAAGAACGAAGACTTGCCAAAGATAATAAATAGCCCAACGCCAACAACGAGGGTAGTGTTTGACTATGACTCGTTGTCTAATACAATCGTAACGAGTATCAACGAGGGGTATAAAAAGAAAAACATAAGGAGGCGGTTATGAGGCAGATAGAGCTAATCGTACAGGGGCGTCGGGTTACTGAGTGGAGCAAGTGGGATGAGGCAGAAATAACAGTTAGTCGCTCCGACGATCGGGTTTCTATCGATAGTTCAATAGATGGCGTTCAGCTTCTTGGCGATGCGTATAACACTATAAACGGCCTTCTGAGAGCGAATAAATACAAGCCGCTTCGAGTAGTCATTAGGATAGGCAACGCCGCATGGACTGGCGTAATAGACGCATCTAAGGCTAAATGGGGCAGAAACAGAATGGCTGTTGATATAGATATAGACGAGCTTGTACTATTTGAACGTGATGTTGCGGGGCTAATGCCTAGAACGGGATTCAACTGCGTGGTGGCGCTAGAGCGGGAAGGTGATCGTGGTTCGGTGGCGGCCGCTCTTGCTTCCTGTCTTCTTCTCCTCTATGCTATTATCAGAGAGGTAAGAGACCTAAAAGAGACAATAGCCAATACTGCTGCGCATGCCTCTGGCGGGGCTACGGGGCCAGCAGCGGCAGCAGCATATAAAGCGGCAATGGTGGCAATTAGAATTGCTTTCATAGCTACACTTGCGATAGCTCTCTGGAATATAATAGAACAGCTAATTAAGTTATTGCCAGCCCCAAAGACAACACGGGCTCTTAACTTGGGCGAGGCCATCCGTGATGTTGTTAATGCAGCTGGTTATTCCGTTAGCTATCCGCCCGCGCTTAACAAGATATGGCTTGTGGGTGATAATGTAGATACAATAGAAGCTACCGAGCTAATAATACTGGCGGCAAAGCTATTAAATGCCAAAATATACCTGAACAATCGCCAACTTAGATTCTCATTGCCCCTAGCAAGCTTCCCTCTGCATAATATAGCTTATACCGAGTTCTATACTATAAACACAGACGAATTTGCTGGATATACCTTAGTTTCAATGCTGCGAGATTATACTGACAGGTTCAGCAATCGTTTGCCTCATGCTGCCGAGATAAGGTTCGCTGGCTATTCAGGATATAATCGGGTTGATATACCATATTCGCCAGGTAAAATAAAAACATCCATGACAGAGTTAGACCGACTCGTAAATATATTCTACGACACAATAAAGGCGGCTTCCAGAATACTTAGAAGGGGACTAAACCTGCCAATATTACAGACAGGCATACTATTAGTAGGAAACGAATACTTCGCACCTAAGATAATAATGGGAGATGCGCTTGATAGACTTAATGAGCAAAGCGAGACGGCCCTTTTACAATTCGTCGCTAATAACTATGCACCCAAACTATGTAAAGTATATCAACGGGCAAAGTTACCTTTCGTTGTGGCCGACTATATAAATCTTGCCTCTTCTGGCTTCTCAGGGGTAAAATCGCTTCGGTGGAATATAAATAGCGACTACGCAGAGGTTGATTATTATATCGTTGAGAGCGTGCAACCAGACAAATCAACGAAATTAATATGATAATAAGAGAGATACAAGACTATCGGGTTTTGGACTCCACGACTAATACGCCAACACAAAGGCCAACAAATTATCGTTTAATATTGGCGCCTCTTTTATATTGGCGAATAGAGCTAACTGAGCGCCGAATAACTGTACTTGAACCCCAGTCTGGAAGCCTTGGTGCTCCAGACCCAAATGCTTTTATGGTCGTTGTCCCACCTTCCTATACAGCGGGGCAAATATTTGGCATTGAACTATTAGACACAGACTGGGAAAGCGAAGGCTTTGCTGTTGGCGACGTGTTAGATATGGGGATGGGGTCGCTAATCACGAATTCAGTATTCCTACGTGCCACTATACAGGGAATAAGTGGGAGGGCGGCGATGTTCATCATCAACACCATTTATGTCGTCGCTGGCACATTAGACACCCAAAACCCATTCCCATTGGTCGCATTTCTCGTCAATGAACGCTTCAATACAAAGGCGGCCTTTTTGAGGGATGGTGATGTTGGATTTATATCGCCGCTGAACGGGCAGCCGTTTTATACTACTGGACACGCTAATAGTCTAAACATTATTCAACCAACAATAACGAACTCAACGCTGATATATAATCTACGACTTTACAATGCGGCACAAGAAGCCAACATTGATGCGCTAATGCCAAACGCCCGTGTGTTTAAGAATGTCTATGTAGAGGTTAATGGTACCCAGTTCTACGCATATAGATCATCTTTAAATCCGACCGCTAATATACCAACACAAGCCTACCCGACAAGAGGAAAAATAGTAATAGACGCCGAGGCTCCCAACGAACTTAGAAGTCTGTCGTTTGAAGCGGGGTGTCTTCTTCTGCATCCTAACCGCATAGAGGAAACAAACAGCTTTGTTACCCCAGGTACTTTGACGATAGGAGCATTTGGTAGCTCTATTAATGCGCCCTCAATCCCGTCGCCTGTAAAGCAGTTTGTTTGTTTATTGGGGCCCGACTCACATCACTCTCTTCCTTCTGTGCTTAGCTCCATTGACCTTACTGCGCCAATAGACGTGCCAAACTTCCCATACGCGGTTAGGGCAGGGGCTGATTATGTTGGAGTCGTTGTCGGCCAAGTCAGTGGGCAATGGGTTGCAGTAATGACTAATCGTATCGCCACAACGCGACCTGTTTATGCCCTAAAGATAGTAGAAGAGAATTTCTTCCCAGCTCGTTACGATTACATAGTATTACAATCTGAAACACCCTCAACCCGACTATCTGGCATATATACTGTCATAATATACGCCAAAATAAACAACAGCTTCGTACCTGTTGCAAGTTACGACTTAAGTGTTTTTAGTCCTGTACCAACACCACTTCCAGACTTTTTTGTTGATGGCACAGAGATATTGGGCAATCTTTTCCCCTTTGAGCGCAAAATGCCTAAGGGATATGGCCTGCGTGTAGCCAATTTTGATGTTGTGTTCTTCCACAATGACCCAATAATGGGCAATAAAACTTTATTTTACGTTCCATTGCCATCTTCGCAAGAGCCACCCAACCTTGGCGTGCTGTCATCGCCACCATCGGGCTACTTGGGCGATTTGATGCCATTTATGGATATCCCATATACAATAAAAGCCCGAGTAATATGCCCCGATGGAACATTTTTGGAGTCAGCGCCGTATGAAGTAACATTTACGCCACGCCCAGATAGGCAACTCGCCAGCATAACCCGCACACCAAATAATATTACAATTACATTATTTAGTAGTATAGTAAATGACTTAGAAACCGAATTCCAAATACGAGTCGCCCTCTTTAATGCTCCTGCTGACCACAGCCCCATAGAACAAGCCATGTACTATATTCAGGAAGACCCAGTCACTAGTACTATAATTCTTGAGTATGGGCAAAACAGCCCAAACATAAACATACTCAGAACGCCATTTACTGGATATAGCTATGATGTAACCATAAACACGAGCGACCTGCCGCCAGGCAAATACGTAGTTCACGTAAGAAACGAATACGTACTTAATAGGGACAACACAGGAGACTACGAGTCGTTCTACTACAACTTTGAAATAAGAAGCCCAGAGAGCCCTGTGGGAGCTCCTATTGTGCCATCAAGATGTAAAACCGAAATACCAGCGATATACAATGAACAATGGGATTATATAGTGATAGACGAAAACGACATTTTCTACAGGTCGCGTAATATAACTGGATGCTCTCTAGACAGCTATTGCGGATGTTTTACCTTTGTGCCAAGTATCCCAGAGGATTGGATTGATATTATAGGTTATTTTAAGGGTAGCATAAAGGGGCGACGGGTGCCCAATAACTCTATACACAAAACAAGGTTTAGAGGACGTATAATACGACTGGACGACGAGTATATAACGGAAGACTTTGTTTCTTCTCTGTACCGCAAAGAAGACATTGTGAGAGCATATACAACAAGATATCAAGTGGAGATATTCGCCCATACCCCATGCGACCTAATCAACTTAGATATATTAAAGCTTGCCGAACGCTGGGATATAATAAATCGCTCTAATAGAATGCTGCCAGCGACAATATACAATCTAAAACCAGCCGAGATATCTATTTCTGACAGCGGAGAGCACGCCAAAATAACAATAACACTTAAAACGCTTAGGTGGCGGGATGAGTATAGAAGACAAGGATAATCTAAGAGAGATTAGCTTTCGTGAGTTTGCTGATAAATGGCTTGACGGACTGGAAGCCAAATATGATACTATCGGAGACCTTTGGATTGATGTGTTTAGAGTAGATATAAACGAATACTTAAATAACCTAAATAACAGGGTAGATGTCCTTATTACGCTAATAAACGCTACAAACGCCGAAGAGGCCTATAAAGCCTTCGTTGCCGAGTTTGGCGAGGATAGAAGGAGCGGCCTCCCTTCTTACGAGGCCTTACTACCAGTGATTAGGGCGCTCGGAGGTCGGGATAATGATAGCGCACTAACTATTATTGGTATCTTTAATTATGCAAGAGCACGACGACCTAACTCTCCTTCGGGAGATAATATCAACCCTCATCCGCCACATACTTAATATCTTGCGGGAAGACCCGTCTAAACTACATCGCACGACCATGATGAGTTTAGACAGGTCAATACGCCTTTATGCCCTGTTAAGAAAGTTATATGGGGCGGAAGCCAAAGAAGTGAAGATAGAGATAGAAGAAGTTTCATGCGACTCCAAGTAATCAAGAATCATTGGGACATACTGAAACGTGGGCATAAAATAACAATACTTTATGGTGGAACGAGAAGCGGGAAAACATATTCAATACTCCAATATTTATTCGTTGAGGGGATGCGAGGCACATATAAACTTGCCAGCGTCGTATCCCGTTCCTACTCTCATATCAAGCGTGGTGCTCTAAGAGAATTCTTGGAGATAATATCTCCCGTTTATGACCTCATAGAGGAGAACAAAACATTCTTGACATATAAGTTTCCTTCTGGCTCGGTTCTTGAATTCTTCTCGGCCGATACAGAAGAAAAACTGCGCGGCCCGCAAAGAGATTGGCTATTCGTGAATGAGGCCAACCTACTTACGCAGGATGAGTTTGCTCAGTTATTCATGAGGACACGAGACCGAGTGTTTCTTGATTTCAACCCAGTCGGTCGCTTCTGGCTTGACGACTTCATACAAGGCCTGTCCAGTCGGGAGTACATTGTAGCCAAGAGCACATATAAAGACAACCCTTTCCTCTCTGAGTCGCAAATCAAGGCCATAGAAAACCTCGCCTACATGGACGAGAAACTTTACAGGGTTTATGCCCTCGGTGAAAGGCTTGACTATCAAGGTAGAGCAGTGATGAACTACGAGATAATAGAGCCAAGCCGCTTCGCTGACATAATGTCATCCAGTCGTCCGATTATCGGAGTAGACTTCGGCTATTCACATGCAGAGACTGCTGCCGTTGCGGTGTGGGTGGTCGGAGTTAAAGAAATACTCGTCAAAGAGATATTCTATCGCAAAGGCCAATGCGTACAAGAGCTTGCTGACGCTATAAACAAATATGATTACGACCTCATACTCGCCGACTATACACAAACCGAGATGATTAGAGCGCTGGCCGACACTGGGCTTGACTATGTCAATAGGTGTCGCAAGATGGACTTGCGTCAGTCTTTTGCGTTGCTGAATATGTACAGGCTGTACATAACGAACGACAGCCCTAACCTAATCAACGAGGTCAGTAATCTATACTGGAAGGACGAAAGAAACTTGGCAGACTCGCCTAATCACCTTATAGACGCGCTGCGCTACGTTATGCATTATCTTTACTTCTGAGCCGTAAGTAACTTAAACACCTCAATAGTCCTTCGTATCCAGCCTAAAAAGAAAACCTCGAACTGCGCTCGCCTATTCAGAGTGATAGTAAGGTAGAAATCTACCCGCCGAGCTAAAAGTTTATACATTAGCAATCTTGCTACCGAACGGCGAATAGCTCCCATTGTAATCGGCCCTAGTATGCCATCAGCAGCAACGCCAACGGCAGACTGGATAGTTATTACGGCCTGTCTGATACCTGCATTAACAGCGAAATCAAATAAGTACTCGCCGACGGGAGCTGGCATTTCATCGCAACGCAATGGCTTCCAGAACTGGTCATAATAGAACCTACGCACTAAGTCCTCAGGAACGGGCTTTTTCTGGTCTATTAGCTTCCAACCCTCCCAGTTTGGATGCGCTCGTCTGGAAATGCCTTTATATGTCTCGCCGCCAG
>Ga0308393_1001308_pt1 | contig 11783 bp, 10 predicted proteins | sample Hotspr2Sampleee2_FD_202364 | JGI IMG/M metagenome (GOLD analysis project Ga0308393, IMG submission 202364) | Hot spring phototrophic mat microbial communities from Mushroom Spring, Yellowstone National Park, Wyoming, United States - 20050630_ee2 ... | reverse complement strand
AATATTTGTAACCAGGGATCATTTTTTCGCCTGTTTTGCCGAGTACATCATAAACGGCAATGTCGGAAGGCGAGAAAACAAATTGGTCTTCTTCGGAGCCGGGTCCTCGCAGAAACATTCCGCTGTAATTGTGGTAATGTTGCGAGCCAGCAATATTGGGGCGAGCCATAATAAATTCCATAATTGCTCTTGACTCAGGGAGCGAAAAAGGGTATTTGTTGGCACCGGGCTGAATGTAGTCGGGTTGCCAGTTCCAGCCCCAGTCGCGGTTGGGGTCGTAGTAACCTTTTCGGTCTTCATTTACGAAGCCGTCGCCGTCGTTGTCTAAACCTTCGTATCCTAAAAGTTCATATTCGCCTGCTTCGCCGGGTTTGGCTAAAATCATTTGTCGGGGGTCTTCGGGGTGCGGGATATATCTGCCTGTGGGGCTTTTCCTACGCATAAGAGTAATTTCGCCATCGCCGTTGAGGTCGTCGAAATCATCTTCATCGAGTAAGCCGTCGCCGTCATCATCTACGGGAATTAGTCCTGAGCGGGGTGTGTTGGCATTGTTAAGATTTTTTAAAAAATCATCACGCCCATCGGGGTTGATAGTAGGCAGTATATAGAAAGTTTTTTCTTTGAGCAGTTCTTGAATAAATTTTACATCTTTGTAGTTTTCGGTCAGATACCAAGCGGTGTAGAGAGCTATTTCTGTACCTTGTATTTCGTTAGAGTGGATATTACCATCGATGTAAAAAGCGGGTTTGTGTTCGGGTTTTCCCCCATCGGTGATAGTCAAAGCCCAAATATCTCTTCCTTGAAACGATTTACCGATACTTTCCATTTTTACAAGGTTGGGATAGGCTTTTTGTATGCGGCGGCAAATATCGGTAACTTCGGCATAATTGTAATACCTATTCCAACCTACTTGCACTTTGGGGTTATGAGGTGTGCCTAAGGCTCGTAGTCCGAGTTCTTCTTTCTTTTGGGAAAAAATTGCCAAAGGAAAAAAAGTCAAAGCAATAAAAACGTATTTGTTCATTTAGGTTGTTGTTTTGAGGTTAGATACTTTTATGCTAAATCTAAATCATTTTTGACTTGCTTTACAAAATCTATATCTACATCAAGGATTTCAGCAATTTCCTGCAAACTGAATTTTCCTTTTTGAAGCATTGCCTTCACGCTTAATTTGATACCTTCTTTAATGCCTTCTTTGATGCCCTTTTCAATACCTTCTTTGATGCCTTTTTCAACACCTTCTTTGACGCCTTGCTCAAAGCCTTGTTCTTTTACTTCGTTCAAAATTGCTTCTCTGATACCCATATTTTTACAAGTTTAAAGTATCTTTCTGAACTTGCTTTACAAAATCTACATCTAAATCAAGGATTTCAGCGATTTCTTGCAAACTAAATTTCCCTTTTTGAAGCATTGCCTTCACGCTTAATTTGATACCTTCTTTGATGCCTTTTTCAACACCTTCTTTGATGCCTTTTTCAATACCTTCTTTGATGCCTTTTTCAACACCTTCTTTGATGCCTTGCTCAAAGCCTTGTTCTTTTACTTCGTTCAAAATTGCTTCTCTGATACCCATATTTTTGCGAGTTTTAAAGGTTTGGTCTGTAAAATTAACAAAATCTTCGTAAATTTCTCTGCTGCTAAAACTTACGTACATCTGAATAAAGTCCAAGATTTTTCTGATTTTTGTAGCCGTATAATTTGCTTCTTTAAGTGCCAACACCAATTCCTTTTTCCATGAAAAAATGCTTTCATCACTGCTGCTAAGCCTTTTTTCTAAGGCTTTTTGTGCCGTAAGCATCACAATAGAAAAAGGATTATTAGGCAAATTTAGTTCCTGTTCGGTTTTGTTAAAGATTTTGAAAGTGTCAAACTCATAAATATTTTTTGTTTTGTGAAACTGATACACATACGCATTTGGTTGATAGTTGGGGTTGCTATCGGTCAGAATGGCAAGTGCCGTAACGTCTTTCTGATAGCGGTCTCTGATACGATAGAAATACACAAACATTCTTTCGGCAAAATTTTCGTCTTCGTAACCTTGCACTTCAATGTGTATGAGTATCCAGTGTTCTTTTCCTGTTTTAGTAAAGACTTTCGCTAACTTATCTGCATACTTCTTTTTTGCTCCTTCGGGATAGATTTTAGCGAGTTCTTTATCCAAAAATTGAGGCTTACGGTTAAGGTCTATGTACTCTTCGGTCCAATCAGGATAAAAATACATCAAAAAATCTTCAAACAAATCTTCAATAATACCTTTCCAAAGCACATCGCGAGGAATATGTATCATTTTTATTTCAAATTTACGTTGATAGTTTCTTTGCCTGCCGTAGCGATACTTACTTGAATTTGCACACTGCCCGAACCTGCTATGAGCCACGAAAGTTCTATTTTCTCGCCTGCCGCCATAGGTTTGCGAATCACCTCACGCCTTTTGCCTGCTACTATGTTTTGGTTTTTGTTGTGGATAAGTTCAACTTTCAGTTTATCAACGTGGCGGGTGCGTTCGCCCAGTTCGGTGTGAGTAGGAAGCAATCCTTTGTTATGAATATCAAGAGTAATGCGTGTCAATCCGCCTGAAACGGCTTCGGTGCGTACATTCGTAATTTGCAAAACAGGCATTATTGTAGCAAAATCTATGAAAAACTTGCTATGTTTTTGGATAGTTTCTTGCAAAAACTGCACAGGCGGATTGAGTTTCGCAAAAGGTACAATCCCTCCTACTTCGGCTTTTTTGTTAGGAAAATCGGGGTGCGTGATAGGTTTCCACTCTACAAATACATTCGGAATTTTATTAGCCTCTGCCCAACGCAAAAAACACACTTCGTCGCTATCGGTTTGGTTCTTTTTGGCGGTATCTTTCGGAACAGCCCAAGCAGGTGTAGCAAAGCTAAACCTTCCGTAGTGATAATATGCCCAATTCGTAAAATTTCCACCACTTGCGGGCATACTCGGTAAATCTTTGATACCAGCTTTTGCATAAAGTTTAGCAACTTGCTCATTGATGGCTACATCTTTTTCTTGCCAACTTGCAACGATTTTCTGAGTTGCTTTTTGCTTATCGTATTTGTTGGGTTCGGTGAGGTTGTTGGCTAAACCAAGTTGAAAAACAGCATAAATGTTTTTGGCATCATACATAAAATCGAGCAAGGCTCTGTTTTCAGGTTCGGAAACGGCAAACTCGCCTGCTCCATCTGTAAAAAATGGATAGCCGTGTGTGAAGTTTTTGTTCAGATTTATGCCTCCTTCGCCATCTTCGTTGAATTGTCCGTCTTTGTCGTTATCAATACCTTCGGAAAGAACAATATATTTTCCTGTTTCGCCTTTGGTGGCATCGGCTTTTACGAGTATGCGGGCATCGTCTTTGTGGTTTGTAAAATTACCTGTGGGGTCTTCAATGCGTACAAGGGTGATGAGTCCGTCGTTGTTGAGGTCTTCGAAACCATCTTCGTTGAGTCTGCCGTCGCGGTCGTTATCCGTATTAGAGGCATTCAAATTTCTTTCGTATTTGATTTTAGCAAATGCCTGCTCATAGGCATCAGGATTGACACAAGGAACAATGTAAATAGTTTTTGTTTCCAAAACCTTGCTGATACTATCTTTGGAAACATTTTGCAAGATTTTCTCGGCAATCTGAATGCTACTCTCTACACCTGCCAAGTGGTGGGCGTCGAGTCCTGCGGCTATCAGCATAGCGGGTTTTTCTTCGGGTTTGCCACCTTTGGTGAGGGTAAGTAGCCAAATATCACGTCCTTGTACGCTTTTGCCTATGCTTCTGAGGGTACTAAGGCTTTTGTAATTGTTGTTGATTTGACGGAGTGCATTGCTAAGAGCCGAGTAGTTTTTGTAGTCAGATTGCCCATAAGAGCCAGAAAAGCCTATCAGAAAGGCAAAAACTAAGTGAAGTTCTTTTTTGAGCATATTGTTTTGTTGGTTTATGTATGAGCATAAACGCAACAAAGTAGCATTTATTGTGTAGAATTGTTTTTAGAAAAGATTTTTCTTGCATTTTCCGTAGTTTTTTGGGCAACATCTTCCAAAGTTATCTGATAAATAGAAGCAACTTTTTCGGCGATGAGTGGAATGTAACTGATTTCGTTGCGTTTGCCTCGGTGTGGCACAGGGGCTAAATAGGGGCTATCGGTTTCCAAAACTAAATGTTCAAGACTTAAATTTTTCAGAACTTCGTCCAAACCGCTTTTTTTGAAAGTAACTACGCCACCGATACCCAAATAAAAGCCTAAATCAATAATTTTTTGAGCCTGCTCGAGAGTACCCGAAAAGCAATGAAAAATACCTGATAAGGATTTTTCGGCGTCTTGCAGTTCTTCTACAAGCTGTATAGTTTCATCAATAGAATTTCGGCAATGAATAATAAGTGGCAATTTGTATTGTTTTGCCCAATTTGCTTGTATCTTGAAGGCTTCTTTTTGCTCTTCAAAAAAAGTTGTGTCCCAATACAAATCTGTTCCCATTTCGCCGATGGCAACAAATTTTCGTTTTTTGAGCCAATCTTCAACAAGGTAAAGTTCTCGTTCAAAATCTTTTTTTACCGAGCAAGGGTGCAAACCAATGGTAGCGATACAATTTGGGAATTTCAGTTCCCACTCGAGCATAGCATCGATACTAGTGTGGTCTATATTGGGCAAGTAGATTTGACTTACACAAGCCTTTTCGGCTCTTTGCATTATTTCTTGTGCATCTTTGGCAAATTCTTCCAAATACAAATGGGCGTGGGTATCGGTGAAAATCATTTTTGAGAGGTTTTGATAAGATTTTGCATACAAATTTCAAATTTTTTTCAAAAAAGTTGGTATTTTATTTGCTTTATTTGTTTTAAGTTTTTATGATTGCAAAAATACCATAAAGCAATGCTGTTTGTATCAGAACATATTTCGCAAGTTAAAACTCTCAAATGTTGTATTTGGGCAACAAAATTGCCACTTGGTTCGGTATTCACTTAGAAATTTTATTTCAAATTATAATGCAAGAAAAGTAAAAAGCCCGAACCTAAAAAGTTTGGGCTTTTTTGTGAAAACTTTACTCTTATCTCTATTGTTTTTATTTTGAAACCTTAAATGTTACAGCTATGGAAAAATTCAACAGCAAAGGTACAAAATGCCCTACTTTGTGGCTTGGTACAGACAAAATGATACAAAACAAAGCTAACACTTTTGTTTTGGAACTTAGCGGCGTTCGCCCCGACCTTGAAGACAAAAACTCGGAAGGGGTAAATGATGATTTACACGAAAACGACAAGCAATCAGATGTAAATTTCTGTCAGAACGCTACACTGCAAAAAATTGCAATTTCTCAAATCGTAGCTTCTTTGTTAGGAATTTTGAATTATCTGCATTGAAGTAAAAAGCCTTTGCCTTGTGCGAAACGCACAGGCAAGGCTAATGTTTTGATTTGAAGTGCGAAAGTTAGTTTTACTTACCTGTAAATTTTGCCTCTCTTTTTTCCAAGAAAGCACTTGTACCTTCTCTGAAATCTTCGGTGCGGGTAGCTCTTTGGAAAGAATTTGCTTCCGCCTGATAGCCAGCTTCGTTGTAAGTGCCTGCGTTGGTAGCTGTAATAATCAGTTCAATAGCCGACGGGCTGTTTTTGAGCATTTTTTTGAGTAGCTCTTTGCATTTATTGAGCAATTCTTCTTTGGTCGGTAATACGTAATTGACTAACCGCCAGTGTAAGGCTTCTTCTGCTGAAATCATATCGCCAGTGAGCATTAGTTCTAAGGCTTTGCCTTTGCCTACGATTTGGGGCATACGTTGCGTGCCACCATAGCCGGGCAATATGCCTAATTTCACCTCGGGCAAGCCGAATTTGGCATTTTGGCTGGCTAATCGGATATGGCAAGCCATAGCAATTTCGCAACCACCTCCCAAAGCGAAACCATTGACAGCGGCGATAACAGGTTTGGGACAATTTTCTATCGCCAAAAAAATTTCTTGACCAATTTCAGCAAATTTTCGGCTATTTACTTCGCTAAGTTGCGAAATTTCGGCAATATCTGCCCCTGCTACAAAGGCTTTTTCACCTGCACCCGTCAGAATAACGCCTCCGATGTTTTCGTCATCATAGATAGATTGAAAAGCTACTTTCAATTCTTCAAGTGTAGCACTATTAAGAGCATTAAGTTTGCTCTCACGATTGATAGTGAGTGTAAGAATTCGGTCTTCTATTACCCACAATAAATTTTCAAATGATTGCATATTTTTATTAGATGTTAGATGTTAGACATAAGACACAAGAGGCAATGATTTGCATATTTTTTTATGCTAGAAGTGGTAAATAGCGTTCGGCAATAATTTTGGTATGGTGGATTTCATGTCCTGCCGAAAGTGCCGCCAAAGCTCTTGGTGTTACCGAAAAGCCGTTGGCATTGCCTTCGTTGAGTAAAACTTCGGGGCAAAGATTTTGATACAAACTAATAGATGAGGCTCGCACTGCCTCAAATTCTGCAATAATAGAAGCTAAACTGCGTTTATTTGCCAAAGAGTTCTGAACGTACAGGTCTTGGTCGAAGCCGGGCAAGGGCATTTTTTCGCCACGAGCCAAAGCTACCGCTCTGTACGAAAAAACTCTTTCAGCATCTACCACGTGCAACAAAACTTCTTTGATACTCCATTTGCCCGAAGCATAGGCAAAATTAGCTTGTTCTTCTGAGATGTTTTTGTAAAATTGAGCCACAAGATTTTTCCTTTCTTGCAAGATACCGATAATGTCGTTGTGTGCGAGGTGTTCTAAATAAATTTTTGCATAAGGAGGGTACTCGTTTGGAGCGAGTTTTGCCGTAAATTCCATATTTGGAAACATTTTTTTCGCAAATTAGAATGTTTTTGGCATTGAAAAAAATTTTTTTTGATAATTTGCGTCATTATTCAGAATAAAAGTTACTTTTAACTTTTAGAGCGAAAAACTCATTAAAAATTTGTTTATGAAATTGTTGTTCCAAACTTTTATTTTCGCTGTTTTCTTGCTTTCAGAAACTTTTGCACAGGTGCAATGGGCAGAGAAAGTAGTTGCCGTTTCTTCGGAAAAAAAAGGCAAAGGCAAACAATACAAAGCCGAACAAGTCTTAGGAAAACCTAATGTATTGCCCGGTTTTGGGAGCAGTCCTTGTGCGTGGTCGCCTGAGGTAGCCGATAATGATAAAAAAGAAGAGTTTATTCACGTAAGTTTTGCCAAGCCTGTTGCCATCAGGCAGGTGCTTGTCGCCGAAAATTTCAATGCAGGTAGCATTTCTGAAATTTACGCTTACGACACGCAAGGCAAGGCAAATCTAATCTATAAAAATCCTGCCATACGTTCCGAAGGCAAAGGTAGATTGTTCAGCTTGCCTATACCTCAAACACCCTATCAGGTAGCTTCTGTGAAAGTAGTGCTTCGCACCGACTTGGTAAAAGGTGAAAATCAGATAGATGCAATTGGTATTTCTGAAACCGATGAAGCCGTAGTCATTCGCCCCAATCTTGTGAAAAATCCTACCAAATACCATCCCGAAATGCTTGGTTCGGAGGTAAATTCGCCTTATTCGGAGGCAAATCCTGTACTTCGTCCCAATGGCAAAGGTATGTATTTTACCCGTGCCGACCACCCCGAAAATATCAAAGACACCATAGATAGCAAAGTTCTTTTCAAACAAGATATTTGGTATAGCGATATTGACGAGAAAGGCAATTTCACAAAGGCTATCAGCGTAGGTAGTCCGCTAAATACCCGCCAACACAACGCCTCTTTCACGATTGCCGATGACGAAAGCTTTATGCTTCTCAATAACCGTTACTTGCCTTCGGGAATTTTGGAAAAAGGTTTATCCATTACCTACAAAACTGCCGATGGCAAGTGGGGAAAGCCTGTTCCTGTGGATATAGAAGGCTTTGTGAGCAAAAGTGAGTTTAGTGAGTTTTGGCTTAGCAAAGATGGCAAAGTGCTGATAATGTCTATTGAAGATGATAATAGTCTGGGTGGAAATGACTTGTATGTATCGTTCAGAAAGGGTGAAAATCAATTCGGTAAGCCTATCAATATGGGCAATGTTATCAATTCGGTAGGTGATGAAGCTACTCCTTGGCTTGATGAAGATGGTAAAACACTTTATTTTTCTTCTAATGGTTTTTCGGGCTATGGAAGTTTTGATATTTTCGTAAGCAAACGTTTGGACGATACTTGGACAAATTGGAGTGAGCCTGAAAATTTGGGAGCGGCCATCAATTCGCCCGGAATGGACTTGTATTTTTCTAAACAAGGGAATTTCGGTTATTTCAGCTCAAAAGGCGATATTTACAAAGTACGTCTGGTAGAGCCAGTATTGGTAATCAATGGAAAAACGCTCAATATCAAAAATCGTGAGCCTGTGCGAGCTAACATTCTCATTCAGGAAAAAGACACACCCACTCAGCCTACTATCGAGAGTGAAAACGGCATATTCACTCTAAAACTTCAATTAGGTAAAAAATACCGAATAACAGCCGAAGCCAAAGGTTTTTTCCCGAAAGAAGACGAAATTGATGCTACACAGATTGCAGATTATTTGGAGCAAGACAAAGAAATTCTGATGACACCATTGGAAAAAAACCAAGTCATTCGTCTTAATTTTATTTATTTTGCTCGTGCCGAGTCGATGCTTTTGCCCGAGTCGTATTCTGAGTTGGATAAAATCGCAAAAATGATGCAAGAAAACCCCAACGTAAAAATCCGTTTGGAGGGACACACAGAAATCTATGGCAACAAAAAAGCCCTCAAAAAATTATCTAAGGAGCGTGTCATTTCGGTAAAAAATTATTTGGTAAGCAAAGGTGTTTCTAAAAAAAGGATTGATTACAAGGCTTTTGGAGCAGAGCGTCCTCTTAGCCGCGAAGACACCGAAGCCGCCCGCCAACTCAACAGGCGTGTAGAAATTCGCGTGATTTAAGATATGAAGCAATCAGACACAAGAGATAAGACCTAAGATAAAATTATTTGTCAAGTTTGAATTACTTAAGTGCCTCAACAAAATTAAACAAACACTTGTATTTGTGTAAAAACCTGAAAAACAAGATTTTGTCTAAGTACTAACATCTAACTACTAATGTCTAACTACTTATCATTGCTATTATCCTCTTTTACGCATCAAAAAAATCAATGTTTCGGCAAATATTTCAACTTATAGGCAAAGAGTTTGTCTTAGAATGGAGACAAAAGTATGCCCTCAACGGTTTGTTGTTGTATGTAACGAGTGCCATTTTTGTGGTGTATTTGTGTTTTAATTTAGAAACGCAAAGATTGCAGGCGATTACCTGGAATACGGTGTTTTGGCTTATACTGCTTTTTTCTGCTTTTAATGCCGTAGCTAAAAGTTTTATGCAAGAGCGGGTAGGTAGGTTTTATTACTACTATATGGCGGTCAATCCGTATGCGATTATCATTTCAAAAATTATTTATAACGCCTTGCTGATGCTGTTGATTACTTTGGTGGGTTTGGGGGGATATAGTTTGTTTTTGGGCAATCCTGTGGAAGATTTAGGTTTTTTTGTTTTGAATTTGTTGCTTGGAGCTTTGGGATTTTCTTCAACACTTACAATGATTTCGGCTATTGCCGCTAAGGCAGGCAACAACGCCGTGCTGATGGCTATTTTGGGCTTTCCCGTGATACTGCCTATGCTTTTGCTGTTGATTAAGGTATCAAAAAATGCGATGGACGGCTTGGATAGAGGAGCAAGCACCGAAGAGATTTTTACGCTTTTGGCTATCAATTTGATAGTAGTAAGCGTTTCGTATTTGTTATTTGGTTTTTTGTGGCGAAGCTAAATTTTTTTACTGAAATATTTGCAAAAAGTATTTTTTTATACTAAATTTGTAATCGCATAAAAGAACGGTCTGCAAACAAATCAGGTTTGACCGTTCTTTTTGTTCTTACTTATCTCAAAAACACTGGTAGAAGTTTTCGCTACTACTTGTGTTTCTTTTGTTTTATTCAAATTTAAAAGTGTAGAAAGAGTATGTCAAAGATTTCGTATTACACTCAGGAAGGATTAGAAAAACTCAAAGCCGAGTTACACGAATTACGCACCAAAGGCAGAGCAGATATTGCTCGCCAGATTGCAGAGGCTCGCGAAAAAGGAGATTTATCGGAAAACGCTGAGTATGATGCAGCCAAGGAAGCACAAGGACTTTTGGAACTGAAAATAGCCAAATTAGAGGAGTTGTTGGGTAATGCTCGCCTGCTCGATGAGGCTAACATAGACTTAAACAAGGTCTCGATACTTTCCAAAGTACGAATTAAAAACAAAAAAACCAAAGCTGAAATGACTTACACGCTCGTATCGCAGGAAGAGGCTGATTTGAAAGCAGGCAAAATTTCTGTTGAGTCGCCCATTGGTAAAGGTTTGCTCGGCAAATCGGTAGGTGAGGTAGCCAAAATACAAGTGCCTGCTGGCGAAATAGAAGTAGAAATTCTGGAAATCAGCAGATAGAGTATCAATGAGCAGTGAACAGTTATCAATGAACAATGAACAATGAACAGTGGACAATGGACAGTGGACAATGAACAATGAACAATGAACAATGAACAATGGACAATGAACAGTGGACAATGAACAATGAACAATGAACAATGGACAATGAACAATGAACAATGAACAATGAACAATGAACAATGAACAATGAACAATGGACAGTGGACAATGAACAATGATAATTGATAATTGTTCACTGATAACTGATAATTGATAATTGTTCACTGATAACTGATAATTGATAATTGTTCACTGATAATTGATAATTGATAATTGTTCACTGTTTCTAAAACTCTGCTCCTTTTGGAAAGCGAGGAAAGGGAATTACGTCCCTGATGTTTCCCATACCTGTTACAAACTGCACCAAACGTTCAAAGCCCAATCCAAAACCGCTGTGTGGGGCTGTCCCGAAACGGCGAGTATCCAGATACCACCATAGCTCGTCGGTAGGTATGCCCATTTCTTGCATACGAGTTTTGAGTTTTTCGTAGTTTTCTTCCCTCTGCGAACCGCCTATAACCTCGCCGATACCGGGAAAAAGCACGTCCATAGCTCTCACGGTTTTGCCGTCGTCATTTTGTTTCATATAAAAAGCCTTGATATCCTTAGGATAGTTTGTCAGAATAACAGGTTTCTGGAAATGTTTTTCTACCAAATAGCGTTCGTGTTCGCTTTGCAGGTCTATGCCCCATTTTACTTCGTAGGCAAATTTTTTCTTTTTATGATAATTAGAGCCGAGCAAAATATCAATGGCTTCGGTGTAGGTGAGGCGTTCAAAACTATTTTCTACTACAAATTTCAATTTCTCGAGCAATGGCATTGGACTTTTTTCTTCTTGCTTTTTGTTTTTTTCTTCTTCCAAAAGGCGTTTTTCTAAGATGTCTAAATCATCGGCACAATGCTCTAAGGCGTATTTGATGACAAATTTTACGAAATCTTCTGCCAAATCCATATTGTCTTCCAACTCGTAGAAAGCCATTTCGGGTTCAATCATCCAGAACTCAGCAAGGTGGCGGGTGGTGTTGGAATTTTCGGCACGGAAGGTGGGACCGAAGGTATAGACTTTTCCTAAGCCCAGAGCCATCAGTTCGGCTTCGAGTTGTCCTGAAACGGTCAGGTTGGTAGCTCTTCCAAAAAAATCTTCCTTGAAATTTACTTCATTTTTTTCATTTTTGGGGACATTCAGTAGGTCTAAGGTAGTTACTTTGAACATTTCGCCTGCTCCTTCGGCATCGGAAGCAGTGATGATGGGGGTATGTACATAATAGAAGCCATTATCGTTGAAAT
>Ga0308393_1001297_pt1 | contig 11847 bp, 11 predicted proteins | sample Hotspr2Sampleee2_FD_202364 | JGI IMG/M metagenome (GOLD analysis project Ga0308393, IMG submission 202364) | Hot spring phototrophic mat microbial communities from Mushroom Spring, Yellowstone National Park, Wyoming, United States - 20050630_ee2 ... | reverse complement strand
GAACCGCTCGGCTTCAGCTTAGACCCGCTGGTGGGCAAGAACCTGCGCCTGCAGGGAACCTTCAGCCACACTTGGGGCACTTGGGAGCGCGTGCTGACGCTGATGGGCGCGGGCAAACTCAAGCTCGCGCCGATGCGCCGCGTCTTCCCGCTGGAAGCGTGGCGCGAGGCGTTCCACGCGATGGAGCAACGGCGCACGGTCAAGAGCGTACTAATCCTCGAGTAGGCAAAGCGATTGGCGCTGCAAAGAAGGGTGTTTATGCGAAAGCGACGAGTATAGGTACATAAGCGACGCGATCAAGTGTGGGTTGCGGGCATTTAGCAGGAATTCCCGTTGCTGTGGTGAATTTCCCGTTTTGCCATGCTAAATACGATTTTCGGTTTCGAAATGCCGACGCGTCTGCTGTTTGGTCAAGGCGCGGTAGAGAATTTAGGGTTCGAATGCAGCCTGAGCGGTTGGACGAGCGCACTGATTGTCACGGACGCAGGTGTCCACGCAGCGGGACTAACCCAGCCTGTGGAGTCGCAGCTGCAGGTGCAAGGCGTGCGCTACAGCCTCTACACGGGCGTCGTGCCGAACCCCACGATTGAGAGCATTGAGGCGGCGGTTCCCGACGCGCAGGCGGTCGATGTGGTGATTGCCGTTGGCGGGGGCAGCGTGATGGATAGCGCGAAGCTCATCAATGCCATCCGCACCCATGGCGGGTGCGTGCGCGACTACGAGGGCACAGACACTGTCCCTGCGCCGTGTAAGCCGCTGGTCGCCATCCCCACCACGGCAGGCACGGGCAGCGAGGTCACCTTCATCGCGATGTTCACCGACGCGGGCAAACGCCAAAAAATGCCCGTGCTGAGCCGCTATCTCGCGCCGCACTTGGCGATTGTCGACCCCGAGATGACGCGCAACCTGCCTCCCGACGCCACGGCGCAGACGGGGTTGGATGCCCTTACGCACGCCATCGAAGCGATTGTCGACCTGCAAGCCAACCCATTTTCGGATATGCTGGCGTTCGAGGCGATACGGCTGATTACGCGCTATTTGCCGCGTGCAGTCGCCAACGGCAGCGAGGACATGGAAGCGCGTGGGGCGATGGCGTTCGCGGCAACGATTGCGGGGGCAGCGTTCAACAACAGCATGGTCGGGCTGGCGCACGCGCTGGCGCACGCGCTGGGCGGGCTGTACGACCTGCCCCACGGGCTGTGCTGCGCGCTCGCGCTACCCGTTGCGATGCACTTCAACCTCGAGAGTCGCCGCGAGCGGTTCGAGGAAATCGCCCATGTGATGGGCTACGCGCATATGCCGTCAGAGGTCGTGCTAATGCCTGGTGCCGTGGTGCAAGGTGGCGTGTGGGACAAGACCTTCACAGCTGAAGACGCTATCTTGCGTGTGCGCCAACTGATGAGCGAGGTCGGTATCCCTGCGCACCTAATCGATGTCGGTGTCGAGGTCTCCGAAAGCGACCTAGAGACGCTTGCTGCCCTGACGCTGGCGGACGGCTCGATTCTGTTCAACCCCGCCCAGCCGACGCGCGAACAGGTGAAAGACCTGTTGCGCCACATTGCTACCTACACGGAGTGAACCGATGCTACGGAGGGAGATTCTGGGTATTCCCGTCGGGATCTGGCTATGCAGCGCCCTGTACGCGCTGGCGTGCATTCTGCTGCGCTCGTACTACATCGACTACGAAGGTCTGCGACAGATTGCAGCGGTCTCGGAGGGAATCAGCCGCGCTTCGACAACTTGGTGGAGTGGGCGTGGCGTGTTGGGTGTACCACTATTATGGCTGGTGACGCTGCCGCTACGGTTGGGTCTGCCCTTAGTAGACGCAGCGCAAATTGTGGGCGCACTGAGTATCTGGGCGTCTGGGCTGGTGCTGTTTCGAATACTGCGACTCACAGGGCTGAGCATGGGGCTGTGTGGTTGGCTCACCTTTCTGTTTTACGGCACGAATGTGGCGTGGGTAAGCGCGACGATGTTGCCTGTAGCGGCGCTGTCGCTGCTACTGACCGCGTGGTGGGGGCTGAACGCGATTCGCTGGCTGGCAGGGCGCGAATTGGATACGACATATGGCACACGGCTGGGCGTGTTGGCGGGCGCGTTGGGGCTGGTGAACCTGTTCGCGCTTATCCCTGCGTTGGCGGTCGGTATACTCGGACTGCGTCGGGGCGGCGGCGCGGGGCTGCTGGGCGCGGCGGTGGGCGTCGCGCTCGTAGGCTACCTGAGCGTCTACTTCGTCGTGTTGCCCAACCCAGTGCAGGTCGGTGGTGTGACGCGCCCCAAGCCGTCTATTACCGAATGGTTTCTCACAGGCGAGGGCGCAAGTCAAGTGGACATTCCTCGCCTCTCTGGGCTGTATTGGCGCGCCGTGGGCGAGCAAGCCCAAAACGCCATCCTTGCAATCGGGCAGCCGTTCCGCGTGCGCGATGTGTACCAATACTATGTGCAGGGACGGTTTGTCACCATCATCAAGGGGCTATTCCTGCTCTTGGCGTTCGCATTTGTAGTAGTGTTCGCCGTAATCTCCTTTTTGGGCGAGCGCGTACCGACCGAGCGGTTGGTAGGGGTGGTTCGTGGCGTGGGTGGGCTGACACTGCTGCTTTCGCTGGTTGTGCTGGTGCTGTGGCAGGGCGATCGGCAGGCGTTCTATTTGTGGACGCTCTTTTGGGCGTTGATGATGTTGGGTGGCTGGCTCTGCAGTTATGCGGATGAGGATGTGCGACGGATAGCACTGGTCGTGCCTGCCCTTGTGAGTGTGCTGCTCCTGTTCGGGCTCATCAAACTTGCCATCCTGCGCTCCACCGAGCATGATGGCGAGCGTCAGGAAGCGGAGGCATTTGCCCCAGGCATTCGTGAGGGTGATGTGATGGTCGCTGCCACGCGCCTAACCGAGTGGCTACGCTACTATAGCGCGGGTAGGGCGCGCGCCATCGACACCACCTATTGGCTCGAACCCGCAACGGACTTCCAAACCATTCTGCAACAGTCGCAGCAGGCGTCCACCCGCGTGGTTCTGTGGGGCTACGCACTCGACCCGATCCCTTACCGAAAGGCTAAATTCCACTTCAACCCTGCGTGGCTAGAGTCGCTGGGCAAGGCGCAAGAGCAGGCGCGCAACGCAGGCGGCGCCTACCGCCGACGCTATGTGAACATGGTGGCTTACCCCACACTCATCCAACACACGGGGGAGGTACAAACCTTTGGCAAACCGCGTAATTGAGAATATGGGCGACGATCGGTTCTTGATTGAGGCAGCCAAGCAAGGCGACACGGAAGCGTTCGATCGGCTCTGGGCACGCCATCGCGACAGAGTATTCCGTTCGCTGCTGCGCGCGTGTGGGGGCAACCCCGACACAACGCACGATGTGCTGCAAGACGCGCTGCTGAACGCTTTCAAGGCGCTGCAGCAGTTCCGTGGCGATGCCAACTTCGCCACTTGGCTCTACGCCATCGCGCGGCGACTGTGCATCCGCGCCCGACGCGAGTTAGACCGATTCTACTCGCTGGACGATCCGCTAAATACTGAAGAGGGGCAAGCTATCCTGCGCCGACTCATCGACCAGCATGCACAAAACCCCGAATTGCTGGTCATCGAGAACGACCTGCGTGAGCGGGTGCAGCAGGCGGTGGCGGAGCTGCCCGACTCGCTGCGCTCTGTGCTGACCTTGCGCGATTTGGAGGATCTCTCCACCGCAGAGACCGCGCAACGGCTGGGCATTACGCAGGCAGCAGTCAAGGCGCGCCTGCACCGCGCCCGCGAACTGCTGCGCCAAAAACTGGAGACCTACTTCCAAGAAGAGTAAACACTATCCCGACAAGCCCAAGCAACAAGCTTCCTGTGCGTTTTGGTCGCCGTCGTCGAGTGGCAGCAGCTGCTTGCGGAATTTTTGGGCAAATTCCTCCTGCAAGAGCTGTCTACCTCTTGACAATATGGCAAATTGTTGCTATAATTTCTGAGGGCGTCGGCGGGGAGTAGACTGCACTTTAAGAATGCTGACGCGTGGGATGCCTTTCATGGCAGGAAACTCGTCGCGAGAGCCATAATTAATTTTATGGAGTGTGGAACTTGCAGCGGAGGCGAATCGTATACCCTTGTGGATATGAACGCAGGGTATGAGAAACGGTACGCGAGCACATCCGCAGGAATCTTCCCACGCTCGCATAGTTATAGGAGGTGTTTCTGAAGTGCCCATATTGGATGAGGAGATGGATATCTTGGTCGATACGCAGGCAACGGCTCGTTTGAGTAAGGCGGGGCGGGATGTGTTGTGCGACGACCCGCTCGGGCTGGAGATGGAGACGCCCGAACTGGACGATCTCGAGGTATTAGACGACGAGTTCGCATCGCTGGGCATCAGCGGCTTAGACCTCGGCGATGAGCTGGGCAGCGAGGAAGAAGTAGACTTTTGGGGCGGCGTTGGCGAAGAGACTCCCCACGAGGACGACAGCGTCGAGGTCGAGCTGTGGATGCTGCAGAGCCGACGCTCGCAACTGCTCACCCCAGAAGAGGAGATTCGGTTCTCGCAGCAGGTGCAAGAGGGCGAACGGCTCCACAAGATTCGCAAACAACTTGCAGATAAGCGCAAAGTCGACCCTGAGCGCATCAGCGAGGAAGAGTGGGCAAAAGCGGCGAACTTGCCCCTGTGGGAGCTGGCGGTGCGGATTCAAGAAGCGGAGGAGGCGAAGCGGCGGCTGATTGAATCGAACCTACGCCTAGTGGTCAGCATCGCCAAGCGGTACGCCTCGCGCGGTATCTCGCTCGCCGATCTGATTCAAGAAGGGAATCTGGGGCTCATCCGCGCTGTCGAGAAGTTCGATCCCGAGCGCGGCTTCCGTTTTAGCACCTACGCCACTTGGTGGATCCGCCGTGCGATTGCCCGCGCAGTCATCAACAACAGCCGCACGATTCGTATCCCCGTCTATGTGGCGGAGCTCATCAACAAGGTCATCAAGACCGAGTTGCGCCTGCAGCAGATTCTGCAGCGCGAGCCGACCGACGAGGAAATCGCCGCTGAAACGAAGATGTCCGTCGAACGCGTGCGCGAAATCCGACGCGCAGCAGTGGAGCCAATCTCCATCGAAAGCCCCGTCGGCGAACGCGACAACGCGACGCTGGGTGAGTTCATCCCATCGAACGATATTTTGCCCACCCCCGAAGATGTCACAGAGCGGCTCATCTTGCGCGAGCAGATCGACATGATTTTGGAAAAACTGCAGCCGCGCGAGCGCGATGTCGTGCGCCTGCGCTTCGGGCTGGACGACGGACAACAGCGCACCCTCGAAGAGGTCGGCGCGGAGCTGAAAATCACTCGCGAGCGCGTGCGCCAACTCGAACTACGCGCGATGCGCAAACTGCGCAAAATCGGCGAGCAAATCGAAGACCTGCGACGCAGTCAAGGGTTGGAACTCGAAGAGGCGCTCGCGCTGATTAATGTAGACCTGTAGTCGGTCGTCCGTCGGGCACGGCGCTCGCGCCTGCCCGACCTCAACAACTATTATGACAGAGACGCGCGTGCCCGTACCGACTCTCGAAAGGTTAGCCATCTACTTGCGTGTGCTGCTCGATGCCCACGAGTCAGGAATTGAGCAAATCTCCTCGCAGGAGATGGAGCAGCACTCGGGCATCAGCGCTGCACAGTTTCGAAAAGACCTCTCCTACTTCGGTGAGTTCGGTAAACCAGGGGTCGGCTACTCTGTGGCAGGGCTCATTACCTGCATCGAGCGCATCCTGCGTCTGGATGAGGAGCAGCCCGTACTGCTGGTCGGCGCAGGCAATCTTGGCTCTGCCCTAGTGGGCTATCCGAACTTCAAAGCGCATCGCCTAAAAATTGCTGCTGTGTTCGACAATAACTTTATCAAAATTGGACGCCCTTTCGGCGATCTGATTATTGAAGATATCGCCCGCATCTGCGAGGTTAACGCGCGGATAGGCGCGCGCTTGGGGGTTATTGCGGTGCCTGCGCACGCTGCCCAAGAGGTCGCCGACGCACTGGTGGCGGCAGGCGCGCGCGGGATCCTAAACTTTGCTCCCACCATTTTGCGCGTGCCCCCATATGTACATGTGCGAAATGTCTCATTTCTCCAAGAGCTGGCGGTGCTGTCCTACCACGCGGTTCAAGACGCGCCATGCGCCGACGGTCAGACACATCGGGGAGGCAACGATGGAGTATGATTTTCTGGCATTAGGTAGCGGGATTGCAGGGCTAACCTTCGCGCTCAACGCTGCACCATACGGCTCGGTCGCAGTGCTGACCAAGAAGCAGCGCTCCGAGTCGAACACTAACTACGCGCAAGGCGGGATCGCCGCCGCACTCGGCACAGACGACTCATGGCAACTGCATCTGCACGATACGCTCACAGCAGGCGCAGGGCTGTGCGATTACAACGCCGTCGAAGTGCTGGTACGCGAAGGACCGCGCCTTATCCACTGGCTCATCGAGATGGGCGCGCAGTTCGACCGAGTCGCAGGCGAAGTGCTCGCGCTCGGACGAGAGGGCGGGCACTCGCGCAACCGAATCGTTCACGCTGCAGACCATACAGGCTACGAAATCGAGCGCACGCTGCTCATCGCCGCCCGCAGAACGCCGCAAATCACCGTGCTGGAACACTATCAGGCGTTAGATTTAGTGCTACAGGACGGCGTGTGTACAGGCGTGCGCGTGTTGGACACGCTCACAGGCGACCTGTTCGAGATTCGTGCCCGAGCGGTGCTGCTGGCGACGGGTGGCTGTGGACAGGTCTACCTGCACACAAGCAACCCGCCGATTGCGACAGGCGACGGGATTGCGATGGCGTGGCGTGCAGGCGCAATCATCGCAAACATGGAGTTCATCCAGTTCCACCCGACAACGCTGTATCACACCGACGCGCCTTCTTTTCTGATTTCGGAGGCGGTGCGTGGCGAAGGGGGTATCTTGCGCCGACGCGACGGCTACCGATTCATGCCCCACTACGACTCCCGCGCAGAGCTTGCCCCACGCGACATCGTTGCCCGCGCTATCGATGCCGAACTCAAAAAGACAGGTGACCCCTGCGTTTATTTGGACATCACGCACTTAGCACCCGACTTTATCCGAAAGCGCTTCCCGACCATTTACCAGACCTGCTTGCAATACGGGATTGACATCACGCGAGAGCCAATTCCTGTTGTGCCTGCGGCGCACTACACCTGCGGCGGGGTGTGGACGGATTTGCACGGACGCACGACGATTCCGCGTCTGTACGCTTGTGGTGAGGTCGCTTGCACAGGGGTACACGGTGCAAATCGGCTGGCGAGCAACTCGCTGCTGGAGGCATTAGTGTTTGCCGAGCGCGCAGCGCTCCATGTAGCTCGTCACTTGGATGAGCCGCCGCCACAGCCGAAGCCGTCGTGCATCACCACATGCCTTGCGCCCCCTGCGCCCGCCCCACGAACCAGCAACTACGCCGACAACTGGGATGCCACACGATTGCGCCTCCGCCAACTCATGCAGAAGCAGGTAGGCATCGTGCGCACGGTCGCCCGCTTGCAGGAAGCGTACTGCACGCTGGAGACGCTCGCCGCGCAGTTAGAAGCTGCCTACCGCAGCACGCATCCGTCCGTCGAGTCGTGCGAAGCGCGCAATCTGGCAGCATGCGCCTTGCTGATTACTCAGAGCGCGCTTGCCCGTAAAGAGAGCCGCGGACTACACTATGTACAAGACTACCCCCAATCACGCGCAGAGCTCGCCAACTGCCCCACGCTCATTACCTCTCCATGAAAACAATCGATTGCATCGTCCGTCCACACACGCTGGAAGCGGTCAAGACCGCACTGAACGAGCTGGGCGTTACGGGCATGACGGTCAGCGAAGTACGGGGGTGCGGCAGTAGCCCTCCAGAAACCGACTGGCTCGGCGAAGAGACGCTTATCCGCTTACCTATCCGCCTGCGCATCGAGATGGTTGTGCCCGACTCGCTCGTGGAGGCGATCATCGAGACTGTGCTGCGCCACGCCCACACAGGACAGCCTGACGATGGAAAAATCTTCGTGCTACCCTGCCACGATGCCATCCGAATCCGCACCGAAGAACGCGGCGAATCGGCGGTGTGACTGCGCTCAGGCAGCGTAGCCAGCTGCCTGCACGCGCAGCAGAAACAGCGCCTTGCGCCTGCACGGGGTAAAATCCGTATATGCTGCCCGAAAAACTGCGCGCGAAACTCACGGAGACCCTTGCGAAACTGCCCGCCATCGAAGCGCAACTGGCAGACCCTACCGTGCTGAGCGACCCCAGCGCGCTGCAGCGGCTGGGCAAACAGCACGCGGAGCTAACCGAGCTGCGCGACCTCTACACCCGCTACCAGCAAGCCGAAGCCCAGCTGCGCGAGGCGGCGCAGATTCTGGAAGCGGACGACGACCCCGACCTCATCGCGCTGGCACAGGAGGAGCGCGAAACCGCCCAGAAACAACTCGAAGAGTACGGGCGCGCACTGACCGCACGCCTGCTGCCGCGCGACCCGAACGATGAGCGCAATGTCATCATAGAGATTCGCCCCGCCGCGGGAGGCGAGGAAGCCGCGCTGTTCGCTGCTGACCTTGCGCGGATGTATCTGCGTTTCGCCGAGCGCAAAGGCTGGAAATACGAACTGATGGACGCCGAGCCGAGCGATTTGGGCGGCTACAAATACATCGTGTTCAGCATTCAAGGCGACGGCGCGTATAGCCACCTCAAGCACGAATCGGGCGTGCATCGCGTGCAGCGCGTGCCCATCACCGAGAGCGGTGGACGCATCCACACCTCCACCGCCACCGTCGCCGTGCTACCCGAGGCGGAAGAGGTCGATGTGGTCATCAACCCGCAAGACCTGGTTATCGAAACCTTCCGCTCGTCGGGACCAGGCGGGCAGCACATGCAGAAAAACGAGACCGCCGTGCGCATCACGCACAAGCCGACGGGACTGGTGGTCGCCTGTCAGGACGAGCGGTCGCAACTGCAGAACCGCGAGCGGGCGATGCGAATCCTGCGGGCGCGCCTGTACGAGATGGAGCAGGAGCGGCTCCGCGCCGAGCGCGACCAGCAGCGACGCACCCAAATCGGCACGGGCGAGCGCAGCGAGAAAATCCGCACCTACAACTTCCCTGACCAGCGCATCACCGACCATCGGATCGGGCTGACCATCCATGACATTCAGGGCGTGCTGGACGGTGACCTGCAGCCGTTTATCGACGCGCTACAAGCGGAAGAGCAGGCGCGCAAACTGGAAGCGTTGGAGATTGGGTAGTCTGCGCGGCTATGGATTGCCTCCCTTAAGCGGCTAAGAATCCTGTGCGCACAACGGGTACACTTTAACGCGGAGGCGATAGGGGCGTGTTCTTTGTCTCAAAACTGTTCGGGCGTTTCGGGCGCGATTTGGGCATCGATTTAGGCACGGCGACCACGCTGGTGCATGTGCGCGGCAAGGGCATCATGCTGCGCGAGCCGTCGGTAATCGCGATTGACCAAGATACGCGCAAGGTGCTGGCGGTCGGCGAGGAAGCTAAGCGCATGCTGGGGCGCACGCCCGCCAACATCATCGCCGTGCGCCCGCTCAAAGACGGCGTAATTGCCGACTTCGAGCAGACCGAGAAGATGCTGCAATACTATGCCAGCAAGGTCTCGCGCCACCGCTGGATCCCCCCGCGCATAGTGGTGGGCATCCCCAGCGGGGTCACAGAGGTGGAGCGGCGCGCGGTGCTGCAAGCGGCGATGCGGGCGGGCGCACGCGAAGCGTATGTCATCGAAGAGCCGATGGCAGCCGCAATCGGCGTCGGGCTGCCCGTCGTGGAACCCACAGGCTCGATGGTGGTGGACATCGGCGGGGGCACAACGGAAGTCGCCGTCATCTCGCTGGCAGGGATTGTCGCCAGCCGCAGCATCCGCATTGCAGGCGACGAAATCGACGAAGCCATCGCCAACTATGTGCGCCGCACTTACAACCTGTTCATCGGCGAGCGCACCGCCGAACAGGTCAAAATCGAAATCGGCTCCGCCTTCCCGCTGGAGGAGGAGATCACCATGGAGGTCAAGGGGCGCGACCTGATTAGCGGGCTGCCGCGCAGTGTAGTAATTACCTCCGAAGAGATCCGCCACGCGATTGCTGAACCCGTGAATGCGATTGTGGAAGCGGTCAAACAGACGCTGGAGATCACCCCGCCCGAGTTGGCAGCGGACATCATGAACTACGGCATTGTGCTATGTGGGGGCGGCGGGCTGCTGCGCGGGCTGGACAAACTGCTCCAGCACGAGACGCAGATGCCCGTGTATGTCGCCAGCGACCCCACTTCGGCGGTCGTGCTGGGCACGGGCAAGGTGCTGGAGGAACTGGAGAATAACCCGATGCTGCGCAAGGTGTTGCAGACGGCGCAATCGCCGCGTAAGAGGTGAACGCAATGCGCCGCCGCCGACGATGGGCTTGGTTGGTTCTGGCGATGGCGGGGATGTTGCTCGGCGTGTACCACAACCACCGCGTGCATCACGGCGAGGCGAACCTGATTACCGCGCTGATTCGTGGGCTGCTGACCCCCCTGCAGCGCACGGCGCAGTCCACCACCGAGAACGCGGGGCAACTGCTGGCGACGCTGACCCAAGCCCGCGAAGCCCTACGCGAGTACGACCACCTCGCGCTGGAAAACGCCCGCCTCAAGCAGGAGTTAGAGCAGATGCGCGCCGTCGCTGCGGAAAACGAGTCGCTGCGCCGCCTGCTGAACCTGCGCCCGCAACTGGCGGGCGAATGGCTCGGCTGCCGCGTCATCGCCGTCTATCCGCAGGCAGGGCAGCAGACGCTGATTATCGATCGCGGCTCGCGCGACGGCGTTATGGCGGGCGCGCCTGTGGTCGCGGGCGAGGGGCTGGTCGGCGTCGTAGAGCGCGCGGACGCAACCACCAGCATCGTGCGCATGCTGATTGCCCCCCGCATGGCGGTCAGCGTGCGTGTCTTGAACGCACAGAAAGTTAGTACGGGCGTGTGCGAAGGGCGCGGCGAGAGCATGTTGCTGCTCAACTTCATCCCGCCCGAAGTCCCCCTGCAAGCGGGCGACCGCGTCGTCACGGCAGGACTGGGCGGCAAGTACCCCCCGAACCTCACGATTGGCGTCGTGGAGCGCGTGTGGCACGATCGGCAATACTCGGTCAAAAAGGCGTGGGTGCGCCCTGCGGTGGACTTCGAGCGGCTCAGCGTCGCGCTGGTCAAACGGGGACGATGACGATGGAGACGCGCACGCGCCTGCCCGAATTCCTACGCCCCCTGTTCTGGGATGTGCCGTTCCACACCCTCTCGCCCGAACGACACCAGAGCTTTGTTTGCCTACGGATTATCGAGCATGGCGACTTGGACGCGCTGCGCTGGATGGAAGGCTATTATGGGTAGTGGGAGTGGGATGGGCTGTTCGGTTGTGGTAAAATAGAGAGTGACGCGCAGAGTCGCGTCTGAGGAGGCAATCACAACGATCACAGAAACGATTACTTACCGATGCACACGATGCCAAAGCACGAACATCGTCCGCAACGGACGCAACGCTTCAGGAAATCCTAAGTTCCTCCGCAAGGAGTGCGGTGCCAGCCGAGCCTTGACCCCAAAAGTACGCTACACAGACGAACAGAAACAGCTCATTTTGCGTGCCTACCACGAACGAAGCCGTCTGCGCGGGGTGCAGCGTCTTTTTGGGGGTTCCCGACCAACCCTGATTGCGTGGATAAAAAAAAGTCCATAGGCTGCCTGCGGTACAAGAGACTTTGGCAGCGGCGCGTGCGGACGATGTGCTGGAGATAGACGCGATGTGGAGCTATGTGGGCAAGCAGGGGAACCGCGTGTGGCTGTGGAGGGCGTTGTGTCGGCGCACGCGACAGATTGTGG
>Ga0308393_1001294_pt1 | contig 11855 bp, 5 predicted proteins | sample Hotspr2Sampleee2_FD_202364 | JGI IMG/M metagenome (GOLD analysis project Ga0308393, IMG submission 202364) | Hot spring phototrophic mat microbial communities from Mushroom Spring, Yellowstone National Park, Wyoming, United States - 20050630_ee2 ... | reverse complement strand
AAACCACCGCGGCATCGTCCAAACCGCCTACACCCACTCAGTTTGAATAAACGCTATCCCGACTGAGGGATTGAAACCGCTGGTTGGTTGAGGGCGAGCGGGTGAGCGCGGGGTTTGAATAAACGCTATCCCGACTGAGGGATTGAAACATGCTTACATCATACCACGTTTTCGCAGTTTGTCAGTTTGAATAAACGCTATCCCGACTGAGGGATTGAAACCGCATGAGCCATAGCCATTGGCTGATGCGCTCGTTCAGGTTTGAATAAACGCTATCCCGACTGAGGGATTGAAACATCGGCGAAGTAAACTGGCGCGAGCTTGAGCGGGGTTTGAATAAACGCTATCCCGACTGAGGGATTGAAACTTAATTCTTTGGCACTACTGCTCCTTGATAGATGTTTGAATAAACGCTATCCCGACTGAGGGATTGAAACTATTTGCTCGACGGTGTAGCCGAGTATGTAGCGGCAGGTTTGAATAAACGCTATCCCGACTGAGGGATTGAAACTATAGCTCACTTCGCCGACAATGTCGGCGATTTTAGGTTTGAATAAACGCTATCCCGACTGAGGGATTGAAACAAGACAGGGTGTTACTTACAGGTGGGTTGCTGAGGTTTGAATAAACGCTATCCCGACTGAGGGATTGAAACGAGATAGACGCGCTTGCGCATCTTCGCTGGCAGCTGTTTGAATAAACGCTATCCCGACTGAGGGATTGAAACCGGGGGCGTTCTGGCGCTGGTGAGCGTAGAAACCCTGAGTTTGAATAAACGCTATCCCGACTGAGGGATTGAAACCGCCCAGAAGAGAGATTGCCAGCAGCAGCGCCAGCGTTTGAATAAACGCTATCCCGACTGAGGGATTGAAACCATCGGTTGTATAGCTGCGCCTGATTCTGCCTGTATGTTTGAATAAACGCTATCCCGACTGAGGGATTGAAACCAGTTTGTGCGCTGCGACTTAGACGCGCTTCACGCCCCGTTTGAATAAACGCTATCCCGACTGAGGGATTGAAACGTTTTCGGCATTTGACGAAGAGATCGAAGAGTATCGTTTGAATAAACGCTATCCCGACTGAGGGATTGAAACCATCTTTGCGGTAGCAAAGCTACATGCTCGCACGGTTTGAATAAACGCTATCCCGACTGAGGGATTGAAACCATTCATTCCTCGCGGATGGCGTCAATGTCCAGCGTTTGAATAAACGCTATCCCGACTGAGGGATTGAAACATGCACCCCAAAGGCATCAGGGCGTTCAGAGAAGCGCGTTTGAATAAACGCTATCCCGACTGAGGGATTGAAACATTGCGATATGATTCCTCGGGCAGAAACTACTTTCCGTTTGAATAAACGCTATCCCGACTGAGGGATTGAAACAAGGCGATAAAGGCCCAGTAAAAGCGTGAAGCGCGTTTGAATAAACGCTATCCCGACTGAGGGATTGAAACGCGCCGCAGGGCATACGCCAGCACAGCCGCGCGCGGTTTGAATAAACGCTATCCCGACTGAGGGATTGAAACGGGATTAGGTCGGTCATGGCTGGTCTCCCGATAAGTGTTTGAATAAACGCTATCCCGACTGAGGGATTGAAACAGCATTATGGCTAGCAGCGGCCTACAAGATCGCCGAGTTTGAATAAACGCTATCCCGACTGAGGGATTGAAACTTGCGTCGTCCCAGCAGGCGGCAGTGGCCGCGTCCCAGCGTTTGAATAAACGCTATCCCGACTGAGGGATTGAAACCTCTGGGAAAGGGGGAGCGCGGAACCAACCCAGCCGCGTTTGAATAAACGCTATCCCGACTGAGGGATTGAAACGCGCACGCTGCACGCGCCAAGCGACATCGACGTGGGTTTGAATAAACGCTATCCCGACTGAGGGATTGAAACTGTGCTGGGCAGGAATCCCGGTCTTCGGCGACCAGGGTTTGAATAAACGCTATCCCGACTGAGGGATTGAAACTAATAGGGTTAGTGCAGAAGCTACACTAAGCCTAGACAGTTTGAATAAACGCTATCCCGACTGAGGGATTGAAACGCTAGACAACGGCGGCCTTTCTTCTTTTATAGCCAAGTTTGAATAAACGCTATCCCGACTGAGGGATTGAAACCGCTCAAGGCCGGCGGCAAGATCGTAACTGGCTATGTTTGAATAAACGCTATCCCGACTGAGGGATTGAAACCGTAACCGCGCTTGCCGGCGTTATATGCGCACCATGTTTGAATAAACGCTATCCCGACTGAGGGATTGAAACCGCTAATCTGACTTAACTTGCGAACGTTGTTCTTCTGTTTGAATAAACGCTATCCCGACTGAGGGATTGAAACTCCTCCTTATGTGCCCCACTATACCGCTGCCTATCTCGTTTGAATAAACGCTATCCCGACTGAGGGATTGAAACGGGCGGGGATACCCATCTTCGATGAGGGGCAAGGACGGTTTGAATAAACGCTATCCCGACTGAGGGATTGAAACCATATGACGCGAATGACATTAGCCAGCGTCGCTTGTTTGAATAAACGCTATCCCGACTGAGGGATTGAAACTATACGCTGACGCTATCGCGTTCTGGGCGCGCCGGGTTTGAATAAACGCTATCCCGACTGAGGGATTGAAACCTAGAATTAGGGTGTGGACAGACGATGTAACTGAGTTTGAATAAACGCTATCCCGACTGAGGGATTGAAACAAAGGTCAGTTTGACAACCAAACTGGGCGAGAAAGTTTGAATAAACGCTATCCCGACTGAGGGATTGAAACCGCCTATCCTGGTCACGGTTACGGTCTCGCGTTAACGGTTTGAATAAACGCTATCCCGACTGAGGGATTGAAACTATCTTCTGATTCATCCCCAGCGTCACCCAGTTCGGTTTGAATAAACGCTATCCCGACTGAGGGATTGAAACGTTCAATCGCACGTTGGTAATAACGAAAGAGCAGGTTTGAATAAACGCTATCCCGACTGAGGGATTGAAACGGCTTCGTCACAGACGATAACGTCAAAGGGGGGCAGTTTGAATAAACGCTATCCCGACTGAGGGATTGAAACATAATTTGCCCAGTATGCCTGAGCGTTGAACCAAGGTTTGAATAAACGCTATCCCGACTGAGGGATTGAAACTATTGCCAACCTGCTTTATGCAGCAGGTCTTGGCGACGTTTGAATAAACGCTATCCCGACTGAGGGATTGAAACTGGTCGAACTCAAAGTAAGCGTCTGCGCTTGCTGCAGTTTGAATAAACGCTATCCCGACTGAGGGATTGAAACATTAACGGTGTGACGACATTGCCATGATTGACTTGGTTTGAATAAACGCTATCCCGACTGAGGGATTGAAACTCCCCGATGAGATAACCACCTGGGGTGCAGGCTGGAGTTTGAATAAACGCTATCCCGACTGAGGGATTGAAACGCTCAAGCCGAGCAGCTCTGAGCCAAAGTCGGTCTTGGTTTGAATAAACGCTATCCCGACTGAGGGATTGAAACGCCAGAGCGGGCGCGAGTTGCGATACGTAGGCGCGTTTGAATAAACGCTATCCCGACTGAGGGATTGAAACATCTTTCCTCCTTTGTGTTGTGCCGGTGGCGCGGTAAGTTTGAATAAACGCTATCCCGACTGAGGGATTGAAACGACGCGACGAAAACCAGCAAAGGCAAGGGTGGAAGGTTTGAATAAACGCTATCCCGACTGAGGGATTGAAACCGTCCCAATGTACTTCGCCTTGTCCACCACGCGCTGGTTTGAATAAACGCTATCCCGACTGAGGGATTGAAACCTCGACTGCCGCGCGGACTTCCTCCGCCTCAGAAGGTTTGAATAAACGCTATCCCGACTGAGGGATTGAAACCGTCAGCAAGGCATGCCGACGCCCGGGTGAACGCGTTTGAATAAACGCTATCCCGACTGAGGGATTGAAACTGTATCAGCGTGCCCTACTTTGGCGGGCAGGCTTAGGGTTTGAATAAACGCTATCCCGACTGAGGGATTGAAACTGCCCCGTCGCCCTACGGCACTCTTCAGCGATGCGTTTGAATAAACGCTATCCCGACTGAGGGATTGAAACAGGAATCTTTCGGCGCGAGCGCATCCGCGCTCGCCTGTTTGAATAAACGCTATCCCGACTGAGGGATTGAAACTCGGTTGCCAGCCGCTGCATACCATTATACACTATGTTTGAATAAACGCTATCCCGACTGAGGGATTGAAACATGCCGGTGGCGCGGCTGATCTCGGTGTAGGACATGGTTTGAATAAACGCTATCCCGACTGAGGGATTGAAACTGAATAAGACAGCTGCTGACGCGGCGAACCATTCGGTTTGAATAAACGCTATCCCGACTGAGGGATTGAAACTACCAGGACGAGAACATGGCTATTCCTTATCTAGATAGTTTGAATAAACGCTATCCCGACTGAGGGATTGAAACCGCCTCCAACAGCACGCACATCATCATCATCCAATACGTTTGAATAAACGCTATCCCGACTGAGGGATTGAAACTTCACCTGATCCTAGACATCCGCCACACCCCCGGGTTTGAATAAACGCTATCCCGACTGAGGGATTGAAACTTGCCCGTGACCGTATCCTAGTGCCACCCCTGCCGTGTTTGAATAAACGCTATCCCGACTGAGGGATTGAAACTGAGCCTGGAGGATGGTACGGAACACAGCCATCCGGTTTGAATAAACGCTATCCCGACTGAGGGATTGAAACATTATGACCCCAGAGGGCAAGCCATGTCGCTATAATAGTTTGAATAAACGCTATCCCGACTGAGGGATTGAAACAGGAATCTGATAACGAGAGACACTGTCGGCATCGGTTTGAATAAACGCTATCCCGACTGAGGGATTGAAACGGGCGTGGACTACGAGCAGATCATCAGGCAAAGAAACGTTTGAATAAACGCTATCCCGACTGAGGGATTGAAACTCTCTCGTTATCAGATTCCTAACGGCCTCGGCAAGATAGTTTGAATAAACGCTATCCCGACTGAGGGATTGAAACTTGGTAGCCAGGGGTATCTGGATACCCGTGGCGGCCAGTGTTTGAATAAACGCTATCCCGACTGAGGGATTGAAACGGAGACCGCGTCGCGCAGCGTCTCGCCGGCGCTGACGGTTTGAATAAACGCTATCCCGACTGAGGGATTGAAACGATTCTACTACAAATGATTACAAAGGGATAGGAAGTTTGAATAAACGCTATCCCGACTGAGGGATTGAAACCTTGAGCGCGCTGATGTGGGCGACGCGCTGAATCGTTTGAATAAACGCTATCCCGACTGAGGGATTGAAACCCCTCGCCCCCGCTCCACCAGCCTTAACCAACGTCAGCGTTTGAATAAACGCTATCCCGACTGAGGGATTGAAACCTAACCAGTCTGGGGGTTGGCTGCCAGTTTGAAGCCGTTTGAATAAACGCTATCCCGACTGAGGGATTGAAACCTTGAATGCCCAGGCTTTCTCGCCGAGCTCCCTGAGGTTTGAATAAACGCTATCCCGACTGAGGGATTGAAACACGATGGGGTATTCGGGGTTGTGGCGCAGGCGCTGTTTGAATAAACGCTATCCCGACTGAGGGATTGAAACGTGTCCAGCGCGCGCGTGAGTCTCTCAGAAGACCTCGTTTGAATAAACGCTATCCCGACTGAGGGATTGAAACCAGGAGAGCCGATGCCGGCACGCAAAGGTCATCGGGTTTGAATAAACGCTATCCCGACTGAGGGATTGAAACTCCCCGTCCTGCCTTGTTCTCCCTGCGCGGCAGGGTTTGAATAAACGCTATCCCGACTGAGGGATTGAAACGGCCTAATCATGCGCTCATCCCTCGCGCTCGATGCGGTTTGAATAAACGCTATCCCGACTGAGGGATTGAAACCTCGACCATCCTGTTCGGCGCAGCCAACCAGCAGTGTTTGAATAAACGCTATCCCGACTGAGGGATTGAAACTTTGATCAGATCAGGCGCGAGACAGCGGAAGGACCGAGTTTGAATAAACGCTATCCCGACTGAGGGATTGAAACTGTTCACCCCGTCAGCAAGCCATATCGCATTCGCGTGTTTGAATAAACGCTATCCCGACTGAGGGATTGAAACCAGAAGCGCCTCGCGTCGAACGAGGAAGACGGGGGTTGTTTGAATAAACGCTATCCCGACTGAGGGATTGAAACTGGCTGACGCTGACCGTCCCTGCATCCTGGCGGTCAAGTTTGAATAAACGCTATCCCGACTGAGGGATTGAAACAGGGGGGGTGGGTTGGGTAGGCCGGTGGCATAAATTCGGGTTTGAATAAACGCTATCCCGACTGAGGGATTGAAACCGACGAGGCCGGACATGGGACGACCAACCTAGAGGCGTTTGAATAAACGCTATCCCGACTGAGGGATTGAAACTGTCCACCCCGTCAGCAAGCCAAGCCGAGTTACTGTTTGAATAAACGCTATCCCGACTGAGGGATTGAAACTTTGCTTGGGTGAGCGCGGTGCCAGCCGCGCTCCCCGTTTGAATAAACGCTATCCCGACTGAGGGATTGAAACACAACACCGCGGTGGACTTGGTTGGTGGATAGCTTGGTTTGAATAAACGCTATCCCGACTGAGGGATTGAAACGTGAGCTTGTGGGTGAAATCCGCTCGGATGTTGGCAGTTTGAATAAACGCTATCCCGACTGAGGGATTGAAACCTCCTGGATGGCCACGACCAGCACCTGGTCCTGGGTTTGAATAAACGCTATCCCGACTGAGGGATTGAAACTTGGGGTGGCGGCGGGTGAGGGTGAGGTATTGGGTGTTTGAATAAACGCTATCCCGACTGAGGGATTGAAACAGTCCCTTCCGCGGCATAACATCCATGAGATGCGCGTTTGAATAAACGCTATCCCGACTGAGGGATTGAAACGCGCAAGATCAGCACGTCCTCCTGGATGGCCACGGTTTGAATAAACGCTATCCCGACTGAGGGATTGAAACCATGTAGTTGGCAACCTCAGCGCGACTGGGCTAAAGTTTGAATAAACGCTATCCCGACTGAGGGATTGAAACAGCGTGATACTGCACCTGGGGATAATCCAGTAGAGGTTTGAATAAACGCTATCCCGACTGAGGGATTGAAACTCAGCAACGAGTTGCTCGGCCAGGTCTTCACTCCAGGTTTGAATAAACGCTATCCCGACTGAGGGATTGAAACAGGTCATAGCCAAACCCGCTCCCAGCCCGCGCCGAGTTTGAATAAACGCTATCCCGACTGAGGGATTGAAACAGTAATAGGTCGCCGTCCAAATCTTCTGGGGAGATGGTTTGAATAAACGCTATCCCGACTGAGGGATTGAAACCATCGTAGGTAATTCGGCTTGGCTTGCTGACGGGGTTTGAATAAACGCTATCCCGACTGAGGGATTGAAACAGGTCTTCACTCCAGGCCAGCGCGCTCATCTGCCAGTTTGAATAAACGCTATCCCGACTGAGGGATTGAAACGTCGCTTGGGCTGATTGACTGCGGGCGGAGGTCGGTTTGAATAAACGCTATCCCGACTGAGGGATTGAAACGAGACAATCCGCGCCGCGGCAGCCGACCCCGCCGCAAGTTTGAATAAACGCTATCCCGACTGAGGGATTGAAACCGGGCGGCGGTGGTGAGGGGGAGCATGGCTTGCTCGAGTTTGAATAAACGCTATCCCGACTGAGGGATTGAAACGTGGCGCTGGCGGCAGCTTGATACGTACGATGTCGGGTTTGAATAAACGCTATCCCGACTGAGGGATTGAAACGGGCCAAATCACCTCTGTTACAGCTTCGGCGGGGGGTTTGAATAAACGCTATCCCGACTGAGGGATTGAAACCTACCTCCTGGCCGAGTCCGCCCGCCTCGCCCAGGGTTTGAATAAACGCTATCCCGACTGAGGGATTGAAACGTATAGCTCTTTCGCCCGGTCGATGATCATGCTGGCGTTTGAATAAACGCTATCCCGACTGAGGGATTGAAACGGGCCAGGTGACGGATTCGGGGGGGAGGTAGATGGTTTGAATAAACGCTATCCCGACTGAGGGATTGAAACTCGTCCATGATGAGGCAGAGGCTGGCGGTCAAGCCGTTTGAATAAACGCTATCCCGACTGAGGGATTGAAACACATTGACGACAAGGGACTCATTATCCAAGGCGTGGTTTGAATAAACGCTATCCCGACTGAGGGATTGAAACCGCTCAGCACGTCGGATGTGCAAGCGGTCTGCGACCGTTTGAATAAACGCTATCCCGACTGAGGGATTGAAACGACCAGAATCGATGCGACGATGAACTGCACCTCGGGGTTTGAATAAACGCTATCCCGACTGAGGGATTGAAACCGCCCTCGCCCGCGCCATCACCAGGCGCAAAACCACGTTTGAATAAACGCTATCCCGACTGAGGGATTGAAACATGCGCTGCATCACCCTGCGCGCGAATGCCGTTGGTTTGAATAAACGCTATCCCGACTGAGGGATTGAAACGGCCATGCGAAGTCGAATCGCCAGCGGCGTTCGGGTTTGAATAAACGCTATCCCGACTGAGGGATTGAAACTACTTCGGGCGCGCGCTGTACCTGCAGGCCGCCCGTTTGAATAAACGCTATCCCGACTGAGGGATTGAAACATGTTTTGCTATACCACGTCCACCGATTTGCAATAGTTTGAATAAACGCTATCCCGACTGAGGGATTGAAACAGCACGTCCGCGTTTGTCGAGCAGCGCTGGCCGTGTTTGAATAAACGCTATCCCGACTGAGGGATTGAAACGTTCAGCGCCAGCGCCGCCGTCGCCCAGGTCGCCGGTTTGAATAAACGCTATCCCGACTGAGGGATTGAAACGCGCGCGGCGCGCTGGCGCAGTTCGGCTTCGCGGGTGTTTGAATAAACGCTATCCCGACTGAGGGATTGAAACAGTGGCAGGCCAGCAAGGGCGCGCGCGACGCATCGTTTGAATAAACGCTATCCCGACTGAGGGATTGAAACACAAGCCATCGCCAGCTACATCGCCAGCATCCGAGTTTGAATAAACGCTATCCCGACTGAGGGATTGAAACACGCCAAGCCCGAGGATGAGGACGTTGGCGATGTGGTTTGAATAAACGCTATCCCGACTGAGGGATTGAAACTGACTTAGGCTTTGATTTTTCATTCAGGGCTATTCTGTTTGAATAAACGCTATCCCGACTGAGGGATTGAAACCTCGCCAAATTGCGCAGCGAGATTGAGGAAGCGCTGGTTTGAATAAACGCTATCCCGACTGAGGGATTGAAACCCTTTGGTGAGATTATCGCCAATCCAGTTGCTGATGGTTTGAATAAACGCTATCCCGACTGAGGGATTGAAACAAGGTATCTGCTGACTGCTCGGAGAGGATGCGCTGGGTTTGAATAAACGCTATCCCGACTGAGGGATTGAAACAGGCTGGTGGCCAACTACGCCGCCGACCTCATCGCCAGTTTGAATAAACGCTATCCCGACTGAGGGATTGAAACGGGCCTGCTCGATGGCTGCGTCGAGCACGGCCCGGGTTTGAATAAACGCTATCCCGACTGAGGGATTGAAACTCCATTGCATCATGCGTTGCGCTGCACGCTCGGCAGGTTTGAATAAACGCTATCCCGACTGAGGGATTGAAACGCTCAGAGATAGCCCACCTTCACACATGCGCTTTGCGTTTGAATAAACGCTATCCCGACTGAGGGATTGAAACCCGGGGTCAACCGCGACTTCCTCTTTGCGCTTGCCCGGTTTGAATAAACGCTATCCCGACTGAGGGATTGAAACCTGCGCGTGCACTACGACATCTGCAGTACCGCGCCGAGTTTGAATAAACGCTATCCCGACTGAGGGATTGAAACAGCATGACAATCGTGAACAGCATCCTCAACGACATGTTTGAATAAACGCTATCCCGACTGAGGGATTGAAACAAGCAGCGTGTCCTTGCCCCATCGCCTGCCGCACGCCGTTTGAATAAACGCTATCCCGACTGAGGGATTGAAACCGTCATCTGTGTAATGGCTGGCGTATACAGAATCGGTTTGAATAAACGCTATCCCGACTGAGGGATTGAAACGGCCCAGGCTGGGCACTCTGGAGAGTGACCCGCGAGTTTGAATAAACGCTATCCCGACTGAGGGATTGAAACTGGTATAGTCAAACATTACCCCTGGTCAGATTTTTCGGTTTGAATAAACGCTATCCCGACTGAGGGATTGAAACATGACCTTCGCACGGCGAACATCGGTTAAACGAGGGTTTGAATAAACGCTATCCCGACTGAGGGATTGAAACCGCTCCAGGATAATGCTGCTTTTCTCTTTGCACGCAGTTTGAATAAACGCTATCCCGACTGAGGGATTGAAACGAGATTTTGCGCTCCCCTACCCCCACTGAAGGTAACTGGTTTGAATAAACGCTATCCCGACTGAGGGATTGAAACTCGCCCGGGTCGTAGACGGCCGCGGTGCTGGCGGGTTTGAATAAACGCTATCCCGACTGAGGGATTGAAACGTATAGGCCGGATGTGCTTTTCGGCATCGTTGCGCACGTTTGAATAAACGCTATCCCGACTGAGGGATTGAAACAGCGCGAGCTTGTCGCCGAACTGCTCGAGCAGCTTCGTTTGAATAAACGCTATCCCGACTGAGGGATTGAAACGGTCGCAGTTGGCGCTGGCGCACAGCGCGCGCTGGGTTTGAATAAACGCTATCCCGACTGAGGGATTGAAACACGCGGGTTTTCGCACGCCGGCCGCTAGGGGGAGCGGCCGTTTGAATAAACGCTATCCCGACTGAGGGATTGAAACGGGCCAGGTGACGGATTCGGGGGGGAGGTAGATGGTTTGAATAAACGCTATCCCGACTGAGGGATTGAAACTGCTTGCTGATCCTGGCGGCGTGCGCTGAGCCACGTTTGAATAAACGCTATCCCGACTGAGGGATTGAAACTCGAAAGGTCCCGCGCCGCCTACCGCGCCGCCAGTTTGAATAAACGCTATCCCGACTGAGGGATTGAAACGGCGATGCGTCGCGGTATATGGAGAAGGACTGCCGCGTTTGAATAAACGCTATCCCGACTGAGGGATTGAAACATCATCATCGTCGGCCTGGGGTATCTGGCGCGCTGGTTTGAATAAACGCTATCCCGACTGAGGGATTGAAACTACAATTGCGTTGCCCACGAAGCGTTCGTATGCCGTTTGAATAAACGCTATCCCGACTGAGGGATTGAAACATGCTTTGCTGGCGTTCCCGTTTTTGACGAGGGGCAGGTTTGAATAAACGCTATCCCGACTGAGGGATTGAAACCGTCAGTGGCCAGATCGGGGTTATTGCGCATCATAGTTTGAATAAACGCTATCCCGACTGAGGGATTGAAACAGATCATGTGACGCGCGCCTGGCACAGTTAGCCGGTTTGAATAAACGCTATCCCGACTGAGGGATTGAAACGTGCATCCTCGCCGTTGCGACCGGCGATCAGGATGCGTTTGAATAAACGCTATCCCGACTGAGGGATTGAAACCTTCCAGCGCGTGCAGGAAGAGATGAACAAGATGGCGGTTTGAATAAACGCTATCCCGACTGAGGGATTGAAACAAAGTGTGTACGCTAAATCTCCATTGTTGCGCTGTATGTTTGAATAAACGCTATCCCGACTGAGGGATTGAAACCGCCGCCGTGAGCGTCACGCCGGTTCCAGTAGCGGGTTTGAATAAACGCTATCCCGACTGAGGGATTGAAACCGCGCTTGAGCGCCTGAATCTCGTTGCGCAGCGCGGTTTGAATAAACGCTATCCCGACTGAGGGATTGAAACTCCTAGGCCACTCGGAT
>Ga0308393_1001286_pt1 | contig 11897 bp, 10 predicted proteins | sample Hotspr2Sampleee2_FD_202364 | JGI IMG/M metagenome (GOLD analysis project Ga0308393, IMG submission 202364) | Hot spring phototrophic mat microbial communities from Mushroom Spring, Yellowstone National Park, Wyoming, United States - 20050630_ee2 ... | reverse complement strand
CAGGGCACGGCAATTGCTTCCTCCCTTTCGCCCAACAATGGGGATGTGCTGACGTGGAATGGGAGCCAGTGGACGGCGCAGGCGGTTAGCACTTCCGGCGGGTGGAGTTTGACCGGGAACAGTGGGACGGACCCGTTGGTGAACTTCCTTGGGACGACGGACAATCAGCCGTTGGTGATCCGGACGAACAACACCGAGCAGGTGCGCATCACCACCGGCGGGTATGTTGGGATTGGGGTTGCGAACCCGACGTTACGACTGCAGCTGCCGAATATAGCAAATAACGATGGGCGCGCTCGGGCGAACTCCTGGTTGATCTACTCCTCCATGCGCTGGAAGGAGGATATCCGCCCGATCCCGAACGCCCTGGAAAAGGCACTGGCGCTGCGTGGGGTGAACTATCGCTGGAAGCCCGAGTACGGCGGCACGGAGGATATCGGCTTCCTGGCAGAGGAGGTTGCCCGCGTGGTGCCGGAGGTGGTCTCCTACGAGCCCGACGGGCAGGTTGCGGGCATGGACTACAGCAGGCTGACAGCACTGCTGGTCGAAGCACTCAAGGAGGAGCACCGCCGCAACGAAGAGCTCCGCGCAGAGCTTGCCCAGCTTCGGCAGCTTGTCGAACGTGTGGCAATGCAGCAGGGTATAAACAGTGATGGATCTTCGATCAACGTCCGCGTTGATGGCGACTGGCTCGGACAAAATGTTCCGAATCCACACGATGGGACAACGACGATCCCATGTTATGTTCCTGCTGGTGTTTCGAACGCTCAACTCGTCGTCGCTGATGTGACGGGACAACTCATCCGCAGTGTTACGATCAGTGCACGCAACACGTGGACGAACGTCACTCTCGATATGACTCTCCTTGCATCGGGGACGTACGAATATCGCCTCGTCTTCGATGGACGCACCGTGGCGATCAAGCAAATGCAACTTGTGCGGTAAGCACAGCGGTTCTGCAACCGCTACTGTCGGGTAAATAGTATCAGGGCACGTCACTGACGTGCCCTGATTTTTTTGATATCTCTGTGTGCACCAATCAGGAAATATGTACCTTGAGCGGAGTGGAGTGAACGGCTACTCTGTGCAAATTCGGGTAGATGCTGGAGGTATGGCTATTTTTCTTGCTGTTCATTCCACGAATACGGTGAGATGTCCCCCACAATGCCTTATTGGGAAATGGGAGCATATTCCCGTCTGATACACTACCACGTAGGTGCGGAGGAACTGATAGTAGAGTCCTTGCCGACGGAGGAGTTCGTCGTGGGAGCCTTCCTCGACGAGCTGACCACCATCGAGGACGAGGATCCGTTCGACGTGTTGAAGCGTGGTAAGGCGATGTGCAATTGCGATAATGGTACGCCCTGCAAAGTGGGCGTAGAGGTTCCGGATAATGCGCTCTTCGCTCAACGCATCGAGCGCACTGCTGGCTTCATCGAGGATAAGAATCCGTGCATCCGAAAGGAACAACCGTGCGAGAGCGACCTTGAGGCGCTGCCTACTGAAAAATTGAGCTCCTGAGATCCCCGTTTGCTGTTCCAATCCTGAAAGGAGTCACTTAAGTAAGCTCGTTTCAACATCACAATGGTATGTGACTTGCTATTGATGAACAATCTTTATCACAGCAGCGCGGTGCTGCGCACTGTACGTGCTATGCTACACGTCACGTTGTATGAAGGGTGCATGCAGGGTTGATGCTCCCCCCCTGAGCGAGGAGGATACCATCTACCCTTGAGAGATTGCTGCGCGTTACGTCCGCTGCACAAGCTGGTGGCGCTCAGCCCCCGTTGAAATCAACGTGACCGGAACGTTGCAGTATTCTTCGATGAGCGCAACGAAGCGTTGTGCTTGCGGGGGTAGATCTTCGAAGGCTGGTGCGTCGTAGAGTGGGCATTGCCATCCTTTCAACTCGATGTACTCAGGCTCGACAGCATCGAGCGTTGGGACGTCCACAGGGAACGTTTTGAGTCGTTTGGTACCGAGACGATAGCCGACGCAGACGGGGAGCGTATCGAAGCTACTGAGTACGTCCATCTTCGTGAGTGCAATCTCGGTGATACCGTTGACAATCACCGAGTATCTCAAAGCGACCAAGTCTAACCAACCACACCGACGTGGGCGACCGGTTGTCGAACCATACTCGGCGCCGAGAGAGCGGAGTTGTGTGCCTCGGTCGTCATGCAGCTCGGTAGGGAAGGGCCCGTTCCCAACGCGCGTTGAGTACGCTTTTGCAACGCCGACGATGCGCCGAATTGCTGTCGGAGGAATGCCTAATCCTGTGCACGCTCCGCCACTGGTCGGGTTGGAACTTGTCACGAACGGGTACGTGCCGTGGTCAACATCGAGCAGGGCACCTTGTGCACCTTCTGCTACGATGTGCTTCCCCTCTTGGATGGCGTTGTGGAGGAGCATCGTTGTATCGGTGACAAATTCGTCAATCGAGCGATCGAATTCGAGATACTCTGCAACGATCGCTTCGACGTCGAGTTGCTCGGTATGGTAGAGTTTTTCGAGCAGTGCGTTCTTTTCTGCAAGGTTAGTACGAAGCTTTTCTTCGAGGACGTGCCGATCGAGCAAGTCCACTACGCGAATTCCCACGCGCGAGTATTTGTCAATGTAGGCAGGACCAATTCCTCGGCCCGTGGTGCCAATACCTTGCTGCTGCTCGCGAGCGCGGTCGAGCAGCTTGTGGTATGGCATGATGACGTGCGCTTTGTGGCTAATGAAGAGTCGTCCTCGAACGGTAATTCCAAGTTGCTCGAGCATTGCAATCTCTTGATGCAGCGCAACAGGATCGAGAACGACACCGTTCCCGATGACGCACTGGACATCTTCGTGGAGAATGCCGGAGGGAATCAGGTGCAGTACGATTGTCCTACCGTCGCACACGAGCGTGTGCCCAGCGTTTGCGCCCCCTTGATAGCGTGCAACAATATCAGTCTGCTCAGCGAGTGCATCTACAATTTTCCCTTTGCCTTCATCGCCCCATTGAGCGCCGACGATTACAGTGACCATTGGTGATTATCCTTCGAGTGCAGCGGCGACAGAATCCGCAAGGAGGAAAATGCTCTCCAGGTGTGTGAGTTCTAACAGTGTGCGCATTTTTTCTGGAACTGCAGCGAGCGTACAGCGTCCGCCACTGGTACGGAGTGTCGTCAGCGCGGTGATGAGTGTGCCAAGTCCGCTGGAGTTGATAATCTCGACACGACTGCAGTCGAAAATCACATGCTCGATACCGCTTGAGACAAGCTGCCGAACGCGATCGGTAATCTCAACCGCGTCTTGGCCACCGACCATGTGAGCAGGGAGTGGAACGACGACGGACTTTTCGTGACTTGTCTTGTCCATCGCGCTATGCTTCTTTGAGTGCACGGAGAATTTTCGGTTGCCGCGGTTCGGTTGACTCTACTGGTTCTTTCTTGATCCGCTCGGTGTACCACACGACAAATGCACTGGCAATGTAAATGGAAGAGTAGGTTCCTGTGATAATGCCGACAAGCATTGTGAACGAAAATCCGTGCAAGACTTCACCACCGAGAGCGAGCAATGTCGCAAGCACGAGAACCACTGTCAGCACAGTGTTGATGGTACGGCTGAGCGTTTCGTTAATCGAAAGATTCATCAGCGGGACTAGAGCCATCCCTTTGTGCTTCTCACGATTTTCGCGTATGCGGTCGAAGATGATCACCGTGTCGTTAATCGAAAAACCAACGACCGTGAGCAATGCTGCAAGCACGCCTTGATTAAACTCGAGATTGAGAATTTCTAACTTCTGCCCGATGAGGACAAACGTCAGCGCGACGAATACATCGTGCACGAGGGCGACAACAGCTCCCAAGCCGTAGATGAACTCAAAGCGGAATGCGATGTACAACAGAATCACAACGATTGCAAGGAGCACAGCGATCAACGCTTTTGAGCGAAGCTCGCTCCCAATTTTAGGACCGATACGGTCTTCCTTAAGAATGTTGATCGTTTCGTTGGGGAAGGCACTCCGCAGTCCGTTCACGATACGGTATGATGCTGACTGTTCGCCGTGACCACCAATTTCTGGGACACGGATGAGAAATTCGTTTGCCTTACCGTACGACTTGATTTCAGCATTTGGAAAGCCGGCGGTTGCGACTGCCTTGCGAATGGCGTCGGTGTGCTGTTCGGATCGAAAGCGGAGAGCGATTTCAGTACCTCCAAGGAAATCAATCCCTAAACGGAGACCACCAAAGAGGAGAAGGACAAGCCCAACAAGATTGACGACCGCAGATACCAGGAGGAAGATGCGGCGTTTACCGAGAAAGTCTATCGAAGTTTTACCGAAAAATTCCATAGCTTATTTGATTCGTGTGATGGTCATTAGCGTTAAGGAGCAGCGAGAACTTCACCGAAGCTGATCCGTGCGCTCGGGCTACGCGCAAGCAAGAGATCAATGATTGCACGGGAAACGATGATGCTTGTAAAGAGTGTCGTCAGAATACCTATCATGAGGGTTGTTGCGAATCCTTGAATCGGTCCGTACCCGAGCACGAAGAGGATAAGCCCTGTCAAGAACGTCGTTACGTGGGAGTCAATAATGGGTGGGAGTGCATGACGGAACCCTTCATCCACGCTCGCACGGACGCTGCGGCCATGGTGGAGCTCTTCGCGAATTCGTTCAAAGATGATGATGTTGGCGTCCACCGCAATTGCCAGTGTGAGGATAATCCCAGCAATGCCTGGAAGGGAGAGTGTCCCCCCGAATCCAGAGAGTATTCCGAGGTTGAGCATCACGTTGATGAGCATTGCAATGACAGCTACCACACCACCCATGCTGTAGTAAGATACCATGAAGAGAACGACGAGTGCAAAAGCGATGAGACTTGCAGAAATGCCCGAACGGATTGAATCTTCGCCGAGCGACGGCCCGACCACACGTTCTTCGATAATCTTGACCGGAGCTTTTAGCGCACCGGCTTTGAGGACGATTTGGAGAAGTTTTGCCTCCTCAACGTTCGCCATCCCTTCAATCTGTGAGCTACCACCAGTGATTTTACTCCGCACGACCGGTGCGCTATAGACTTCTCCATCGAGGACGATCGCGATCCGCTTGCCAATGTTTGCTCCGGTGATTTTTGCCCATCGTTCGGCACCTTCGCTGTTCATATACATGAGCACCATCGGGCGATTGCTCATTTGATCGAACGTTGCGTATGCATCGGTGACCACATCGCCGGTGAGCTCGGGATCACGCTTGAGGACGTACATCGCGTACGTACGGTTCGGCGTGTTTTCGCTTCCACGTTCGGGTTTCGCGCTAAACGCGATTTCGACATCTGCTGGCAACATGCGACGGATCTCGGGACGAGCCAGGATTGACTGCAGTTGTCGCTTCCCGTCCTCGTTGGTCAAGAAGTAGTATTCCGCATCTGCTGGAAGTTTAGGGATGACTGACTCTGCAATATCGAATGGCTGGTAACGCTCCCCAATGAGGACTTGACCAGCAAACAGCGAAAGGAAGGGATGCTCACGACGGAACTTGGCTGCTTTTTCTTCGTCGGAAAGTCCCTCGTAGGAATCGTTGCCCGACGTGTCATTTGCAGCGCGTGCTGTTGTGTCGCCAGCAGATGTCGTATCCGCTCGCCGTAATGTATCGGAGACGGATGTGTTCTTGCCTGCCAAGTAACGGTCAATGTTGAGAAATGCATAGAGGACATCTGTTCCGTGCCGCAGCAACTTGAATTCAAGTCGTGCTGTAGTCTGAAGGAGCTGCCGCATTTCGCGCTCATCTTGGACGCCAGGGAGCTCGAGTAAGATGCGCCGTGAACCTTGCTTTTGGATTGTGGGTTCAGTAACGCCGAACTTGTCGATCCGTTGGCGAATCACTTGGAGTGCTTGGTCCACAGCTTCGTTGATATCGCGCTTGAGACGCTCGACGATGCGCTCTTCGCTGATGTCGCGGACGTCAACAAGTTCGTAGTACGTCACCAGCGACTTTCCTTGCGGACGGGCAATACGATCGAAGTTTCGTAAGAAAATGTCGAGTACTTCTTCATCGCTTTGCTCTGCTTGGCGACGTGTTTCTTCGATGACGTGCTCGAACGTCTCATCAACTGCTGCACGGTCGGCAGCTTCTTCGAGCAGACGGACGACGTCCACCTCGAGCGTCACATACATCCCACCTCGCAAGTCGAGACCAAGCTTGAGGGCGCGAAGCTTTTCTTTACGAAATTCCTCGCCATTGGTTTGATCCCACAGGACTTGGGATGCAGAATCTAAGCTCGCTCGTTCGGCGGCCATCTGTTGCGCACGCCATGTTGGATAGAGCAAAAAGATCGCCAGGACTATTGGAATGATGATGGTCAGTACCTTGCCGACTTTCCCTTTCAAGGGTTCGCCTCCGGAACAGTGACACTGTGATGCAAAATTTGGAATCGCAATTTACAGCATGGCACCGCTATTTGCTGCTGGGAAGCTTCTCCAGAGCCATGCTGTGAGGGCGTGCATGGAGAGTCAACTCCTCTAAGAGGGATGAAACTGTGATCGGAACTACACCTGGTTCACCACATACGACGCCCGCAGCAATATTGGCAATAGCAGCGGCCTCGAGCAGCGATGCTCCTGCAGTCATCATTGCAGCAACTGTAGCGATGACAGTATCTCCAGCGCCTGATACATCTGCCACATGCCGAGCTACCGACGGAATGTGCCAGTGATTGCCTCCCTCCTCCAAGAGCATCATCCCACGACTCCCAAGCGTGAGGAGAATGTTGCGTGCGCTTAGCCGTTCGATGAGCAGACGACCAACATGCACGATGTCCTCTTGGCGTTCCAGTGGTATCCCAAGTGCGTAGTATGCTTCTTTCTGGTTTGGCTTGAAGACTGTCGCACCTTGGTAAACGAAAAAATTGTCCAACTTCGGGTCCACCAGAACGGGTATCGAGCGCTCCTGTGCCCACGAGATGAGCGGTGTGATGCTGTACTGGTGAAGAACGCCTTTGTTGTAATCTTCGAAAATGATTGCCGCAAGTTCTGGTGAACTATCAAGCACGTTCAATATCCGATCAACAACGGCGCTGGATATTGGTGTTCGCTGTTCGTGATCGAGCCGAAGGAGCTGTTGATTATTCCCAATGATGCGAGTCTTAATCGTCGTCGGTCGTTCGATGTCGGTGATGATACCATCAGATTCGATGCCGTCCTCGCTGGCAAGGCATCGGAGTTGGTCGCCACCGCTATCATCACCAACGACACCACAGAGAAGTACCTCCGCACCGAGCATACGCAAGTTATGCGCAACGTTCGCTGCTCCCCCAAGCCGCCAGGTCTGGCGTTCCAGCTCAACGACCGGTACTGGTGCTTCGGGTGAGATTCGATGGACCGTACCAAGGTAGTAGTGGTCGAGCATCAGATCACCAACGACCGCTATTCGTTTTTCGGGCAACGTTTTTAACCACCGGCGGCACTGCTCAAGAGAGAGTCCGTCTGTCCATGTACCCATCGAATCCATCACACAGCTACCTCAGCTTTGATATGGGGATGTGCTTGATAGTTGACGAACGCAATGTCATCGTGCGAAAATGCATCGATCGAACGCACCTCCGGATTGAGCCACAACGTCGGCGGATCAAATGGGACGCGTTCTAATTGAAGTCGAGCCTGTTGGAGATGATTACGGTAAAGATGCGCATCCCCGAGCGAGTGGATGAACTCGGCAGGGCGAAGCTCACACACCTGCGCGACCATCGCGAGCAGGAGTGAGTACGATGCAATGTTGAACGGTACACCCAGAAAGACATCCGCCGAGCGTTGGTAGAGATGGAGTGAAATCCAGGGACCGTCAACGTAGAATTGGAACAGTACATGGCACGGAGCAAGCCGCATTGCATTGAGCTCGCCTACATTCCATGCGCTCACGACAAGACGCCGACTGGTAGGGTTGCGCTTTAATTCCTCGATTACCCAGGCAAGTTGATCGATCGTCTGTCCACTGGGTGACTGCCATTGGCGCCACTGTTTGCCATAAATCGGCCCAAGCTCACCCTGCTCATCTGCCCACTCATCCCAGATTGTCACACCGTGTTGGTGGAGAAACTCAACGTTCGTCTCCCCACGGAGAAACCACAGTAACTCTGTAACGATAGAGCGAACGTGAAGCTTTTTCGTCGTAAGGAGTGGGAATCCTCTCCGCAAATCGAACCGCATTTGGTACCCAAAAATTGAGAGCGTCCCAACACCTGTCCGATCCTCTCGTGGCGAACCCTGCTCGAGGATGGTCCGTACAAGTTGCAGGTATTGCTCTTCGTTGGGATTATGAGATGGGGTCATTCTGATTATCAGCGGAGAAACTCATGGGTGTATGTACAACCTCACGCTTAACACAAGACCGATTGTCGAGGTCTTGATACCATGACTGGAGCGAAATTACTGTTCACTGACGACTATTTTCGCTCATCGTTTGATGTTCTTACGCCTTCCGATGCACGTACGGGAACTGGCTGGTTTTTGCATATCACCGAGGGTAACTGCTGTACCTCGACGCGAGGAGCAGGACCGGCGTTTCGGTGACTATCTTGTCCCATTGGAGGAATGGAGCGAAGAGTCTCCGTTGGTTGCACTCATTGGTGTGCCCCAGGATATTGGGGTGTTGCGGAACGGTGGACGGCGCGGTGCGGCGGGCGCTCCTGCCGCTATAAGAGCAGCGTTGGCTAAACTTGCTGCCAGCATCGGTGAGCAAATGCTCTCACCGGAGGTGAACATGTGTGATTGTGGCATGCTCCGTACCGAGGGGTTGTCGTTAGAAGAACTGCACCGGGAGCAAGAATACGTTATCGGTCGTCTTCTCGATTGTGGAGCTTCGATTGTCGTGCTTGGGGGAGGACACGACATTGCCTTACCCGATGGACGTGCTCTCGGCAAACGAGTCGAGCGATTAGGAATCGTCAACGTTGATGCTCACCTTGACGTACGCATTCCGACTGAGGACGGTAGTCATTCCGGCTCTCCATTCCGTGAGCTCATCGAAGATCCCGAGAGCCATCTTTCCGTGCTCGTGGAATTTGGGACGCAACGCTTCGCTGCATCAGCATACCACGTTCAATACGTGCGCCAGCGTGGGCATACCGTTTGGATGCTCGACGACATTCGCCGATGCTCACTCGAGAGTGCTCTCGATGATGTCACAGCACGTCTCGATGGTTGCGATGGTATCATGCTTTCGCTCGATATGGATGCACTGGCTTCAGCGTTTGCACCAGGTGTGAGCGCTCCCGCAAGCGATGGTTTCCAGCCTGCTGATGTGTTCCGTGTCATCGAACGCATCAGTGCACTACCACGATGTCGTCTTGTGGAGATCGTCGAGGTCAATCCGACCGTTGATATTGATGAGCGGACCGCGCGACTGGCAGCCAATTTTGCAGCGTCCGTGATGTGGATGTTCGCCAATAGAAAGAACGATGCCGATTCTTCGCTCAATCTCGGGTCTTCGAGCAACAATCAGTGACGGCGCACTCTCTGCCGAACTTGTGTCGCGGCATGTGCGAGCATTTGCTGCCTTGCAACCTGATGGAGTGCTGGTAGTTGGTGATGATGGCAGAATTGGAGGTGGTGCACTTCGTGAGCTCGTGTGTGAGGAGCTTTGCTCAGTAGGACGGGACGTTCTGGATCTTGGTACTGTCCCAACACCAACGGTGCAGCTCATTGTCGAACATGCGCGTGCTGCTGGTGGCATCGTGATTACTGCATCCCACAACGGTCAAGAGTGGAATGGATTGAAGTTTTTAGACTCAAGCGGCGTATTCATCGCACCAGAGCGGGCACAGTTGCTGTGGAGCGCAGCTGATGTGAACCGTCTGCCACGTGTGCAGCGGCGTGGGAGACGCACTCGGCACAGCGATCCAATTGCGGAACATCTCGATGCGTTAGCACACGTGCCACTTGTAGAGGACTTCCGTGCGCGTGGTGGGATTGCTGGTGCGCGTATTGTGCTTGATGCAGTCAATGCAAGTGGCTCGCGCGCATTGGTGCAGCTTGTGGAATGGCTAGGCGGAGAGCCCATTGCACTCTTTTGCGATGGGAGCGGCCGATTTCCTCATCCTCCTGAGCCACTACCGGAACACTTGGGGGAACTCTGCACGGAAACGCACGTCCGTGGTGCTGCATTAGGACTGGCTGTTGATCCGGATGCAGATCGCTTAGTACTTGTGCATCATACCGGACAACCCATCAGCGAAGAGAAAACCATCGTGCTTGCCGTTGAAGCGGTGCTGCGTTTGCATCCTGGTGGAACGGTCGTCGTTAATGCTTCAACGACGGCTGAGGTTGAATACGTTGCGGCACGGTATGGAGGGCGTGTTCTCCGTTCGGCTGTGGGAGAGATCAATGTGGTAGCTCGTATGCGGGAGGCTGGTGCAATCATTGGTGGCGAAGGGAGTGGTGGCGTCATTCTGCCCGCCTGCCACTGGGGCCGCGACAGCCTCGTTGGAGCAACGTTAATCTTGTCGCTATGGAAAACGCTCGACGATCATCAATGGGATCACCGTGTCCTTGAGCAACCACTTCTGATGAAGAAACGACGCATCCAGTTGAACGGTGCCTTTTCAACTGTGCAGCAGTGCCTTCGCACCACGTTCTCGGATGCTGAGCATATCTGGGAAGAAGATGGCATCCGTTTTAGTTGGCACGACCGTTGGATACACATCCGTCCCTCGAACACTGAACCTATCGTGCGCATCATCGCTGAATCGCCCGACGAGGACGTAACGACAGCGCTCGTGGCACGAGCGGAAGAAGTACTCTCCAGTGCCTGCGATGGCTGAAAAGGCTCGATGTCGCGTTGCGGTCCTGGCATTTGCTGATGCACGGTATGATGCCCGCGCGCTCAACATCTGCCGTACTCTTGCGTCGGAATGCAATGTGACACTCTGGAATACGGAGCCTGGATCGAGCTCTCAATGGCAGCGGCGTGCTGTTGTCGTGCGACGTTCGGGACGCATGATCATGCGATGGGTTCGATTTGTCGCAAAGCTCATTTGGCGTGTGCTACGAACGAAGGTGGACGTCGTCTGGGCAGCGGATGTGTATTCGCTCTTGCCAGCGGTCGTGCTTCGGTGGCGATGGAAGGCACGCGTTGTGTATGATGCACGCGAGATCTATAGCAGCCTTGGATCACTTGCTCAAAGACCTCACGCACAGCGACTTCTTGCATGGTACGAACGCATACTCATTCGATGGGTTGACCGTGTTGTGACAAGTGGGAATCGGGATGCTGAGGAATTAACTGCTCTCCTCAAACTCCACACACCCCCAGAGGTTGTGCTCAACGTTCCCTTCTATGCTACACCAATTCGAAGCAACCGATTGCGTGAACACTGTCAGATAGGGCAGGATGCTATCGTTGTGCTTTACCAGGGGGCGCTCCACACAGGGCGTGGATTGCTCCGTGCAGTCGAGGCAATAGCGCAGGTGGATTCAGCCCATCTATGCATCCTTGGTGATGGCGAGTTGGCTGGCGCGATCCAATACCATGCGCGACGCCACGGCGTAGCAAACCGTGTACACCTGCTCGGCAGCGTTCCATATCACGAACTGCTTGAATGGACCGCATCGGCAGATATTGGGTGGTCTTGGATCGAGCCCATAACACACAGCTACGAGCTTGCGCTTCCGAATAAGCTCTTCGAGTATGCCATGGCTCGCGTTCCAGTGCTTGCAAGCGATCTGCCTGCGATGCGCGAGGTGCTTCGTGCATATCCTTTCGGTGTCTGCTGTCCGACTACAGCGACTGCAAGAGAACTTGCTGAGGCAATTCTTCTGCTACACGCAGGTGCTGACGAGTATCGTATCTACGCCGAGCGTGCCGCACGAGAGTTCTGCTATGAGCGTCAACAAACGAAGATTCGAACACTCATCAACGAACTATGCCATCG
>Ga0308393_1001284_pt1 | contig 11908 bp, 11 predicted proteins | sample Hotspr2Sampleee2_FD_202364 | JGI IMG/M metagenome (GOLD analysis project Ga0308393, IMG submission 202364) | Hot spring phototrophic mat microbial communities from Mushroom Spring, Yellowstone National Park, Wyoming, United States - 20050630_ee2 ... | reverse complement strand
TTCGATATATCCAGCCTCCATACTCTCTGCCTTCTTTGACTGATCTTGGCGCATACTTTCTTATCGCCTCTTTTGCGGCGCGATCAGCAGAGCGGAACCGTGCTCCACTCGGATCCACCGCATTCACGGGGTCATTCACGCAATACCCGTAGGCATTCAACGTCAGCGGCGCGTAGATAGACCCCAACCACGGATCCCGCTGCAAGAACCGCCCCACCGTCGGGTCATACCAGCGCACACCCACCTTCTGCAACCCGCCCGACAGCGCCTCGTTCCGATAGCCCCACGCGCCGTTCCAGTCGTAGGTCTGCCGCGCGCCTGCAATCGTGTCGCCAAACGCATCCGTTATCGGCGCAGGCGAGTACGCGCCTGTCGGGCTGCTCGTCGCCGCCAAGTCGCCGCGGACACTCCAGGAGAGGACATCCTCTTTGCGAAGAACCCACACCCCCTCGTTCCCTGCACCAGTCTCAGCGCCACGGACGCACATCCACCACCTCATAATCCTGCTTGCGTACGTAAAACCGAAGAGCACGCCCTAATGTGGTACCTGCCCCGGGTTTGCCCTCATTGCCAGAAACGCGCATAGAGACTTGTCAAGCATTTCCGTCATTCGCCACGCAAGGCGCGAGCACCGAAGACCTTCGTGGCACAGGAATATTCTGCGCATAGCAACGACCTATTGATTGTGTAGGTCAATCCGTCGGCTTACTCCTTCTCCCAGGAGAAAGCAGGTCACTTCTTCAGTGTATTTCCCCACAGGGACATCGCTTTTATCGATTTGAACAAACCATGAGCTAACTTCAACGACTAATGGGAAGGGAAAATCTGTCTCGAACCGTATTCTTCCCTTGCTGTAGACCAACTCATAGAACTCACAATAGTCAGTGACGATTTGCGCCTCATCGAAGCTGAAATGAACAACATTGTGAATCTGCATCAAGTCAAGATAAAGCGGATATTCGATAGCCCGCTTCCGCCAGCTACGAAAAACCGTCCTCCCCTGCTCGGGGTTCCACCGATACAAGGGTATCCTTAGTGCTTTTGTTTCTTCGAAAAATAAGATATTAGTTGTAGGTAAAAACGAGCAGTACCCGTAATGTTGGTTTACTTCTTCTATTGACATCTGTTGGCACATTTCTTTTTTTTTTCACCTCCACTGCGGCCAGAAGGGTATCCGAAAAGTACCCTCATGCCATGGTACGCCTTTGACGCCAGGTCTCCAGAAATTCATCTGGAGATGCCACGTTCGCCGCCCACCGAAGCATCGGAAGGAATGATGTGGTTTGTGAATACCTATTTTCACTACAGTCGGTATTCTTCTTACAATGATAATTGCTCTTAGCGTTGGACCACCAATTGGCAATGCTCCTATAATGCCCCAACCAACATATTCGTACCACGGATCGTTGATTTTCCCGTCATCTAAGTAGTCCTCTATCATGTTCAATCCAACTGCTATAGCAACACCTATAAGAATACCAACTGGAATAAGTAGTTCCCCTGTAGGATCCACCATCTGCAGCGGATCATTCACGCAATACCCGTAGGCATTCAACGTCAGCGGCGCGTAGAGAGACCCCAACCACGGATCCTGCTGCAGGAACCTGCCCACTGTCGGGTCGTACCAGCGCACACCGACCTTCTGCAACCCGCCCGTGAGCGCCTCGTTGCGATAGCCCCACGCCCCGTTCCAGTCGTAGGTCGGACGCGCACCACTCACCAAGTCGCCTAACCGTTGAACGCATTCACTACTCATCAGAAAAACACCCTATGGCTTCTTATCAGCACCCTCGCCATCTTGCGGCGCACCCTTCTGACGACGCAAGCGGTACAACGCATCCAGCTGGCTCGGAAGCAGGACAACAACCTTGTAGCCCTTTTTGAAGACTATCATACCCATTCCGCACTCTTCACGATAAGGGTCTGGAGGCTCCGATTGCTCGTAAAAGAACACCAGGTAGCGGTCGGCTTCTTCTTCCACCTCCATCCGAAACCGCTCAATTTCTTTGAACACAGGGAGCGTTTTTCGAAAGAACCGCTCGCAGTGAGCGCGTATCTCTTCGTACAAGCGCAGGTGTATCCCGTCAATCTTAGTAATCGCCATAGAAGTCCTCCTATCATATTCTGCCGATTGATCGCTCCTCGAACCTCTTGGCATCTTCATCCCACCAAAGCTTTTTGATAACACCACCAGGCGTACCGAGATATAATGGCATACACATTCCCCTTGCCCAATTTCTATCACGATTGCTAAAGTTTTCCAGTAGTTCAGGCTCGACGCCAGGTACTGGTACATGGGTATGATATCCGCCCGCTGGAAATGTTCCTGGTGGAAGAACCTTAGCCTGATCTCCAAGATCAACCTCATCAGGCGTTCCTCGCACAGGCTTAGTGAACGAATATGTACCATCTTCGTTGCCGTATATCCACCCTCCATATTCAACGCCCGCGTGCTGCGATTGCTCCCAGATATACCGAATAGCAGCTTTCGCAGCAGCATCAGGTGACTTGTACTTGTCCCCAGGCTTCAAGCCAAGAATGTCCACTAACTGCACAGGATCGTTCCAGCAGTACGCATACACAGGATAGGCATACATCGGATCTCTCTGCAGAAATCGTCCAACTGTGGGGTCATACCACCGCTGACCAACCGCTACTAATCCACCTGTGAGTGGTTCTGCACGGTGTTGGTAAACTCCATTCCAATCGTAGATGTCCGCTATTCCGTTTACTCTATCGCCGAAGGCGTCGTAGAGCGCAGCAGGAGCTACTTGCCCGTTCGCCTCCGAAGAGGCGACACGGTTGCCCAAAGCATCCCAGTGCAACGATTCACCATTTCGCTGATACATCGCGCTGCCGTAGCCGTAGTATACCCACTGGAGCGGGGCGTCGCTACTTTGCCGACTGCCCTCCGCTACCAGCGTATCCCCAGAATACAGGTACACCACCTCCAAAGTGCCACGCACCGCACGCACCCGACGACCTAACCCGTCGTACTCGTACACCCAGCCCACACTGTCGCCTTGTTTCTGTAGGCTCACCAAGTTCCCTTCCGCGTTGTAGCCGACAGCCAGGTCTTATTACCTACACGACACACCGCCGCATTCCCGTCTGTGTCGCGTTTTTACGAACATTTGCCAACCAAAGAAACCATAACCTGCTTATATCCTATCTCCTAAATCGATGTATTCTTTGCAGTAAAAACATAGAGGAAATGTAGATTAGGAACAATACGGCAAATAGCGCGAATGCATTGACTGTTAGGTTCAATAGGCTCGCCAGAGGACTGTCGGGATACTTTCGCGAATATGCGCTAGAGATGCCTTTCAGGAAAAACCCCACCAAGAAACCTCCAACAAATTTGACAATCACATCCCGATACTTGCACATACCTTTGCCCTCCTGCAAAATCAATAATCCCAACCATATAACCAATCATTCGGATCCAGCCAGTAGTCAAGGCCCTCTATTATAGCCTTTCCCAGATTCTCAAAGAAGCCAAAGAATGAGTCCCAGAAGCCTGGAGAGTAGCGGTCTATAGCCGCGCCAATGACTAGACCAACGAATATGCCGCTTGCCCAGCCACCGAACCCACTGAAAAACCCACCTCCTCGCGGCGGAGGGGTAGTAGGCTGAGGGGTAGGAGTAGGGGAGGGAGTAGGTGTAGTAGGCCTGACACCAGGAGCAGATCGCCCACCTCCTCCAGCGCCACTACCAGTATTGCTCTGGAATTGACATGCTTTTCGAGCCTGCCGAGCCGACCAACCGCCTATGAGTATTCCAATGCCGACGCCTATAAGAAATACTTTCCACACAATCGAGCCTGTAGGATCCACCGCATTCACAGGGTCATTCACGCAGTACCCATACGCATTCAGCGTCAGCGGCGCGTAGAGAGACCCCAACCACGGATCCTGCTGCAAAAACCTGCCCACCGCAGGGTCGTACCAGCGCACGCCCACCTTCTGCAGCCCACCCGTCAGCGCCTCGTTCCGATAGCCCCACGCGCCGTTCCAGTCGTAGGTCTGCCGCGCGCCTGCTATCGTGTCGCCAAACGCATCGGTAATCGGCGCAGGCGAGTACGCGCCTGTCGGGCTGCTGGTCGCTGCCAAGTCGCCTCGCAGGTTCCAGTGCTTGAACTCCGTGCCCGTGTTGCTTACCTGCTGGTACATCGCGCTGCCGTAGCCAAACCAAAACCATAGTGAGTATAATACCTTGTCATTCGTCATGGTAGAAACGATAAGTCATGTACGCAATCCCCAAGCCTATGAGAAACAAAACGGTCGGAGGAAAAAACACTACAAAGTGCGCGGGAAGTTCTACCTCGCGCCCCCTGCGACGAACCATTACATTGCCCTTCTCGTCGGCTTTGCTAAGAGTGTCCAGTGAACTAATAGCCACTCCAATCGCGACGAGCATCAACAGAACCGACAAGGTCATCGCCGTTATGTATTGCGCTTTGCTCATGATCGCCTCCTAACTCCCAGACTGGGTGTCAGTTTGAAAAGCCTTGTAGCGCACAGTCTCGATAACGACAGAAACCAGCAAGGAAACCACGAACAGGAAAATGTCAACACGGTAATCCAAGGCGAAATCCCAAGAATACCTTTCAGCAAGCCTTTTGATAAGCCGTGAACAAAGCAGGCTCAAAAAGACAGCTATGCAGAAGACTAACACCGTGCGGAGCCAACGCCAATCGTGAAGGCGTCTCTCTCTATCCGACGTCCACAGTGCGAATAGGATGGTGGCACTCAAGATGCCCAAAACAACTGCGACAATACCCATATTTGTCACCACTTGAGCGGGTCTCGGAAACCGTCCCACGGGGGCGCAGGGTAGGGGGTTTTCTTGCTTTCTTCGATGGATCTTATGAGATTGTCGATTGGCCAGAAAACCACATCCTCCCAACCTGGAAAGTATCGGTCAAGCCCTCTTTCTATTATTACTACGCCAAGTCCTATGCCAATTCCACCTCCGACCCCTCTTATGAGCCCTCCACCTATCCGACCTCCCCCTCCTTTTGGAGAACCTCCACCTGAACTTGTACCACCTGTGCCACCTGAACCTGAACTTGTACCACCTGTGCCACCTGAACTGGAAGAGCCGCCCCCGCCTCGATTGGATGCACCCGAACCGCAGTACCTGTTGATAAATCTGAATATGATTACGATTGCACCAGCCACCGCAATAATTCTTAGTAGTCCAACCACTATCGCCCCTATGGCAAACTCTCCACTCGGATCCACCGCATTCACGGGGTCATTCACACAATACCCATACGCATTCAGCGTCAGCGGCGCGTAGATAAACCCCAACCACGGATCCTGCTGCAAGAACCTGCCGACCGTCGGGTCGTACCAACGCACACCCACCTTCTGCAACCCGCCCGTGAGTGCCTCGTTCCGATAGCCCCACGCGCCGTTCCAGTCGTAGGTCTGCCGATTGCCAGCCACCAAGTCGCCAAACGCATCCGTTATCGGCGCAGGCGAGTACGCGCCTGTCGGGCTGCTCGTCGCCGCCAAGTCGCCCCGCAGGTTCCAGTGCTTGTATTCCGCCTGACCACTCGCAACCTGCTGATACATCGCGCCACCGTAGCCGTAGTATACCCACTGCAACGGATCGCTGCTGCGCTGCCGACTGCCTTCCGCTACCAGCGTGTCGCCCGAATAGAGGTACACCACCTCCAAACTCCCACGCACCGCACGCACCCGACGACCTAACCCGTCGTACTCGTACACCCAGCCCACACTGTCGCCTTGTTTCTGTAGGCTCACCAAGTGCCCTTCCGCGTCGTAGCCCAACAACCAAGTCTCATTCCCCACACGACGCACCACGACATTCCCGTCCAAGTCGTGCTGCCAAGCCTGATTGTTCAGCGACACCAGCTGGTTCGCCGCGTTGTACGCCATCACATCCGTGAAGGTCTGCCCGTTCACCGTGCGCGTGCGCGTCAAACGGTTGCCCACCAAGTCGTAGGTATATTCAATCGTGTAGGGGTTCGCCCCTCTGCGTACTTCCCGAATGAGCTGCCCCTGATGGTCGTAGGTGTAGGTCGTAGTCGTAATCCCCACCAGCCAACGGTTGCCCCACTGCGTGTAGGAATACTCGGTCTTGCGCTCGATGCGCCCCAGACCATCCCGCCTGTACTCTACGCTCCGATAGGGCGTGCCGCGCACGGTATAGTCCTCGCGACGCACGCGGTCGGCGTTATCGTAGGTGTACCGCACCTGAGTGCCATTCCCATACTGCACCCGCTGCAGCCGACCAAAGCCGTCGCGAACATACTCTACTTCCAGCACCTCCTCGCGCCAATACCCGTCGCGTTCCACTGTACGGTACACCTTCCAAAGCTCGCGTGCAGGATTATACTCATACCGCCATTGCTGTTCCGAACCACCTGCCCGCACATACAGCTTGTCCAGCAACCCGCCGTCTTCCCACACGTACTCCACTTCGCCCACCAAGACGCCGTTGTGCCGCAGCCGCGCCAGACGCACCATATTCAGTACCGTCCGATCGTATTGATACTCCACTGTCCATCCGTTGCTTGCTTCCACGCGCTCAATCCGACCCTCAGCGTCTGCATATTGGTACTCTGTCCACGAATGCATCCTATGTCCATTCGCATCCCACACGATTTTCTTCCGCAGTCGCCCCCAGCTGTCGTAGCGGTACTCTATCTCTTGCCCTCTAGCGTTGCGCACGCGCTCTACCCAGCCCAGCGCGTTGCGCTGCAGCACCTCGCCGCCGCGCCCCAAAGCGTCCTGCACCTGCTGGAGGTAGCCCCAACTGTCGTAGAGGCGCTTCTGTGTGCGATGCCCCTCGGCGTCCCACGCCTCCTGCAGCAACCCACGCGCCACATCCCACACATACTGCGTTTTGGCGTAGGAGTAGTTCGTACCCTGACCCGCTAACTCAACCACCGTCTCCAGGTCGCCCGTTGGGTCGTGCTCATACTCCATCCGATAGGCTCCTGCAGGCGTGAGCGCGTCGCGCACTTTGCTCAGCCGATTGAGCGCGTTCCACTCCAGCTCCACCCAGTTGCCCAGCGGGTCTTCCGTGCGGGTCAGGTTGCCCCGCTCGTCCCAGCAGAACGAGCTGACCGCGCCTGAGGGCGACCGTACCCAGCTGAGCTGATACAGAGTGTTCCACCCCATCTGCGTCGTGCGCCCCAGTATGTCAGATATCTGCACCAACCGCCCTAAATCGTCGTATCCATAGGTCACACTTGGCTGAATGCGCCCATTCACATACACTTCAACTCGGTGCCCTCCACCCAACATCGCAGGGTAGCTGACGGTCACGGTACATTTGTTTTTGGCGCCTCCGACCCCGCACCATGTGCGACTATAGCTTATCAGGCGATTCAACACATCGTAGCCGTAGCTTACTCCATAGCCCGCCCGATCACAAATCATGCTCAATACGCGCCGATTGCCAGACCGTGAAGCAGCATAGCTCATTCGGTACCAGTGATACCGTTCCGCTTCGCCCTCATAGCGCAAGGGAGGGTAAATCACGCGCGACAGGTAGACACGGCTCCCTTCATCTTCTTCTGGCGGGAAATCTATGCCACCCGTGTCGCCAGTACCTACTGAACCTGTGTCGCCAGGCTGATAGGTAAACTGCCACACCCGACCGATTGCATCCCGCACGCTCTTGAGACGCCCATACCACGCCTCTGGAACGGGTGTTGTGGTGAGTGGCACCGTATCGCCTGGCGCGTAGTACGCCAACACCATCGAACGCCTCGCTGTGTCCCGTACCTCCGTCAGTCGCCCAGATCTGTCATAGACCAACTCTACACCCTGATTGTGCAAGTCGCGAATAGCTGTCAACCGCCACTGCGTCTCTGAGATCGGCTCAAAGACCCATCGTACCTGCGACGGATGCACCAGTTCGTACACGCCGTTTCGGTACTGCAACTGTGCATAGACCCCACGCGGCGGCACATAACTGCCATCAGGCTGCTCTGCAAAGATGAGTCGCCGCCCGTCAGGCTCGGATAACTCCACCACGCGCTGACCCTCCACAAACCGCATCTCCAGCGATGCTTCATAACTGTGGCGCCAGCCTACGCCCAGCACACCCTCCGTGTCATCTTGCGCGTTGTAAAACAGCCCAAACGAGACACCTGCTTGTCCCCCCCACGCGAACAAGCCCAACTGAGCCATCAAATTGCCATTCCAGAGGTTCAGTACCCCATATGGTACGGGTAAGCCGCCTTGCCAGGCAAATGGCGTCCCAAAAGTGTTCGGCACAAGTGCAGCGGTCTGCACATCCGTTCGTGTGATAGTCAGCCAACTGCCCCCTGCGGGCGCCTGCACCTGAACTGCGTATCGACCCGCAGTCGGAACCCCAACATCCACCGTCACTATCGATGCCTTCTCAAAGCGCGCCTCGAATGCGAAGGTTCGCCCTGTAGATGACTCGCGCAGCAGCATTCTCACAGAGCGTCCACGAGCGGAGCCGAAATAGTCGCCCAGTTGCACCGCCAACTGCAGCCGATACCAGCCGTGCGGCGCAGAGAACTCGCCTGACCACGGCGCATCGCCTGTCAAGCCTCGGTTCGCCTGTACAATCGCCAAGTCCTTGCTGTCGACTCGCCCATCGCCGTTGAGGTCAGCGTTCGGGTCATTCGTGCCGAGACGCTGTTGCACATAGGCGTAGTCCGCATCGTTGATGACGCCATCGCGGGTGGCGTCGCCGTTGGGCAGCGTCAAAATCGGCACATCAGGCGGGCAAGAGGTTGACGCAAAGGCAGAAGCAAACGCAGCAGCAAAGGTTTCGAGAGCTGCAGAAGCAGAAGACGCAGATTCTAGTGAACTGACAGCACTATTTACCCCCCCCCCCGTGTGGGGTTGGCGTTCGCGACGATAGACGGCATAGCCAGCGATGGCGCGACCATCGCGATACCCAGCACGATAGCAATTGCCTTTCCGACAGTACCCTGCGCCAGTGTGCGGCGCACTCGCTTCAGACTCCAGCCTCTCCGCAGACCAAACATCGTTCAGACCTCCTTCAGTTGAATGTGCCCCCCATTTTTGCAGGGCACACCCATAATTATAGTGCAGAATTTCGCGATTGTCAAGGGGGGACAGGGGAATTTGGGGGGATTTTGGTGGGAAATCGGGCTTTCCTCTCCAAGCGCAAGAACTCCAGAGCGGGATTCACGACTGCGTTAATGCCGAAAGGTCTCTCCTATGGTACAATTCCCCTGCTGGAGGTCTCTATCGAATGAACTACGATGTGAAGGATCTGGCTTTGGCAGAGCAGGGCGCGCTGCGCATGGAATGGGCAGACAACGAGATGCCCGTGCTGCGCCTCATCCGCCAGCGGTTCGAGCAGCAGAAGCCCTTGCAAGGCGTGCGCATCGCCGCATGCTTGCATGTGACGACTGAGACGGGCAACCTGATGCGCACGCTCAAGGCGGGTGGCGCGGAGATTGCGCTGTGCGCGTCGAACCCGCTCTCCACACAGGACGACCTTGCCGCCGCGTTAGTGAAATACGAAGGGATTGCTGTGTACGCTATCAAGGGCGAAGATAAGGACACCTACTACAAGCACATTCACCAAGCGCTGGACATCCAGCCGCACATCACGATGGACGACGGGTGCGACTTGGTGAGCGTGCTGCACACCGACCGCCGCGAGGGGCTATCGGAAGTGTTCGGCGGTACGGAGGAGACCACCACAGGCGTGATTCGCCTGCGTGCGATGGCGAAAGAGGGCGTGCTGCAGTATCCCGTAATCGCCATCAACGACGCCTACACCAAGCACCTGTTCGACAACCGCTACGGCACGGGGCAAAGCACGCTGGACGCGATTATGCGGGCGACGAACCTGCTGATTGCGGGGCGCAAGGTGGTCGTGATTGGCTACGGCTGGTGCGGGCGCGGGGTCGCGATGCGCGCGCGCGGGCTGGGGGCGCATGTCATCGTGTGCGAGGTCAACCCGCTCAAAGCGTTGGAAGCCCTCATGGACGGCTACGAGGTGATGCCGCTCGCCAACGCCGCGCAGGTCGGCGACATCTTTATCACCGTCACGGGCAACTACCATGTGCTGCGCGAGGAGCATTTCCGCGTGATGAAGTCGGGCGCGATTGTGTGCAACACGGGGCACTTCAATGTGGAGATCGACATCCCCGCGCTGGAGCGCATGGCGACGGGCAAGCGCACAGTGCGCGCGTTTGTGGACGAGTACCAGCTCGCCGACGGGCGACGCCTCTACTTGCTGGGCGAGGGTCGGCTAATCAACCTTGCCGCTGCTGAAGGGCACCCCGCCGCCGTGATGGACATGAGCTTCGCGAACCAGGCGCTGAGCGTGGAGTACCTCGTGCAGAATCGGGGCAACCTGCCGCGCGAGGTGTTCGCCGTGCCTGCTGCAATCGATGCGCAGGTGGCGCAGCTCAAGCTGCAGGCGCTCGGCGTGCAAATCGACGCGCTCACCGACGAGCAAGCGAAGTATCTCGACTCGTGGCAGGAGGGCACATAGCGGGCTGGTCGCCTGAGTCGTTGGAATACCTGGACGCCTGCCCTGTGTGCGGCGCGCGCACGGGGCAGGAGTTGCTCTATCGCGGGTTGCGGGACAAGTTCCAGACCAGCACACCTGGCGCGTGGGACTTTTACCGCTGTGAGGCGTGCGGATCGGGCTACTACAACCCGCGCCCGACGCCCGAAGCAGTCGGCAGGCTGTACGAGGCGTACTACACGCATGGACACACCGCCCCGCTGGAGTATGCGCAACTGGGGTGGCTTGGCAAGTTGCGTCGCATTCTGGGCAACGGCTACCGCAACTACCGCTTCGGGATGCAGGAGCGACCTGCCAGCATCTTGGGCGTGCTGGCGATGGGATTATTGCCTGATCAGCGCGCGCTGCTGGACACGGGCGGACGCCATCTGCCCAAGCAGCCCAAAGGACGCCTGCTCGATGTCGGCTGCGGCAACGGCGACTTTCTGCAATTCGCGCAACGGGCGGGCTGGGAGGCGATAGGCGTAGACCCTGACCCGAAAGCCGTCGAGATTGCCCGCGCGCGGGGGCTGACCGTGCATCTGGGCACGCTGGAGACTCTGCAGGAGCCGCCTGAGTCGCTTCAGGGCATTACGATGAACCATGTAATCGAGCATGTGCATGACCCGCGGGCAACACTGACGCGCTGCTACCGCCTGCTCAAGCCTGGTGGCTGGCTGTGGCTGGAGACGCCGAACCTGAACGCGCAGGGGCACGCCCTTTACCGCGAGAACTGGATAGGGCTGGACACGCCACGCCACTTGGTGGTGTTCACCGAACGCTCGTTGCTGCGTCTGTTGCAGGAGGTGGGCTTCGCCCGAATTGAGCGACTGCCGTATTGCCCACTGTGCGAGCGCGTGTTTGGGATGTGTCGCGCACTGGCGATTGGCGCGTCGCCCCACAACGCGCCGCCGCTCCCACCCCAAGAGCGACAAATCGCGCGACAAGCGGAAGCGAAGGCGCGCCGAAACCCCGAAATCCGCGAATTCACGATGGTACGCGCCTGGAAGGCGTAAACAGCGTTGTCGCCCTTGCCCCTTGACATAGCCCCACCCCATCGGGTATTATTTAGCCACGCTAAACAAATGAGGAGACGACGCTATGACTGAGAAGACGCCACTGCTGGAGGTACGCAATCTGTGGGTCAAACTGCCCGACGAGGAGGACGCCATCATTCGCGGGCTGAACCTGACGATTTACCCTGGTGAAGTCCACGCGCTGATGGGACCGAACGGGTCGGGCAAGTCCACCCTGGCGAAGGTGCTGTCGGGACATCCGGGCTACGAGGTCACCGACGGCGAGGTGCTGTTCCGCGGCGAAAACATCCTGGAGCTGGAACCCGACGACCGCGCCCGCATGGGGCTGTTTCTGGCGTTCCAGTACCCGATGGAGGTGCCTG
>Ga0308393_1001265_pt1 | contig 12003 bp, 10 predicted proteins | sample Hotspr2Sampleee2_FD_202364 | JGI IMG/M metagenome (GOLD analysis project Ga0308393, IMG submission 202364) | Hot spring phototrophic mat microbial communities from Mushroom Spring, Yellowstone National Park, Wyoming, United States - 20050630_ee2 ... | reverse complement strand
CAGGGGAATGGGGAAACCGGGTTTCCCCATCCCCTCACCCGGTGGGAGGGTTTGGGAGGGCTACGCCCTCCCAAGAAGAACCTATGTGCATCCTGTTCGTGTGCGGCGGAGCCGCATGGACGGCTGAAGTCAGAACCTGAAGTCAGAACCTACAGATGTCAGGGAGCACGTCGCGGGACGTGCTCTTTCTTCCGGCTGATTATCCGTTTACGTGTAAGACGCCGGTATGCGGGTCTCCGGCCCGCGGGCAGAGGAAGCGGCAGAGCTTGTCTTGATGAAGGCGAGGCGCCAGTGATGAAGAAGCGACTACCCATCTCGTGCGGGGAACTGCAGCGCCTGTATCTGGAGGAAGGGTTGAGCATGGCGGCACTGGCGCGGCAACTGGGGTGCAGCGCGCCGACGATCGGGCGACGGTTGCGGGAGTGCGGCGTTCCAACCCGTTCCGGGCGCTTCGAGCCGCGCGAGGCGCCTCGCGCCGTATTGACGCGCCTCTACCTGGAGGAGGCCCTACCGTTACGGGTGATTGCGGAGCGACTCGGCGTCAGTGTGGGCACGGTGAACAACTGGCGGCGCGCCTGCGGGCTGCCAGGTCGGCGCGCCCCCCGGCAACGCGGGGAGCAGCAGCCTGGCGCGGCAGATTCTGAGGCCCTCTGACACAGAAAACTCTTTGCACTTTTTTGCGGTGCACAGGGCATGTACGCCGTAACAGCGCGGCATTATCCGCATCGATTGTTGACCCTTGCCACTACGTGTGTTAGAATAGCCGCGAGGCGAAGGATAGATGGTCAGGCATGGCTGCAACCAGACGCGGCCTGTTCGCCCGACAGACGCGCATACAGGCGAGCTGTGGGGCAGATGGTCAGGCAATGCTGAAACCCTGTCAAAGGCATGGTTCAGAATCGAGCGTTCTAGCTTGACCGTCGCTCCACACCTCCGCAGAACGGGTCTAACGTGAACATAGGGGAACCAGGTTCCCCCATCCCCCTGCCCGCAGGAGGGCTTGGGAGGGCTACGCCCTCACGCAGGGGGATGGGGAAACCCGGTTTCCCCATCCCCCCACCCGGTGGGAGGGTTTGGGAGGGCTACGCCCTCACGCAGGGGGATGGGAAAACCCGGTTTCCCTATCCTCCCACCCGGTGGGAGGGTCTGGGAGGGCGTAGCCTTTCCAGGAACAACCGTATGTTCATTGCGGCGTTGTGCGGCTTAGCCGCATGGACATCTGATGGTTATTGAGCAGTTCATCCGGTATGCCGGGCTGGCCGTGGGACTCATGGTCTTTGAGCAATTCATCCGGTATGCCGGGCTGGCCGTGGGGCTGAAGCCCTCGGCTAGGGATGCGAAGGCCGCCTGCGCGGCCTGGAGCGGATGATGTATTCAAAGACCATCAGCCCTCGGCTAGGGATGCGAAGGCCGCCTGCGCGGCCTGGAGCGGATGATGTATTCAAAGACCATCAGCCCTCGGCTAGGGGATGCGAAGGCCGCCTGCGCGGCCTAGAGCGGATGATGTATTCAAAGACCATCAGCCCTCGGCTAGGGGATGCGAAGGCCGCCTGTGCGGGCTAGAGCTGCGAACGGCACATCTCCTACGCACCGTGGCTAACCGGGGTGTGACCTTGTCTAAGAGGAAGGACGGGCATGGCGGAGCCAGACAGCATCCTGCAATTGGGCATCGAAGCCGCGCGTGACAACAAAAAAGAGGAAGCGCGCCAACTCTTTCGCCTGCTGACCCGCCAGGAGCCCACCAATGTACAGGGCTGGCTGTGGCTGGCTGGCGTCGCCGAGAACCGCGAAGAACGCCAGGCCGCCCTGGAGCGGGTTCTGGAACTCGATCCGGACAACGAAATGGCCTTCAAGGGGTTGAAGGCGCTGGGCGTGACGCCCGCCACGGCTGCCCCGCCCGCCGCCGAGCCGGCGCCCACCCCACCGGTGGAAGAAGCACCCCCGGCGGCGGCAACCGCTGCCGCCGCCCCGCACGAATACGAAGACGACGCCTTCGCCGAGCTGGATAGCCTTTCGGAGGCGATCGCCGCCGACACTTCCGGCCCCGTCCGACGGGCCGAGAGCGCAGCCGAGGCCGAGGAACGCGCCGCTGCTGCGGCGGGGGGGGCCGGGGCGGCTGCAGCCGCTGGCGCGCGCCAGGCCGCCGGCTCGCGGCAAGCTCCCAGCCGCCCGTCCCGCCGGTCGGCCCGTTACGTGGAAGAAGACGAGCTTGAGCCAGCGCGACGCGGGATCAGCCCACTGCTGGCCCTGCTGATCTTCCTGGTTGGCCTGGGCCTGGTCGGGTTGCTGATCGCTTTCCTCTTCCCCGAACTCTTCGGCGGCACCCAGGTGGCGGGGACCGGCACCGCGCAGACCGCCGCGGCCCTGACGGCCCAGGCCGGCCCGGCGCCGACCACCGGCGCCTTCCCCGGCGGCGTCGGGCAGGCCACCCCCGGAACGGAAGCCTCGCCCGTTGCGCCTGCCACGCCAGGCGCGGAAAGCACCCCGGGGACCGAAGGCGCCCCCACGACCGAGGGCGCCCCCGGCGTCCTGCCCGCGCCGACCACCGGGGGGCCTCCCGTCACCGAGACAACGGCGCCCGCTCCGACCGCCACCCCACCCGCCGATGTCAGCGGGGCCAATCCGGCGCTTGTGCCCGCCAATACGCCACTGCAGAGCGAGGGGTGGCTGTACGACTTTAACCAGCCGACCTTTGCCGCCTCCATCCTCGGCAATCTCGGTCAGTACGCGCCAAAGAATGGCCGTTTTGCGGTCGTGCTGGCCTTTGTGGTGAATAATACGGGCACGGCCCAGCCTGTGCCCCCCAGTTTCTTTGTGCTCAAAGACGCCCAGGGACGGGTCTGGGAGGCGCGTCCTGAGGTCTCGGCAGCCTATGTCGTGCCGGGAGTAAATGCCGATCTGGCCCATACCCAACCGCTGCCACCCGATGGGATCACGCGGAGCGTGGCGATCATCTTTGATGTGGCGCCCGATGCCACCGATCTGGTCTTCTTCGCCCGGAGCAATCCGGCTCAAGGGTGGCTTGTCCTGCGGAGTCTCTGACCGGCGGCGAGGGCCGCATTGGCAGGCGGCGCCCGCTGGAGCAGGGCTAGGGGGAAACCGGGTTTTCCCCCTACCCCCGCCCGCGGGAGGGTTCGGGAGGGCTGCGCCCCCCCAAGAAGAACCTATGTTCATCCTGTTCGTGCGCGGCGTAGCCGCATGGACAACGGATGTGAACGTGACCGGTTTGACCCCTGCACGATACGAGGGTGCACGTCGTGAGCCAGGCCAACGCTCCCGGACCGGACCTCGACAAGTTGCTCGCGCTGGCCAGCGATCTGGCTCAGGGCGGCAATATGGGCAACGCCCGCACGCTCTTCGTGGCCCTTGCCCGGGAGTACCCTCAGGATTCGCGGCCCTGGCTCGGCCTCGCCGCCGTCGCCGCCTCGCCCGATGAGCGGCGGGTCGCCCTCGAGCGCGTCCTGGCCCTCGACCCGCACAACGTCCACGCCCGGAGCGCCTTGCAGCGCCTGATAGAGCAGAACGGACGATCCGCGGCAATCGCCAGCGCGGATACCGCGCTCCCACTGCCAGAGGCGCCACCATTCCCTGAACCTCCAGAGCCAGCCACGGCCACCCACGCCGCGGATGTTCCCGCAGCCTCCCCCGAGCCGGCGGAGGAGGAGGGGGAGCAAACGCCGTTTCCGCTCCTCAATGCGATCATGAGCGGGATCATCCTGCTGTTGCTGGTGATCCTGGGCGTCGTGATCGGGCGCGCCCTGCTCGATGGTCGTCTGGTGGCCAACCCTCCCGCCGCGCCAACAGCTTCCGGTCGTCAGCCAGACACGCCTATCGCAGCGGCGACAACAGGCGCCGTGGCTCCGGTGGCGTCTCCTCCACCCGTCTCAACCGCTGACGCCGCTCCCACCCCGTTATCAGCGACACCGCCGTTGCCAGGCGCCGCGGGCGGCGAGCCGACGGTGGTCCTCGCGCCAACCCTTGCATTACCTCCCTCGCTTCCGGTTGCACCTGCGCCGCTCCCCCTGGGCACGGTGGTGGATTACGATGGCTGGAGCGTGACCCTGCTGCGGCCAGACTACGCCGTCACCCTCGACGGCGCCATTGGCGACCTGCGCCCGTCGGGCCGCTTCGTGCTGGCCGTCGTCGCCGTCAGCAACAATCAGCCGCAGCCGCGACGTCTGCCACCCGATCTGTTCCTGCTCCGCGATGCCAGCGGGCGGGCCTATGCCCCGGTTCCAGGGGCCTCGAGCGCCTACCTGGCGCTCTACGAGCGCGCCCGGCGCGGCGATCTGGCCCTCGAGGATGAGTTTGCGCCCACCAGTGGTATGCGCAGCGTGCCGCTCCTGTTCGACGTCCCCCCCGATGCTGACGGTCTGTCGCTCCTGGTTCCCGGCGCCGGTCCCGCCGGATGGCCCGTCGGAGAGGCTGCGCTTCCTGGCACCTCTGGCCCCTGAATGCTTCCCGGGATCTCCTGACCCTCGCCGCGGACGGCGAACCGGCGCCCGCGGCGAGACTACGCCTCCCCGCCCTCCTCCACTGCGTATCTCCTAAAATGGGGGAACCGGGTTCCCCCCTACCCCCGCCCGCAGGAGCGTTTGGGAGGGCGAAGCCCTTGCGCAGGTGATGGGGAAACCGGGTTTCCCCATCCCCCACCCGGTGGGAGGGTTTGGGAGGGCAAAGCCCTCCCAGGAAGAACCTTTTTTCATCCCGTCGGTGTGCGGCGCAGCCGCGCTGTTATGTTTGGTGATCGTGGTCTGCGCCGTATGGCAATCCAGGAACGAAACGAGGGTGCGGATTGACAATCCGCTCCCACGACCGTTGACGCGCCCTCAACCCTCTGGTACGCTGAACACGCGCCGTGCGGCGCCATCGGCGTAGCGATCGGTCGTTCACGGTTTGTAAGGGGGTTTCGATATGGAGCGACCACTGACCTCACCGGTTGCAGCGCCCGAACGACGGTTTTCGCTGTTTGCGCTGCTGGCCCGAGGCTACGATTGGATCGCGGCCCCCCACCGGCGCCACGCCGCCGAACAGGTGATGGTGCAGATCGCCGCCTGGGGTCTGATGCTGCATCTGGGCCTGATCGCTCTGGCGTGGCTCGTCGGCGGGTCTCTCGAAGACCTGGTTGGGCGCAACTGGCTGGCGGCCCTGTATACACCGTTTGCCGCCATTCTGATATTCGAAGTGCTATTGCTGGTTCTGGCCATCCCCGAGTCGACCACGCGGGCCATGGCTTTGCAATTTCAGATCATTTCACTGATCGTGATTCGAAATGGCTTCAAGGACCTCGCCGGTCTGGAACACCTTGGCCGCTTGCTGGAAGATCCCGAGGCGCAGATCCACCTCGGTCTCGACATCGTCGGCGGGGTGGTCCTGTTTGGCCTGGTGTCGGTGTTTTACTGGGTGGCGGGGTGGCCGTCGGCGCACCAGCAGGCCCTGCGCACGCCCAGCCCGGTTCTGGCGCGCTTCATCGAACGGAAGAAAGCGATTGCGTTCGTCTTGAGTCTGGTGTTTGCGGCGCTGCTGGGCAGCACGCTGATCCAGTGGGTGCGCGACGCCTGGGCCGTCCTGTCGGGGGTCGCCACAACCCTGCCGTCCCTCTCGCCGACCACGCCCTTCTTTCAGACGTTGTTCGCTATCATGATCGTGGCCGACATCCTGATCCTGGTGCTGTCGCTGCAACTTTCGGACGCCTACCAGCAGGTGTTTCGCGGGGCGAGTTTTGTGCTGGCGACGATCCTGCTGCGGGTGGCGCTGTCGGCCGAGCGCCCTCTTCAGGTGGGGATCGCGATCCTGGCCGTTCTGTTCAGCATTGCGATCCTGGCGATCTACAAGAAGTGGACGCGCGATCCATGGGAAACGCCGCCTGAGGCGAACGAGGAAGCGCCGCACGGGTAAGGCCATCCGGGTGCGCGGGCCGGGGTCTGGGGAAACCTGGTTTCCCCAGGCCCCGGCTCCACACCAACGGGATAAAAAAGGTTGTTTCTGGGAGGGCTCCCAGACCCTCCCACGGGGTGGGGTATGGGGGAACCTGGTTCCCCCACGCCCCTGCGCACGGGCTGCGCCCTCCCAGACCCTCCCGCGGGCGGGGGTATGAGGGAACCTGGTTTCCCCATGTTCACGTTAGATGCGGTGAGCGGGGACGCTGCCGCAGGCCCGTTCAGGGCGTCGTTCCCATGATCTCAGCGAGCTGGTCGGCGGTTAGAGAAAAGGCCCGGGCAAAGCCACCGATGTAGCGCGCCGATTGGGCTTCGAGACGGAAGAGGGTGAAATCAGGAAAGCTGAACAGGTATTCCTGCTGGGGGAGGCGCGTCAGATAGGCCGCGCGGGCGGCGGGATAGGCCGGGTCATCCGTGAGCAGCGGGATGGCCCGGCACTGGATGGTGACGCGGGCGAGGGCCTGGGGATCGCCGGCGCCGGCATCAGGCTGCATCACCAGCAACGAGGCGCGCGGGTCGGCGCGCAGGTGCCGCGTATGGGCCGACAGGCCGCTGACGTGGATGAGGAACGCCGGCCCGGTTGCGACGGGCCACTCCGGGGCGTAGAGCACCATTGACACGAACGGCGCGCCGGCGTCCACCGTTCCCAGGGCGGCCTGGCGATGGGTCACGATGAGTTCGCGGAGGGAGGCACGATCTTCGGACTGCATAGGTTCCTCATATCTCAGGATGCACGCGGTGGGGTGGCCCCCCGGCTGCACGTGAACAACGTACAGCAATCCTACGCCGCCCCCTCCCTCATTCTCCCCGCTGGGGGAAAGAACCGGGCTCCTCCCCCCGGCGGGGGGAGGCTGGGAGGGGGCGGAACGCTGCGAATGGTGAACCTCCCGCGCCGCACCTGACCGATCTGGGCCTCACGGCACAGGTAGGATTGCTCTATGGTCTTTGAGAAATTCATCCGCTATTCCGGGCTGGCCGTGGGGCTAAAGCCCTCGGCTATGGAATGCGAAGCCCGCCTGCGCGGGCTAGAGCGGATTATTTCTTCAAAGACCATAGAGCAATCAGAAATCAAAAATCAAAACTCCGAAATAATATTATACCCGCTGGCGCGAGCGAGGAGGCAACCCTGAGTACGCGTGAGCGCTTCTCTCGAGAGGAATGGGCCGATCTCTGCACGGCGCCGTTCGCAGCGGGGATGTACGTGGCGACGGCGAGCGGAGGGCGGGTGCAGTACACGCAGGAGATGACCGCTCTGGTGCGGGCAGTGCGCCGCAGCGTGGCCGACGGCGGCCCGATTGCAGCGGCCATTGGCGCGGAGTTTGGCGGGCGTTTCGGCAACCAGCTCGGCACGGGCGAGGCGGCGCTTCTGCCCCACGAGCGCGGTGAAATGCTGGCGTTGTTGCGGCGCGCCGGAGCGGCGCTGGCGCGCGCGGGCAACGCCGAGGCCCCCGCCTACCGGCGCTGGGTGTATGGCCTGGCGGCCCACGTGGCTTCCACGTCCAGCGATGGGGGGATGTTCGGGCTGGGCGGCCGGGCCGTCACCGCGGCGGAGCAGGCCGCATTGAGGGATGTGGCCGAGGCGTTGGGGTAGCATGCGCGTGATGCAAAGGATCACGGTGATGGGAATGCCGGTCTATGAGATGGCGATCATCGGCGCGGGGCCGATTGGCATCGAGCTGGCCGTGTGTCTGCGGCGGGCGGGGGTAACGTACCTGCACCTCGACGCCGGGCAGATCGGCCACACCATGACATGGTGGCCACGCAACACGACCTTTTTCAGCACCACCGAGCGCCTGGCCATCGCTGGTGTACCCGTTCCCAACAACCACCAGAATCGCATTACCGGCGAGGAGTACCTGGCCTACCTGCGGGCGGTGGTCGAGCAGTTCGATCTGCCGATCCACACCTACGAGCCGGTTACCGATGTGAGCCGTGACGCCGAGGGCTTCACCCTGATCACCGCGCCGCTCGCCGGCCAACGGCGCTACCGGGCGCGACGGGTGGCCCTGGCCATCGGCGACATGCACTACCCCAACCGGCTGAACATCCCCGGCGAGGATCTGCCGCACGTCTCGCACTACTTTCGCGATCCCCATGACTACTTCCGGCGCCGTTTGTTGATCGTCGGCGGCAAGAACTCGGCCGCGGAGGCAGCGCTCCGCTGCTGGCGCGCCGGGGCGCGGGTGACGATCAGCTATCGCCGCGCCCGTTTCGATGAACGGCGGATCAAGCACTGGCTCCTGCCCGATCTGGAGGCGCAGATCGAGGCCGGAACCATCGCCTTTCTTCCCGAAACCGTTCCCCTGGCTATCTACCCGGGGTATGTCGAACTGGCGCGCACCGAAGACGGGCTGCCGGTAGATGGGCCACCCCTTCTGCGCGAGACGGACTTCGTGCTGCTCGCCACCGGCTTTCGCGGCGATCAACGCCTGCTCGAGCAGGCCGGCGTGGACCTGCGGGGGCCGAACCGTGTTCCTGTCTTCGACCCGGAGACTATGGAGACGAATGTGCCGGGCCTCTACCTGGCGGGTACGGTGGCAGCGGGCATTCAGCAGCGGTACACCATTTTCATCGAGAACAGTCACGAGCACGTGGGGAAGATCGTCCGCGCCCTCACCGGCCAGTGGCCCGTGGCCCTCGGGGACGTGCCGGCGCGCAGCTATGGGCTGGCCTTTGAGCGCTACGAGGCCAATTAGCGCTAAGGGACCAGACAACAACGCCGGGCGGATCAGGCGATCCGTCCGGCGTTGCGGCCCAAAAAAGGGGCGTAGCCGGGGGGGACCAATGTCCCTTTCGCCTCTATCATCAGAGACTACCGGCTACGTCTGGCTATAGGATAGCACATGTCAAGCGCCAGATCGAGTATCAGCGCGATCACCTGGAGTTGCAGGGACGCAACCAATGGCGCATTACGCCTTCAGTAACTGCCGGCGGGTGATCAGCACGACGAGGGCAAACGTTATCACCGCAATCAGGCCGAGGCCGATCCAGGTCCAGGGGTTGGGGGCGATGCCACGCAGCATCACGTCCTGGAACCCGGCGAGGCCGTGGGTCATGGGGATGGCGTAGGCCACCACCAGGGCGGGCCAGGCGAAACTGTCCAGGGCGATGAAAAAGCCGCTGAAGAAGATGGAAAGCAACAGCGAGATCATGGCCAGTTGAATGGCCTGGCTATCGGAGCCGGAGAGAGCCGAGATGAGGAAGCCGACCCCCAGGGAGGCAACGATGAGGAGCAGGATCAGCGCGGCGAAGAGCAGCCAGTTGCCCAGCAGCGGCACGCCCAGGAGGGTCATGGCCACGATCAGCGCCAGAGTAGCCAGGCCGATGAAGACGGTGTAGCCCAGGTACTTGCCCAGGATCAACTGGGTCAGGTTCACCGGGGCGACGCGGAAGACCTCGAAGGCGCCCATGAGCCGCTCGCGCACCAGGGCCAGGGCGCCGAGCGTCACCGCGGTGTGCTGCACCAGCAGCGCCAGCACCCCGGGCGCGTAGTAGACCACGGCGGGGTAGGCGCCGCCGCGCACGTTGCGGTAGCTCTGGGTCACCGGCGAGACCAGGCGCTCCGGGGGCGTGTTGACGAAGATCTCCAGGCTGCCGTTCAGCGCGCGCAGGTCATTCTTCGCCGCCGCAATTTCCGCCAGCGCCTCGGTGAGCTTATTGTCGGCGATGGCCCGGTCAATGCGGTCAAGGTTCGTCTTCAGGCGCTCGATGGTGGGGCGGAGCCGGGCGCTCTCGCCGCCCTGGGCGGACAGAAACTCCTGCGAGGGCAGCGCCTGCTCCAGGGCCTCCAGGGTGGCGCGGATCTCGCCGATGTCGCGCCGGGCGGCCTGGGCGCGCGCCTCGACCACCCCACGTTCCAGTTCGCTCACTTTGCCCTCGGCGTCCACCACGCGCACGCGAATGGTGGAGGCTTCCCGCTGGGCCTCGGCGGCCGTGGCGCGCAGGATGGCCTTGTTGATCTCGTTCACCTCGGCGTAGGCCAGATACTGGATCCAACCCTCCACCAGGGGATTGATCGCGTTCGAGACGAACTCGATTTGAGGACTGACGCCCTCGCGCAGGGCGTTGGCGGCATTCTCGGGGATGATCTGCACCAGATCGAGGTCGCCGGCGGCCAGTTGGGCCTCGGCGCCGGCCCGGTCGGTGGTAATCGCCCGCAGGTCGAAGTTCAGCCCGATCACCTCGCGGATCTGTTCCTCGCTGATGCCAGGCGCGCCGCCCGGCGGCAGGACCACGGCGGTGCGCACGCGGGGGGTGCTGTTGACGTAGGTCGCGCCGAAGAGGATCAACACCAGCAGCGGGCCGACGATCAGGCTCATGATCAGCAGGGGCTGGCGGCGGATCTCGTTGACTTCTTTGAGGAAGTAGGCCCGCGCGCGGATCAGCCAGCGGCGCCAGGCCGGCACGCCGCCGTGTCCGGCCCCCGTGGGTACGGTCTTCTCGATGAGCGGCGCATCAGCCATGGCGAGCCTCCTGAGCGCGCTGATCTTGCTCCATGATGCGAATAAACACCTCGTCGTAGCTAACCTCGACCGGCGCGGCGCTCTCGACGCTGATACGCGGCTTCTGGTTCTCCAGCCGGTTCAGCACCTCGGGCAGCCACTCGCGGGCGTCCTCGACGACCACGTGAATATCGGCCTCGGCGTCGGGGTTCGGCGAGCGATGGGCCGCGCGCACCACGTCTTTCCAGCGCTTGAGCACCTCCAGGGCGCGGTGCGCCTCTTCGGGATTCTTGAGGGTCAGGTCGATGATCTCGCCGCCGAGGGCCATGCGCCGCAGGTTCTCGGGCGTATCCACGGCCAGGATGCGCCCCTTGCGCATCACGGCCACATAATCGCAGTAGATCGCCTCACTGACCACCTGGGTGGTCACCACCAGGGTGCGGCCCTGATCGCGGAGCTGGCGGAAGTACTCCCAGAAGCGGGCGCGGAGCACGGGGTCGATGCCGGCGGTCGGCTCGTCGGCGAAGAGCAGCACGGGGTCGTTCATCAGCGCCCCGGCGAGCATCAGGCGGCGCTGCATGCCGCCGGAGAGGTTCTGGGCCAGGCGGTGGCGGGCATCGCTCAGGTCTACAAAGGCGAGCAACTCGTCGAGCCGGGCGCGCACCCGGCGGGCGGGCATGCCGTAGAGCGAGGCGACAAAGGCCGCATTCTCGGCCACGCTCAGCCGGGGGTAGAGGACGAATTGCTGAGGGATATAGCCGATGCGTTCGCGGTCGGCGGCGCGGAAGCGGGCCGGGTTGCGGCCCAGGGTGGTGATGCGTCCCTTCTGGGGGATCAGCAGACCCAGGGCCACACGGCAGGTGGTGGTCTTGCCGCAGCCCGAGGGGCCGATCATGCCCAGGATGGTCCCCTGCGGCACCTGGTAGTGCTGATCGAAGATCCCCGCGCCGTTGCCGAAATCGAGTTCGACGCCTTCGGAGAGAATGGCAAGGTTCTCGCTGGACAATGGCTCGCTCCTGTTCCTCAACTCCCCCTGAGGTACTTCCTGGGAGGGCGAGGCCCTCCCAAACCCTCCCACCGGGTGGGGGGATGGGGAAACCTGCTTTCCCCAGCCCCCTGCGTGAGCGCTGCGCCCGCCCAGACCCTCCCGCGGGCGGGGGGATGGGGGAACCTGGTTCCCCCATGGTCACGTGAGAAAGTCATGCGCATGGCGCACACCGCCCGATGCAACCGGCCCGGGAGCGCGGGCGTCCCGCCCGCGCCACGGCTCCGCGGGCGCGGTGATGGCCCCCTCCCGGACCCGCCCCCGGCGGGGGCGGGAACCCGGCGCCTCCCCCCAGCGGGGGGAGGCTGGGAGGGGGGCAGCACGCTGCGCGCGATGGTCAGCTCAGCCGTCTATGCGGCTCCGCCGCACACAAACAGGAATGAACATAGGTTCTTTTTGGAAGGGCGTAGCCCGCCCACACCCGCCCGCGGGCGGGGGATGGGACAACCCGGTTCCCCCATCCCCCTGCGTGCGGGCCAGGCCCGCCTACACCCGCCCACCGGGCGGGGGCGTGGGACAACCCGGTTCCCCCATCCCCCGCGTGCGGGCCAGGCCCGCCCCCACCCGCCCACCGGGC
>Ga0308393_1001263_pt1 | contig 12019 bp, 14 predicted proteins | sample Hotspr2Sampleee2_FD_202364 | JGI IMG/M metagenome (GOLD analysis project Ga0308393, IMG submission 202364) | Hot spring phototrophic mat microbial communities from Mushroom Spring, Yellowstone National Park, Wyoming, United States - 20050630_ee2 ... | reverse complement strand
AAACCTGGTTTCCCCAGACCCTATGGAGCGGAACTGCCTGTAGCGGAGGCATCATGGAGCTACGCATCGCAGTAACCATCACCAGCCGCACGCCCATCAGCGTCGGGGCCGGGGGCAGCGTCGGCACGCTGGCCGATAAGACCATCGTCCGCGACGGCTGGGGGCGCCCGATCATCCCCGGCTCCCAGGTGAAGGGCAAGCTGCGCTGGGCCGCCGAGCAACTGCTGCGCGGCCTGGGGCAGGATATTCCGGCGCCGTTTGAAGGCGCTGCGCGTGAGGAGTTGCCCACGCTGGTTCGGGACCTCTTCGGCAGCCCGCGACAGCGTTCCCCCCTCTTTTTCGCCGATCTACCGGGGGTGATCGGCGAACCGGAACAGATCGCCGCCCTGCGCGACAGCCCGGAGCAGCGCCACAGCCAGATCCGCCCCTCGGTCGCCCTTGACCGTCAGCGCCGCACGGCCGCCGAGAAACTCCTGGTCTTCCAGGAAACGGCGCTGGAAACGACCCGCTTTCATTCGGAACGCGCCATCATCGGCCGGGTGGGCAGCCTGGATCACGTGGCGCTGCTCTGGGTGGCGGCGGGCCTGAGCACCCGCTGGGGCGGAGCTAAATCGCGCGGCCTGGGCTGGGCCGAGGTGCGGGCGCGGGTTTGGGTAGATGACAATGAACGGAGCGCCGACCAGTTGCGCGAGGACGTGCGCGCCCTGGTTGCGCGCAGCGGAGGCCGGTAATGCTCCTGCTCAGCTTTGATCTCGAAGCCCTGGCGCCGCTGACGTTCCCCGAGCGCAAGCCCGGCGTGCAGTTCAACGCCAGCCTGCCCTACGTGCCTGGCGCGGCGCTCTTCGGCGCCCTGGGCCAGGTCTTCGGCGCGCAAGACAGCTTCGATGCGGCGCTCCTCCGCGCCATCCGCTGCCACAATGCCTACCCGGCGCGGCAAAACGACGCATGGGTGCGTCCGCTTCCGGCGACGGCCATTCAGCCTAAGGGCGCGGATGCAGGCGAACACGTCGCCGACTCGCTCTATGCGCGGGTGTGCTGGGAACGCCAGCAACCCCCGGCGCTGATCTACGCCCCCACCGACGCCGATGGGCGGCCCTGGGAGGCGGTGGGCCAGAAGTTCTACACCTTGAGCGATGGCCGCCTTCGCTACCGGAGCGTGCAACAGCGCGTCCTGACCCGCGTGGCGATCCACCGGCAGCGCGGCACGGCCCAGGACCAGCGCCTGTACTCGCTCCTGGCCATCCGTGAAACGACCGAGGTTGAAACCGAAGACGGCGCGCGGCGCGCGCCGGCCCGCTTCCGGGGCAGCATTGCGCTTCCCGCTGACGCCAGCGATGCCGTGATCAAGGCCCTCGATCAGGTTACCCACCTGGGCGGGCGGCAGACCAGCGGGTTGGGCGCGGTGCGGATCGAAGCCTCTTCGACCGCCCCGCCCGCCGATGAGGCCGGGCAGGTGCTGCAACGGGTCAACGCCATGACGCAACGCTTCCAGGAGCAGGCGCGGTTGTACGCAGATCTCGGCGGGTCGCCATGGCCGATCACCGGCAGCATCTTCACCGTCAACCTGCTCGCCGATGCCATCCTCCTCGAAGATGGCTGGCTGCCCACACAGGAGTTGAGCGCCGAACAGCTTCAAGCGTTGACCGGCATCGAGGCGACCCTGCTGCGCGCCTTTACCACGACCAGAACCATCGGCGGCTGGCATGTGCTCTGGCAGCGCCCCAAGCCGACCAGTGTCACCGTCGCCATGGGCGGGGTGTATGTCTTCCAGACCGACCGGCCCCTGAGCGAGGAGGATTGCCGACGCCTGGCGCGCCTCCAGCTCGACGGCATCGGCGAACGCCGCACCGAGGGCTATGGTCAGGTGCGCGTCTGTGATGAGTTTCATCTGAGGTAAACACAGGCCCTCGGAGAGGGGCCGGGGAAACCGGGTTTCCCCACACCCCCGCCTGCGGGAGGGTTTGGAAGGGCGCAGCCCCCGAGCAGGGGGATGGGGAAACCGGGTTCCCCTATCCTCTCACCCGGTGGGAGGGTTTGAGAGGGCTTCGCCTTCCCAGAGAAGGCTCAGAAGGGGAGCCGCAAGACCTCAAAGGATCATTACTGGCGAAACAGGCCACACGCCGAGGAGCAACCATGAATGCGAATGCGAATACGAATACGAACGCGCTGGAACCCCGCGCCCTGCGCCGCGATCTGCTGCTGCAAGAGGCGCTTGACAGGCAACTCGACACCCTGGTGCGACAGGCGAACCGGACCGCGGCGCTCCTCGAAAAAACCAAGATGGAGAAAAGCCAGTTGCGCAACCTGCTCAACGTCGCGGTGACCTCCCGTTCGCCAGAGGTGGTGATCAACTTTATTCGCTACCAGATTGCCCGGGATAAGGACAAGTGGAGTCTCGAGCAAAAGGGGTTCGGGCATACGGTGATCGGGGATCTGCGCGGAATCGTTAAGGAGCTTGCCGGTAAGGTCGTCGAAGATGTAACAGCGCGCATGCCCGATGCGCCGCAAGCCGAGACCCTGCCCGACATCGCCTACGCCCGTCTGATGCAACTCTACCTCGGCTACCTCAACCGGGCCTTTTACTACGGCAAGGAGACCGGTGATTTTGAGCGACTGCGGGAGGGCGCCAATGCCTGACGAACTGGACTACTCCTTCGCCGCGCTGCGCAACCGCCTGACCGCGCGCGGCGAGCTGGTGGCGCTGAGCGGGCTGCGCATCGGCGCCGGCCGCGACAGCGGCGTGGTGGGCAACGACCTGCCGGTGTTGCGCGACGCGCTGGGGCGCCCGTTCATCCCCGGCGCGTCGCTGAAAGGCGCCTTCCGCGCCCGCGTCGAGGCGCTGGTCCACAGCGCGGCCCCCGACCAGGCGCGCGACCTGGAGGCCATCGAGCGGCGCATGCGCGATGGGATGGTGGCCGACAAGCAGGATGCCGAGATCTGGCGCGAATCGACGATGATCGAGTTAACCTTCGGCGCTCCGTGGATCGCCGGGCGGATCTTCTTCAAGGACGCGCCGGTGCGGGCGGATCTCTGGTTCGGTCAGTTCGAGGTGCGCAACGGCGTGGCGCTCAACCGCGACACCGAGACGGTCGAGCAGGGGCTGTTGTACGACTATGAAGTAGTCCCGGCGGGCACGCGCTTTGAAATGGAACTGACGCTGGAAAACGCCGCCGACTGGCAGTTGGGGATGGTCTTGCTGGCGCTGCAACCCTGGGAGCGCGGCGAGATGCAGATCGGCGGCTTCCGCAGCCGCGGTCTGGGACACGTGCGACTGGAGGGGGTTACGTACCGCTTCAGCGCGTTGCGCCCCGGCAATGCCGATGATGTGCTGGCCTTTCTCGACGGCGGGGGCCAGGCGCCGACCGCGGAGCAGATCACGGCCTGGAAGGAGGCGTTCCGCGAGGAACTGCGCCGCCAGGCCAGCGCGCAGAGCAGGGGGTGAGCAGCAATGCACAAGGCAACCTTTCTCGAAGGAACCATCCGCTTCACCATCGCTCCCGATGGGCCGATCCTGATCAAGGCCGGCGAGAGCGGCGGCGCCGACCCGACCCTGCCGGATATGGAGTTCGTGCGCAGTCAGAACCACATCTACCTGCCCGGCCCTTCGCTCAAGGGGGTGGTGCGCGCCCAGTGCGAACGCATCTGCCGTTCGCTGGACGGCCCGACCCGTTATGACCTGGCCCGCCAGCGCCGCGGCGACAAGGAGTTCATTCCGCCCCTGGCCGATAACCCGCTGGTCGAGCGGAAGCGCTACCGGCCCTACACGCGGGGCGGCGACGAGATGCGTTTCTCTTCGGGGATTTACTTCGAGGAACTGCGCAACGGCAACGCCGCCGGCGATACGGCGCTGATCTACCGCCGTTCCTCGTTCGTGAGCCAGATCTTCGGCCACACCAGCCTGGCCGGGCGGGTGCGCTTCGCCGATGCCTATCCCACCGGCGAGGTGCAAGTCGAGGAGCGCAACGGGGTGGCGATTGACCGCATCTATGGCTCGGTCGCGGTTGGCCCCTTCAACTACGAAACCGTGGTGAAGGGCGCGTTCGAGACCCGCATTGACTTCAAGAACCTGACCCTGGCCCAACTCGGGCTGCTGGGCCTGGCCCTGCGCGACCTGGCCGAGGGGCGGGTGGGCATTGGCTTCGGCAAGTCGCGCGGCCTGGGGCGGGTGACGATTATCTTCGACGAGTTGCGCATCTTCTACCCGACCTGCGAGCTGGTCAACGGCGCGCTATGCCTGCTCGACGGGCGTGAGGTGGCGCCGGCGGGCAAACTGGCCGGGTTGGGGGCGCTGTGCGCCGATGTGCGCTACCAGGGCTACGCGCTGCCGCCGCGCGAGGTTGATCTGGCCGATCTGCCCGCAGGATCGGCCTACCAGCCCGACGAGATTATGGGCGTGAGCCTCACGGCCACGGGCAACGAGCAGGTCCGCGCCGTCTGGAAAGCCTGCATGCCCGCCTGGCGCTGGGAGGTTGGCCTATGAAGGGCTACCTGTACCGGATCGATCGGGCCGACGCCGCGCGCATCGGCGCGCTGGCCCGGGATGTCGTCGGCCTGCCTTGCTGGAGCTTCGGCGGCGCGGCGCTGTGGGACCTCGACCCCGGCAAGGGGAGCGATAACCTGCGCCCGATCAAGGCCCTCGGCAGGCTGGAGGACCTTGACCTGAGCGGCGACTTCGGCCACATCTTTTCGATGCGCGCCGAGGTGCGCTGGAAGCGGCGCGATGACGGCGCCTACGACGTGCTGGTGCTGAGTGAACAGACGCTGAGCGTCCAGGGAGCGCAGACCCTGGGCGAGGATTGGGAGGTTCACGCGCATCCCGCGCGCAAGCTGATCCAGACCGGCCACTACCCCCCGCTGACGTGCCTTACCTATTACGCGCCCAATGGCGCCGCGCAGTTCCTGCGCTATAGCCACCCTGAGGTGACGCCATGACGAACCGCGACCGTGGCCCGCAGCAGCCGCCCCTGCCCAAACCCTACGACTTTGTGCCATTGCCGGCCGGCAAACCCGAACGCCAGCCGCCCGCCGGCCACCACCGTTACCGGCCCGGCACCCTCAGCGGCACACTCGAGGCGGTGATTGTGGCCCGCTCGCCGGTGCATGTCGCCTCGGGCATTCTGGAGCAGATCCCGGGTGATCGCCAGTACCCCCTGGTCAAGGGCCACTTCCGCACCGGCGGCGTCCCGGCCATTCCGGCCACCTCGCTCAAAGGCTGCATCCGCAGCATTGTGGAGGCGATCAGCCGCTCGGCGGTGCAGGTTACGCGCGCGAACCCAATGCCACGCGACTATCTGCCGCCCTGTTCCGCCGAAGAACTGGACGTGGCCCAGCGCATCTTCGGCGCGCTCGGCTACCAGGGCCTGGCGCGCTTCGCCGACGCGCCGCTGCGCGAGGGAAGGGTGGTCACCGTGCCCACGCCGCAACTCTTCCGCCCGCGACCCGAGGCCAGGGACACCTACTTCGATGGGCCGACCCCACGGGGGCGCAAGTTCTACATGCACGGCAAGCTGGGGAAGGGCAACCTGCCGCTGGAAGCCTGCGCTGTGGGGAGCCGCTTCGCCCTGCGTCTGGACTTCAGCAACCTGACGCCGGGCGAACTGGGGCTGATCCTGATCGCCCTGGGGCTGGGCGAGCCGCGGCTGTGGCCCAAGCTCGGCGGCGGCAAACCGGCCTGCCTGGGGACGATCGAAGTGCTTGAGCCGCGCCTGGTGTGCGATGACCCACGGGCGCGCTACAGTGACTTCGAGGCCGCAGCCGCGCCGCTCGATATCGCCTCCCTGATTGCCGCCGCGCGCGCGGAGGGGCTGGCGCTTGCGCCACAACTCGCGCGTCTGGCCGAGACGTTGCGCTGGCCGCGGGAGGAGCGGGAGTGCCCGGATCGGAGTTATTGAGGCTTGAGGATTGCTATGTCACACTTCTCTACCGCTGAACTCCTCGCCGCCGATCTGGCGGGGGCCGGGGTTGACCCGAACGAGGCCCAGAAGGCCATGGCCTACCTGCGCAGCAAGCGCGACCCCAAAGCGTTCTTCGACTATTTGCAAGCAATTGTCACCAATGGCCGGGCGGTGATCCGCTCTAACCAGACCCTCGACTATTACCGCAACCTGCAGAGCGCCTGCCAGCGCCACCTGCGCGGCATGGCCTACGAGGAACTGGCGCTGACCCTGGGGTGGGCGCTGCGCCTGCTGCGCTACTACCGCGCCCGTGCCGTGGGCCGCCGAGGAGAAGGCCGCAGAGCGACGCGGTGAGCCGGTCCAGGCACCGCGGCGGGCAGCCGCCGCCGACACGGGCGCGGTGACGGGCGCGCGCCAGCAGGCCGCGCCGCCTGCCGCCACGCCCCCGGCCCGCGATCTGCCGGCGGTTGGCGCGACGTTCACCGGCAAAGTGCTTGACGGCGACGAGCAGTTTTTCGTGATCGAGGTGCCTGGCTTTAAGCCTGACCGGGTGTTCGCGGCGCTGAAGATCGAGCCGGAAGTGCCGAAGTATCGCGTTGGCAAGGACAGCGCCAGGGTCCAGGTCACCGGCGTCCGTCAGACTAAGACCGGCAAGACCGTGCTCGACGTGCGCCGTCTGGCGAAGCAGGAGTAGGCATGGCGCGGATCGGGGCGTTCCTGCGCCTGCGCGACGCTTGAGGTCGCCCTTGCTGAGCAACCGCGCAGGGCGGTCCGCCTGCAACCGTTTCTCACACCGTCTCATCGGGCGAGCCGGCGAAGAAGGCGGCGATGGCGGCGCGGAAGGGCAGGGTCGGGGAGCTAAGTTCGCCGTCGGGGGCCACACGCGTCTCCTGGCGGTAGTCGCCGGCGGCGGGGTCGGGCGCGCTGAGGACCAGCACATCGCGCTCTACGGGGCGAACGATCCAGTACTCGGGCAGGCCGGCCCGCGCATAGGCGCCCCGCTTGACCACCAGATCCTGGGTCGGGTTGCTCGACGAGAGCACCTCGACAATCAGCGCCGGAACGCCATTGATGCGCCGGTCGTGGATGATGCTCAGGTCCTTGCGCCCCACCACCACGATGTCGGGCTGCACCGGGTCGCACCCCGGCATCAGCAGGCCGATTGGCGCGAAGGCCACGATGCCCACGCCGGTGTCCTCAAGCTGCGCCTGGAGCGCGCGGATGATCCGGCTGGCAATCCACTGGTGAAAGAAGCTCGGCACTGTGGTTATGTAGAGCACTCCGTCGATCACCTCGTAGCGGTAGCCGTCGTCGGGGAGTTGTGACCAGCGGGCGTAGTTCCAGTTTGTCGTTACCGAGCGGGTGACCAGATCGGGTTCGATCGGCGTGGTGATTGTGGACATAGCGGACCTGCCTTTGCAGTCTGGTTGGCAATGCTATCGCCTTCTTGTCCCTGTGTATGGCTCAAACGAACGTGACAATCCAGCCTTCACCTCCACAGCTCTACAGCTCTACAGACCGGTTCTGTGGGGGTGTGGAGGTGTGAAGCATCTAGAACGCCCCATCCTGAACCGTGTCTTAGCCGAACAACTGCTCGGTGGGGACGTTCCAGGCGGGGATGATCGTGGAGGGGATGATCGCCTGCCCGCGGTAGACGTGTTCGGCGCGGTAGAGATTGCCGGCCAGGGTGAGCAGTTCCACGACGCGGTAGCCGGGGTCGGCGATCCAGTACTCGCGCACCCCCGCGGCAGCGTACAGGTCGCGCTTCTCGCGCCGGTCGTAGCTGGCCGTGCCGGGGGAGACCACCTCCACCACCAGGTCGGGCGGGCCGACAATGCGCTGCGTGGTGATGGTCGCCGCGCCGCCGCGCAGGATGACGATGAGATCGGGCTGCACCACCGTGGTGGGGCCGAGTTCCACGTCAATCGGCGCGCTGAAGACCCGCCCGTGGCCGGCGCTCTCGACGTAGGTAAACAGATAATGTGCCAGGCGCAACGAGGCGGCCTGATGGTCAGGACTGGGCGCGGGGGCCATACGCAGGTCTCCGTTGATCAGTTCGTAACGCTGGCCGTCGTCGGGGAGCCGCTCGTAGTCGGCGACCGTCCAGCGCCCGCCGGGGGGCGGGGGCAGGTGGGTCGCCGGCCCGGCGATGGGGAGGATATCGGTGCTCATAGGCGTGTCCTGTGGCATCATACCGGTTGGCATTGAACAAGCCGCGCGCGCTGTCCGGAGTTATCGTACAACACCGGGGCCGCAATCTGCAATCGAAGCCGCTCAACATAGTTTCCTGGAGCGGGGTGGGGGGAAACCGGGTTTCCCCAGACCCCCACCCACGGGAGGGTTTGGGAGGGCGGCGTCCCGGAACAACCTTTCTTCATCGAGACGTTGTGCAGCGCAGCCGCATGGACAGCGCTCGCCCGCGCGGAGCGCGCCTCCCTCCTGGCGCGAACGCTAACCCATGCAGTGGCAACACATCCGAAGGAGCATCCGTTGATGACGACCCTGATCTCGTTCCTCGGCGCGACCGACTACCGTGATACGATCTACGTCTATCGTTCGCGCAAAAGCCATGCGACTCGCTACATGGCCGATGCGGCAATGGCTCTGTTTGAACCTGCGCCGCAACGCTTGCTCGTCGTGGTGACCGAGGAGGCCCGAACGAAACACCTGGAAGCATTGACCCGGAACCTGAGCGGCGTGATTGAACCTGAGCCCGTCATGATCCCATCTGGTCAGTCGGAGGCCGAACAATGGACGATCTTTGAGCGGATCGCCGCGCAGATCAGGCCGAATGAGGAACTGATTTTTGACATTACCAACGGCTTTCGCTCCATTCCCGTGCTGGCATTGCTGATTGCCGCCTATGTGCGCGTGGCGCGCCGGGCCACGGTGCGCCATTTGATCTACGGCGCCTTCGACGCGCGCAACCCGGATAACGAGACACCCGTATTCGACCTCACCCCGCTGGCGGCGTTGCTCGAATGGACCACCGCGACCGATGCCTTGCTCAAATACGGGCGCGCCGACGCGCTTCGTGATCTGGTTCAACAACTGGCGCATGCGCGTTCCAGCTCGAACCAACTGGCTCAACAGCTCCACCAACTGACCGCGGCGCTCCAGGCGTCGCGCCCGGCGGAAGTGATGCGGACTGCTGCGACACTTCCTGAGGCCCTCGCCGCCTTTAGCGAGCCCAACGCCACGGATGGGTCCACTCGCCCCCTGGGGTTGCTGCTCGGCGCGATTGAACAGGAATATGGGCCGATGGCCCTTGCGCAGCCGTATGAGCGCCGATTGGCCCGTGAGGTGATCGGCAAGCAACTCGAGATGATCGAGTGGTACGTAGCAAAGGGGCTGTACGTGCAGGCGTTTACCCTTACCCGCGAGTGGCTTATCTCGGTGGTGCTGGCTGCAGCCGACAGCGACGGCGCCTATGACCTTTACAGTGAAAGCGACCGGAAACTGGCCGAGACGGCGATTAATGGCTATGATCAAACCTCAGAAAGTCCGCCGCGCCCGGTGCCGACGCGTATCCTGGAGATCGCGAACCAGCCTGCCATCCGCAGCCTGTGGAAGGATTGTCGCGCCCTGCGCAATGATCTGGCCCATGCCGGGATGCGCCGGAGCCCAGAGGCGGCCGAGCAGGTCGAGAAGCGGGTGCGTGCTGTATGCAGCAGGCTTCGCCCGGCGTTGCAAGCATTGGGGTTTGAGGTTTAGATGTGATCTGTAGCCGGGCGCCCATCAGGCAGGGGTATGGGGGAAACCTGGTTTCCCCATACCCCTGCTTGAGGGCTACGCCCTCCCAGGCCCTCCCGCGGGCGGGGGCGTGGGAAAACCCGGTTTCCCCACACCCCCCTCCGAGGGCCTATGTTCACGTTAGGAAATGCAATGAACCGGCTCTCCCTCAACGACCTGTTGCGCCTGTTTCTGGAAACCCGTGTGCCGGCGCTCTTTCTGATCGGCTCGCTGGCGCTGGCGACCCTCGGCAATGCCGTCTATGAATTGTTGACGGGGGTATTTGGGGCCACGCCGCAGTTTCTCATCGCCCTGATCGCCGGCGCGACGCTGATCTTTGCCTTTGTGGTGGTCGGGTTCCAGCGCGCGCTGAGGGCGCTGCGGCGTCAGAGCGCGACGAAGGTTGACCCGGATCGGCAGGCCCCGCCGCATGCTGGCCTGATTCTGCCGATAAGCGCGAACCCTCAGGCAGCCGACGCCGAGATTCTCGCCTGGCACCAGCAAGGCGCGACCCTGCGCCATTGCTGGCTGCTGGCGTCGCCTTCGGTTGCCAGCAGCGAGCGGTTTCGTGACCTGAAACAGGCGCTGTTAGAGCGAAACGTGAACCCCCATGTGGTGTTGCTCGACGATGTGCTCCGTGCCGACCAGGTCTACCTCAAGGTGCGCGAAGCCATCAACGAGGCCGCGCCGGTGCGCGATGCCTGGCCGCTGATCGCCGACATCACCGGCGGCACCAAAGTGATGACCGCGGGTATTCTGCTGGCCTGCCTCGATGCGGGCGTGCCCGTGCAGTACTGGGTTGCGCCCCGGGATCGGCGGGGCGATCCGTTTTCATCGCCAGACAGTTGCGCGATGCAGGTTGTGGTGCGAACTCTGTGATGAGGAGCTTGACAGGTATGCCGGTACTCGTGCTGAATTACTCGCATCCGCTCACCGAGGCGCAGATTGCGACCGTTGCCGGGATCGTTGGCGAGACGCCGGAGGTGCGTGATCTGGCTTCGCAGGTCGACCGCGCTCGTCCCCTGGCCGAGGTTGCGCGCGATCTGGCCGACGCCGCCGGTCTCACCCCCCAGGAATGGCAGACGACGCCGCTGGCGCTCAATCCGCCTGCCCTGGCGCCGGTGGCGCTGGCGCTGGTCGCCGAGATCCACGGGCGGGTGGGCCATTTTCCCGCCATGCTGCATATTCGGCCGGTGGAGGGGAGCCTGCCGACGCGCTACGAGGTGGCCGAGGTGGTGAACTTGCAGGCCCTGCGCGACGCGGCGCGCAGGCGGCGCTAGCCCGGGGGCCATGGTGTGCCATCTGGCGAGGCCCGCTCCAGAGCGGGCAGGCGCCGCAGGTTACACCAGGTTGAAGTGGGGAAACCCGGTTTCCCCACACCCCCGCCTCCGCGAGGGTTTGGGAGAGCGCGGCTCCGCACAACCGGGCCCCCGCCCGCGGGACGATTTGAGAGGGCGCGGCCCTGCCAGGAACAACTTTGCGCGGATGGCTGGCACGCACCGCCAGCCGGCGCGGCCCGCGGGCGGCGCTGCCCATGTCTGAAACCTGCCCGCCTGCCGTGGCTCAGGGCGCCCGCACGCCGAGCACTACCCGCGCGTCGGGCAGCACCCAGCCGCCCTCCGGCGGTTCGGAACTGACCACCTGGTTGGCTCTGAAGCGGTCGAAGACCTCGGGGATGCGCTCGCGGTCCTGGAGGTCCACAATGATGTTCTCGCGGGGGATGCCGCGGCGCACCAGATCCTCGATCACGTTCTCGACCTTCTCGCCCCGAATGTTCCACGAGACCTGGATGGCCCCCGGCGCCGGCGGCGCGGGGGGCGTGTCCTCCACCACCCAGGCCAGCACCCAGCCTTCGTAGCCCACCAGATTGGGGTCGAAGTTCTGCTTTACCCGGACCCGGTACCAACCGGGCTGGCTGGTGGTGTCGAGGACCTCGAGCAGGTCGCCGTTGCGCAGGTAGCCGCCGCGTGACGACTCGTCGGGCCGCAGGTAGAGCAGTCCGAACGGGCCGGGGATATCCTGCCCCTGGAAGCGGTAGCTGGGCAGCGGCCGGATGGCGGCCAGATGACGGTACTCCTGCTTAATGCCGAGGATGCGGCTCTCGCGCAGGTAATCCTGGAGCCGCAGGGTCACGTCAACGGGCAGACCGTTGAGCAGCAGGTTGTACTGGCCGCTGCGGAAGCCGTTGGGCAGCCGGTTGAGGCGCAGGTCGAGGCGGCCCGGTTCGGCGCGCTGGATGATCAGCCCGATGGCGGGGCGGTTGTCGCTGGCCGGCGCGGGTTGCAGGGTGACGGTGCGGATGCCGGTCAACCGGTCGCCGATCAGGGTGAATTGCAGCGGCAACTGGCCCACGAAGACGAAATCGCGGTCGCCTTGAACCGGCGCTTCGAAGC
>Ga0308393_1001256_pt1 | contig 12085 bp, 8 predicted proteins | sample Hotspr2Sampleee2_FD_202364 | JGI IMG/M metagenome (GOLD analysis project Ga0308393, IMG submission 202364) | Hot spring phototrophic mat microbial communities from Mushroom Spring, Yellowstone National Park, Wyoming, United States - 20050630_ee2 ... | reverse complement strand
ATTTATGCACTGCATAAGCGAGTGCGTGCCTAATTCTGAACACTGCTCCAAAAGTGGCGGTACGGCTACGCAGGTGGGCGTTTTCACGAACAAATTCCAAACTATGCTTTTTAGGCTGAAAGGGGTAGCTGTTAGGGTCGGCTAAACCATAGATTTCTATTTTTTCGGCTTGTACTTCGCGGTCTTGTCCTTTTCCTGCTGAGGCTACTAATTTGCCTTTCACGTGCAAGCAAGCCCCCACCTTAATTGGGGCGATTTGTTCTTTGGGAATTTTATTGAAATCTACAACTATTTGTAAAGTTTTGGGTGTTGAGCCGTCGTTGAGTACAATAAAGGCAACTTCGCCGCTATCTCTTTCGTTGCGAACCCAACCCTTTACGCTTACTTCCTGATTGGCAATAGGTACTTGTAATAAATCTTTGATAGTTTGTTTCATAAAGCTGATAGAAAGTAAAAATTAGAGCCTCAAAATTAAGCATTTCCAAATTTATACAAGTCTTTTTCAGAAATTTTTAAAAAAAATTAGAAAAAATATTTGCAAGTATCCAATTTTTGTATAAATTTGCAATACTTTTCCAAAAGCCTCAATAGCTCAGCTGGTAGAGCAACTGACTTGTAATCAGTAGGTCGCTGGTTCGATCCCGGCTTGGGGCTCTCTCAAACAAAAAACTCTCTGTAAATCAAGTTTTGCAGAGAGTTTTTTTATCTATTATCGTAACTGTTTACCTATTCGCAAAATAAAGAAAAAATGCTTATTTCAAAAACTATTTGGTAAAAATGGCAATGTTTTGACAATTACTCGCAAATTTTTTACAAATTAAGAGTTCCACAAAATTAAAAGGACACTTTTACTGAGGCAAAATACTGATAGACAATTTTTTGTCTTGTCTCTTGCCTCTTGTCTCTTGTGTCTAATCACTTAAAGTGCCTCAACAAAATTAAACAGACACTTGTATTTGTGTAAAAACCTGAAAAACAATATTTTGTCTAAGTACTAACATCTAACTACTAATGTCTAACTACTTACAAATTATTTCTTGTAAAGAAGTTGAAAATTATCTAACTTGCAGAAGTTTTTTTCACCACTCTGCCCTGAAACAGAGCTAAATTAGGTACAAATATGGAACACACACAAACTCCCCAAGAGTATTGGGTACTCTTGTATTATTGCTACACCCATATCTCCGACCCTGAAACTTACCGAGAGGAACATCATCTTTTTTGCATCGAGAACCAAATTCTCGGACGTATCATAATCGCCAAAGAAGGACTCAACGGCACGGTTTCGGGTACGAAAGAAAATTGTCAGAAATATATGAACTATGTGCTTTCTGACGAAAGATTTAAAAATACTGATTTCAAAATCGAGAAAGTATCGGGGCATACTTTCACCAAAATTCACGTGAGAGTAAAGCCCGAGATTGTACACTCAGGACTACACCATATAGACCCTACTAAAAAAACAGGCATACATCTCGCCCCCGAGGAATTCAAAAAAATGAAAGATAGCGAAGATGTTGTCATTTTAGATGCTCGTTCCAATTACGAACACAAACTCGGTAAATTCAAAAATGCTATTACCTTAGATATTAAAAATTTCCGAGAATTTCCCGAAAAAGTAAAGGAAGTTTTTCCCTTGCTCAAAGGGAAAAAAATCATTACTTATTGCACAGGTGGTATCAAATGCGAAAAAGCAAGTGCTTATTTGCTTGAACAAGGCTTTGAAAATGTTTATCAATTGCACGGAGGCATTATCAAATATGGTTTGGAAACAGGTGGTGAAGATTTTGAGGGTAAATGTTATGTGTTTGATAACAGAATAGCGGTTGATGTAAATAAAATAAATCCGAAGGTGATTTCAAAATGCTATATTTGCCAAACAGAATGCGATAGAATGGTAAATTGTGCTAATCCCGAGTGTAACAACCATTTGCCTATTTGCGAAAAGTGTGGTTGGGAATACGAAGGAGCTTGCTCTACCGAATGTAAAAATCACCCCAAAAAACGCCCTTACGACGGAACAGGCTACTACCAGAAAAAAACTAACGGCTACAATCCCTACAAAGGTTGGAAAAGAAAATCTGAAAAAATCAACACTTAACAAATACAAAAGGAAGCTGTCAGGTTTCTGACAGCCTCTTTTTTGTGCCTTTTATTTTTTCAAAAATTCCACGCTCCTACCTATAAAATTGCTCAAAGCAGAGCCAGCCAACACGCCCTGTGAAAGTTGAGCCAAATCGTAAAGATAGCGAGCCAGCTCTTCTTGCTCAGTGCTATTGGCAGTTGTGAGCAGTTTTTGTATGAGGCTATGATTGCCATTGATAGTTACGTTAAACGTGTTTTCGTTCAACGCCCACGACCAGCCTTGCATACGACTCATTTCTTGCATACGGCGTATGTATTCGGGAAGTGTAACAAGCACGGGGAGTTCGTCAGGTGAGAGAGCCGATACCTCTACCGAAATTTTATCGTTGTTGATAATTTTTTTGAAAATTTCCTTAACCCTCTCCTCTTCGTCTTTACTCAAAACCGATTTGAGTTCAAGGTCTTTGGGTATCAATTTATCAATCACTTCGGCATCAACACGGCGAACGAAAGTTTTTTCCATTTTTCGCTCCAACATTTCGCCAAAAGCATTGTCCAAAATGCCATCAAAAATCAAGACATCGTAGCTACGTTTGCGAGCCGAGTCAATGTAGGTATATTGTTTTTGGGCATCGTTGGTATAGAGCCAAACTACGTTGCCGTTTTTGTCGGTTTGGTTTGGTTTTATGAAATCTTTGTATTCATTTAGCGTAAAAAACTTACCTTCGGTATTTTTTACCAAACAGAATTTTTCAGCTTTTTCATAGAACTTTTCATCGGTGAGCATACCATACTTTACGAAAAGTCCGATGCTTTCCCATTTGTTTTCAAAAGCGGTTCTATCATCTCTGAAAAGTTCGTTGAGTTTATCGGCTACTTTTTTGGTAATGTGTGTGTTGATTTTCTTGACGTTGGAGTCGGCTTGGAGGTAGCTACGCGAAACGTTCAACGGAATATCGGGCGAGTCGATTACGCCGTGCAGAAGCATCAAAAACTCAGGAACAATATCTTTTACCTCATCAGTGATGAATACCTGTCGCGAATAAAGTTGGATTTTGTTTTTCTGAATTTCAATATTGCTTTTGATTTTTGGAAAGTACAAAATACCTGTCAGATTGAAGGGATAATCTACGTTGAGATGTATCCAGAAGAGAGGTTCTTCGGCAAAAGGATATAATTCTTTGTAAAATTTGAGATAATCTTCATCTTTGAGGTCTTGGGGGTTACGCGTCCAGAGGGGAGCAGTTTCGTTGATTTTTTCGCTTTCCAACTCAACAGGAATGGGCAAGAAACGAGCATATTTGTTGAGAATTTCTCTCAAACGGAATTTATCCAAAAATTCTTCGCTGTCTTCGGCAATGTGTAGAATTACGGAAGTACCTCGTTGTAATTTTTCGGCAGGTTCAATCACAAATTCAGTATTTCCTTCACAAACCCAACGAGCGGCAGGGGCATTTTGGTACGATTTAGTAATGATTTCTACTTTCTTGGCTACCATAAAAGCCGAGTAAAAACCCAAACCAAAATTGCCAATAATTTGGTTACGAGCATCTGCGATTTTGTCCTGATATTTTTGCACAAACTCATTTGCTCCAGAGAAAGCAATTTGATTGATGTACTTATCGATTTCTTCGGCAGTCATTCCGATACCGTTGTCGGTAATAGTGATAGTTTTGGCATCTTTACTGGCTGTAATTTGTACTTTCAGTTCGCCGAGTTCGCCCGTGTATTCGCCCAAAGAGCTTAGATTTTTAAGTTTCTGACAGGCATCAACAGCATTAGCAACAAGCTCACGCAAGAAAATCTCGTGGTCGGAGTAGAGAAATTTCTTGATGATGGGAAAAATATTGTCGGTATTGACAGAAAGCGTACCTTTACTTACTTGCATATTTCTTAAAAATTTGGTTTGCTAAGAATTTTACAAATCTTATTCCATAGGTTTCTAACTGCCAAAATGTCAGATTCGGGCTATGAAGGAAAGCAGTGCTAAAAAGTAAATAAGTAATTAACGTGAGTTGTAAGGTTATTTTATTGATTTACAAAGTTTTATTTTTCTATATTTTTCAAAAATTACAGCGGTGCAAATTAAATTTGTACTTTTCTGACCACCCCTAACCCCTCCTTTGAAGGAGGGGAGATTTTAAATACCTGACCACCCCTAATTAAGGAGGGGCTGGGGGTGCTTACTGAGCTACGGTCGGTGAGCGTAGCCGAACCGTCGAAGTATGGTCAAAAAAATATGATTTTTTTAAGATAACTGCTTATAACTCACGTTAATTATCAAAAAAATCACTCAAAGTTAGTACATTTACCAAGATTTTTTGTTTTTTGAAAAAAAGACTTGAAAATGCAATATTTCAAAGATATACGAGAAGGCATCAGGAGCAGTCTGAAAGGCTTATCTATTACGCTGAAACATCTTTGGCAGGCACGCCACAGACGCAGGCAAATCTACGTAGATACAAAAAGTTATTTTGACGAAAAAAATGGTATTGTTACACTTCAATACCCCAAAGAAAAATTACCCACTCCTGAAGTAGCTCGTTACAAATTGCACAATGAAATAGATGATTGTATCGTTTGCGATAAGTGTGCCAAAATTTGTCCTGTAAATTGCATTGAAATTGAAGCAATTAAAGCCGTAGGTGAGATTGGCAAAACTTCCGATGGCACAAGCAAACGGCTCTATGCGGCGGTGTTTGATATAGATATGGCAAAATGTTGTTTCTGCGGACTTTGTACCACGGTCTGCCCTACCGAGTGCCTCACAATGACCGACGAATACGATTTTAGTGTAGTGGATATTGCCCAACACAATTTCCATTTTGCTAACCTAAGTCCCCAAGAAGCCGCCGAGAAAAGAGCCTTGTACGAGCAATTTGTAAGAGAAAAAGAAGAAGCCAAGAAAAAAGCCGAAACCGAAAAACAAAACCAAGAGCAGGAAAATAAAAATGCAGAAACTCCCGAAAACAAAACAGAAACGCAAGCCAAACCTAAAATGACTTTCAAGCCGAAAATAAAGCCGAAGTAAGATTAGAAACAGGAAGCAAGAAACAAGAAACAGGAAGCAAGAAACAAGAAACAGGAAGCAAGAAACAAGAAGCAGGAAGCAAGAAACAAGAAGCAGGAAGCAAGAAACAAGAAACAGGAAGCAAGAAACAAGAAACAGGAAGCAAGAAACAAGAAACAGGAAGCAAGAAACAAGAAGCAGGAAGCAAGAAACAAGAAACAAGAAACAGGAAATAACAAAAAACAAAAATATAGATTTATCGCTTACTTACAATGAAACTGAATTACATTCTCACGATATTTTTTTTGATTTGTGCTATTTTGTTGTATTCTTGTCGCCCACAAAACGAACTATTTACCGAAAATCCGCAAGCCTTGCGTTTTTCTGATGAGGCTATAATTTTTGATACAATTTTGGCAGGTGTGCCTACGGCTACCAAACGTCTGCGTGTATATAATCCGAATAAACGTGCAGTCCGCCTTAATGAAGTTTTTTTGGCAAGTGGCAACTCCAACGATTACACTTTGCTACTCAATGCCGAAGAAGGCACAAGTTTTCGTAATGTTCCTATTTTGGGAGGCGATAGCTTACTTGTAATCATCAAAGCCAACATTCAAAACAAAAATTCAGATGATATTTATCAGGCTTTTGATTCTATCGTATTCGTTTTACCGAACCGAAGCCAAAACGTAAAACTACTTACTTGGGCTGAAAACGTGAATGTAGTTGATGGTGAAATCCCCTGCAATAGCACTTGGACTGCCCAAAGACCTTATTTGCTCAAAAATAAAGTAAAAATCGCCCCCAACTGCTCGCTACGTATCGAAAAAGGCACAAGAATTTATGCTTTTAATGGAGCTATTTTGGAAAATCTCGGCAGTCTGCAAGTGGAAGGCAAACCCGATACCAACGTGATTTTCAGGTATTTCAGAAGAGAAAGCAATTTTGAAAATGTTTTGGGAACGTGGCAAGGCTTACGCCTACGAAAGGCAAGTCAGAATGTACTGCGTTACACGCAAATTAGCCATGCCCGTGTGGGCGTTTTGGTGGATAGCACGCAAGCACTTTTAGAGGCAGTTCGTTTGCAGAGTTTTTCAGAAGCGGCTTTGGTCGGATTTAAGGCAAAAATTTTTATGCGAAACTGCTTGCTCAACAACGCCATCACAAGGCTACTGCAAGCCACCAACGGCGGAGAATACGAGTTGGTGCATTGTACTTTGGCAAATTATGAATTTTTCTTTAATCGTCAGGAAGAGGCTGGAAGCGTTTTCCTCAACGAAGTAGGAGCGGATAGCTTGAAAATTCGTTTGTTCAATAACATTTTTTGGGGAAATTTGCGAGATGAAATCATTTTTTCAGGAGAAAAAATTGCTCTTGCGGCAGCAAATAATATTTTTCGTAGCAAAATTTATGAGCAAGTTTTGAACACAAACAACAACTTGCTCAATGTTCCGTCCGATTTGCTTTTTCGCAATCCTCGTTTGTTTGATTACTCCTTGCCCAGTACCTCGCCTGCTATTGGCAAAGGCATTAGCACCTCTATCACGACAGATATTTTGGGCAAAATCCGCAAAAATCCGCCCGATATAGGTGCTTTTGAAAGATAAAACTATTTCAAGACCTGTATCCAACCGTTACATTTTACTCCCGAAGGATTTTCCAAAAGATAGTAGTACGTTCCTGCGGCTACATCTTTGCCCCAGTCGTTTTTGTAATTGTCGGATTTGAAAATTCTTTTTCCCCATCTGTTCCAGATTTGCAATTTTGAGCCTGCTTCGGCTACCTCAAAGGTATCGTTGATGCCATCGCCATTGGGTGTGATAGCGTTAGGTGGCTCAATAGGCGGAGCAGGAATTTGCACATCTTTACGCACACGCGTGTTGCACCCATTCGGATTGAGTGCAAGGAGCGTAACCTGATAAGTTTTGTTAGGTTCTTTGTAGATGTATTCAGGTGGGTTTGTGCCTTCAAGTGTGTTGCCATCGCCCATATCCCAAGTGAATTTTACAAATTTGGTAGTATCTAAATTTGCAGGCAAAGAAAGTTTCACGCGATACGGTGTATTGCAATCTTTCAAGATTTTGAAGCTAAAATCGGCATCAAGTACGGGCAAAACCTGTACTTTTACTTTTTTATCTACTTTACATTTGGTATCTTGGAATGTAAGCGTATAGACGGTAGTTTGCGTTGGTGAAGCAATCGGATTAGGAATATTGGGATTATTCAGCCCTGTGGAAGGTTTCCAAAGATAGGTAGTTGCTCCACTGGCTTGGAGTTGTACGCTCTCACCTCGGCAGATAGCTACGCTATCTTGCACCTGAAAGTTTGGAATGATGATGTTGATGTCTTGTGTTTTTTGGTCAGTTTGGTTGCAATTGGTTACGGTTAGTCTTACTCTGTATAAGCCTGAAACCGTAAAAGTATAGGTAAAATCTTTCTGTGTGTTTTGAGAAAAGATTACATTATTGCCTGCATCTAAAATTTCCCAAAGAAAATCATCAGCATCAAGGGCAGTGAATTTGAAAGCAATTCTTGCTTCGCAGGTTTCGCCCCCATCACTGATAATTTGAGAATTACGAGGATTAATCATTTGGAAATCGGCACTTACGTTGAGCCTAAATTTAAAAACAGCATTATTACAATTTGTGCTATTATTACTATTAGACCAAGCCCCTGCGGTAGTTGGAAAACCATTTGTACCGCCACACGAGGCACAAACCGAATGATAGATAGTTCCATTTTTAGAAAAACGGCTTGTACCACCGTCTACGTGGTCTCCTACTTCATTTGAGGCATTTTCGCCAAAGAAAGTAGCGTATAGCAATCGTTCCATATTGCGTTTATAGACAGCAATATAAAAATCTCTACCATTTACGGTGGTTCTTCGGTAAGCGTCTTCGGTAGTGGGCAAATTTGCGGTACTGCTACCGGGCCCGTTGAGGCTTGTACCGCCCCAGCCTGCAATATAGATGTTATTGCAATTATTTTCAGTAACCACCAAAAAAGCTGTAGGCGAAATGTCAGGATTGCCATCTCCTGCTCCTACACGCGTACTCCAACGGCTTGTAGCCAAATCAGGGCTTATTTTATGGATAAATTGCCCGCTATTGCCGTTGTTATACACACCCGAACTGGTAGGGTAATTTCCAAAAGTTTGTCCGAAGGCATAAATTTCTTCATCGGAATCTAAATCAATAAAGAAAGCCATATCCGCAGCCGAAGTACCTAGGTAGGTGATTCGTAATAAAGTACCGTTGGCATCATAACGAGCAATGAAGCCGTCGTCGTTGCCGAGAGCCGAAGGGTTCAATGCTCCTGTGGTATTGGGAAGATTGGTGCTGGTAGTGCCTCCGCCTACGTACACGTCGCCTGCTTGGTTAGTTTTGATAGAAAGAGCAATATCAATGCCCGTACCGCCCAAATAACGCCCCCAAAGCAAGCCCAAATTATTATTGAATTTGGCAACAATGCCATCGGCTAAGCCGTTAAGCGTGCCTGTAAAGCCTGTGATAGTGTTGGAGCGGGTTGTAGAAGCGATATAAACATTGTCGTTGGCATCTACATAAATATCGCCTCTGAACTCGTCGCCGTAGTTATGAATAGTAGTACCTCCCGAAGGTTTTAAGCCGTCGTTACCTGTACCCCCCAATAGTAAGGCGACGTTTAGTGTGCCTGTGGGATTGAGTTTGACAATAAAAATATCACTTCCATTGCTGTACGAAATGCCTGCAATAGGAGTAAGACTTGTTCCCCCCTGATACGTGCCGATAGTTGCAGGAAAATTCGTTGAACTGGTTGTTCCTAAGGCAAAAAGATTGTTTTGACTATCTACCACGAGGCTGTGAGGCACTTCCGAAGCCAAACCACCGATGAAAGTAAGTTGTAGCAAAGTTGTTCCTGTTGGATTATACTTGAAAATTCCAACATCTGTTATCGTTCCGCCCGAGCCTGTCGTACCGATAGTAATAGGTCCTGTAAAGTTGGGAAAACTCAAACCGAACAAAGTTGCTCCCGAGTACAAATTACCTGCATCGTCGAAGGTAGCTGTATTGCCCCAGTTATCGGAAATTCCACCCGAGTAAGTTGAAAACACAAGTTCAGGGTCAATGATTAGCTCGTAACGTTTATCGTAACCTTTCGGAAAACGAAAACTCAAAACATTATTTTCTAAAACAAACTCCGTAGGCACAAGCACCTTCTTACCTCTGATGTTTTGGTAACTGATTGGTTTTTTTTCGTAGATGTTGCCAACTTGCGTAGCAATTAGTAAAGAACCGTCGGGCAGTAGTTCTACTTTATCGGCATAATTGTACCGCAGACGGATTTGCTTGGGATTAGCCCCTGCTTGCACAGCTATTTCGTATTTGAGCGTGCTGGCTTTTGAAAACAAGTGATAACTAATACCTTGATAAATTTCAGGATAAATGATTTCGGTGTAGGCTCTTACGTTTTCTGCCCAATGGCTTTTCTCGCCCAAATAGTAATGATACAGCGTAGGCAAAGGATTTTTCGCCTGCACACGTACAGGATTTGCCCCTAAAAATTCTACTACAAAACTATGAGCCTTGATGCCTTCTTGTTTTTCGTATTGGGCGTATTCGGGGATATTTTTGTAAAATTCTTTGTGCTTGTAGTAAGCGACAGCTTTGCCATCGTAGAAAGTGTATTGCAAGGCATTATTTGAAACTTGCAAAAAACCTGAAGGCAAATCGGCACGGTAGGCTACTTCTTGCCCCCATTGATTTTTGTTTTCTACAAAAGCAAAACTACTTTTGGCAGTTTCGTTGGGAAGAGGCAATTCTGTTTTCTTTTGCGATACAGCCTCAAAAACAAAGAAACAAGCAAAGATGAGTACAAATGATTTCATTTGCCAAATATTTTTTAGATTTTTAGAAATGATATTAAGCTGAAAAACAGGTTAAACATAAAAATTTTTTTTGAAATATGCAAAATTTTAATGCAGGAAATTCAACTCATTTCGCCTCTAATGGCTACGCCTACATATTTACGTATATCCTCGTCAGAAAGATTTTGCCCTAAAAGGTACATTAGTTTAGTTACGGAGGCTTCGGTAGTCATATCTTTTCCACCGACTACGCCCATTTCAGCTAAATGTTGGCTGGTTTCATATTTGCCTTGCATCACCATTCCGCCGTAGCATTGCGAGATGTTGAGCAAAATTTTATTTTGTAAAATAGCTTTTTCCAAAATTTTCAGAAATTCTTTTTGTGTTGGTACGTTTCCTGAGCCATAAGTTTCTAAGACAAAGGCTTTCAGGTCGTTTTCTAACAAAACTTTTTCAAGAAATTGTAAGGGCATACCTGGAAAAATTTTTAGCAAGCCAACGCTTGTGTTCATAGTTTTGGCTACTTCCAGAGGGGCTTGTGGGGAGGGGGCAATGGCTGAAAAATTATACTGAATATCAATGCCTACTTCGGCAAGGTGTGGGTAATTTTGCGAGCTGAACGCATCAAAATGCCTACTTTCTACTTTTCGGCTGCGGTTGCCACGCCACAAGAAATAATCAAAATAAATACACACTTCGGGAACAATGGCTTTGCCGTGTATATTTTTTGAGCCTGCAATTTCTAAGGCAGTAATGAAATTGGTACGGGCATCATTACGAGCCTGACCGATAGGCAGTTGAGCACCTGTGAAGATAACAGGTTTGGCAAGATTTTTCAGCAAAAAACTAAGTGCCGAAGCCGAGTAAGCCATTGTATCGGTGCCGTGAAGCACTACGAAACCATCGCAAGTCTGATAGTATTCTTCAATGATTTGGACAAGTTGTATCCAATGTTGAGGCTGAATATTGGAAGAATCTAAGGGAGGCTCAAAAGATATGACCGTAATTTCATAATCGAAACGGGCAAGTTCGGGGATACGTTCTTGGATTTTTTCAAAATCTAATGGACTTAATGCTCCTTTTGCGTTGTAGCTCATTCCGAGCGTTCCGCCTGTGTAAATAACCAAAATAGAAGCCTTGTGTGGTTGTGGCGTAGCGGTGTTGATAGTTATTTTTTTCATCAGTTATCAATTATCAGTGAGCAGTTACTCGTGCTGAGCGAAGCCGAAGCATCAGTGAGCAATGAATATTGATAAAAACTTATCTTGGCACTCTTGCCTTGCCGCAGCATTTAATATTTGGTAAAGACTTTATAGTCTCTCTCTCAACATATTGCCCAAGTTCTTGTAAATTGTGGTTTCTTTGCTTTCAAAATAATTAAGTAAAAGTTTCAGAGTCGTTTTTTCAGGGAAAAGTGTCAAAACAATTTGTTCAAAAATTTGGTCGTTAGAGAATAGTTTTCTAAATGTAAGAGGCTTTAAATCTTTTATTTCTTCGAAAGTGTGTTCTGCATTTAAATCAAAGTTTATCTCGGGCAAATCGGGAATTTCTTTTTTCCAAACTTCCAAATAATATAAAATTTCTTGCCAAATGTCTTCCATTCCCAAATAATCAAAGAGAGGCTTTCCATAAAATATTTGCGTTTCTACGTTGTAATCTTTGGACATTTTTTCCAACTCCGATACATAGAAATTTTTGTTTTTCACAAGGTCGGGGTCTATGAAATAGAATATCCCTACTAAATAGTTCCACAAAATTAAAAGGACACTTTTACTGAGGCAAAATACTGATAGACAATTTTTTGTCTTGTCTCTTGCCTCTTGTCTCTTGTGTCTAATCACTTAATTCGTTTTCATCAAATTTAGTAAGCATTACATCTAACTTTCTTTCAAAGTTTTGAATCTGACCACGTTTCTTAGTGGAGGTCATCTCTTACTTTTTGTTCTACAAAATAAACCTTGTTTTTGTGCCTGAAACATTGATCTATGTTCAGGGTGTCATTATTGTTTGTTACGAATTTTTTTGGTAAAATTTCGCAGCCCTTAATTTTTAGATACTCTTCAATTATCTTTTCAAAAGCATCTCCAAAACGGATTTCGTGAGATTGCAAGAGGTTTTGCAAAATCTTTGCTTTGGGTTTTGTT
>Ga0308393_1001252_pt1 | contig 12115 bp, 10 predicted proteins | sample Hotspr2Sampleee2_FD_202364 | JGI IMG/M metagenome (GOLD analysis project Ga0308393, IMG submission 202364) | Hot spring phototrophic mat microbial communities from Mushroom Spring, Yellowstone National Park, Wyoming, United States - 20050630_ee2 ... | reverse complement strand
GTGGAGGTGGATAGTTGTCCAAGTTGGTGATGAACCAGGCACAGGGCTGTTCAACAGCTATCTGTGGATTGTCGACAGAGGCATTAGTGCATCCTATGCGACGGCGAGAGGTTTCTTCTCCAACTGGACTGGGTGGTTGCGCCCGGTTGTAACTCCAGTGTGCCTAGGCTGCCTCGGAGGCTTTGCAGCACCGCTCTTGGCGTTAATCGCGGATTGCGGTGTACCAAACCCCTTCAATATGCAGTGGAGGGAGTGCGTGGCAAATGCTGTCGATGCCTTCAAGCAGGAGTGCGAAAAGGATGCCATTTGCCGCTGGATATTCAAAGGGTGTGTTAGTATATGTGGTGCCGCTGGGTGGATTGGGTTGCAACCCAAGCCAGAGGAGCCGGCGAAACCCGTAAGAAAGCCTTACCCGATACCGAGATACAAGCGGCTGGACATCTCGCAGTATTAGATAAATCGCGGTGAGCAGCAAACCTGCTCACCGCAGATGGCTTGGAGGAAACTATGCAACGCGACTTAGTGCATGAATGGGGTTTAACCGCAGCGGAGACGTTTGTCTTGCTCCTGTTGCTCATACGCACCAGCGTAAGCGCATGGGTATGGCTTCCGGCTCTTACCCTGATATCGGTTTATACCTTACTTGTACGATATAATGCATCCTCGCGCTGGCGGACACTTACAGCCTTAGTGGTTGGAATGGCTGTAGTAGTGTATCTGGGTAATGCCATTCCGTTGGTTGCCTACGGCTCCTTCTGGCTCATTCGCAGGCTGCACCTGTACGACTCTCTGAGCGAGGACTTGCGATGGTGTAGGCACCTGAGAGGCCTGTTTGGATCTGGTCTTTTCATTATAGCTTGGATGAGCTTCTTCAGCGACATAAGTTCAGCTGGCTTTGTTACGCTCTCTGTACTGCTGGCTCTGATGGTACTCAATGTGTTGCTACAAGAACCTAAGGAAACCACCGATAAATGCGATACCACCATTACGATGTGCTCTGGGGGCAAGCGCTGCTAGCAGGGCAGTGCGCAGACGCCGTGGAGAGAAGGGGGGAGAGTTCTGGGGTTTGCCTCTCCCTCCTTTCGATGCTGGTCACCATGCTAAATCGGCGCTTCGGCTTCCATCTGCGCCACGAAGTAGGCGGGGTTCAGCCTCTCGCCGGTAGCGTACTCGAGAGCCTCCTCCCAAGGCACCGACGCGCCGGTGGCGAACACCTTCTGTCTTAGGAACGTGCCCACTTTCGGACTACGAACGAGAGCGTCCGCTGGCTCGCCTGCCAGTACCCTCGTGCGCAGCACATGCACCAGCTGCGACGCCTCCATCTCGCCCAGAATGTAGTTGTGGTAGTAGACGGGGGCAAGCGCGATATGGATTTTGGCTGCCCAGTCGGGGGCGTTGCGTCCTTCCGGCTTGCGCAGCCACTGATACCGCTCCACCAGCTGCCACCAGAGGCTGTTCAGGTCGCTATCGGGGTCGGCGTACATGGCGCGCTCGAAGTGCGTCATCACCAGCACCCAGCGGGTAAATACAATCAACGACGCCTGCATCTCCTCGATGGCGGGACGCGCCACCGTCTGCGCCTGCTCGTCGGGGATGCCTACATAGCGTTTCAGCCACTCCGCGTTGCGGTGCATCCTGCCGAACAGCATGGCGATGGCTTCGGTGCTGAGCGTGTGTGCGGGGGTGCGCAACAGGTAGGGTAGCGAACGGTCGATATAGTAGTCGTACACGGCGTGCCCCAGCTCGTGCAGCATCGTGCCCATCCACCGCTCGTTAGGACGCAGGTTGCACAGGATGCGCACGTCGCCCTCGCGGTCGATGTCGATACAGAAAGCGTGCTGGCTTTTGCCCTCCTTCTCGTAGAGGTCGCTGCGCTCCAGGATGGGCTCTACCGGCAGACCCACGTCGGCGTAGAACGCACGCGCGATGGCTTCGATGTCCTTGTCCTCGAACAGCGGGTTCAGGTCTACCTCGCCGGGCGGCGGGCTCTGGAAGAAGGGGTCGGTATAGTGCCACGGACGTAAGTCCTCCACTGCCACCCCAAACCGCTCGGCGAGGCGGCGATCCAGCTTCTCTTTGTAGCGGCGGAACGGTTCGTTGCTCAGCCGGTGCAGCTCCTCCAGCAGGGCGAACAGCCGTTGCTCGTCCAGCTCTTGCAGCTCCAGCTGCATGGCGTAATAGTCGCGGAAACCCAGCCGCTGCGCCTCGCGGTTGCGGATACGTACCAGTTCACGCACCGCCTCCGCCACGCGCTCGCCAATCTGTTTGCTGGCTTCCCACGCCTCGCGCCGCTCGTCGCTGTCGTCGCTCTTTTGCAGCACTTCACGCAGGGCGTTGTCGCTCACGCGCTCGCCGCGAAACAGCGCGCGATAGGTGTTGTACTCCTTCTCGATCTCCTTTTCGCGCTGTACGATTTCATCGATCACCTTCTCCGACATCTGATGACCGCGATACTCGTCCAGCAGCAGTTTGTGCTGGCGACGCAATAAGGGGTCGGAGAGGCTGTCGTTAGGGATGCTTTGCAGCAGGTGGTACTCGTCTTCTCGGGCGTATATCTTCATCAGCTGCGCCTGCAACGATGCACCGCGCTCGAACGCCTCTTCGCTACCCGTCACGTTCGCTTCCCACCACGCCAACGCCGTCTCTTTGGCGAGCGGGCGAACCTCGTTCACGTGCTTTTCCAGAAACTTCGTAAAGCGGTCTGGCATAGCCACCTCCTGATACGGATTGCCTTCCTGTCCATCTCTTTAAGTATACATGATGCTGTCGCGGTTTTGGGTGGTCCTGCCCTCACCCCCAGCCCTTTCCCGCCCACACACCTGTTGCCTCTCGGTCTACCTGTTTCTATGGGGCAACACGAAAGGTATTCACAGGAGACATGCCTTTTTGCACGAAGATAATGGTTAATCTACTTTGGGAGGAGACTGATGAAAGCGGTAGCACGTCGTTTCCTTATCCCAATGATTCTCTTGGAGGTCGCAATGGGTGTTGCGTTTGCCGAAGAGGCGTTGTGGATTGTTCGCGGCGTGCCGTCACACGGGCTGGTGGTATCCCCGGTCAACCTGCGCTCTTTGACCGGGCGGACGGGAACGCCCTCCGTAACCGCTGTCACCTTGCCCGATAAAAAGCCGGTTGCGGTGCAGTTTGTGCTGAATGACAACAGGAGCAGTGGCGTTCTGGTGGCACAGTTACCCGGAGCGGGAGACTGGAAACTGCAGTTGCAGATTCGTGGCAGCGGTAACGACAGCGCCAAGCCGGCAGGTGTGGTATCCACCGAACACTACGAGATGCTTTTTACGGATACCCGACAGGCGGGCTATCCTTCAGCCATATTGTATCGCTCCACAGGCAAGCGTCTGGAGACTTTTGTCTGGAACGACCGGGTGCATCACCGCACGCTGGGCAGTTTCCATTTGCGCTATGACCCCGAAGCGCGTGCGGAGGTGGTTTCGGATGGTGAGATATGCACGGTGGTGCGCGTGCAGGCTCGCTACTGCCAGCCCGGGGGCAAACGACCGCCTTCGGAGCCGTCGGCGGTATATCACTGGTTCCTGTTCAAGCGGTTGCCTCTGGCTTACGTGACAGCGCGGGTGCAGCAGAAAGAACCCTTTGCGTGGGACGAGTTTCACTTCCTGGAGTTCAACTTCCCGGATACCAGTTTTTCTCGATGGGCGGGAGGCGAGCCGTTACGCCAGGAACCGCTGGTGGCAGACGGCGGCAGTGTCCGATTCGACGGATGGGGCGCGCTGTTCGACGGGCAGAACGCCATCGGTATGTGGGGACAACCGCTCATCATCCACGACGGACGAGGGGCATACGGTACCTACCTGCACTCCACGTGGCAGAGCTGGGACAGCACCTCTCTGCAGGTCTCCACATGGCTATGGTTGGGTACCGCGACAGACCCTGTGAATGCCGTACGGCAGGCGTCGCAAAGCTTCGGACGTCCCGTATCGACGGTGGTGACAACGCCTGCCCTGCGCCAGCGTATCGAAACATTCCGGCAGAAGGCTTCCTCCCTGCGTGGTCGCGAGCGACAGATGTCGCTCTGGACGGCTGCGCTGGCGGAGAGGCTGGAGGCAGAGGGCGATTTTGCCGGCGCGGAAAAGACATTGAGCGGGCAGACACCGCCGGGATGGCATCGGTTCTCCGCGGGAGACCTTGGGGTTTTTATCGAGCAGACGGAGGAAGGGTTCCGCCTGCAGAGCCTGTACGACCTGCTAAACGGGCGCGAACTGCTTGCGGCGGACAACCCACCGCTTTTCACCCTCAGCCTGCGAGATGCTGAAACACGGCAACTGCTTGCCCTGAGCGCGGACATAGGGTGGCAAAAAGTGGCACTGCAACGACGCCGCGACGGCTTTGTGCTGCAGTGGAGCCAGCCCCGTGACGAACGCTTTGCGGGCATCAGCGTGACCGCACAGGTGCGCACCGATAGCAGGCAAAACGCTTTGCGGTGGAACCTGCAGGTGCGCAATGAGAACAACAGCTGGAGCCTGTGGCGTGTCATCTTCCCGCAGGTGGCGGTTGCGGAGCCGGGCGACGATGCCACCGTATTGTTCCCGCGCGGTCCGGGCGAAATCCAGCAGGGTGTGTGGCGACGTAACTTCGGTTATCGCAGCACCTATCCCAACGGCTGGTGCAGTATGCAGCTGCTGGCAGCCTACGCGCAAAAGCCTCACCCAACCGGGCTGTACTTTGCCGTGCATGACCCGATGGGCTGCACCAAAGAGATTGGTATGCAAAGCAATCCCGCTGGTCGCAGTGTACGGATGACTTTCGAGCATCCCGTCCCAAACATGGGCAAAGCCGGCAACTCTTTCACCCTTGTTGGGCAGGCGGTGTGGCAGCTGCTGCGCGGCGATTGGTACGATGCCGCACGAATCTACCGCCAGTGGGTGATACAGGAGGCGCAGTGGTATCCTCGCGGAGGCAACACGAACCCGCGTCTGGGCAACGCGAGTGCATGGACTGCGCCGCGCCCGTTAAAGACATTTCGCGAGTGGATGCGAGACCTGCCCGCGTGGTCACTGGCAAGCGGGGGAGCACAGGAGGTGGTGCCGCCCGTAGAGGAATTCGCGAAGTTCTGCGGCGTGCCAGTGGGCTTTCACTGGTACAACTGGCACCAGATACCCTTCGACAACGATTACCCGCATTACTTCCCCGTCAAAGAAGGGTTTGCGGAAGGCGTGAAGCGGCTGAAAGAGACAGGTGTGTATGTCATGCCCTATATCAACGGCAGGCTGTGGGATACGCGCGACAGGGGGATGGAGGACTTCCAGTTCAGCACCGTCGCCAGACCCGCCGCCACGAAGGACGAGGACGGCAACCCGTACACCGAGGTATACGGTAGCAAGGAAGCGGACGGTAGCCCGGTACGTCTGGCGGTGATATGCCCCACCACCGGGCTGTGGCAGAACAAGGTACGCGAGATTGTGATGCGCCTGTTCGGGGAGTACGGGGTGAACGCGGTGTATGTCGACCAGGTTGCCGCCGCGCCGCCAGTACTCTGCTTTGACGAATCACACGGGCATCCACTGGGCGGGGGGCACTGGTGGAACGAGGGCTACTGGCAGATGCTGGAGCGCATTCGTCGCGAGATGCCTGCCGACCGCGCCCTCACCACCGAATGCAACGCCGAACCCTTCATCGCATGGTTCGACGGATACCTCACATGGCACTGGCAGCACGAGGGGCAGGTTCCCGTCTTTCCTGCCGTCTACTCGCAAGCCATCCAGATGTTCGGGCGTGCCTATCGCGGCGGCAATACCAAAGACCTTGCCCTGCGCATGAAGGCGGCGCAGCAGCTGGTATTTGGCGAGCAAATCGGCTGGATAGACCCGAACATTATCCTTGAGGAGAACAACGCGCGCTTCCTGAGACAGGTGGTGCAGCTGCGCTGGCGGTATAGCCAGTTCTTCACACACGGAGAGATGGCGCGTCCACCCAAACTGGAGGGCAACATTCCTACCGTCCGCGCCGACTGGCAGTGGGAAGGCGAGTGGTGGGTGAGCGCGCCGGCGGTCTATACCGGCGCGTGGCAGATACCGGAGCAAAAGCGACTTGTGCTGTTCTTTGTAAACGTGGCGGACGAACCGGTCACGGCAACGATGCGCCTTAACCCGTCGGCATACGGCATCCGCGCGAAGCAGCTGCAGCTCACGGAGAAACGCGGTGAGGACGATTCGGGCAGGACGCAAACCGTTCCCTCTCGCTTCGAACGCCAGCTGACCATCGCACCCCATCAGGCAGTGGTGTGGGAGATGCTGTGGTAAGGACGGGGCATCGCGGGATGCCGCGATGCCCGCTACTTCGACCAGTCGACCACCATCTTCTTGCGTCCGCGCAGCTGTTTCTCCACTGCTATCGCCGCGATAGCCCCCTCTGCTGCGGCAACCACTGCCTGCTTGATGTGGTTGCAGATGACGTCGCCAACGGCGTACACACCTGGAACCGTTGTCTGATACTCCGAGTCCACCATGATACATCCACCCTCACTGAGCGGAACCTGTCCAGCAAGGAAGTCCGTAATCGGATGTCCGCCCTGCAGGTAGATGAACACGCCCGCTACGGGCAGGGTCTCTTCGGTGCCAAGAGGCGTGCGGTAACGGATGGCTTCTACCTTCTGCTCGCCGATAACCTCACGCAACGCCGCTCCCCAGTACATGGTGACCTTCGGGTGTTCGCTCAGCTCACGCACCATCTCAGGGTCGGCGTGTATCTCTCTCTTCGGCGAGAGGAAGTGCAGTTTACTGACAAACTGTGTGAGGAAGAGGGCTTCTTCTACCGCCTCTTCGCTACTGCCGACCACAGCCACCTCCGCGTTGCGGAAAAAGGCGGCATCGCAGGTGGCACAATACGAGACCCCGCGCCCCAGCAGGCGGTCTTCGCCCGCGACGCGGTTGCCTCGCCCCATCGAGCCGGTGGCGATAATCACCGTCTTCGCCTGGTATGTCCCGTTGATGCCGAACAGCACCTTCGGGTTACTCAGCAGGTCGGTCGCCTGAATCCTGTCCTGCACGAACTCCGCGCCAAACGATTCCGCCTGCTGGTGCATCCGCCGAACCAGCTCTTCCCCGCTGATTTCGCCCAGAACGCCTGGGTAGTTGGCGATTTTGCTGGTGATACCCAGTGCACCGTTGGCGATGCCCTTGTCAATGACCAGCGTCTTCAGGTTTGCCCGGGCAGTATAGATAGCGGCAGTGGCTCCCGCAGGCCCACCACCGATGATGGCTACATCATACACCCCTTCCTCCTGGCGAGGGGGCGGCATCAACTGAATGTCGAACTTCATCACATCACCTCGTTATGCGTTGCTGAGTCTCGCCAAAATGTTACCCGATTCCAGTAAATGACTCGTGACTGAGTATCCACAGGCTCCGCGTCCTCTGTGTGTTTTGCCACAGTATTAGATACGCAGGGATTGGAGGCAGATTCTTCAGTAACCGCTGAGCAGGCAGGTGGATTATACCGCCACTCCTATCCCGCTGACCTTCAAGCCCGGAAACACTCTCGCCACGTTCGGGTTGCCCAGGCGCCTCTGCACCACCTCCGCCAACACTTCGCGGTAATCCGTGGTGACCCTCAAATCGCCGGGTTCCTCCAGCTGATGCGGTTCCAGACCCGGCCAGCGGGCAAACACTTTGCCTCCCCGAACGCCTCCACCCAGCACCAGCATTACACCTGCCCGTCCGTGGTCGGTACCCAGTCCGCTGTTCTCGCGCACGCGCCTGCCGAACTCGGTCATCGCCACCAGCATGATATGCCGCATGGCGTCACCCATATCGGTGGCGAAAGCCGCGAGGCTCTGGGCAAGGTCGGCAAGGTTGCCCGCCATCCAGCCACTGATGCTTCCCTGCGCCACATGCGTGTCCCAGCCTCCCTTATCCAGGCAGGCCACCTCCAGCCCCACCTGAGCTTTGATCAGGGCGGCAACCTGCTTCAACCCGCGTCCGAGGCTGCTATCTGGGTAGACGGCTCCGCGTGCTGGCTGGTAGCGCGTCGGGTCGATGCGCTGCAGCGATCGAAGCACCTCCAGGGTATCCTGAGCGGTCTGGCTCACCCCGCGTCGCCTGTTCCGCGCATACATCTCCTGCAGGATGTGCTGCATCTCTTCCGCCTGCGTGATGCCCATCGTCTTGGGCATGGCGAGGCGGAAATCGGAGAGGGTCTGCAGCACCACAGCGTCCGTGCTGCCACGCAACGACTCAGGCAGTACGTTACTGAAGGCAACCGCCCGCAGGGGCGAAGACTGCCTGCGAGGCACGCTCAACAGGTGGCGTGCAATCCAGCCGTTATTGATTCCCACTTTCGCCTCGGCAACGCCGCGTTCCATGGCGGACATGGCTTCGAAGTGCGAACGCGATTTCTCCATCGAACCGCAAGCGTGGACGAACGCCAGTTTGCCCTGCTCGTACAGCGGGTAAAGCGGCTTCAGGGCGGGGTGCAGGGCAAAACGGTCATTGAGTGCGATGGCGCGTTCGTTTGCAGGGCGTCGCCGGTCGTTGGGGGTAGGTATCGCCAGCGACGGGCGGTTGCGGTAATAGGCATCCTCTGCATAGGGGATAACCATATTCAGCCCATCCACGCCGCCACGCAGAAACAGGCACACCAGCACATCGCCCTTGCTCTCGGTGCGGGGTGGCTTCAAAGCGATTTGTGCCAGCGCGCTGTTCCCTCCGAGCAACCAGCCCAGCATGGCAGAGAAGCCACCAAGCAGGATTTGTCGCCTTATTGGTGAGTGGTCGTCGTCGCCCACATACCTCTCCATCTCTTCCCTCCGCTGATTCCGTCCTGTGCCAGGTCGTCATCATCGCCACTGAAACTCTGGCGACGCCAGGATTAACGCCGCCTGCTGCGCCAGTGTACCGTGCAACCTCTCCCGCAAGAGACGCAACGGCGGTGCGTCCGGCGGCAGGCAGAAAACGGTCTGCAGCAAAGCGTCCCCCGCAGGCATCTTACCCACCAGCGCAGGCAAGTCCACATACGTCCCGCGTATCTCGTTGGCGCACAGCGCAATCGCAAAGTTCCACCTTGCCAGCAGGGTTCCCTTCCACGCCTCTTCGCCCTGTGGATAGCCATCTGGCAACGGCCACTGGTAGAGCGGTTGCCCCATCTTGTCCAAATGCTCCTGCAGGGGACGGTTGCCGTCGGTCAGGGCGTACAGCGCGCGCAGCGCGGATACCATGTAGTCGAAAGGACGCTTGAACGCCGGCGGCGACTGCAAAAACTCCTCTGAGAGCAGTAACTCGCGCAGCACCTCGCTGATATCACCTCCGGTGCTCAGGTACACCTCGCTGAGGCGGCGTACGGTCGTTCCGGGGACTTGCGCCACGAAGTGCGCGCACAGCTTGGCGCAGAGATGTCGTGCCGTGGAGGGGTGCATCGCCAGCATCTGCAATACCTGCTCGCCCTCATCTTCCCCACCACCAGCCGGGATGCGTCGCCCCAGGATGTGCTTCTCGCCGTCATCATGCTGGGACGGGTCAAAGCGGAACCTGCCGCGTGGGCGCAAGAAACGCTCTTCCACCGTCCACCCGGTGAAGCTGCGGGCAACTTCCTGCACGTCCTTCTGGGTATAACCGCCATGCACGCCCAGCGTGTGCAGCTCCATCAGCTCGCGGGCATAGTTCTCGTTTGGGACGCCGCGTCGGTTGCGGTAGTTATCCAGATAAAGGAGCATGGCGGGGCTACGAGCAGTTGCTTTCAGCAGGTCGGGGAACTTACCGAGCGCGTATCGTCGCAGCACGTCCCGCTCATACTGGGGCAGGTAGTATGCGCAAAGCCCTTTGCGGGCGTCCACGTTGAAATGGTCGCGCCAGAAGTCCACCATGCGCTCTTGCAGCTGGTAGCGGCTGTAAACAGCGCGCAGGACGGCGTGTTGCTGCAGCTGGCGGAGCACTTCGGGAACGGGCAGGTCGCCCAGCTCGGCGGGGGCAACCTGGAATATCTCGAAACCCCGCAATCGCAGTCGCACCAGCCATTCCTCGCCCTCCTCATTGGGATGCAACTGCTGCTCGAGATAGGCGACCCTGCCCATCTCCGCCAGCCGGTCCAGCTCGGTGAGGGTCACGCCGAAGGTCACGCGGTTGAGCCAGATGGTGTCGTCGGGCAGACCCCTGCGCGTTGTCAGACCGGCGACAAGCGGTGGCGGAGCCATTGCCCGACGCAAAACCGACTGGCAACCGGAGAGCAACCCAGCCCCTGCCACCAGCCCTAGATGCAGGCACTCTCTGCGGGTCAGTTGCACTGTTTTCACCTTCTTCCGGCTAAGAGACGGTGGTATTCGCCGGTTGAGAGGGCGCTAAAGCCGGTGAGCGGGTGAACAGGGCTTCCACCCCAGCACCCACCGACGCGAAACCTATCAGCGGCCCCACCACGAACCAGCCCAGTATCGGAACCAGAGTCGCCAGCACACAGAACAACGCGCCGCGCGATAGCGCACCGTATGGAGTCAGCGAGGGTTCCAGCTGTTTCAAACGCTGTGCCACCAGCGCCGCCAGTCCGCTAAACCCGACTGCCGCTGTAAGCAGTAGCAGCAGGTACATTATCCATCCGACCAGCTTCAGCAGACCGTTTGGCTGGTTCAGCAGCGCCGCCACGATGATACCCAGCACCAGTGCAATGACTGCGCCCAGCAGAGTCACCTTGCCCGGAGAATGTTCGATCCGCTCGCGAGCACGCGCCGTGCGCTCACCGAACAGCACCGACACAGCTATCACCAATGCCCACAGGGAGACTACCGTCGCCACCACAATCCCGATTACCGCGAGAACATCGCCAATCGTTGCCATCTCTTATCACCTCACTAGAGTAGACGTTGGCAGGTAGAAAAAGTTTCCTGCTCTGCACATAACCACTGGGTGGAGCCTCTATCCCGCGCTTAACCACCGATGCAGCGTGCGTGCATCCTGCAGGAACGCCTCCGCAGAATCCCCTCGCACGAACTCCAGCAGTATCCAGTGTTCTCTCTGCGACAGGTGGACGACCTGAAGGAAACGGCTCCACGCCTTCTCGCCCTCCTGCAGCGGGCAACGCTCGCCCGAACTGCTCCACCAGAAGGCATGGACGTTCACCAGCCAGGGCATTAGCCTGCGCAAATCGCGCAGGTTTGGCAGAAGAGACTGTTCCACCCTCGGTTGCCAGTAGGTACGCACGGCGGGATGCGCAACTGCTTCCAGCAGTCGCCGTGCCGATTCCCCCGTATCGGTGAGCGTGTTACCGTGAAACTCGTAGCAGATGGTGACCCCCTCGCGCGATGCGCTCTGTGCGATATTTCGGGAGTCGTCCACTACCCTCTGCCAGTATTCCGGCGACGCCTCGCGCGAGCCCTGTTTGCCCGCCCACACGCGGATGACAGGTGCTCCCAGCTCTTTCGCGGTTGCCAGCACCTTTTCAAAGGGCAGTTCGTCCCCGTGCCCGGCGCGGAAGTAGGAACCATAGGAGCTGACCACCAGCCCTGCTTCGCGCGTCTGACGCGCGACCTCACGCGCCGCTTGCAGGTCGCCGTGGGGTACGTGGATATCGCCGCCCCACTCGATGCCCTGCAAACCAGCCTGCGCCGCCAGGCGAATCACTTCCTGCGGCGGCAGCTTGCGAAAGGTAACGGAGCATACACCTGCTCTGAGCATGATACTCCTCCTCCTTCTACTCGCCCGGCTGATTGCGCTCCGCATGGTCTCCTTCCTGGACGCGCCCTACAACCAGTTCGGATTGACCACACCTTTGATGTAGCCATCCTCCTGCGATAACGCCATCTCGAATGCCCTGCCAATGTCCTTGAGGGCGAAGCGGTGGGTGACCATTTTTTCCATCGGGAAGATGCCTTTCTGCGCTGCCCACAAACCACGTCGGATGTCTTCCTCTGGGTTCAGCGAGTAGGCAGGATGCGGATTGTGCACCACTGCGCCGTTCGCCCAGTGCATGGTCTATCTCCAGACCGTCGGGCACACGGGCAATCTGTGAAGGGTCTGCTGCCACATGCGTGGCGAAGCCGGGACCGGGCAAACAGGTCACCCGGTCGCCGACCTTCCATCCCCGCACCTCGCTACCCACCTCTTCGATAACGCCGGCGTGCTCATGTCCCATTTTGAGGGGGAAGCGCATACCCTGCCAC
>Ga0308393_1001245_pt1 | contig 12157 bp, 12 predicted proteins | sample Hotspr2Sampleee2_FD_202364 | JGI IMG/M metagenome (GOLD analysis project Ga0308393, IMG submission 202364) | Hot spring phototrophic mat microbial communities from Mushroom Spring, Yellowstone National Park, Wyoming, United States - 20050630_ee2 ... | reverse complement strand
ACGTGCAGGTATCGGGATCTGGGACACGGGTGGGGCAGGGAGCGGAGGTCGGGATTTCAGCAATTTCGGCTCGTTGAAGAGCACTGAAACAAATGCCGGTCGCCAGACCGGTGTAAGAGAGTGAGATTTCAGCAATTTCGGCTCGTTGAAGAGCACTGAAACCGGCGAGTATCACGAGTTTCTGGACGCAAGCGAGCATTTCAGCAATTTCGGCTCGTTGAAGAGCACTGAAACTCGCGCTGTTAGGCTGCGAACCGGACGCGCCGCGCAATTTCAGCAATTTCGGCTCGTTGAAGAGCACTGAAACATATTGTCCACGCAACGATACGCTTGGCGGCGTGGAATTTCAGCAATTTCGGCTCGTTGAAGAGCACTGAAACTTTCGCTCGACGAAGAAGACGACGATACCTTCGTCCCATTTCAGCAATTTCGGCTCGTTGAAGAGCACTGAAACCTCGTCCTCATCCCCGTCGACGGGGGTTCCGTCTGGAACATTTCAGCAATTTCGGCTCGTTGAAGAGCACTGAAACCTGCTCCTTATTCGACGCGGCAGGCTTCGGCAACGTAAATTTCAGCAATTTCGGCTCGTTGAAGAGCACTGAAACATTTCGACCGCGCCGCCCACTCCTTTGCGCTGACGATTTCAGCAATTTCGGCTCGTTGAAGAGCACTGAAACCTTCCCAAGCCGAACCGAGGGTCTCACCCTCGAACTCCATTTCAGCAATTTCGGCTCGTTGAAGAGCACTGAAACTCTGCGACGTGAACGCCGTCATACGGCGGCGCTTGATTTCAGCAATTTCGGCTCGTTGAAGAGCACTGAAACGGCGGAACTGCTCAAGCAGTACCCGATGTTGCGTGAGAATTTCAGCAATTTCGGCTCGTTGAAGAGCACTGAAACAGTTCAAGCGCCTTCGCCTTCACATCGTCAAACGAATTTCAGCAATTTCGGCTCGTTGAAGAGCACTGAAACATGGCACGCATCAGCATTTGGCGAGGGTACCGGCACTATTTCAGCAATTTCGGCTCGTTGAAGAGCACTGAAACCTCAGGCGCGAGAAACGCGCTTCGGTAGTCCAAGTCGATTTCAGCAATTTCGGCTCGTTGAAGAGCACTGAAACATCTCTACAAGACGCTGGCAGCGTTGTACGGCGTGTCGATTTCAGCAATTTCGGCTCGTTGAAGAGCACTGAAACCGGGTCAGGCGTCGCGTCTGGATAGGGGTCGACTTCCATTTCAGCAATTTCGGCTCGTTGAAGAGCACTGAAACCAGTCAGTCTGAGTTGCTCAGACAATACCCGGCGCATTTCAGCAATTTCGGCTCGTTGAAGAGCACTGAAACCGCGGGTTGCGCGGGTGGGCGTGTACACCCCGCCCTCATTTCAGCAATTTCGGCTCGTTGAAGAGCACTGAAACGCAGTGCGCGGGCTTGCGTGAGCGCGGTCGTCACCATTTCAGCAATTTCGGCTCGTTGAAGAGCACTGAAACGCGATAACTCCAGAATGCGACATTCTTAGCCTCCTAATTTCAGCAATTTCGGCTCGTTGAAGAGCACTGAAACCCTCGTCGGCGAGTTCGTTCCAACGGTCGGCGTCGAATTTCAGCAATTTCGGCTCGTTGAAGAGCACTGAAACCGAACTGCTACTTACTCGTCTAACGACGTTGTGCGAATTTCAGCAATTTCGGCTCGTTGAAGAGCACTGAAACTCCAGCAACGGATGGGGCTTTTCATTTCTCCTTACATTTCAGCAATTTCGGCTCGTTGAAGAGCACTGAAACGCGCTCGCGGGCAGTAGAATTCCGGCAACTTCACCTCACAATTTCAGCAATTTCGGCTCGTTGAAGAGCACTGAAACTATGCGTATCCGTATGCGCCGTATGATGCGCCGTATGATTTCAGCAATTTCGGCTCGTTGAAGAGCACTGAAACCGACGAAGCGCTTGACGCGGTTCAATCGCTGATCGAATTTCAGCAATTTCGGCTCGTTGAAGAGCACTGAAACGGTTAGAAGAGGGAGGAAGGAGTATATGTCTATCGCATTTCAGCAATTTCGGCTCGTTGAAGAGCACTGAAACCGCTTGCCGCAGTGCAGCAAGCAGTGCAGTTTGCGAATTTCAGCAATTTCGGCTCGTTGAAGAGCACTGAAACAACTTGGATTGCCATTTCTTGTCTCCTTTCGTTTCGATTTCAGCAATTTCGGCTCGTTGAAGAGCACTGAAACGTCGCTCATCAAACCAGGCGGCTGGTCGGTGCGCGACATTTCAGCAATTTCGGCTCGTTGAAGAGCACTGAAACGTACCGCTCTTCCAGTTCCACTTTGCGCTCTGCGTCGATTTCAGCAATTTCGGCTCGTTGAAGAGCACTGAAACCCGAGATCGCCGCGCGGCTGCGCGAAGATGTCGCATATTTCAGCAATTTCGGCTCGTTGAAGAGCACTGAAACGCGAAGGACGCGACGTACTCGCGCGTTGCGGGTGACATTTCAGCAATTTCGGCTCGTTGAAGAGCACTGAAACCGAACCCCCGCTCGCGCGCGAGGTTGATAAGGACGAATTTCAGCAATTTCGGCTCGTTGAAGAGCACTGAAACTTCGAGCGTCTGATCGCACAAACGGCGACGCTGCTGCATTTCAGCAATTTCGGCTCGTTGAAGAGCACTGAAACGTGATGTGTTGGTAATTGTCGATGAGGCGGCGTTCGATTTCAGCAATTTCGGCTCGTTGAAGAGCACTGAAACGCGTCGGTCAACCGCGCGGGATCGTCGGGCACCCCATTTCAGCAATTTCGGCTCGTTGAAGAGCACTGAAACAGGAGCGGGTGGGCTATCGCTTCTGTTTGAATCGGAAATTTCAGCAATTTCGGCTCGTTGAAGAGCACTGAAACTATAGTGTGATTGCGATTACGCTTGTAGTATACCGCATTTCAGCAATTTCGGCTCGTTGAAGAGCACTGAAACTATCGCGTATGTCGAAAACGAGTACGCACACCGCGCAATATTTCAGCAATTTCGGCTCGTTGAAGAGCACTGAAACTAGATTGCCCGTCCGCCGGTAGCGCGATCCGGCGGGATTTCAGCAATTTCGGCTCGTTGAAGAGCACTGAAACAGAGTGGGTGATGATGCCCAGGCGCGTGCTTGATGAAATTTCAGCAATTTCGGCTCGTTGAAGAGCACTGAAACCCCAAAATCGGCGTTTTCGGCGCTTTTTGCAGGTTCGATTTCAGCAATTTCGGCTCGTTGAAGAGCACTGAAACCTCGACTACGAACTTCTGATCGGGTCTCATTTACCTGATTTCAGCAATTTCGGCTCGTTGAAGAGCACTGAAACTTCGGCGCGCTCGCGTTCCTTCGCCTCGCGCTGCTCGATTTCAGCAATTTCGGCTCGTTGAAGAGCACTGAAACGGAATATACCGCAGCAGCGTCTCAATCGTCTCGCGCGATTTCAGCAATTTCGGCTCGTTGAAGAGCACTGAAACGCGCGGAACAGCGCCAGCAGCGCGGGGTCTTCCGAGAGATTTCAGCAATTTCGGCTCGTTGAAGAGCACTGAAACCTGCGCGCTCTAGTTGCGCGTCGGTCATCTGTGCGATTTCAGCAATTTCGGCTCGTTGAAGAGCACTGAAACCGAGTACGACATCAGAGAAAGGATGGTACGAATTGAGATTTCAGCAATTTCGGCTCGTTGAAGAGCACTGAAACCGTGCAGCGGGGTGTCGCCCTCGCCCTTCCGCAGTCGATTTCAGCAATTTCGGCTCGTTGAAGAGCACTGAAACCGCAGAAGAACGATTTCTTCAACAACCTCGTCGGCATTTCAGCAATTTCGGCTCGTTGAAGAGCACTGAAACGGCGCGCTGCTGCGCGCAGCACCGTCGACGCCGCCGCCATTTCAGCAATTTCGGCTCGTTGAAGAGCACTGAAACCCGGAGTAACGCGCCGACAAACAACGTCGGCTTCTGGATTTCAGCAATTTCGGCTCGTTGAAGAGCACTGAAACTTCAGTGTGGACATCCAGAGACGCGCAAATGTCGCATTTCAGCAATTTCGGCTCGTTGAAGAGCACTGAAACATCTCCACGCCGCCGCGAAGCGGCTGCGCCAGCCGTATTTCAGCAATTTCGGCTCGTTGAAGAGCACTGAAACGCATCAAGAGTTAGAAGAATGGGAACGCGCGGTCGATATTTCAGCAATTTCGGCTCGTTGAAGAGCACTGAAACTCCCCACCAGTTCGTCAAGCACGCGGCGCGGCATCAATTTCAGCAATTTCGGCTCGTTGAAGAGCACTGAAACCGCATACGATATCTACATCAAACGCGCTTCCCAGTATTTCAGCAATTTCGGCTCGTTGAAGAGCACTGAAACACGCGCCGCTAGACTATCTGTTGCTTGACGACGGGCAGATTTCAGCAATTTCGGCTCGTTGAAGAGCACTGAAACAACGGTTGCGTTTGAGGTACGCAAAGTACGCTTTATACGATTTCAGCAATTTCGGCTCGTTGAAGAGCACTGAAACGTGAGTCTCTGGATCGCTTCCGCTTTTTCCAGTTCCATTTCAGCAATTTCGGCTCGTTGAAGAGCACTGAAACCTGCGAAGATGCGCGGGGTCGACATCAACTCGCTCGATTTCAGCAATTTCGGCTCGTTGAAGAGCACTGAAACTCATCGTCTTCGATATCGAACTCGAAGACGAACACGATTTCAGCAATTTCGGCTCGTTGAAGAGCACTGAAACTCACGAAGTCGTCGGGATTGAACGAAACGGTATACGATTTCAGCAATTTCGGCTCGTTGAAGAGCACTGAAACCGCCTACCGCGTCGCCGTCGCCGTCGCCGACTCCGTATTTCAGCAATTTCGGCTCGTTGAAGAGCACTGAAACAGAATACGCGCCGGGCGACAAAGCGCCGGAAGGCGCATTTCAGCAATTTCGGCTCGTTGAAGAGCACTGAAACCGTCAACTCTTTCCCTACATCGGCGGCAAATACACAAATTTCAGCAATTTCGGCTCGTTGAAGAGCACTGAAACTGGGACGGGTCTGCCCCCGTCCCGGCGCTTTCTGAAAATTTCAGCAATTTCGGCTCGTTGAAGAGCACTGAAACGTTGCCGGTGTGGACGACGAGCGTCGGCTCCGGCAAGATTTCAGCAATTTCGGCTCGTTGAAGAGCACTGAAACAACGCCCGCGCTTTGCTGACCAGCGCGATCAGCAGCATTTCAGCAATTTCGGCTCGTTGAAGAGCACTGAAACGCGGGCGCGTTGAGTTCTGGTCGTTGGACAACGAGAATTTCAGCAATTTCGGCTCGTTGAAGAGCACTGAAACACGGCGCGCGTATCAAATGTGCGAAGCGCGTTGTCATAATTTCAGCAATTTCGGCTCGTTGAAGAGCACTGAAACTTCGACAATCGCGGGAGCGGCGTCTTTGGGCGCGGCATTTCAGCAATTTCGGCTCGTTGAAGAGCACTGAAACGGAAGTCGCGGTGACGATACTGATGAAAGCCTACGATTTCAGCAATTTCGGCTCGTTGAAGAGCACTGAAACTCTACTTGATGACTAATCGATACATATTCCGGATCATTGATTTCAGCAATTTCGGCTCGTTGAAGAGCACTGAAACGCCGCATTACCGCAATCAACCCGGCGTCGGTTTCGAGATTTCAGCAATTTCGGCTCGTTGAAGAGCACTGAAACCGGTAGTAATTATATTCGAGGTCTGGACAAGTAGCATTTCAGCAATTTCGGCTCGTTGAAGAGCACTGAAACCAGTGGGTCAACTACGTCGCCCCGATCCAGGCGGGATTTCAGCAATTTCGGCTCGTTGAAGAGCACTGAAACTGGGAGATCACCACTCGACGCGGTTCACTCGTCGCGTTATTTCAGCAATTTCGGCTCGTTGAAGAGCACTGAAACGGAGTTATAACAAGTCGCTATATCGCGGTGTTCAACGGCATTTCAGCAATTTCGGCTCGTTGAAGAGCACTGAAACTCTTGCGCTTCCTCGATGCGCTCAATCTGACCGCGATTTCAGCAATTTCGGCTCGTTGAAGAGCACTGAAACTCGCTGCGCCGGCGGCGTCATCCCGAACGTTCGGACATTTCAGCAATTTCGGCTCGTTGAAGAGCACTGAAACCGCAAAGAGCGCGCCGACGAACGACATCGGTTTTGAATTTCAGCAATTTCGGCTCGTTGAAGAGCACTGAAACCCTGGGCTTCCGGCATCCTCAACGCAGCCGATCCCGATTTCAGCAATTTCGGCTCGTTGAAGAGCACTGAAACGTCTGCGCGTCGGTCAACGCCGCGTACACACTGATCTAATTTCAGCAATTTCGGCTCGTTGAAGAGCACTGAAACTTTTCGGTGCGCGTCGGAACGTCGTCACCGAAAACGAATTTCAGCAATTTCGGCTCGTTGAAGAGCACTGAAACCGTATACGGATCCCGCCCCGATCTTTGGCATCACGAAATTTCAGCAATTTCGGCTCGTTGAAGAGCACTGAAACAGTTGCTGGCGGAAATCATCCACATCACCCACGCCGATTTCAGCAATTTCGGCTCGTTGAAGAGCACTGAAACGCCGCGTTCGCGTGAGGAGGCGGCTATGCTTGTTGCATTTCAGCAATTTCGGCTCGTTGAAGAGCACTGAAACGCGACTTCCCCAATCTTCTCCTCATACCGCGTACTTATTTCAGCAATTTCGGCTCGTTGAAGAGCACTGAAACGCAGCACCAGCATCAGCATCAGCAGCACCAGCACCATTTCAGCAATTTCGGCTCGTTGAAGAGCACTGAAACACTTCTCACCGATCCAGCGTTCGGTTACTGCTGCAAGATTTCAGCAATTTCGGCTCGTTGAAGAGCACTGAAACGTCGCGGTGGGAGGGGGAGGCTACGGTTGCGAACGATTTCAGCAATTTCGGCTCGTTGAAGAGCACTGAAACCAGACATAGACATTCAATCTGAAGCCCACAAGACGCAATTTCAGCAATTTCGGCTCGTTGAAGAGCACTGAAACCCGGGTGGCCGACGATCCCGCGCGGCTGGCCGACGCATTTCAGCAATTTCGGCTCGTTGAAGAGCACTGAAACACACGCACCGAGAACGGCGCGCGGGTTGACCGGGAATATTTCAGCAATTTCGGCTCGTTGAAGAGCACTGAAACAACGGGCGGCGTCGATGCGCAGCCCGCAGTACTCGATAGATTTCAGCAATTTCGGCTCGTTGAAGAGCACTGAAACCGTCGAGTGTGAGCGTCGGGCGGGGGATGACCCCCGATTTCAGCAATTTCGGCTCGTTGAAGAGCACTGAAACTCGCGAGTTCGATCAGCGTCGGAAGGAGGGTCAAAATTTCAGCAATTTCGGCTCGTTGAAGAGCACTGAAACCAGAAACAAGCGAGAACAACAACGAGACGCTTGAGCATTTCAGCAATTTCGGCTCGTTGAAGAGCACTGAAACATCACGTTGAGAGCGGGATCGGCGTTCTCGTCAACCATTTCAGCAATTTCGGCTCGTTGAAGAGCACTGAAACTTTCCGGGTCGTCTTCGTACTCGCGTTCGACTTCGATTTCAGCAATTTCGGCTCGTTGAAGAGCACTGAAACACCGTCCGACGCGCGGTAGAACGAGGTCTCTACACCGATTTCAGCAATTTCGGCTCGTTGAAGAGCACTGAAACCGATGAATTCACCGCTCACAAACTCATCTCCGAGAAGGAATTTCAGCAATTTCGGCTCGTTGAAGAGCACTGAAACCTGCAACCTCATCACGCAGCCGCGCGGCGATCTCGATATTTCAGCAATTTCGGCTCGTTGAAGAGCACTGAAACGCCGCATCAACGTCAGATCGAGACGATGCGGGTAGATTTCAGCAATTTCGGCTCGTTGAAGAGCACTGAAACCGTACTGCTGCTGCGTCAGCGCAGCATCGCAGCGCGATTTCAGCAATTTCGGCTCGTTGAAGAGCACTGAAACCGCGCTGCAGCGGCAGACGGTCAAGCGCGTCGGGCGATTTCAGCAATTTCGGCTCGTTGAAGAGCACTGAAACGCGACTTCCCCGATCTTCTCCTCATACCGCGTACTTATTTCAGCAATTTCGGCTCGTTGAAGAGCACTGAAACTCGCTTTTAAGGAGGTGAATGTGAAACTCCAGTTTGAATTTCAGCAATTTCGGCTCGTTGAAGAGCACTGAAACGTCTGCGCTGCCGGAGAACGAAGCGGCGGAGGTGCTTGAATTTCAGCAATTTCGGCTCGTTGAAGAGCACTGAAACGCCCGTCTGTCAAGAGTGAAATCTCAACCAAAATCCTCATTTCAGCAATTTCGGCTCGTTGAAGAGCACTGAAACGTCTGCGCTGCCGGAGAACGAAGCGGCGGAGGTGCTTGATTTCAGCAATTTCGGCTCGTTGAAGAGCACTGAAACTCGGATTTCGACTTGCAAAACGGTTCGTTCCGAGAACATTTCAGCAATTTCGGCTCGTTGAAGAGCACTGAAACGCGCGAGTAACTATGCGACTGCGCTGCGCGACTACCAGAATTTCAGCAATTTCGGCTCGTTGAAGAGCACTGAAACCGTCGCTGGCGGAAGAAGACGCGCAGCGCTGGTTGGATTTCAGCAATTTCGGCTCGTTGAAGAGCACTGAAACCGTCGAACCGGCGGCGCGGCGACACGCGAGACAATATTTCAGCAATTTCGGCTCGTTGAAGAGCACTGAAACTCTGACGACGGCGCGTAGCGCGGCAGTACTTGCCGCATTTCAGCAATTTCGGCTCGTTGAAGAGCACTGAAACCCTGCGCGTCGTTGCGCAGTTTGTGGCGCGTCCAGCATTTCAGCAATTTCGGCTCGTTGAAGAGCACTGAAACTTGAGACCGTCTGCCCAACGCGCGTAGACCGCGAACATTTCAGCAATTTCGGCTCGTTGAAGAGCACTGAAACGCGGGAACAACATCTGCGGCGACCGGGCGAGGTTGAATTTCAGCAATTTCGGCTCGTTGAAGAGCACTGAAACCGATACGGGCGAGATGGAAGAACTCCGGTTCGCAGATTTCAGCAATTTCGGCTCGTTGAAGAGCACTGAAACTCGCGAGTTCGATCAGCGTTGGCAGTAACGTCAGAATTTCAGCAATTTCGGCTCGTTGAAGAGCACTGAAACAGTTGCGCGTGCGCGTTGCGACGCCGCGCGTTCCGAAACATTTCAGCAATTTCGGCTCGTTGAAGAGCACTGAAACTCCAGCCGCTCTTGCGGTTCTTCAACGCGAACATCATTTCAGCAATTTCGGCTCGTTGAAGAGCACTGAAACACGTCGCTATGGCGACGGTGCGAACGCCGGCGCTGTTATTTCAGCAATTTCGGCTCGTTGAAGAGCACTGAAACTCGGGAAAAAACCGGTGGTGTGCAGCACAAACTGCATTTCAGCAATTTCGGCTCGTTGAAGAGCACTGAAACCGCCCCATCCCGACATCGCGCACCAGCAGCAGATCGTATTTCAGCAATTTCGGCTCGTTGAAGAGCACTGAAACCAACTTTCACCAACCTTTCTGAGATGTCGTATTCGATTTCAGCAATTTCGGCTCGTTGAAGAGCACTGAAACGCTCTCTTCCAGCAGACGCAGCGCGTCGTCTTTCGAATTTCAGCAATTTCGGCTCGTTGAAGAGCACTGAAACGTCGCTCGACGGCGCGTAGCGCGGCAGCGCTTGCCGCAAATTTCAGCAATTTCGGCTCGTTGAAGAGCACTGAAACGCCGATATTGTGCACGCAACGATCCGTCTCGCCGCGATTTCAGCAATTTCGGCTCGTTGAAGAGCACTGAAACGTTTTGACGCTGAACGAAGCGCGGGCGCGGCTTGAATTTCAGCAATTTCGGCTCGTTGAAGAGCACTGAAACACGCGCCCGGTGAGTCGGCGGCGCGATTCGAGCGATATTTCAGCAATTTCGGCTCGTTGAAGAGCACTGAAACGTTGATGCTGCGCACCAACGCTGCAGAGTTGGCGCTGATTTCAGCAATTTCGGCTCGTTGAAGAGCACTGAAACGTTCGTAGAGGACATCGAAGTTGAGGGCGAAATTCTATTTCAGCAATTTCGGCTCGTTGAAGAGCACTGAAACAGAATTGGTGGTATTCCCCAAGCGTGATCGTCGCGATTTCAGCAATTTCGGCTCGTTGAAGAGCACTGAAACAGCGCGGGGATAATCCGAACCGGCAACTGCGCGGCATATTTCAGCAATTTCGGCTCGTTGAAGAGCACTGAAACGCCCAACTCTGACGCGATCTGGGCGAGGTAGCGATAATTTCAGCAATTTCGGCTCGTTGAAGAGCACTGAAACGCGCTGTCGGTGCGGCGTTCGACTGGAGCGGATCGATTTCAGCAATTTCGGCTCGTTGAAGAGCACTGAAACGCGCGTTATCACCGCCGACATCGACATTCGTTCCGAATTTCAGCAATTTCGGCTCGTTGAAGAGCACTGAAACTTCTCTTTAATAAATCGATTACCGTGACTATACTTTATTTCAGCAATTTCGGCTCGTTGAAGAGCACTGAAACGTTGACGCTGGAGACGAAACCCTCCGGGTGGGTTGAATTTCAGCAATTTCGGCTCGTTGAAGAGCACTGAAACTTCTCGCGCGGCGCGATAAGCGCTGGTGCGGCGCGATTTCAGCAATTTCGGCTCGTTGAAGAGCACTGAAACTCCGGCGCAACGAACGCGCTGCGATAGTCGAGATCGATTTCAGCAATTTCGGCTCGTTGAAGAGCACTGAAACCATTCCGGCGCTCAACGAGAGCGGGGTGGTCGGGGAAATTTCAGCAATTTCGGCTCGTTGAAGAGCACTGAAACCAGCGATAGAGTACTGCGGGCTGCGCATCGACGCAACATTTCAGCAATTTCGGCTCGTTGAAGAGCACTGAAACAGTATACAGAGTTGGTGCTCTGTCGGGACATCTACCATTTCAGCAATTTCGGCTCGTTGAAGAGCACTGAAACTCAAGCGCTTGCCGAACAGCACCGTCCACCAACCGGCGATTTCAGCAATTTCGGCTCGTTGAAGAGCACTGAAACTCACAAACCGAAATTCATTACCTAATCCTACGGAACGATTTCAGCAATTTCGGCTCGTTGAAGAGCACTGAAACGTATGCTCGGTCGCATCGTCAACCTGTTCTAGGTCGCATTTCAGCAATTTCGGCTCGTTGAAGAGCACTGAAACGGGGACCAACATTACACGCCAGTCACGCATACTCACCATTTCAGCAATTTCGGCTCGTTGAAGAGCACTGAAACATCGCCAGCGCGAGCACGGACACAAACGGGTTGAAGATTTCAGCAATTTCGGCTCGTTGAAGAGCACTGAAACGGGATAGGTGGTTGATCCGCCGCAATGAAGCCTAATATTTCAGCAATTTCGGCTCGTTGAAGAGCACTGAAACAGGTTGCCGCGCTGCAGTCTCTGGTCGCCCAAATACATTTCAGCAATTTCGGCTCGTTGAAGAGCACTGAAACAACGCACGACGCGGTGAAGTATCGCGGCTATTTCCGATTTCAGCAATTTCGGCTCGTTGAAGAGCACTGAAACGAACACAAATCCAACAACAAGCAAGGTCATCGGGAGCCGCACATTTCAGCAATTTCGGCTCGTTGAAGAGCACTGAAACGCACACTCTTGTCGAGCGTCTCGCCGATCCAGCGCTATTTCAGCAATTTCGGCTCGTTGAAGAGCACTGAAACTCTCCAGTTCTGAATTCTGCACTGCGTCGATGCGCGATTTCAGCAATTTCGGCTCGTTGAAGAGCACTGAAACAGTGCGGCTTGGATCAGCACACGGTTCCGGTCAACATTTCAGCAATTTCGGCTCGTTGAAGAGCACTGAAACCCTACTTGATAATCAGTCGATAATTCCGAAGCATTGTGATTTCAGCAATTTCGGCTCGTTGAAGAGCACTGAAACTCAGGCGCGGGAGTCGGAGTCGGGGAGGGAGTGGGGATTTCAGCAATTTCGGCTCGTTGAAGAGCACTGAAACCCCAGTCGTCTGTGCGACCCACATCAACGATGTCGATTTCAGCAATTTCGGCTCGTTGAAGAGCACTGAAACGCGGGCGGGCGGGGCGCGCAACGTGCTGCGAACAGCGCATTTCAGCAATTTCGGCTCGTTGAAGAGCACTGAAACCCCAGTCGTCTGTGC
>Ga0308393_1001233_pt1 | contig 12206 bp, 13 predicted proteins | sample Hotspr2Sampleee2_FD_202364 | JGI IMG/M metagenome (GOLD analysis project Ga0308393, IMG submission 202364) | Hot spring phototrophic mat microbial communities from Mushroom Spring, Yellowstone National Park, Wyoming, United States - 20050630_ee2 ... | reverse complement strand
ATGATTCACCAGTAAAAAATATACAGTCAATTATCCAAGCATCTTTGTTATTGATTAATCCTTCTTCTTTTGCGAATTGGTTTACCAAATGTTGCTACTGTACCCCATAATAAAGGAAAAGGCTGTATATTGTTTTGCAAAAGAATCAACCAGTACTAAATAAAGATTTTTCACTTGGGGCGGGTTTTGCGCTTACCTGTTTTGGTGAGCCTCCCCGCCACTTCTGCATATTTCGCCTGCAAGGATTCCTTAGCATTTTCTAAGGTTTCGTTCACCCGCTCCTCCATCTTTTCCAAACTCTCATTCACCTGCTCCACTGCCCAAGCATCAAATTCACTCAGGCGATCGCCCAGACCAGCCTGCACCTCACGCCATGCCTGCTTCAGTTTGTGCTGAATTCCCGCTAGGGGGGCAGTGAGTCTTTCCCTAATTTCTTTGCGCCTTGGCATAGGTGTCAGACACTCTAACACTTATAAAATTAGCGGAAACTGTGGCAAATGGCAAGGATTAACCCAAATTGGCGAGGGCATAGCGGGCATAGGTACGCATTTCTTCTGCCCTGCGCCACAATTCTTGCGCCATGTGCAGGTGGCGATCGTCAAAGTTCATGGTGAAGTAGTGCAGTTCTTCAATGCCATCCCCCAAGGCATTCAGGCAGTGAAACAGGTGGGAGGCTACCCCCGCCGCCACCCTCGGGTTGGGCAGACGCCTTAGGTATCCTTGGGCTTGGCTGTGGTAGTGGCGGCATTGCTCAATGTAGGCAGTAAAAACCTCTAGCAGTTCGTCATCGAAGGGATCGGCGGAGAGGTCTTCAATTTTTTGGTGCAGGGGATCAATGATGCGCTCCAGCAGGGCAAAGATGGGATCGCTCACCTGTTTCTGCCACGCCGTGAGGGAGTCGACTTGGCGGCGGTTAGCCTTGGGTTTGGCTGATAGCCCAAGGCTCTGGTCGTATCTGGCACGGGCTTGGGGGTTGCTTAACACGGCATAGGCTTGGTTGATGGCTACCATCTGCTCGTGGTTGTCCTTGTGTTGGTTGCGATCGGGATGGTGCACCTTTACCAATTTGCGATAGGCTTGCTTGATCTCGGCAGGTTCTGCCCAGTGATTGACCCCCAGAGTTTGGTAGTGATTGCGTGCCATGGCTCTATTCTATCTGCCTAGGCGGAAAAATAGGCAGTAATTGCCCCACAGATGTACTTGATGGTGTCATCCGCCAGTTCAGGCCAGATGGGCAAACTTAGCACTTCCTGCGCCAGTTGCTGGCTTACGGGGTAGGCGGGGTACTGTCCTTGGTAAACAGGCAGAAGGTGTTGGGGCACGGGGTAGTAGATCATCGTGCCGATCCCCTGATCTGCCAGTGCCTGCCTTAGTCCGTCCCGCTGTCCATGCAAGACACGGATGGTGTACTGGTGAAACACATGACCCGCTGTGATTTTTGGGGTGATGATCTGTGGCAGATGGCTGAGGTATTGATTGTAGGTGCGGGCGACCCGACGGCGCTCTTCGTTCCATTTGGCAACATGGGGCAGTTTTACCCTGAGAACGGCGGCTTGGATGGTGTCAAGGCGGGAGTTGTAGCCTAAAATTTCGTTCTGGTAGCGGTGCTTGGAGCCATGCACCCTAAGTTTGCGGGCGGTTTCTGCCAGTTGGGGATCGCTGGTTACCACTAGTCCCCCATCCCCATAGGCTCCTAGATTTTTGGTGGGGAAAAAGGAAAATGCCCCGATGTCCCCCATATTCCCCGTGTATCTGCCCATGAGCTGATCCTGTGGGCAGGAGCGATCGCACCCTATGCAGTCCCCCGTGTATTTGGCGCCGAAGGACTGGGCGCAGTCTTCGATAATCTTCAACTGATACTCTTGGGCGATCGCTACAATCCGTGCCATAGGGGCAGGCTGTCCGTAGAGATGCACAGGCATAATCGCCTTGGTGCGGGGCGTAATCTGGGCGGGGATCAGCTCGGGGTTGATATTAAAACTGTCGGGGCACACATCCACAAAAACAGGCTTAGCACCCACATTGCTGATGGATTCTGCCGTAGCAAAGAAACTAAAGGGGGTGGTGATTACCTCATCCCCTGAACCAATGCCCAGAGCACGCAGACCAATCATCAGGGCATCCGTGCCCGAATTGACACCAATGGCATACTTGACCCCTAGATACTGCGCCACCTCCGTTTCAAACTCCTGCACCGCCCTGCCAAGGATGTACTGCCCAGAACGCACCACCTCGAGAATGGCTTGCTCCATCTCAGCTTGCAGGCTGTGTAGCTGGGGCTTGAGGTCGAGAATAGGGATTTTCATGGCTCTGGGATGTGGAGAGGTTGGGCAAACAGGCGATCGCCGTGGCAGGCAGAATGGCACAGCCACTCGGGATCACAGTGAGGGTAGTCAGAGCGGTAGTGTGCGCCTCTGCTTTCCTTGCGGAACAGGGCAGATTGCACCATCAACCATGCCACATCCAGCAGATTGCGGTACTCCATGCCCCGTCGTTCCGTGGGCAGGAACTTCTGCCATGCCCTACGCCACTGCTCAATAGTCTGTCTTGCCTGTTCTAGGGTGGTGCCATGGCGTATAATTCCTATGTTTTGCCAGCAGAGCGATCGCAACTTTAGGACACAACTGGCATCGGGCACATCCCCCCCCAGCACAGTGTAGTCAAGGGTTGGAGCAGAGACAAAAGACAGGTCAGCCTCCTGTCTCTGGAGTGCCAATCTCTGAGCAATGCGCTTGGCAAAGACAAAACACTCCAGTAGGGAATTGCTTGCCAGCCGATTGGCTCCGTGAACCCCTGTGCTGGCGGTCTCTCCCACAGCATACAACCCCTTGAGGCTGGTTTCTCCCCAGATGTCCGTGGCAATGCCCCCCATGCAATAGTGCGCGGCAGGAGTGACGGGAATGGGCTGGTGCAGTAAATCAATGCCCCACTGCTCGCAAACTTTAATGATATTGGGAAAGCGGTAGCGAATGCGATCGCTGTCTATGGGGCTGAGATCGAGAAATACGGTGCTGTCCCCCGTGTGCTGTAGATGCTGGAAGATAGCACGGCTCACCACATCACGGGGTGCCAGTTCTCCTTGGGGATGGTACTTGAAAACAAAGCGATCGCCCCTGCAATCGATCAAATGCGCCCCTTCCCCCCGCACCGCTTCGCTGATTAAAAATCGGGGCGCCCCCGCCACCGCCAGCGCCGTAGGGTGAAACTGCACAAATTCCAAATCCCGCACCACCGCCCCCGCCCGCCACGCCATCCCCACCCCATCCCCCGTACTAGCAGGGGGATTAGTGGTCTGGGCAAACAAATAGGCATAGCCCCCCGTCGCTAGCACTACCGCAGGGCTGAGCAGGGCTTGCACCACTCCGTCCTTAGCGTAGAGCACCCCTGCACAGCGCCCATCTTCTACCAGCAGATCGAGAGCAAGGGTCTGGGGTAAGGTAGTGATTCCCCCATCCTCTAGCACTTGCGCCTTCAGGGCTGTGACCAACGCTTTACCTGTGGCATCAGCTACATGGAGCACCCGATGGCGAGAGTGGGCGGCTTCGAGGGTCATGGCAAAAGTTTGATCAGGCTTGCGGTCGAAGCACACCCCCCAAGCCTCCAGTTGGCGAATGGTATCCGCCGCCTCCCGCACTAGCACCGCTACCGCCTGCGGTTCACTCAAACCCACCCCCGCCTTGAGGGTATCCTCGGCATGGTAGGCAGGGGAATCTTGGGGAGCCATAGCGGCGGCAATGCCACCCTGCGCCCACTTACTGGCGGAATCAGCGCTGTGGCTAAGATCGAGGTTTTCTTTTGTGAGCAGTGCCACCTGCAAACCTTGTTGACGCAGGCAAAGGGCAGTGTAGAGACCTGCCGCTCCCGCTCCTACCACGATAACCTCAAACCTACCCGCAACTTCCGTCAAGGATTACAGCCTGTAGGTTGAGTTGTTGATCCTCTCCCGATTCATAGAGCTATCGGGTTTGTAGAAAGCGAATTTATCGGCATTGTCCCTGATGAGCTGTTTTTGCGCCTCAGTCAGACCAGGGATATTCAACACATCTTCAATGGAAGTGTAGGGGGCGTGCTCAATGATGATGCGCCCCAAGGTGGGATACATTCCCTTGACCCGACGGAAGCTGTAGATGTTGGCGTTGTTCAGGTCGATTTTCTCTAGGCTCTGCTTGATAAAGTTAGTTTCGGGCAGTTCATCCACGGATTTGACAGTGTCCGCAAGGGCGGGTGTACCCATCAATCCCAGACAGAGACAGAGAAGGAATAGAACTTGAATCAGCCTTTTCATAAACTAAAATCCTGTCTAGATATAGAGTATATCTTGAGATTAGCAGAATCCCCGTCCATTTTTTATCCCCTGCACTCCCGAGAGCAAACAGACCTAGTACTTAAGTTAAGTAAAGACGAGGTAAAAGGTTCTGTGGTTTCTAGCAAACCTATGCTAAAGTTAGCGACAATTTACCAGAGATAGCTCATGGCGATTATTACCCTGCGCGCTTGGTATGTGCCTGAATATGAGCCACTGCGATCGCTTATGAATCGCCCCCACGACCTGCGGCTTGCCAAAAACAGTTTGCTGAAGTCAGCTCTGCGGGCAGACTTTTTAGATGAGATGGCTGTGGTGCAGTCTTCCCAGTGGTTTCAGAACTATCTAGCGGGGCAGACGGTGGAATTTTACATAGAAGGCAGTGGCAGTTACACTATCGCCAACCTAGACCTAGTCAGCCATGAGATTTACTTCACTAAGCAAGAGAGCCACAGCCAGCTAGAACCAGTGGTGTTGTTCAGTTTCCAAAATCAGGTCAGCGAGACCAGTCATATAATTTACGAAGCCCTGCAAGGGGCGATCGCCCAGATTAACCAAACTTCCCGTATCTCCCTGTCCCTAGAGCGGGTACCCCGCTCTACCAACGATCCCATAAAACCTAACAGTCAAGGGATGCTCAGCCTAAAGCGAAGCCTGTTGTTTGTGGCAGATGTCAGCCCCATCGCCTACATTGATAGTCAGCCCCTGTTTAGCCCCCAAGTGTGCATAGAGCTTGGCTACGCCCTGCAAGCCAAGCGCAGTGATCAGATTCTCTTGGTACAGATTGCCAGTAAAGCTAAGGGAGGATTTCCCTACGCCTTGCCCTTTCAACAGTGCCTAGTGGCAGAAAATGGCGAGAACCTTAGCCAACATCTCCTCCCCGCTCTTAGCCAAGCCCTGCATAGGTTTAACCTGCTCCCTAGATAGGGAATTAGGTTCTGCTGTTAGGATCACAGTGACGCCAGCATAATTCATCTGTCATGGGGTACACCCTCATCCTTGCTATTTTAGTTCTGGGTGGTCTGATTGCTACAGTGGGCGATCGCCTAGGGTCTCGGATAGGCAAGGCACGACTCAGCATTTTCAAACTGCGCCCTCGCACCACCGCCACTGTAGTGACCATAGTTACGGGAGCACTAATTTCTGCTTCCACCCTAGGCATTCTGATTGCCACCAGTAGCCAACTGCGGGACGGACTGTTTCAGTTAGATGCCATCCGCTCAGAACTAGCAGAAACCCAAAAACAGAAACAGCAAATCGAAGCAGAACTGCTGTCTGCCAGAACTGAGCAAGAGCAGGCGCAACAGCGGTTAGACCGCATCAATCGCTCCCTCGGCTTAGCCCTAATCCGCCAGTCAGAGACCCAAGCTCAACTCCAGTTGGTGGAGAATAAATTCCGCGAAGCTCAAGCAGAACTGGAAAAAGTGCAAGCCCAAGAGGCAGAACTGCGCCAGCGCGTGGAAAAACTCACCGCCGATCAGCAAGTCCTGCAAGCAGAGAGCGCCAAATTGCAATCGGAGCGGGAACGGCTGAGCCGTGACCTGCAGAAAATTACTAGTGAGCGCGAATCTCTCAAACAAATGGTCGACCAAACCCAATCCCGCATAGCTGAGTTGGAAACCCAGCGCACTAACTTGGCAAGTGAAGTGGCATCTCTGCAAGCCAATCGGGAACAGCTGATTGCCAGCATACAAGCTCTGCGCATGGGGAATGTGGCAATCCTTTCCGAGCAATTGTTAGCGACGGGGGTAATCCGTGCAGGGCTGACCAGAGAGGAAATTAGAGGGGCAATTATCCAACTCCTGCAACAGGCAGAGCGCAACGCCCGCATTCTGTTGGACTTTTTACCTGGTTCAGAGCCGAAAGAACCTGTGATCAAAATTACAGAGAGCCAAATCAAAAATCTCAGCGATCGCCTAGCTGATGGTAGAAGCTATGTGATCCGCCTGCTATCGGGGGGCAACTATCTCAGACGGGAAACTAGCATCTTTATTAATGCCGACATCACCCCCAACCGCCAAGTATTCAACAAAGGAGATGTGATTGCCTCCCTGCCATTCCGCCCCAACCTCTCTAGCCAAGAATTGGAATCCCGCGTAGAACAGCTGTTCTTACTCGCCAGTTTCCGTGCCCGCCGTGAAGGGGTGCTCGCCGATCCCATCACTGGCAAAGTCGGCACTTTCTCTCCCACTGCTCTCAATGAACTACTGCAAACCATTGGACAATACCGCGAGCCATACGAAGTGGTAGCCGTTGCCAAAGAGCCAATTTTCACCGCCTCTTCTCTCAGCCTTGAATTAGTCGTTAGAATCAACGGAGCAGAGGTAAAAAGATTTAGCTAGATTGACGGGAAGCCCCGCACTGTATTTGTGAATTCTGTTTACTCAAGAGCAAAATGGCTTGCGCCACCTGCGGAACAGTGCTGGGATGAAAGCCATCTGAGATATAATAAACTACAGACAAGTTAAATCTCTAAAGATTTTCCCTGACTTGTCTCCGCCGTGGGACGCACGGTGGCAGGACGCAGAGACCACTGGAAAACCCTAAACCCTAAATCAGGAGTTTACCTCTGATCCTAGAACGGGTTTTCCACTGCACAAACAAGTCTATGAAGCGTAAAGCCTGTACTCTATTGAGTTGTGTTTACTCAACAAAGATGAGTGTCGGGAGTCGTCACCTGAGTAGCTAGCCAAGGCTTCAGCCCCCAAGGGGAAACCTTAAACCCAAGTTTTTTGGTAGAATAGCTACAAATTTTACTAATCTCCACTAGCACGCCCAGCGATGACCATCTGCCGCAATGCCATTGAAGAACTAGTAATCGCTGAAACAGAAGCCCAACTAAAACGCCTCAACCCTGAAGTAGCGCAACGCATTGATCCCAGCGATGTTATTGCCTACGCCCTGAACCGCCTACCCCCGATGTATGCCACTTCCCAGAGGGGGTGGACGGAACTGCGGCAAAGCGCCAGTAGTGCACTATCTAATCAAATCCAAACCGTAGTGCGCCATGCTTTGGTCAACACCCAGCGCGACCCTTTGCGCCAACCTGATCCTATCCCCGAGGAAGAACTTGCCACTCAAGCGCGATCACTCTTGCGGGTGCAGAAAATTCTCTGCCGTGAAGATTTGTCGTGGAAAGATGTCCCTGACCTAGTGCAAGAAGCCCTCAGGGACAGACAGTTATATCGCTCTCTGCGGGAGATTGGCAGTAGCTATCTCAGCATTGATCGCCGCAATGCCTTCACAGTCAAATCTTACCTAAAACGCAAAGCAGAAAAGTGCGGCGAGCCTTCTCGGGGAGTTAAAGACTTCAAATCCTACATGTGCGGCGCCTAATACAACTATACCAATGTCCTAGAAAACCTAGTTACCAGTTTCGCTGAACACAACATGCAGAGATTGACTCCCGAACTGCGGCAACAGATCAAGATTGAAGATGTGGTTGCCTATACCCTAAACCGCCTGCCCCCCATGTATGCCACCAGTGGACGGGGTGTTCAGCAATTGCGACAAAAGGTGAAGTCAGAGATGTTGAGAGAGGTGCTGAATGTACTAAAGCAGGGATTTGTCAAGGTTCTGCAGTCCCCTGCCCGCCTGCGCTTGCCTCTGCCGATAGAACGGTTTAACACGGAACAGGAAGAAGCCCTAGAAAAGCTAAAGAAGATTTTGGGCAGGGACGATCTGAAGTGGCGCAACCTGCCAGAAGCCATTGAAGCGGCGATCGGTGCCCCTACCATTCGTGATGCAATGCCCCATGCACGAGAAACTATATAGCCTATTGCAAGGGGTCGCCAGTGGAACCATTAGTCCTGAGGTAGCCTACAACCACATCAAAGACATAACCTACGAGGCAGTGGGGAACTTTGCCCTTGTGGATCACCACCGCTCTCTGCGCACGGGTGTCCCCGAAGTAGTTTTTGGCATAGGCAAAACCCCTGAGCAAATTGCCGAAATCATGACCGCCTTGCACCGCAAAGCCATGGCTCCTGTAGTGATGGCTACTAAAATTTCCCCCGACACCTTCACAAAAATTAGCCAGCAACTGCCCCACAGCCAGTACTTCCCCACTGCCCAGATTTGTAGCTTGGGTCAGCCTCAACCTCAACAACGCCATGCCAGAGCGATCGCCGTAGTTAGCGCAGGCACAGCCGACCTACCTATTGCCGAAGAAGCCGCCATCACCCTAGAACTGTCAGGCTTTTGTCCCCAAAGACTGTGGGATGTGGGAGTAGCAGGCATCCATCGTCTTTTTGCCCACCGCCACATTGTGGAGGGCGCAAAGGTTATTATCGTAGTAGCAGGAATGGAAGGGGCACTGCCCAGTGTGGTGGCGGGGTTGGTTAGCTGTCCAGTAATTGCCGTTCCCACCAGTATTGGCTACGGCTGTCATCTGCAAGGGCTGACTCCTTTGTTGACCATGCTCAACTCCTGTTCTGCTGGCATAGCTGTAGTCAATATCGATAACGGATTTGGAGCGGCAATGCTAGCCATCAAAATTCTAGGAATTTCCGCAGACTAGCTAGTGTTTTGCCTCCATTCACTGAATTCCTAGTCAACTCCATCTGTATTGACTAAAACCGACTACCTCTACAAAATACTCTATCTAGCTGTTTAGTTTTTTCTCCTGAGTGAGTTGATCCACCATGACCTTGCCCAACCTAGACGAAGTGCAAAACTCTGTAAAAGACCTGATCTCACTGGCAAAAATTGAACTAGAACGCAATAAACTGCGCAAACAGCGGGAACAACAGGTACAGGAATTAACCCATTGGATTAGACAACAACTGGAACCCCAGCTAGCAGAAGTAGAAGCTGTAATTAAAGAATTTGAACAAGAAGGGGAGCAAGAAAACTATGTCTGCAAACAACTACAGCAGAAAGCTGAAGAACTGAGAAATCTCATTGCCAATGCTCCTCTGCTGGCGGAACAAGAAGCGGACAATCAACTGATTGCCCGTGAAGAGCGTTTGCAAATGGAGCGGGAAGCCGCTCAAGAAATGCAGTGGCGCCATGAGCTAAAAGCGGACTTGCTAGAAATGATTGCCGAACAGCAGGACTTTTATTCTGCCACCGATGCCGCCATTGCCATCAAACCCTATGTGGCAGACCTGAAAGCAATCAATGCTCTAGAAGAAGTAGTCGAAGCATTGATGCACCAAATCAATCTGCATAGCGAAGAAGGTCCCGTAGCGAAACTCAAAGGAACCTACGAAAACACCTTGAACTTTATCTACAACAAAGCCATGGAAAATCGGGCACGGGTAGAGCGTCCGCCCAATGTGCAACCCTCCGTGCGCCATCGCAAGACCGAAAAGCGCCCTGAGTTGTACAGCGATCTCACAGGCAAGGTGATAGTTTTTGGGGGGCATGATCGCCTGCACACTGCCGTCCGTAACCGTCTGCGCAACTCCAGCGTTGATCTGGTATGGTACACTGAGCAGAGCGGTTTGCATCTGGCATCTCAAGGGGAAGCCCAGATCAGTAGTGCCGATCTAGTACTGATTGTTACAGGGTATGCCAGCCATTCCCTAACAGAGCGGGCAATGGAAGCCTGCCGCAAAGTGGGAAAACCCTATGAGATCATTAACACTACAGGCATGACCAGCGTCCTGCAGGTGATTGAAACCAGCCTAAAAACCCAGCAGTTAGCCAAGCGATGGAAGTGAGCATAAAACCAGACTGGCTTAGGGTCAAAGCCCCCCAGTGGCAAAGGGTGGGACAGGTCAAGGAAATCCTACGGGACTTAGGCTTAAACACAGTGTGCGAAGAAGCCTCCTGCCCCAACATTGGCGAATGTTTTCATGCAGGAACAGCCACTTTTTTGATCATGGGACCAGCCTGTACCCGTGCCTGCCCCTACTGTGACATAGACTTCACTAAACAGCCCAAACCTCTCGATCCCACGGAACCACAACGGCTAGCGGAAGCAGTGCGCCGCCTAGCACTGCGCCATGTGGTGATTACTTCTGTGAACCGCGATGACCTGCCCGATGGAGGAGCTAGCCAGTTTGTGCAGTGTATCCAAGTGATCCGCCAAAGGATGCCCCGCACCACCATTGAGGTATTGATACCAGACCTCTGTGGTAACTGGGAAGCGTTAGCGGAAATACTGAATGCCTCCCCTGAGGTGCTAAACCACAATATCGAAACTGTACCTCGCCTCTACCGCAGGGTGAGACCGCAGGGCAACTATGAGCGCTCCTTGAGCCTACTGCAACAAGCTAGAGAAATCCAGCCCAGAGTTTACACCAAGTCAGGATTGATGGTGGGCTTGGGCGAAACCCCAGAGGAAGTGGTGGCGGTCATGCAGGACTTGCGCCGTGTGGACTGCGACATTCTCACCATTGGGCAGTACTTGCAACCCTCACCCAAACACCTGAAAGTGCAGGAGTTTATCGCACCGCAACAGTTTGCACAGTGGCGGCAAGTAGGGGAAAAGTTAGGATTTTTGCAAGTGGTTGCCTCGCCTCTAACCCGCAGTTCTTACCACGCTGAGGCAGTCCAGCAGTTGATGGCGTTGCACCCCCGCTGATGACCTACTGTAAACTAATCAACCAAGAGCCGATATAGACAGGAACAGGCACATCAGCCCGTAAAACCCGAGCATCAATCTGGAAAATACCTGCAAGGTTGGGATTGCGCACATTGGACAGCACAAGGCGCACAGGGGTATCGGCGGGAATTGGCTCTTTGGGAATTATGGTAATTCTGCGGGCTTCTTTGTCCCACTGGGCAGATTCTAGGGGAATCTTTCTGCCTCCTCGACATTCTCTGTTTTGGTATAGCTCGATCGCCACAAAGTCAACCATGGGGTTGAAGTGCTCTGGATAGGTGACGATTACTTCGGAGTACTTGAATTTCTGGGTTTTTAGCTCTAGGTAGTAGCTGTCGTACTGGTTGGCGTAGCCACTGTCTAGGCAGTAGTCCATCGCCACCTCTCTGGCATTGCCAAAAATAATGAACCCCGCATTGGGCTGGGCAAAGCTGGGAGCAGAGCCAATCAGAGTCAGGGCACTAATCAAGCCAAGAAGAGAGATTTTGTTGCGCATAGTCTAGGAAAGTCGCTGGGTCAGTTTGACGAAATTGGCAAGCAGTTTGATTCCCTGATCGGCAGATTTTTCAGGGTGAAATTGTACTGCCATGAGATTCCCTTGGGCGATCGCTACGGGGATAGTCTGCCGACCGTGGGTAGTTTCCCCCGCAATTATAGCGGGATCACTGGGTACAGGGTAGTAGGAATGGACAAAGTACATCCAAGGGCGCGGGGGGAGACCCTGCCATAGAGGACATTGGGGCTGAGTCAGGTGCAGTTGATTCCAGCCCATGTGGGGAATGCTCAAATCTGGTTCCGCTTGAAAACGCCTTACTTGTCCCTTGAGTATGCCCAACCCCTGCGCCGTGCCCTCCTCACTGCTTTCAAACAGTAACTGTAAACCAAGGCAGATACCAAGAAAGGGCTTACCCTGAGCGATCGCCTTTTGGATTACAGGTTCCAACCCAGCGGCGCGCAGTTTGTCCATAGCGGGGTCAAACGCTCCCACCCCTGGTAAAACAATGCCGTCAGCCCCTGCCACCACCTCAGGATCGCAGGTGACTATGGGATTAGCCCCTGCCGCTTGCAAACCCTTGCAAGCAGAGTGCAAATTGCCCATATCGTAGTCGAGAACAGCAATGTTTGGCATCGAAAAATACAGTCGTGCTGGTATGCTTAAAGTATGCAACAAAAAGACAGTGGGGAATTTAAGCCCCAAGAAACTGCCAAAATCACCCTGACAAGGGAGCTTCCTCTAATCCAAGGAACACTGAACTATACTGAACAAATTGTGCACTGTATTCAGTATGAGACATGTATCATTTCGTCTTTAGTCCGAAAAAACAGTGATATAATAAGTTCAGTCTCTTC
>Ga0308393_1001231_pt1 | contig 12227 bp, 8 predicted proteins | sample Hotspr2Sampleee2_FD_202364 | JGI IMG/M metagenome (GOLD analysis project Ga0308393, IMG submission 202364) | Hot spring phototrophic mat microbial communities from Mushroom Spring, Yellowstone National Park, Wyoming, United States - 20050630_ee2 ... | reverse complement strand
AGCATTTCCATTTGCCAACGCACAGAACACAACCTACTGCGGCATATCCACGCTGCTCCTATCGGACAGTGGGTGCGAAAGTGCTCTCTTAATGGAATCCTACATTGTTCGTTTCACCATTGCCATTCTCGTTGTTCCACCATCTACTTGCATAGCCATGCAACCACCCAAAAAGCACAAGGCTGAAATCACCATTTCCGCGCGGTTTGAGGAGATGGAATTTTTTGGCGCCTACATTCGTGAACTTAAGCTCTCTCTCACTACCCGTGACTCCCAAAGGCTCGAGACATCGATCACGAATCGGTTGACAACCTACGACACCACGGATGTTGTTGGCAGAGAGCTCGGTGTTGAGATTCAGCATTCACAATTGCCTTACAGCGACGAGCAATCGCCTCACAGAGTCGAGATTTTTACCGATAGCCACTTCAGTGATAAGCACACCCACTTGTAAGGTCTCGCGCGTGGGCTACAGCGTTACCTTAGTGGTGCGGGACAGCACCATCTCGGCTGCATCCCCATAGTCCTGTGCCCGAAGTGGGAACAGCAATAGCTCTTGTGGCAAAATTTGCACTGCACTCCAAGGAAAACACACCATGAAACCGCAACGCAATCGAGATGGAGCTTCGAGCACCGCGACGCTGGGTTTTGAGTCCCAGCTCTGGGCTGCTGCCGACGCGTTGCGCGGCTCGATGGACGCCGCCGAAGACAAACACGACGTCAAGCCATTCAACATTTGTTACGGAGAAACCTAAATGGAAAACGGTCAACTGACCTGGATCACCAACTTCATTTGGGGCATCGCGGACGATGTACTGCGCGACCTCTACGTACGCGGCAAGTATCGGGACGTCATTCTCCCGATGACCGTGATCCGCCGACTCGACGCGGTCTTAGAGCCCACCAAGCAGGCCGTGCTCGAAATGAAAGACACGCTCGACAAAGCGGGCATCGTGCATCAGGACGCTGCCTTGCGTACGGCGGCCGGACAGGCATTTTACAACACCTCGAAATTCACCCTGCGTGACCTCAAGGCTCGCGCGAGCCGCCAGCAACTGGAGACCGATTTTCGCGCCTACCTCGATGGCTTCTCACCCAACGTCCAAGAGATCATCGACAACTTCGAGTTCCGCAACCAGATCCCACGCCTGGCCAAAGCCGACGCGCTGGGTGAACTAATCGAAAAGTTCCTCGACCCTTCGATCAACCTGAGCCCGTATCCCGTCATCAACAGCGACGGCAGCGTGCGCCTGCCGGGCCTCGACAACCACGCGATGGGCACCATCTTCGAAGAACTGGTGCGCCGCTTCAACGAGGAAAACAACGAAGAAGCTGGCGAGCACTGGACGCCGCGCGATGCCGTCCGGCTCATGGCCCGGCTCATTTTCGAACCGATCGCTGACCAAATCACCGACGGCACCTACCTTCTTTACGACGGCGCTTGCGGCACTGGCGGGATGCTCACGGTGGCCGAGGAAACCCTCCTGCAACTGGCGAACGAACGTGGCAAACAAGTCTCGGTGCACCTTTTCGGCCAGGAGATCAACGCCGAAACCTACGCCATCTGCAAAGCGGACTTGCTGCTTAAGGGCGAAGGCGACGCCGCTGACAACATCGTCGGCGGTCCCGAGCACTCAACGCTCTCCAACGACGCCTTCCCCGGCCGTGAGTTCGACTTCATGCTCTCCAATCCGCCGTACGGGAAGAGCTGGAAAAGTGACCTGGAGCGCATGGGCGGGAAGAACGGTATAAAGGATCCGCGCTTTGTCGTCCAGCACCGGGGCGAGGAGCTTTCGCTCGTCACCCGCTCGAGTGACGGCCAGCTGCTGTTCCTGGTGAACATGCTCTCCAAGATGAAGCACGGCACCCCGCTTGGAAGTCGCATCGCCGAAGTGCACAACGGCTCGTCGCTGTTTACGGGGGACGCCGGCCAGGGCGAGAGCAACATCCGCCGCTGGATCATCGAGAACGACTGGCTCGAGGCGATCGTGGCCCTGCCGCTCAACATGTTCTACAACACCGGCATCGCCACCTACGTCTGGGTGCTCACCAACAGGAAGCCTGAGCACCGCAAAGGCCGCGTGCAGCTCATTGACGCCTCGCAGTGGTACAAGCCCTTGCGCAAGAACCTGGGCAAGAAGAACTGCGAGCTGTCCGAAGAGGACATCCGTCGTATTGTGGATACCTTCCTCCGATTCGAGGAGACCGAGCAGTCCAAGATCTTCCCCAACGCGGCATTTGGCTACTGGAAGGTGACGGTGGAACGCCCCCTGCGCCTGAAAGGCATCGATCCCGAGCGCGAATACAGCGCCAAGGAAATCAAAACACTTCGCGAAACTGGCGAACGTGCCGAAGACGCGCCGCCGGTCATCAAGAGGATTCACAAGCACGGCACCGCGCCCGATCCGCTGCGCGGCCTGTTCGAGGCCAGTATCCACGGCAAGTTCCGCGTAGTGGAGTACGAGCCGGACACTGAACTCCGCGACACAGAGCAAATCCCGTTCTTGGAGTGTCCCGCCTGCCACGAGCCCGGCTACCTGCCCAGCGCAGCGGAACAGCACACGGCGATCGAAACCTTCCTGCGCCGCGAGGTGCTGCCCTACGCGCCAGACGCCTGGTACGACCCAGAAAGCGTCAAGATCGGCTACGAGATCAACTTCAACCGCTACTTCTACAAGCCCAAGGCCCTGCGCACTCTGGAGGAAATCCGCGCTGACCTTTTAGCGGTGGCGAAGGAGGCGGAGGGGCTGTTGGGTGAAATTTTGGGAGGAACGAACCATGAATAAACCAATCTGGCCCTATCCCGGCTCCCGCTGGTGGAAGTTTGACTTCCACACCCATACCCCGGCATCAAGAGATACGTACTGGGTGAGAAACAACGATCTGTCGCCAGAAGATTGGTTGCTGAAGTACATGGCCGCCGAGATCGACTGTGTGGCGGTAACCGACCACAACAACGGGGAGTGGATCGACAGGCTCAAAGACGCCTATACGCAAATGAAAGCGCAGGCCGATGCCGGTACTCCTCCCACTGGGTTCCGCGAGCTCACGATTTTTCCGGGCGTAGAGATTTCTGTGAACGGCGGCATCCATGTGCTGGCGATTTTCGACCCCACGGCGAACACCGCTACCATAACGAGCCTTCTGGGCGCCGTGGGATTTCCGGCCCATCTGCATGGGGCCACCGATAGCGTAGATGCTGCTGCTGTGACGCGCGCTTCGATCGTGGAGGTGTTGGAGGAGGTCATGCGCGCCGGTGGCATTCCCATCCCAGCCCATGCCGATGATCCCAAGGGCTTGTTGCAGTGCCGCGCAGGCTCAAACGGGCCGGCGCTGGATGCGAACACCCTTCGCCAGGCGCTGGCCGTCGAAGGTCTGATGGCGGTGGAATGGTGCGACCGATCCAAAGGCTTTCCCGAGTGTGTGGGCAAGGACGAGCCGAACTTTGCCAAGGTGTTAGGCAGCGACTGCCACAGTTTTCAGCGTACCAAGGTACCGGGTAGCGCTTATACCTGGGTCAAGATGGCCAAGCCGACCTTGGAAGGTTTGCGCCTGGCACTGCTGGATGGTAACGATGTGTCGATCCGGCGCAGCGACGAGGGCGACTTCGACCCGTTCAAGCTCCCTGCGCACCGAATCCGTAGCATCGAGATCCACAAGGCGCGTTACATGGGCAACGGCCAGGCCGCGCGCATCGCGTGCTCGCCCTATTTCAACGCCATCGTCGGCGGGCGCGGCACGGGCAAATCCACCATAGTGCAAGCGCTGCGGCTGGCGCTGGCGCGCGGCGATGAGTTGAAGCGGCTGGCCGAAGATGCCGAGCCCCGCCAGCGCTTCGACGACTTTTGCAAAGTTGCCAAAGGGCGAGACGGCACCGGCGCATTGCGAGAAGACACCGAGTTTCGTGTCGAGTGGGAGCATGAAGACCGCCACTACCGCCTCGTGTGGCGAACGCCGAATGAAGTGATAGTACAGGAGCGAGACGATAAGGGCGGGTGGCAGGCGTCCGCCAGCCAACAGAATATCACGGCACGATTTCCGATCCGCATCTTCTCGCAGGGGCAAATTGCCGCTATGGCAGGCAGCGGTCGCCAGGCGCTGCTGACGCTGATCGACGAGGCGGCCCAGGTCGGCAAGCTCAAACAAGACTTTGAAGAGGCAAAACGTACTTTTCTCACACAGCGGGCGCGTCTGCGTGAGTTAGAGGGGAAGCTATCGGAGCGTCCGGAGGTAGAACGTAAGCTTAGTGAGGTGGTCAGGAAACTCGATGCCTTTACGCAGGTGGATCATGCCGAGGTGCTTAAGGCGCATGCCCGCGCCGAACGTCAGCGAAAAGAGGTTGACCAACTCCTTGATCACATTCGCGCGCTTACAGTGCAAATCGAACAGGCCGCACGAGTCCTGACCCTCGACAATTGGTCTGGCGACGTTTTCGATGACACGAGCGATGCCGACGTGCTGCAGTGGCGCAAGAAGGCCGATGCCGCCGTGCAACAAGCGCGCCAAGCCCTTGAGCAAGCAAGCCGCGCGTTATCCGATAACGCCCAGGGGCTTGAACAAGACCCGCTGCTCGTCGCCTGGCGTAAGCGCACCGACAAGGCCCGGGCAGATTTCGACGCCTTGCAGCAATCCTTGGCCGCGCAAGGCGTGTACGACCCACAAGCCTTCGGACAGCTGGTGCAGGACCGTCAGTACCTGGATGAACAACTTAAGAACCTCGATCGGGTCAAGGCAGAGCGGGACACGCTCGAAGAGGCGATCGCTGCGCAATGGCAAAAGGTCGTGGAAGCGCGCGAGGCGATCACGTCAGCGCGAGCAGAATTCGTCAAGAAGACGCTGGACGGCAATCCCTACGTGCGCATCGAAGTCGTGCCCTTCGGCTTCGACGCGCGTGTAATCGAGCGCAGCCTACGCGAACTTCTCGAGACCACGGATGATCGGTTTGAAAATGACATCTTGGCGATAGACGCGGCAGGTAATCCCACGGGTGGCTTGGCTTTCGAGATCGCCCAGGCAGACGACTGCAAGGCGGCTCTGGATAGAACAAAGGAACAACTGAAGACGATCGCAGAAGAGTTTGGTGGTCACTTCAAGAACTACCTCAAAAAGAAACTGGAGAAGCCCGAGTTTGCCGACCACATCCAGTGCTGGTTCCCCGAAGACGATCTGCGCATCGAGTACAGTCGCAGTGCCGACGGCACCGACTGGGCGGCCATCACCCAGGGATCGCAGGGTCAACGCTCGGCGGCACTGCTCGCTTTTTTGCTCGCGTTCGGCGAGGAACCTTTGGTGCTGGACCAGCCGGAAGACGATCTCGACAACCATCTTATCTACGACCTGATCGTGCGCCAGATCCGGCAAAACAAGCTGCGCCGCCAGCTCATCGTAGTGACGCACAACCCCAACGTCGTCGTCAACGGCGACGCCGAACTGGTGCATGGGATGGAGTTCGGTGATGGTCAATGCTTCGTCAGGCAAAGCGGGGCCTTGCAGGAGAAGGACGTGCGCGAGGAAGTCTGCCGCGTTATGGAAGGCGGGCGCGAGGCCTTCGAACGGCGCTGGAAGCGCCTGGGAGGTGGGATAAGAGCATGATCACCACCCTCCCCCCCTACCCCGCCTACAAAGACTCCGGCGTGCCCTGGCTCGGCCAGGTGCCGGAGCATTGGGAGGTACGGAAATTGAGGGCATTGTTCACCAAAGCAGGCAGTGGGACCACACCTTCAGGAGAAGAGTTTTACGGGGGCGACATCCCGTGGGTCGTCACTGGCGATTTAAATGACTCGGTCCTTACGAACACAACGAGCGCAGTCAATGCGAGAGCACTAGAAACTTTTTCTGCACTTCGTTTATATCCAAAAGATTCTTTGATAGTGGCAATGTATGGAGCGACCATAGGAAAAACAGCAATCCTCGGTATTGAGGCTTGTACCAATCAAGCATGTTGTGTGTTAGCTGAACCACGTAGGGGTGTGCTAGTTCGCTTTATACAATCAGCGGTCATTGCTGCTAAAGGGTATCTTGTCCGGCAGGGATATGGTGGAGGACAACCTAACATAAATTCCGAAATCGTTCATAGTCTGCGAATACCTGTGCCGCCATGTAGGGAACAAACCGCCATCGTCCGCTTCCTCGATTACATGGACCGGCGGATTCGGCGCTCCATCCGCGCCAAGCAGAAGCTGATCAAGCTGCTCGAAGAATACCGGCAGGCCCTCATCCACCAAGCCGTCACCGGCAAGATTGACGTCCGCACCGGCAAGCCCTACTCCGCTTACAAAGACTCCGGCGTACCGTGGCTGGGCCAGGTGCCGGAGCATTGGGAGGTGGTGTCGCTCTATGGCTTCGCTCGCAGGAAAAAGATCACGAATTGCGCTGAACGAGAATTACTCTCTGTCTATCTCGGACGAGGCGTGGTGCGCTTCGCAGACATGCCAGAGAAGAGGACGAATCCGACCAGTGAAGACCTATCAAAATATCAAGCGGTCGATCCCGGAGACTTCGTGTTGAACAATCAACAGGCTTGGCGCGGTTCGGTTGGAGTGTCAAGGCACGCCGGAATCGTTAGCCCAGCATACCTAGTGTTGTCACTAAACGAAAGAATCAATCCTGACTTTGCAGACCGGCTATTTCAGGATAGAACCATCGTGGATCAGTATCTGCTCTGCTCAAAAGGAGTTGGCTCAATCCAGAGAAACCTCTATTGGCAAGACCTTAAGAGGGTTTCGGTCCCTCTTCCCCCCCTCCCGGAACAAACCGCCATCGTCGAGTACCTTGACGCCCAGACCGCCAAGCTCGATGCCGCCATCGCCGTCGCACGCCGGGAAATCGAGCTTCTGCGCGAATACCGCGAGCGGCTCATCGCCGACGTGGTCACCGGCAAGGTGGATGTGCGCGAGGTCGCAGCGCAGTTGCCTGAGGAGCCGCCCGACCAGGAGGCTGGAACCGAGGAAGAAGAGGCTGTTGCCGATGAGCTCGCAACAGTAGATTCGCAGGAAGAGTCCAATGGCGAAGAGTAAATCAACATCGAAGCATCAGGTGATCCGAGAACCGCTGGCTGCCCGGGGCGGCGAGATTGTGCTTTATCAGGCGCCCGACGGCTCGGTCAAGCTGGACGTCCGGCTGGAAAGGGACACCATCTGGCTCAGCCTGAACCAGATGGCCCTTCTCTTCGAACGGGACAAGTCCGTCATCTCCCGTCACTTACGGAACATCTACCGAGAAGGCGAGCTGGACAATGAGTCAACTGTTGCATTTTTTGCAACAGTTCAAGACGAAGGGGGCCGGCAGGTCACTCGTCGAGTAGAGTACTACAACCTCGACGCCATCATCTCGGTCGGTTACCGCGTAAATTCCAAGCGCGGCACCCAGTTCCGTATCTGGGCTACTCAGGTGCTGCGCGACCACATCCTCAAGGGCTACACGGTCAATGCACGACGGCTGCAGGAACTGCAACAGACGATCCGGTTGGTTTCCACGGTTGCGGACCGGCGAGCACTCAGCGGCGAGGAGGCAACAGGTCTGTTGCGAGTGGTGCATGACTATTCCGTTGCGCTCAAGCTTCTCGACGACTACGACCATGGCCGGATTCCGCCCGTACGAGGTGACCGCGAAACTGCTGAGCCCATTTCGCTGGAAGAAGCGTGGAGAGTAATTGGCGAGTTGAAGGAGCGATATTCCGCTGGAGAGTTGTTCGGTGTGGAACAAGGGAACAGGCTCGGCGGGATTTTAGTTGGTGTCTTTCAGACTGTCGGCGGCGCGGACGTGTATCCGACGATCGCCGATAAAGCGGCGCACCTGCTGTATTTTCTCGTGAAAGACCATCCGTTCGTTGATGGCAACAAACGGATTGGGGCTGCACTGTTCCTTCGGTTTCTCGAGAAAAACCGACTCCTGTACCGAAGCGACGGGAGCCGTCTTCTCTCCGAGGAGGAGCTTGTTGCGCTGACGCTTCTCCTGGCGGAAAGCTCCCCGAAGGACAAGGAATCCCTTGTTCGATTGACTGCATACCTGTTGAACAGTAAAAACGAGGACGCAGAGAAGGATGTATGAATCCGACTGACACCAGTGAAGCCGGGCTTGAGAGCCTGATCTGCCGGGCACTGACTGGCAGTGACTGCATGCCGCGGCCTGCGGGCACTCCGGCGGTCGTTGCCGAGACGCCTGCACCCTACGGCGGTTTGGGCTGGCTCCCGGGTGACCCGGCCGATTACGACCGCGAGTACTGCGTGGACCTGGCCCAGCTCGCGGCGTTCCTGCGGGCGACCCAGCCCCAGGTGGCGGAAGCCCTCGATCTCGACAGCGACAGCCCCACGCGGCGGAAGTTCCTGGCGCGCCTTCAGGGCGAGGTGAGCAAGCGCGGGGTGGTGGACGTGTTGCGCAATGGCCTCCAACATGGGCCGCACCGCATTGAGCTTTTCTACGCCACCCCTTCGCCCGGCAACGAGCAAGCTCGGGCGCTCTTTGAGCAAAACCGCTTTACCGTCACGCGCCAACTGCGCTACTCGCGTGATGAGATGCAGCGGGCATTGGACTTGGTGCTCTTCATCAATGGCCTACCGGTCTTCACCTTCGAGCTCAAAAACAGTCTGACCAAACAGACGGTGCACGATGCCATCGAGCAGTACAAGCGCGACCGCAACCCGCACGAGAAGCTCTTCGAGCTGGGTCGCTGCATCGCGCACTTCGCGGTGGACGACAGCGAGGTGTGGTTCTGCACTCATCTCCAGGGCAAGGCCTCGTGGTTTTTGCCCTTCAACAAGGGATGGAACGACGGCGCCGGCAACCCACCCAACCCCCAGGGACTCAAGACCGATTACCTTTGGCGGGAGGTCCTCACCCGTGAGAGCCTAACCAACATCCTCGAAAATTACGCGCAGCTCGTTGAGGAGAAAGACCCCAGGACCGGGAAGAAGCGGCGAAGGCAAATCTTCCCCCGCTACCACCAGCTCGACGTGGTGCGCAAGCTGCTCGCGGATGTGCGGGAACACGGCGCGGGACGGCGGTATCTCATCCAGCATTCGGCCGGCAGTGGCAAATCCAACTCCATCGCCTGGCTGGCCCACCAGTTGATCGGCGTTGTGAACAACGGCAAGCCTGTCTTCGATTCCATCATCGTGGTGACCGACCGACGCATCCTGGACCAGCAGATTCGCGACACGGTCAAGCAGTTTGCCCAGGTGAGCGCGACGGTGGGGCACGCCGAGCACTCAGGAGACCTGCGGCGGTTCATCGAGAGCGGCAAAAAGATCATCATCACGACGCTCCAGAAGTTTCCCTTCATCCTTGATGAAATCGGCAGCGAACACCGCGGGCGGCGTTTTGCGATCATCATTGACGAGGCGCACTCAAGTCAGGGTGGCCGTACGGCAGCGAAGATGCACCAGGCTTTGGCAGGGGTGGATGACGAGGAGGATGAGACATTTGAAGACCGCCTCAACCGACTGATCGAAGCGAAAAAACTGCTCCCCAACGCCAGCTACTTTGCGTTCACCGCGACGCCGAAGAACAAGACGCTCGAAATTTTCGGATCGCCCGAGCCGCAGCCCGATGGCACGGTCAAACATCGGCCGTTCCACAGCTACACCATGAAACAAGCCATCCAGGAAGGGTTCATCCTCGATGTGCTGGCCCATTACACGCCGGTCAAGAGCTACTACAAGCTCATCAAGAAGATCGAGGACGACCCGGAGTTCGATGTGAAGAAGGCGCAGAAGAAACTGCGCCGCTTCGTCGAGGGCCACGAGCACGCCATCCGGCTCAAGGCCGAGATCATGGTGGACCACTTCCACGAGCAGGTAATTGCCAAGGGCAAGATTGGCGGCCAAGCGCGGGCCATGGTGGTCACCGGCAGCATCGAGCGCGCCATCGAGTACTTTCATGCCTTTCAGGCCTACCTTCAAGAGCGCAAGAGCCCCTATCGGGCTATTGTGGCCTTCTCGGGTGAGCACGAGTATGGCGGCGGCAAAGTCACCGAAGGGAGTTTGAACGGCTTTCCTTCGAATCAAATCGCCGACAAAATCCGGGAAGACCCCTATCGGTTTCTGATCTGTGCCGATAAGTTCCAGACGGGCTACGACGAGCCGCTCCTGCACACGATGTACGTGGACAAGGCGCTCTCCGGCGTCAAGGCAGTGCAGACCCTTTCGCGCCTCAACCGCGCCCACCCACAGAAGCACGATACCTTCGTGCTCGATTTCATGAACGACCCGGAAACGATCCGCAAGGCTTTCGAACCATACTACCGGACGACGATCCTTGCGGATGAGACCGACCCGAATAAGCTCCACGACCTCAAAGCCGATCTCGATAGTTACCAAGTGTACGCGCCTGAACAGGTGAACGAATTGGTGCGGCTGTACCTGGGGGGCGCCGACCGCGACCAGCTCGACCCGATTCTCGACGCCTGCGTCGCCAACTACATTGAGCAACTCGACGAGGATGGCCAGGTTGATTTCAAGGGCAAAGCCAAGGCGTTTCTGCGGACATATGGCTTTCTATCGTCCATCCTCCCGTTTGCCAACACCGAATGGGAAAAGCTATCCATTTTCCTTGAGTTCCTTGTTCCGAAGCTACCAGCGCCCAAAGAAGAAGATCTTTCGAGGGGCATCCTCGAGGCGATCGACATGGACAGTTACCGAGTCGAAAAGCAGGCAAGCATGCGGATAGCGCTTCCCGATGCCGATGCTGAGATTGAACCGATACCCACCACGGGGGGTGGGCACAAGCCTGAACCAGAACTCGACCGGCTTTCCAACATCATCAAGGCGTTCAACGATCAGTTCGGCAACATTCCTTGGACTGATGCCGATCGGGTGCGCAAACTCATTACCGAGGAAATTCCGGCGCGCGTTGCCGCCGACGCCGCCTACCAGAACGCTCGGAAGTTCTCGGACAAACAAAACGCCCGCATCGAACACGACAAGGCGCTCGTTCGCGTGATGACTGGGATACTCCAGGACGATACAGAGCTATTCAAACAGTTCAGCGATAACGAAAGCTTCCGGCGCTGGCTGACCGACACTGTATTTGCACTTACGTACGGCGAAGGCCGCAGCGTGTGATTGCCAGTGCGACTTCAGCTATGGCTTCGCGCGCCACATGCGGGATGCGCAGCCGCACTCACGATCAAATGGTGCAGGCAGCGCGATCGGGCGTGCAAAACATTGCCAAAGGCAGCGTCGTCTCCGGTACATCGAAGAACATGGAAAAGAAACTGACAAACGTTGCCCGCGCCAGTCTGGAGGAGCTGCGCCGAGACTACGAGGACTTTTTGCGGCAACGTGGATTACCGCTATGGCCGCACGACGATCCGCGCCGCCAACTCCAAGGACTGGGCGATGGCGGATAATTCTTGCTGCGTTGAATATGGACGCTCTAATGGCGCTATGATAAATGCAGCGTTAACCATGCGACGAAAAACCAGCATATGATGAACGCAGACGACAACAAACTGACCAGCGCCGGCGGTGAGGCACCTAGGCGGCCCCGCAGCGGCAACCTCGCCATGGATACTACCGCCTTGGGGGGCCTATTCTGTCGGGCTATTTGCACCGACACAAAAACCACCCATCAGAGGTTAAATTGAGGGAAGCGGTATGAGAAAAAGAAAAGCTGGTAACGCATGCTTCGACTCAAACTCAGCCACGGTCGGCTACGAATCCGAGTTGTGGCGGATGGCCGACGCCCTGCGCGGCTCGATGGACGCCGCCGAATACAAACAACACGTCGTCCTCGGCCTCATCTTCCTCAAATACATCTCAGACTCCTTCGAGGAGCATCACGGTTACTTTTTGGCAACCATGGAGGAATGAAGCATGCCCATTCCTGATTACCAATCGCTCATGTTGCCTCTCCTTGAGCTGTTGGAGGACGGTAAGGAACACCGGCTACGCGACGTGATATCTGCTCTGGAGCAGCATTTTGGCTTGACCGAGGATGAGCGCAAAGCTCTCCTTCCAAGCGGGCAGCAGCCTATTTTTCATAACCGGGTAGGATGGGTAAGGACATACCTCAAGAATGCTGGGCTCTTGGAGGCACCGCAGCGCGGTTGGATACGCATCACCAGGCGGGGCTTGGATGTACTCAAGGAAAAACCAGAGCAGATTGACGTGAATTTCCTTATGCAGTTTGAGGAGTTCAGGACCTTTCGATTCTCGCGACAGCGGACGCCAGCCGAGTCCAATGCAGCAGATATCGAAACCCCCGAGGAGCTTCTGGCAAGCGCTTAT
>Ga0308393_1001228_pt1 | contig 12242 bp, 6 predicted proteins | sample Hotspr2Sampleee2_FD_202364 | JGI IMG/M metagenome (GOLD analysis project Ga0308393, IMG submission 202364) | Hot spring phototrophic mat microbial communities from Mushroom Spring, Yellowstone National Park, Wyoming, United States - 20050630_ee2 ... | reverse complement strand
ACGATCTTTCTGATGTTTCAGTGCTCTACCGTGAGCCGAAATTGTTGAAAGCGGTTGGAGTGGCGGATGAACCTCTCAACGCTGATCGCGTTTCAGTGCTCTACCGTGAGCCGAAATTGTTGAAAGCGAAACAGAGGTTCGGGTGGTGGGCGACGCGGTGTCGTTTCAGTGCTCTACCGTGAGCCGAAATTGTTGAAAGAGTCATCATCTTTTTGCTTGCTAATTCTAACATCGCGTTTCAGTGCTCTACCGTGAGCCGAAATTGTTGAAAGACGGTAAGTAAGACAAACGTTTGATAGTCGCGCTGCGGTTTCAGTGCTCTACCGTGAGCCGAAATTGTTGAAAGAGGAGATGTTCCGGGTGCTCTCGTCCGCACCACCGGCCGACGTTTCAGTGCTCTACCGTGAGCCGAAATTGTTGAAAGTGCAGCCGTGACGATCACCGGACCGGAGACGATGGTGGTTTCAGTGCTCTACCGTGAGCCGAAATTGTTGAAAGGCGAGGCCGAGCGGCGCGAACGTCAGGCGGCTGAAGGTTTCAGTGCTCTACCGTGAGCCGAAATTGTTGAAAGAGATGCTGGTACACTGCTACACTGCTAGCAGCGACGAAGGTTTCAGTGCTCTACCGTGAGCCGAAATTGTTGAAAGAACGCGCTAGCCCGTCCCAGCGCGTCGGCAAGCAAGTTTCAGTGCTCTACCGTGAGCCGAAATTGTTGAAAGATCTATGACCGAGAAACGAAAGACTACCGGATCGAGGTTTCAGTGCTCTACCGTGAGCCGAAATTGTTGAAACTGATAACACAACAGCGAGCGCGGCGCGCTGGTTGGTTTCAGTGCTCTACCGTGAGCCGAAATTGTTGAAAGGTGCGAACGTATCACCTCGTCAACGTTGACCGCGCGCGTTTCAGTGCTCTACCGTGAGCCGAAATTGTTGAAAGGGCTTGTGTGAGCGCGGTTGTCACCAACCCGACACCGTTTCAGTGCTCTACCGTGAGCCGAAATTGTTGAAAGACGCGACTGTCAATCCCGTCCCGTCGCGTTCTGACGCGCGTTTCAGTGCTCTACCGTGAGCCGAAATTGTTGAAGGCGCGGCGTATGTGTTGCGCGATCCAGCGTCGCCGCTGTTTCAGTGCTCTACCGTGAGCCGAAATTGTTGAAAGCGCTCGGCGGCATCTTATACGCCACCAACTGGTAGCCGTGTTTCAGTGCTCTACCGTGAGCCGAAATTGTTGAAATCTGGTCAAGCTGGAGTGCGCTCAGCGAGGCGTTGGTTTCAGTGCTCTACCGTGAGCCGAAATTGTTGAAAGTTAATTTGTTTGACGCTGTAACGGAAATCGTCTTCAGGTTTCAGTGCTCTACCGTGAGCCGAAATTGTTGAAAGCAGCAGAGCGCTACCAAACCGCGTACTTCGAGCGGTTTCAGTGCTCTACCGTGAGCCGAAATTGTTGAAAGATACAAGAAAGCGACGACCTTCGCGACCTGGCGCGTGTTTCAGTGCTCTACCGTGAGCCGAAATTGTTGAAAGGACCGTATGTCGTAACCCGCTTCTGCCAGTGCGACCACGTTTCAGTGCTCTACCGTGAGCCGAAATTGTTGAAAGAAAACTGCACATCAAACGTCAGATTCGCGCCGATGAGGTTTCAGTGCTCTACCGTGAGCCGAAATTGTTGAAAGATTAATCAACCTGACCCTCCATCCCCTACACCGACGGTTTCAGTGCTCTACCGTGAGCCGAAATTGTTGAAAGTCACCAACCAACCCCAACCCCTACACCGCATCGGTGTAGGTTTCAGTGCTCTACCGTGAGCCGAAATTGTTGAAAGTGTGTTGCGCGATCCGGCGTCGCCACTTGGTTTGCGTGTTTCAGTGCTCTACCGTGAGCCGAAATTGTTGAAAGTAATCAGCGTGTCGTACCGGTAAACCTCGCTGGTTAAACCAGCGTTTCAGTGCTCTACCGTGAGCCGAAATTGTTGAAAGGGTTGGTGAGCTAGTTATTAAATAACGCGGGCGTTCGTTTCAGTGCTCTACCGTGAGCCGAAATTGTTGAAAGATTGATACCGCTCGCAGCGGAAGTTACAAGTTGTGTGGTTTCAGTGCTCTACCGTGAGCCGAAATTGTTGAAAGGACAACGTCGTGTACGACGATGTTGAGGGGTACGTATGTTTCAGTGCTCTACCGTGAGCCGAAATTGTTGAAAGGACGTTAGATAAAACCAGCGACGCGGCGCGGTCGATTGTTTCAGTGCTCTACCGTGAGCCGAAATTGTTGAAAGGCTTTGATAGATTCGCCAGAAATCACCTCGACCTTTGTTTCAGTGCTCTACCGTGAGCCGAAATTGTTGAAAGGTGTACGGAATGCCGCAGGCGCGGGTACATCAGCGGTTTCAGTGCTCTACCGTGAGCCGAAATTGTTGAAAGGTGTGATGCAGATATACCCACCACCGCCGCCCGCGTCGGTTTCAGTGCTCTACCGTGAGCCGAAATTGTTGAAAGGAAGGTACCACCTTCTACAAGTACGAAAACGAGACCGGTTTCAGTGCTCTACCGTGAGCCGAAATTGTTGAAAGCGAGATAGCTGTGAATCGCGTCGCCCATCAACGCCGACGTTTCAGTGCTCTACCGTGAGCCGAAATTGTTGAAAGCACGCTGATCATGAGTGTTCTCCTTTCCCCCCTCACGTTTCAGTGCTCTACCGTGAGCCGAAATTGTTGAAAGCGGCGCGCCGATGCTGTTTGATCAGTTAGTGTCCGCGTTTCAGTGCTCTACCGTGAGCCGAAATTGTTGAAAGTCAAAGCGCTCAACGTAGAAGATTTTTTGCCTTCAGCTGTTTCAGTGCTCTACCGTGAGCCGAAATTGTTGAAAGCTGGGCATCGGGTAAGAATCGCATGTGACGCACGCGTTTCAGTGCTCTACCGTGAGCCGAAATTGTTGAAAGTAGGTCGGAAGGGCGCGAGGAATGGATTCGATAACTGTTTCAGTGCTCTACCGTGAGCCGAAATTGTTGAAAGTGCTGTGTGCGCGCTCGACAAAAGCGCAAGCGCGAGTTTCAGTGCTCTACCGTGAGCCGAAATTGTTGAAAGAGCGCCTCGCACAAGTCTGCCGCCGAGTGATAGCCGACGGTTTCAGTGCTCTACCGTGAGCCGAAATTGTTGAAAGTGAACGCAGACGGGTTACTACTAGTTGAAGACGAATGTTTCAGTGCTCTACCGTGAGCCGAAATTGTTGAAAGTCCTCGTTGTTGGAAAGAAGCAACACATCGCGGATGACGTTTCAGTGCTCTACCGTGAGCCGAAATTGTTGAAAGACCGGCGCGTATTTGGTAGAGCGGTGGGAATTGGTGTTTCAGTGCTCTACCGTGAGCCGAAATTGTTGAAAGCAAAGATTTTCTTCAACAGTAACGCGGCGGCTGCGTAGTTTCAGTGCTCTACCGTGAGCCGAAATTGTTGAAAGATCGCCGAACAACAACCGTCGCCCCGCTCGAACGAGGTTTCAGTGCTCTACCGTGAGCCGAAATTGTTGAAAGTAATGCTAATGTTGTTGTTGACGCGACCGCGCTTGACGGTTTCAGTGCTCTACCGTGAGCCGAAATTGTTGAAAGTTTCTTCTTCTCACACTAGCGTTTGGCGCGCTGGCCGTTTCAGTGCTCTACCGTGAGCCGAAATTGTTGAAAGCTGCGCGCAACGCAGCGAGATGCTTCGCGACGCGTGTTTCAGTGCTCTACCGTGAGCCGAAATTGTTGAAAGAGTCCGCCAGCAACGTATCAACATCAACCGCGATGCCGAGTTTCAGTGCTCTACCGTGAGCCGAAATTGTTGAAAGCAACGTAGAGCACTGACGGTGTTCTGGCAGCGCAACGTTTCAGTGCTCTACCGTGAGCCGAAATTGTTGAAAGCAGCCACGCTGTCCAGACAAACCCAAGTGACAGCAAGTTTCAGTGCTCTACCGTGAGCCGAAATTGTTGAAAGGGGAGGAGGGGTATCTTGCCGACGTGCCGGCTGTCGGGTTTCAGTGCTCTACCGTGAGCCGAAATTGTTGAAAGCGTTGAGCGTCCCAGCCCGCCGGTATGATATACCCCTCGACGTTTCAGTGCTCTACCGTGAGCCGAAATTGTTGAAAGACTTCCCCCACCACCGACACAGCGCGGACTGTTTGGTTTCAGTGCTCTACCGTGAGCCGAAATTGTTGAAAGTTGCACCCCGTTACCGCGCAGGTGATTCTGGCATACGGTTTCAGTGCTCTACCGTGAGCCGAAATTGTTGAAAGAGGAGGTGTGCGATGCTCTCGGTATGGGAAGTCCAACGTTTCAGTGCTCTACCGTGAGCCGAAATTGTTGAAAGTCTACACCCGGCATGGGTTGTACGTGAACGGAACACTGGGTTTCAGTGCTCTACCGTGAGCCGAAATTGTTGAAAGCGTGACTGCCTGCACCCGCGACACGTCCGCGCACGAGTTTCAGTGCTCTACCGTGAGCCGAAATTGTTGAAAGTCCACTCAACCGTCGCGCGTAGCCGCGTTGCCCACGAGTTTCAGTGCTCTACCGTGAGCCGAAATTGTTGAAAGGCCAGGCAAGAGGGGAGGAGTGAATACAAATACCACACGGTTTCAGTGCTCTACCGTGAGCCGAAATTGTTGAAAGCGTCTGCGGGGTCTCGGTGTTACGACTCCACACTGTCGGTTTCAGTGCTCTACCGTGAGCCGAAATTGTTGAAAGCCATCAGCGCGGTCGGGCTGTCCGTTTGCGGAACGTCGTTTCAGTGCTCTACCGTGAGCCGAAATTGTTGAAAGTCGCAGGTGGCGACGGTGCGAGAAGTCATAGAAGACGTACGTTTCAGTGCTCTACCGTGAGCCGAAATTGTTGAAAGGACGTACGTGTGACGTGTGATCTCAGCGCGCTACCAGGTTTCAGTGCTCTACCGTGAGCCGAAATTGTTGAAAGACAACATGTCGCGCGTAGCGACGCTTGAGGAGTTCCAGTTTCAGTGCTCTACCGTGAGCCGAAATTGTTGAAAGGTTGCGCGCTCGATGGTTGAGTAATCGACCGTTGCGGTTTCAGTGCTCTACCGTGAGCCGAAATTGTTGAAAGGAGAGCGAGCTGAGCGACGTGTAGCACGCTTTGTTGGTTTCAGTGCTCTACCGTGAGCCGAAATTGTTGAAAGCCAGTTGTCGGTACCGGCTTTGTCCGCGTTCGGACGGTTTCAGTGCTCTACCGTGAGCCGAAATTGTTGAAAGTCTACACTATACCGCGCCACTCGCGGTTTGTCAAGCGTTTCAGTGCTCTACCGTGAGCCGAAATTGTTGAAAGCGCGCAACGCTGCTAAGTGTTGCGCGACGCGCTGGAGGTTTCAGTGCTCTACCGTGAGCCGAAATTGTTGAAAGCCGCGACTAGACAGCGTTTCGTACCGTCAAACCCGCGTTTCAGTGCTCTACCGTGAGCCGAAATTGTTGAAAGTTGGGAGGACGAGGTACTGATTCAACTTGCGTAAGTGTTTCAGTGCTCTACCGTGAGCCGAAATTGTTGAAAGACGACGATCCGGTTGCCATCCTAACCGCGTTCCGCAGTTTCAGTGCTCTACCGTGAGCCGAAATTGTTGAAAGAACAAACACATGCGCCGACGCCTGTGGTTGCGCGCTCGAGTTTCAGTGCTCTACCGTGAGCCGAAATTGTTGAAAGCCAAATTGCGAAGGTAGTCGCGTTTCTCTACTTCTAGTTTCAGTGCTCTACCGTGAGCCGAAATTGTTGAAAGACTTCTGTCGTAAATTGCCCGTCCGCCGATAGCGCGGTTTCAGTGCTCTACCGTGAGCCGAAATTGTTGAAAGGCGCGGTCGGCGTTCGGCGTCTGTTGCCAAACCGCGAGTTTCAGTGCTCTACCGTGAGCCGAAATTGTTGAAAGTTGCAGCGTCGTTCGTATTTGAGTTTTTAACAGTTTTGTTGTTTCAGTGCTCTACCGTGAGCCGAAATTGTTGAAAGCAGCAACCAATCAAACGTCGCCAGAAACGCTGCCGCGCGTTTCAGTGCTCTACCGTGAGCCGAAATTGTTGAAAGTCGTACCGAACGCCGCTTGACTTCCAACGCCGCGAGTTTCAGTGCTCTACCGTGAGCCGAAATTGTTGAAAGCAACATCAGTTTATATGTCGGCGCGAAATACCCAACGTTTCAGTGCTCTACCGTGAGCCGAAATTGTTGAAAGGAACTTATCAACGCTGATTGCCGGGGCGCTGGTAGACGTTTCAGTGCTCTACCGTGAGCCGAAATTGTTGAAAGCCGCCCGCCGGCGGGTACGGCGATGAGGGTCAGCAGGTTTCAGTGCTCTACCGTGAGCCGAAATTGTTGAAAGTGGCGGGCGTCGCGGTTGCGTTTAGTATTGACCCGCTGGCCGTTTCAGTGCTCTACCGTGAGCCGAAATTGTTGAAAGGACTGATAAAACGCGCTGGTACCGCGCCACAACGCGCGTTTCAGTGCTCTACCGTGAGCCGAAATTGTTGAAAGGCAGCGCGCCGACGGCAATCTGCTCCAGCGCGCCGAGTTTCAGTGCTCTACCGTGAGCCGAAATTGTTGAAAGATGTCACCGATGTCATCCTCTGTGCTCCACCGCGACCAGGTTTCAGTGCTCTACCGTGAGCCGAAATTGTTGAAAGTTTGCCATTGACCTTCACCGACTACCACCTCCCCCGCTGTTTCAGTGCTCTACCGTGAGCCGAAATTGTTGAAAGGCAACCGCGATTGTGCTTAACGTTTTAGCCGACTACGGTTTCAGTGCTCTACCGTGAGCCGAAATTGTTGAAAGATTTTATGATCACCGGAACCAATCCAATAATATCGTTCGTTTCAGTGCTCTACCGTGAGCCGAAATTGTTGAAAGGCGACGCGATCCACAGCTATCTTGAAGCGCTGCTGACCGGTTTCAGTGCTCTACCGTGAGCCGAAATTGTTGAAAGTCCCCTCAAACTCCACCACCAACTCTCGTCCGCCGATGTTTCAGTGCTCTACCGTGAGCCGAAATTGTTGAAAGAAGACACGTTGAGAGAGGTGTGAGATGGTCTACTTGACGTTTCAGTGCTCTACCGTGAGCCGAAATTGTTGAAAGAATTCACCAACAAAGCCCGTTCGCGTGTGTGCGACGTTTCAGTGCTCTACCGTGAGCCGAAATTGTTGAAAGCAATCCGCATCGCGGCTTGGATGTACCGCCAGCGCGGAAGTTTCAGTGCTCTACCGTGAGCCGAAATTGTTGAAAGAGATCGATGATCTGCTGTTGGTGCGTGATGTCGGGAGTTTCAGTGCTCTACCGTGAGCCGAAATTGTTGAAAGTTGTCAAAGATACGCTCAGTGTATTTAATTTCGCAAGTTTCAGTGCTCTACCGTGAGCCGAAATTGTTGAAAGCCCCGCTCGGTACTTTGACGTTTGCGAGAAGTAAGGTTTCAGTGCTCTACCGTGAGCCGAAATTGTTGAAAGGACTCCACCAGCGACGTTACGTACTATGTGTATCAAAGTTTCAGTGCTCTACCGTGAGCCGAAATTGTTGAAAGTGGCTTCAGAAAACCTTGGGACGGGTCTACCTCCGTCCCAGTTTCAGTGCTCTACCGTGAGCCGAAATTGTTGAAAGGACACTACCACAACAATCGCCGCCCCGCTCGTTCGAGGTTTCAGTGCTCTACCGTGAGCCGAAATTGTTGAAAGTTTGGTACATCATCACCGAACACCACCGCAACGAGGTTTCAGTGCTCTACCGTGAGCCGAAATTGTTGAAAGTTGGAGAGATGTTGACGATCCCGTCTGGAACAATCGGTTTCAGTGCTCTACCGTGAGCCGAAATTGTTGAAAGACGGCTGCTATCGAGTACTGCGGCTTTAAGATCGATAGTTTCAGTGCTCTACCGTGAGCCGAAATTGTTGAAAGACCGCGATTCGCGGCGAAGAGGGTATTGACAAGTCGGTTTCAGTGCTCTACCGTGAGCCGAAATTGTTGAAAGATCAAACTTGCTCGTTTTGTGCATTTGCGCGCCGGTGTTTCAGTGCTCTACCGTGAGCCGAAATTGTTGAAAGAGCGGTGGGAGGTTAAAAAAGTAAGCGTTATGTTGGTCGTTTCAGTGCTCTACCGTGAGCCGAAATTGTTGAAAGATAATATCAGCGTATGTCAGAACCACCTGCGCGGTTATGGTTTCAGTGCTCTACCGTGAGCCGAAATTGTTGAAAGACCAACTTGAAAAGAGACCGCTTGTTTCGCTAAACTGTTTCAGTGCTCTACCGTGAGCCGAAATTGTTGAAAGTTTGCGCGCAATCCGCGAAGCGCCGGACGACGTTGCGGTTTCAGTGCTCTACCGTGAGCCGAAATTGTTGAAAGAAACTCCGCGTAGTTCATACAACCCTCCTCGTTCGAGTGTTTCAGTGCTCTACCGTGAGCCGAAATTGTTGAAAGCCTACAGCGCGCTCAGCGATTACTCGAAGAGCGCGGTGTTTCAGTGCTCTACCGTGAGCCGAAATTGTTGAAAGTCCTCAACACTTGCAGTCCAGTTTGCATAGATTGCAAACGTTTCAGTGCTCTACCGTGAGCCGAAATTGTTGAAAGTGCGCTACAGTGCGCCGGACGGCTGCTTTGATGATGGTTTCAGTGCTCTACCGTGAGCCGAAATTGTTGAAAGCGCAAACACAGCGAATCGAAGCCGCGCTGGATGCAGGCGGTTTCAGTGCTCTACCGTGAGCCGAAATTGTTGAAAGTTTTCCACAAAGTTGGGAACGGTATTTGTGGAAACAAGGTTTCAGTGCTCTACCGTGAGCCGAAATTGTTGAAAGCGAAACGATCCCGTTCTGAACCGCGCTGGAAACGAAGTTTCAGTGCTCTACCGTGAGCCGAAATTGTTGAAAGACTGTGCCTCTAGTATACCGCGACGCGGCGCGGTTGTCAGTTTCAGTGCTCTACCGTGAGCCGAAATTGTTGAAAGCTCTACCAAATACGCGCCTTCCGGCGCCTCGCGCATGTTTCAGTGCTCTACCGTGAGCCGAAATTGTTGAAAGCAGAATTGACAAAATCGCGTCTACTTCCGCGAGCGCGTTTCAGTGCTCTACCGTGAGCCGAAATTGTTGAAAGTTTTGTTGTTGCGACGCTGGCCAGGCGCGGCGCGTTGGGTTTCAGTGCTCTACCGTGAGCCGAAATTGTTGAAAGGGAAATAATCCGAATCGACTCGCGGATGAAATGTTGGTTTCAGTGCTCTACCGTGAGCCGAAATTGTTGAAAGGACGGTTGGCCGCACTGCACCGCGCTCGAAGTACGGTTTCAGTGCTCTACCGTGAGCCGAAATTGTTGAAAGGTTATCACTCGTAGAACGTCTGATCGTCGCCCAACGGTTTCAGTGCTCTACCGTGAGCCGAAATTGTTGAAAGCGAGCTGACCGCGCCGGTGATCGCGCGGTTGGTGCGGAGTTTCAGTGCTCTACCGTGAGCCGAAATTGTTGAAAGCCAACAAACACAAAAACCCTCTCACCAGCGTGGTGAGAGTTTCAGTGCTCTACCGTGAGCCGAAATTGTTGAAAGATTGCGATTTGCTCCAACGCGCCGAACGCACCGCGCGTTTCAGTGCTCTACCGTGAGCCGAAATTGTTGAAAGCCCGCGCCTCGTCCAGCTCGCAGCCCAACAGCGCGAGTTTCAGTGCTCTACCGTGAGCCGAAATTGTTGAAAGAGGAGTGTGGGTGTTACGGATATGAACGAACTACTAGCTGTTTCAGTGCTCTACCGTGAGCCGAAATTGTTGAAAGGCCGACTTGTGTACCGTCCAACCGCGTTCCGCGCTGGGTTTCAGTGCTCTACCGTGAGCCGAAATTGTTGAAAGTCTGATATACACATCACGCGCAAGAATATCAAGAGCGGTTTCAGTGCTCTACCGTGAGCCGAAATTGTTGAAAGTTGACAAACCGACATCAACGCGGTATAGTATAGACACGTTTCAGTGCTCTACCGTGAGCCGAAATTGTTGAAAGCAGTACCAACCGCGACCGCAATCCTCGCCGCCAGCGGTTTCAGTGCTCTACCGTGAGCCGAAATTGTTGAAAGTACACTGATCGACCGCGGCGGGCGGGCGGTGTTGGCGTTTCAGTGCTCTACCGTGAGCCGAAATTGTTGAAAGTTCTTCTTCTCACATTAGCATTTGGTACGCTGGCCGTTTCAGTGCTCTACCGTGAGCCGAAATTGTTGAAAGGAAACGAGTAGCGCGGGCAACGGCGTTGGGGCTGTTGTTTCAGTGCTCTACCGTGAGCCGAAATTGTTGAAAGCGAGCTAGGCGCGCTAGGTAGAGTGCTGGTCGGCGCGTTTCAGTGCTCTACCGTGAGCCGAAATTGTTGAAAGAATATCCCCCAAACCGGCCGATTTTGGCCAATTTTGAGAGTTTCAGTGCTCTACCGTGAGCCGAAATTGTTGAAAGTCGAGAGCGCGCTCTATGCGTTTCAAGCAGTCGCGTTTCAGTGCTCTACCGTGAGCCGAAATTGTTGAAAGGTGCACAGAGGATGACGTTGGTGACATCTTCTTATTCGGTTTCAGTGCTCTACCGTGAGCCGAAATTGTTGAAAGTGCTGGTGCTGCTCAGCATCAGCAGTAGATGCTGCGTTTCAGTGCTCTACCGTGAGCCGAAATTGTTGAAAGTTTTATACAATCAACTGGACTGGTCAACCACCAATAACGTTTCAGTGCTCTACCGTGAGCCGAAATTGTTGAAAGAAAGACGTTTCGCATTGTCTTAGAACGCGCGAAAAGTCGTTTCAGTGCTCTACCGTGAGCCGAAATTGTTGAAAGCCCGTCGCGGAAGCCGAGCAGTTTTTCCGCGACTTCAGTTTCAGTGCTCTACCGTGAGCCGAAATTGTTGAAAGTTCGAGAGCGCGCTCTATGCGTTTCAAGCAGTCGCGTTTCAGTGCTCTACCGTGAGCCGAAATTGTTGAAAGCTGTAGCGACCCCAACCTACTGAACATCCCCCGCGGCGAGTTTCAGTGCTCTACCGTGAGCCGAAATTGTTGAAAGTCGTAATGAGGATTGGGCGCGGGCGGCGCAGTTGATAGTTTCAGTGCTCTACCGTGAGCCGAAATTGTTGAAAGTCAACAGGAACGAAAACAAGTGGCGAAATGTACGTATTCAGTTTCAGTGCTCTACCGTGAGCCGAAATTGTTGAAAGGACTGTTGGAGGTTGCAGCATTGTACAGCCGCGACGTTTCAGTGCTCTACCGTGAGCCGAAATTGTTGAAAGCACACGTTGTCACAACACTCCCTGATCCGCTCGCCGGGTTTCAGTGCTCTACCGTGAGCCGAAATTGTTGAAAGCTCGTCCGCATAGCGCTTCGCTTCGTCATACGTCGCAAAGTTTCAGTGCTCTACCGTGAGCCGAAATTGTTGAAAGGTGGCGTGGTTATGACCTTAAGACGTGGGCGCTGAGGTTTCAGTGCTCTACCGTGAGCCGAAATTGTTGAAAGAAAAATACGCGAGAACGAAAACACAAATGAAATCTCGTTTCAGTGCTCTACCGTGAGCCGAAATTGTTGAAAGCCAATTCGCAGTAGCTTCGAGCCGATCAACCCACGAGTTTCAGTGCTCTACCGTGAGCCGAAATTGTTGAAAGTTCCTTTTTGACAGCGGCAGCACTTGCGTCTAGCGCAGTTTCAGTGCTCTACCGTGAGCCGAAATTGTTGAAAGGCCACTCTGTTATGTCGTATAACCACCACCTGTCAGTGTTTCAGTGCTCTACCGTGAGCCGAAATTGTTGAAAGAGAATGGTAGGTGTAGGGTACGTGTTTTTCGTAGTGGTTTCAGTGCTCTACCGTGAGCCGAAATTGTTGAAAGATATTCAGCGCCAACTACAACATCTTGAATGTCTTCCCTGTTTCAGTGCTCTACCGTGAGCCGAAATTGTTGAAAGGAGTCGTGTGTACGTGTAATGAGCGCGTACCACCACAGGTTTCAGTGCTCTACCGTGAGCCGAAATTGTTGAAAGGCAAGAATGATGCGCTCGAGTTCGTCGAGCACCTCAAGTTTCAGTGCTCTACCGTGAGCCGAAATTGTTGAAAGGTGTTGAAAGACCGGCGGCAGGCGCTGGACGTTTTGCTGTTTCAGTGCTCTACCGTGAGCCGAAATTGTTGAAAGGTCGCCTCTCTTTTTCGTCCCCCTCGCTGTGTTGACCCTCGTACCTCTTCCCTGACGCCTCATAAGCCTTTCTGTACATTCATTATATCGTTCTTTGGACACTGCGCAAGTGGGGGAATTGCTCCACTGTC